>Ga0181538_10000345_pt1 | contig 54780 bp, 36 predicted proteins | sample PEATcosm2014_Bin_40_FD_119773 | JGI IMG/M metagenome (GOLD analysis project Ga0181538, IMG submission 119773) | Peatland microbial communities from MTU Mesocosm Facility, Houghton, MI, USA - PEATcosm2014_Bin23_30_metaG | ecosystem: Environmental > Terrestrial > Soil > Wetlands > Peat | place...
TGCCGCCGCCAGGATATTGCTCGGTGGAAAAGTAGTCGTTGGGCGAGTGCACGCTATTCGTGGTGGTGGGCGCAGGATTGACGGAATTGAACGACACCGAAGCGCCATAAATTTCACCCAAATTCGGATCCTGCGACCGGATAAAACTAAACTGCAGATTCACGTCCACGGGATACGGGATGCTGGAGGAGCTGGTGACCGTCGCGCCGGGGTTTTGGTAAAGGAAAGCCACCTCGCCGGAACTCAACACCCGGTTATAGATTTGAACGTCATCCAGAAGTCCCTCGTAGCCGTTGGATCCGTTGTAACCGGGACTCGCCGGATTGGGATCGGAAGCGTCGGATTTGGCGCCGATGGTCAACAGCACCGGGCTGTCGAGCAGCACCGTCGAGGCGATGTCGGAACTGTCGAGCGTTCCGTCAATGAAGATCTGCCGCGTGCCGGTGGACAGGCTGCGCGTGACCACGACATGATGCCAGGTGTTGTCATTGACCGTGGCGCTGGAATTGAGCGTGTCATCAGACACGCCATCGCCAATGTTGAACGCGACTTGGCCGCCCGTGAGCGCGACCGGAATCAAATCTCTGGCCCCCGCATTCGGGGAATCTGCCGCGATGACGCCCGCGCCGGCCCAGGCATAATCATTCTGGCTGCCAAAGCTCTGGCTGGTTTTTAACCAGAGCGAGACGCTGAATTCGCCGGCCAGCGTCGAAAGCAAGTTTGAAGACGCGGTCAAATAACTGCCGCCGTCAAAACTCACCGAACCCGTTCCGGCGGCCGTATCCGAGCTGATCGCTGGCCCGCTGCCGCCAAAATTGCCCGCATAAACAATGTTGTTGTTGTTGCCGGAAACGTCGGGAGCCAGCACCGTGCCTTCATCGAAATCATAATGCACCACCGGCCCGCCTGGCCCGCCCGCCTGCGTCGGCACTACGCTGACGTCGTCCAGAGCGAGGTAGCTGGGGTCATCTTCGGCTCCGAATTGAAGAACCGTGCTGGGGCCCGTTGCCGTGACCACGAATTGAAGGTTGGTCCAGCCGAGGGCGGGAAGATTGGTTTCATCGAAAAGAATGGTTCCATTCCACGACACCTGAAACTCATTGGGCGTCTGGCCATCCGGGCTGTTCAGCCAGAACGAAAGCAAATAACTTGTGCCGGGAGTGGTGAAGAGGGTTTGGGAAAGATAATCAATCTCCCCGGACGCCCCCAGTCCTGCTTCATAGGTTCCGGTGTGAGGTGTGATTCCTGTATTGGAACCGTCATCCACAGAATTGCCGCCGCCGGTCACCGTCCAGCCGGTGAAATCACCTGTTTCGAAGCCGCCATTGACCACCAGATCGGCTTGACCCGAAGTCGTGCCAACGATGAATTGCGGATCATAAGTGAAATGGGTTTCCATGGTGGACGTGGAAACCCAGCCGGAAATGGGTTGTGTGTTGGCATTGGTTGGCGTCGAAGCAATGATCATCGCGGTGATGTTGCTGCTGTAATCGGCGCTGAAATCATTGGTGCCATTGGGAAGCACCACCGGACACGGCCAGGACGTCTGGTTCGGCGGCAGGCTGGCGGAGGCTTCGTAGTTGTAATTTCCATTCGCGTCGATGAAATCGTCGTTCACATTTAATGTGCCGGCCCAGTTCGCCGGACCGGTCCATTGGAACAGCGGCTGGTTGGTCACGAATTGAGCGCCGCCGGTCGGGAAGACCGCCACCGCCGGCGCGCCAAAGGAATTGCTCGTCACACCGGTGACCGTGACGGTGAACTTATATTGATTTGTCGAGGTGGAATTGGTCACCCAGATGGACCACTGGCCATTGGTGATGCCATAGAGGAAGGAATTGAAGTCACCATAGTAATTCCCGCCTCCTCCGGTGAAAGTGAGGATATTGTTGGTTGCCTGGTATTGAAGCTGGGAGCCGCCGCTGGGGATTTGCGGCGAGGCGATCATGTAATTCCCGGTCGGGAAATCGGGTGGGGTGGTGTTCGCGTTCAGCCAGGGATAAAAATAGTACCCATAGGTGTCGTGATACAAATGGATGTCAACCGTCAATCCAGCGCGGGCGGACGGCGCAAACCACAGGCACGCGGCGAGGATTATAAGTCCAAAACCGGACAGACGGGTTGAAATTGAATGAGTTGCGGTCTTCATAGTATTGGCGTTTCGGATTGGAGTCCCTTCAGTTGGGCGCACAGATTATTTCATTTCTTACTACAAGAGTTTACTTGCTTCCGATTTAAGGATCAAAACCTTGACGAGTTAAATATGTTTTCCGCTTCCATAAATCAAGCAAATAATGTGGTATGGCGATAAATCATCACACACAAGTGATGCAGGGCGGGCAACCTATCTGCCTCCATCCAAAAAAGTTAGAGACAGGCCGGAAGCCAGCCTGTTTTTTGCCGGCAAAATCACCATAGGTTTCTAAGCGGCCTCAAAGTATTTGATTAGTACCGCCACGGTCAGGCCTGCCAGCAGGGCCACCGACAATTTGAAACGGTCGTGGGAATGAAATTGCAATTCCGGCAGCAGGTCGCTGCTGGCAATGCAAAGGAACGTGCCGGCGCAAAACGCCAGCGCACATCCGAGAAAGGCTGCGTCGGACCCGGCAAAATGACTCGCGCCGAAATAGAACAGAACCGCGCCGATCGGACTCACCAGCGCAAAAAGTCCATTCAAAACGTGGCGCGATAATCGCGAGCTGCCGCCTGCGGTCATCAAGGTTGAGATGGCCATTGCGTCGAACGGCTTGTGAAGAATCACCACCAGGGCCACACCCAGGCCCGCCAGCTTGATATTGCTGTGCGCTCCCGCCTCGACCGAGGCGGCCAATGCCAGGCCATCAAGCAGCGAGTGCAAGGTCAATCCGAGCGCCGTACCCACCCAGGAAAGTTGCTGGGCCGATTTGTCGGCCAGCGTGTGAGCGTGATGTGAGTGGTCATGATCGTGGCTGTCTGGCGCGGCGGGTTCGTGGTCGCAATCTTCGGGATCGCCTTCCGCCGAGTCGTGGTGATGAAAATGAAAGAACCGTTGGAGAAAAAACATCGCCAGGAAGCCTCCCAGCATCCACGCCGCAGTCCGGTCCAGCGAATGCAATTGTTCGTCGGCGTCCGGCAGGAAATGCAGCAACGCGATGCCGAGCATGAGGCCGGCCACGAAACTGATGGCCATTTGCAGGCGCGTGTGGGTGGGATTGATGATTAAAAGCACCCAGCCGCCCGCCAGCGACGCGACCAACACCAACGCGCAGTAAATTGTCAGCAGCCCAATGGAAGAAATCATAGTTCGGTCATATCTCTTTTGGCGGTTGAGCACCACCCCGAAGAGTGTTGGTTATAATTGCAAGTCATTTGCAATTTAACAGAAGGCCGGACGGCGGCAAGCTTTTACTTCAGCATGGCTGGAGCGGTCTGCCGGTCGTCCGGGGCGGCGCAGGCACCCCGGCCTCGGGTGTCGGGGCAGGCGGCGGCACTGCCGATTTTGTCATCTTGCACAGCAGTGCTTGTATTTTTTGCCGCTGCCGCAGGGACAGGGATCGTTGCGGCCCACTTTCGGGCCGGTACGGACGGGCTTCGCCTTTTCCGCGGTCGCCGCGGCGGCCGCTTCGCTGACGACGTCGCTGGGTTTGCCCTGCGCGCCACCACCGGAACTGGCGGTGGTGGTGCCGCCGCCAAAAGCGCTGGTGGATTGATGCAACGTTTGTTGCGGGACATTGCGCAGGAAATTCTCGAAGGCCATCATGGATGACGCGCTACGGAAGACGTTGTGGCAAATCTCGGTCTTCACGTTGACCATCAGTTCGTCGAAAATTTTGTAGGCCTCAGCCTTGTATTCGATGAGCGGGTCGCGCTGGCCGTAACCGCGCAGGCCGATGCTGTATCGCAGGCTGTCCATTTCGTAAAGGTGCTCCTGCCACAGTTTGTCTATCGCGGTCAAAACCGTGTAGCGCTCGACGGTCGCGAGTTTTTCGGGATCCTCGAAGCTGATTTTCAATTCATACGCCTTGCGGATGCTGTCACTGATGAAATTACATACGGCGAATTGCGCCGGGCTGAGGCCGTCGAAAACCGAACCGGACACCGGCTGTTCCTTGCCGGACTCGGCGGCTTTGGCAATTTCCGCTTCGGGCATGCCGAGCGGAAAATTCAAATTCACCCAGTCGGCCAACTGGCGGATTTTCCATTCGTTCGCGTCGAAATCGGCGGTGGTAAATTCCTCCACTTTCAGGATGACGACCTCCTCGATGATGTCCATGAGACGGTCACGGACGTCTTTGCCGTGGATGATTTCGTTGCGGAAGCCGTAAATGACTTCGCGCTGCTTGTTCATCACGTCGTCGTATTCGAGGGTGCGTTTGCGGATTTGGAAATTGTGCTGTTCGACGCGCTTTTGCGCCTGTTGGATGGAACGGTTCAGCAGCGGATGGGTCAACTCCTGGCCTTCCTCGAGGCCCATCTTCTCCATGTATTTCACAATGCGGTCCGAACCAAACAAGCGCATCAAATCGTCTTCGAGCGAGATGAAAAAGTGCGATGAACCGGGGTCGCCCTGGCGCGCGCAGCGTCCGCGCAACTGCCGGTCGATGCGCCGCGCCTCGTGACGTTCGGTGCCGAGCACGTGCAGGCCGCCGACGACCTTGCTTTGCGGCGTAAGATTAAAAGTACCGGCCGCCGGACTGTCCGAATCAATCTCGCGAATCTCTCCGGTCGTCGCCTCGGTTAACGTGTATCGCAGACCTCGGCCCTCCGGATGCGGACCGTTTTTGACGTTCCAGACCACGCCGGGGCCGAGTTTGATGTCCGTGCCGCGACCGGCCATGTTCGTGGCAATGGTGATGGCTCCGCGCTGGCCGGCGCGCGAAACAATTTCGGCCTCCTGCTGGTGGTATTTCGCGTTGAGGACGGAGTGAATCAGGCCTTCGCGTTTCAGCATCCGCGAGAGCATTTCACTGGTTTCGACGCTGATGGTACCTACCAGCACGGGACGGCCCTGCGCGTGCAGTTCCTTGATTTCCTTGACGACGGCAGTGAACTTTTCGCGCTTGGTTTTATAGACCGAATCATGCCCGTCCTTGCGCGCCACGGGCCGGTTCGTCGGGATGACGAGAACGCCGAGCTTGTAGATGTCGAAAAATTCGGAGGCTTCGGTTTCCGCCGTGCCGGTCATGCCCGCGAGTTTTTGGTAAAGACGGAAATAATTTTGAATCGTGATGGTGGCGAGCGTCTGCGTTTCGCGCTCAATCTCGACGCCTTCCTTGGCTTCGACGGCCTGGTGCAGGCCGTCGCTCCAGCGGCGTCCAGGCATGAGCCGGCCCGTGTGTTGATCCACGATGATGACTTTGTTGTCCTGAATGACATACTCTACGTCGAGCTGGTAAAGGCTGTAAGCCTTGAGCAATGTCGAGATGGCGTGAATCTTTTGCGCCTTGGCCTCAAAATCCGCCTGCACCTTCGTTTTCAACTCCATGCGTTTGCGGGCGTCGGTTTCCGGGCCTACGTCAATATCGTGCAACACCGTCGTCAAATCCGGCAACACGAAGGCGTCCGGGTCTTTCGGGCTGATGAAGTTGCGTCCTTTTTCCGTGAGGTCGGCTTCGTGGCTTTTCTCGTCAATGGCAAAAAGCAATTCCTCTTTTTCACGGTAAAGGTCCACCTTCTTCTGGTCCTTGTGCAACTCCAGTTCGGCCTGATTCATCATCCGGGCATTTTCCGGATTCTCCAAAAGTTTCGCCAAACCTTCCGAACGCGGCTGTCCCGTTTTGACACGGAACAGCAGCAGGCCGGCTTCGTGTTCGAGCGCGGCGGCGTGTTCAACATTCGAACCGTCGGTGGGATTCAGTTTTTTGATCAACGCCTCGGCCTCGGAGAGGAATCGGTTGCACAGACGCTCCTGCGCGCGCACCAGCGATTCGACCGGCGGCTTCCACTGCGCGTATTGCTCGTCAAAGGTGTGGAGCGACGGGCCGCTGATGATGAGCGGTGTGCGTGCCTCATCAATGAGGATCGAGTCTACTTCGTCCACGATGGCGAAGTAATGGCCTCGCTGAACTTGTTCCTCCTTGCGTGCAGCCATGCCGTTGTCGCGGAGATAATCGAACCCGAACTCGGCATTGGTGCCGTAGGTGATGTCGCAGTTGTATTGTTCGCGGCGGACGTTCGGCGGCTGGTCGTGCACAATACAGCCGACGGTCAGGCCGAGAAATTTGTAGATCGCGCCCATCCATTCCGAGTCGCGCGCGGCGAGGTAATCGTTGACCGTCACGAGGTGCGCTCCGTGGCCGGCAAGCGCGTTGAGATAAACCGGCATGGTCGCCACGAGGGTTTTGCCTTCGCCGGTCGCCATTTCCGCAATGAAACCGCGATGCAATCCGACGCCGCCGATCAGCTGCACGTCGAACGGAATCATTTCCCATTTGATCGGGTGGTCGCGGACGATGATTTCCTGTCCGCACAGGCGGCGGCAGGCGTTTTTCACCACGGCGAACGCTTCGGGCAAAATTTCGGCGAGGAGTTGCTGTTCGATTTCAAACGCCTTGCGTCGCTGGTTTTTGCCCTCGTCACCGCGGGCCTCGGCCATCAGTTCATCGTAACCGTGCTGTTTGCGGCCTTCTTCGATCCGCGCCTTGAACTCGGCGGTTTTCTGCCGCAGTTCGTCGTCAGAAAGCTTTTGCAGACCAGCCTCGATCTCATTAACTTGGTGAACGAGCGGCCAGAGTTTTCTCACTTCGCGGTCATTCTTCGACCCAAAAATCCATTTCAAAAAATTCACGGTAAACCCAAATATTCAGTTGAAAATAGAACCACCACGCTACGCGATGAAACGCGAAGCGTCAAAGCGAATCGCCGTGGTTTCGTTCGTTGGAGAGAAAGCCGCTATCAGGCCTTGGGGGGCTATGGCGGCGGGGGGTTTTGCCTGGGTGTCAGGTTTTGGGCCGGCGGCGCGGCTTCGCGAATGAGCGAGGCGGCGCGTCTGGCCGATTCGTAGATCATGCGCAACTGCGGCTGGAGCGCCGGATCCTCTCCGTGCTTGAGCAGCAATCGGTCGGCATAGCCCTGGATGATGGTAAGAATGTTATTGAGTTCATGCACGACCGTCCGCGGCATCTGCCAGGCGGAGTCGAATTTGCAGGCGGTTTCATGAAACCTGCCGGCTCCGCTCTGTTCCAGCGACGCCATTTTCTTGTAGATGAACTCGGATGACGACATTGATATACCGCCAGCAATTCGCGGGCCAACTTGTTTCGGGGGGGGGGGACATTAGAATTTTTGAACCATTTTTCCGCCCGGTATTCTCAAATTGTCATCGCCCAAGGCGGCCTGCTTTGAAGCGGGACAGTACGGGTGACGAGTGACGGGTGACATACTGCCTTCATTTCCGGTGGTGCCTTGGTTCGTTGGCGGCGGTGCCGCCGCACCGCCGTGCGCCGCTGCTGCGGCGCATCCACCAACATCAAATCAGGGCCGTAAGTCATTTCCGCGCCACTTGTCACTTGTCACTGGTCGCCGGTCGCGCGACACTCGTTGCGGAAATGAACGCCGCGCTGGAATCGTTGGGTCTCATAGCCGGCAACCGCTCGCTACCGCTGGAGTTCGCGCGGCAGGCACGCACTGCCGGCGTCAAACGGCTCATCGCGGTTGCGTTCGAAAATGAAACCGATCCCGCGCTCACGCCGCTCGTGGACGAAATCGTCTGGCTCAAGGTCGGCCAGCTCTCCAAAATGATTTCGGCGTTCACCGACCGTGCCATCAGACAATGTGTCATGGTTGGCCAGATTGCGCCGAAAAACCTTTTCGACTTCCGGCCGGATTTGCGGGCGATGGGACTATGGCTCCGGCTCCCGGAAAAAAACGCCCACACGATTTTCCGCGCGATTGCCGAAGAGTTGAAAAAAGATGGTGTGGAATTGATTGACCCCACGCCGTGGCTCAAGCCGCTCATGCCCGCCGCGGGATTTCATCTTGGCCCCCCATTGTCCGACGTGCAACGCGCGGACGTGGAGTTTGGTTTTCGCATTGCGAAGGAAGTTTCGCGTTTGGAAATCGGCCAGACCGTCGTCGTGAAAAACGGCACCGTGCTGGCAGTGGAAGGATTTGAGGGGACGGACAAGTGCCTTGCGCGCGGCGGCGAACTCGCCGGCAAGGATGGCGGTGGGGTCGTCGTCAAAGTGGCCAAGTTGGACCACGACATGCGGTTCGACATTCCCTGCATAGGCGCCAGCACAATAGAGGCTTGCGCTGCCGCCAAAATTTCAGTGCTCGCCCTGGAGGCCGGCCGGACTCTGTTACTCGAGCGGAAAGCTTGCGAAGCACTGGCTCAAAAAAATAAACTGGCACTCGTAGTCGTTGAATAAAGTCCAACTTCCAATTCAAATGCTGAAATCGTACGAACTTTTCGGTTTTATGTCGCCGGCTCTGGCGAATGATATTCTCGCCTTCGCCCACGAATCGGACAAGCCGGCTTACAAGGCCACGCTCGCCGCCGTGGCCCAGGCGCGCCACGTCCGCCCGGTCTTTCTGGAACGTCAGCCGCGTTCACAACGCCATATCGCGATGGTGGCAACACTCGCGCGACCCGCGTTGGATGTGGTCGCAGGAGGACTCATCCGTGCCTGGCTCTTGAAACAGCAGAAGGCAATGCTCGTGGATTTTCTGGATGCGCTCAGCATCAAACACGAGAATGGTGTCGTCGAGAATTTGCCCGCGGAGATGGACGACACGAAGTTGAAATCGGCTGTGGCCACCCTGCTCGCCAAACATCCACAGGAAGTGGTCGCCGTTTACCTCAATGCCTTTAACGAGATGAATGAGGCAAACTGGACGACTTTAAAGACAATGCTCGAAAGCGACTCGCGGCTGCAGTTGGGAACAACCAAGGCATAGAACCGTTTCGACTGTTAACCCCGCTACGGCTTGACCGGAGCAATCATCCCTTCAGTGTCCCAAATGGGTTCAGAACCTGAGGTCAACCCGGCATTATTTGCCCGTTTCTTTCGATAGTTCAATTGGCCTTGTTTATGCTGTGAAGAAGTCCCACTCCGGGGAAAAGCGTGTATGGAGTGGCGAATATGAACGGAACCGAAAAGAAAATTCTTTTTGTAGAAGACGATCCTGTCGTACTGACGCTGTACCGGAACCGGTTGCAGCGCGAGGGATTTGAAGTCTTGTTCGCTGAAGACGGGGAGGTCGCGCTCGACGTTCTTTCACGGGTGCGCCCCGACCTGGTCGTGTTGGATTTGATGTTGCCCAAGGTCAACGGTGTGGACGTGCTCAAGCATATCCGTGCCGATGATCGTTTGAAAGCAACGCCGGTGCTGATCCTTTCCAATGCCTACATGACCGAGTTGGCGCAAAAAGCCCTGCAGTCCGGCGCCAACAAAGGCATGTTGAAAACCGAATGCACGCCGGCCAAGCTCGTTGAAGCCATACGGGACATGCTCGGATATGACCCTGCGTTTGGCCTTGTCGCCGGTAAATCGGGCAAGAGCCAGGCCGAAGCGTTCGTTGCCGCCGCTGCCGCAGCGCACGCGGATGAAATGACGCTTAAAGCAACGCGCGAAGAATTTATCAAGGATGCGCCGGTCGAAGTTGCCAAGATCCGCGATCATTGCCTGGCTTATATCAAGTCGGCCGCCGCGCCCACGGGTCTGCAACAGCTCAACAATCTGTATCAGCGGGTGCATTTTTTTACCGCCCGCGCCGGGCTGGCCGGCTGCGCCAAGAGCGCCCTTCTGGCCAGCGCCCTTGAGGCCCTGCTCTTTGAAGTTGTGTTCAAACCGGCGAGCGGTACGGCTTCCGTGTTGCAAACGATTGCCCAGGCCGTGGACTCATTGGGACGTCTGTTCCAGAATGGTGACACCGGAACTGCCGGATTGAATCTCAAGGCGAAGATATTGATCGTGGACGACGACGCCGTTTGTAATTATACCATGGTAGCGGCCCTCAAACGCGCGCATTTCGAACCAGTCAGCGTCGAAGATCCCACCGTGGCGGTACAAATGGCGCAAGCCACCCAGTACGACATCGTGTTGTTGGATATCAACATGCCGGGCATGAATGGCTTCGAAGTGTGCGAAACGCTGCGCCGCATGCCTCAATACAAGGAGACACCGGTCGTATTCATCACCGGCAATGGCGATTTCCAAAACCGCGCGCAGAGCATCCTGAGCGGGGGCAACGACCTCATCACCAAACCGTCTTCTCCCTTGGAACTGGTGCTTAAGACGACCATGCATTTGCTGCAGCCGCAAGGCCGGCGACCGGAATCAGCTGTCGGAGCAATGGCTCAACGTTTGGACGCACCACCGGCAGCGTTGCAATCCGCGCCGCCGGTGCAAAACGGCCAGTCTCAAAACGGCTCGCCCCAGAACGGCAAATCTCAGATCGCTCCGCCTCCGATCGCTGCGGCCAGCCCGGCGCCCCCGCCGATTTTAACCGCCACCAACGGTGCCAAAGACATGCCGCCTGCTCCTGTAGAAACAATCAAATTGTCCCAGCCCGAGAATCACGTCGAACCGCCCAAGCCTGAGAATCACGTCGAACCGCCACAGCCCGAGGGGCAAAGTGAATTGGTCCGGCCGGAGATTAACAACGGATCGGCCCAGCCTGTGCCGCCTCAAAACAAGGACGGAGCGACCCCACCGGAGGTTCGCAATGATGCACCGCCGTCCAGCCGGCCTATGCCATTGGCAAAACAAATGGCCATGCAACGCAATTCCCAGCCGAAAGAAAAAAACCTGAATTTGAATATGGAAACGAAAAACAAACCAGCCTTCGACGAGGTCGCCCAAGGAGTGGCGCGCATCATCTTCGGAGACGAGAACATCACGGAAATGAACGTGCGGCTGACGCGCATTGCCCTGGAACGTTACAACGTTTCAGAGATGCAAGGTTCCGAGGAGATCGCCCAGGGAGTGGCGCGCATCATCTTCGGAGACCAAAACATCACGGAAATGAACGTGCGGCTGACGCGCATTGCCTTGGAGCGTTACAAAGTCTCTGAGATTCTCGGTCGCCCCGCTGATGCGAACGGCTCACTTGACCAGGTTCCTCGCATGGCTTCGGTCTCCCTGTAAAGGAAGGTTCGCAGGGTGACGGAGACCCGGTTTCACGGGCAGACATTCCTGTCTGCCCGATGACTTCTTTGTCAGTCGGGGCTCTTTGGCATTGGTGGCTTCTCCGGTCACACCATTCTCGTGATGACCGGCAGTGTGCCGCATTATTTGCGTGAGCTGCACAACGACACGATCCTTGGGTGAGAATGGCAGAAGCGAGCCAGTGATTGCCAAAAAACTGCTGGTACAGGGGGGGGGGCTTTTGTATCGTGTTTTCTTCAATTTTTACGAATACAACAAATGGAACCTAAAGCTGATATCGCGCTCATTGGCTTGGCCGTCATGGGCCAGAATTTGATTTTGAACATGAATGACCACGGTTTTACCGTGGTGGCCTTCAATCGCACAGTTTCCAAGGTGGATGATTTCATCAACAACGAGGCCAGGGGCACGAAAGTCATCGGCGCCCACTCGCTTCAGGAAATGGCCGCACTGCTCAAAAAACCGCGCCGCGTCATGCTTATGGTCAAGGCCGGCGCCGCCGTGGATGAGTTCATCGAGCATTTGCTGCCGGTGCTGGAACCGGGCGACATCATCATTGATGGCGGCAACTCGCTCTTTGAGGACACGATACGCCGCACGAAATATGTCGAGAGCAAAGGCCTGCTTTACATTGGCACCGGTGTGAGCGGCGGCGAAGAGGGCGCGCGTCACGGTCCGAGCATCATGCCCGGCGGTTCTCCAGCTGCGTGGCCGCACGTCAAATCCATTTTTCAAGCCATCGCCGCGAAGGTTGCCGATGGCACGCCATGCTGCGATTGGGTCGGCGAAAATGGCGCCGGCCATTTCGTAAAAATGGTTCACAACGGCATCGAATACGGCGACATGCAGCTCATCTGCGAAGCCTATCACCTGATGAAGGACGGTCTCGGCATGACCGCCGACGAGATGCACCAGGTTTTGGCCGAATGGAACAAGAGCGAACTGGATTCCTATCTCATTGAAATCACCCGGGACATCCTCGCCTTCAAGGACACCGACGGCCAGCCGCTGGTGGACAAGATTCTCGACACCGCCGGCCAGAAGGGCACCGGCAAATGGACCGTGATTTCGTCGCAGGATATGGGCATTCCCATCACGCTGATTGCGGAAGCGGTTTATTCCCGTTGCGTGTCAGCGATGAAAGAACAGCGTGTGCAGGCATCGAAAGTTTTCAAGCCGTCCAGGACTAAATTTGCCGGTGACCGCCAGCGGTGGATTGATGACATCCGCAAGGCGTTGTACGCCTCGAAGATCATCAGCTACACGCAGGGTTACATGCTCATGCGCGCTGCGGCGGAACAATACAAATGGAACCTTAATTATGGCGGCATCGCCCTCATGTGGCGTGGAGGTTGCATCATTCGCAGCGCGTTCCTCGGCGATATCAAACAGGCCTTTGACAAGAACCCGAACCTGACAAACCTCCTGCTCGCGCCATTTTTCAAGAGGGTGATCAAGGGTTGCCAACGCAATTGGCGCAAAGTGGTAAGCACGGCGGTCAAGAAGGGCATTCCGGTGCCTGCCTTCAGCACGGCGCTGGCGTTCTTCGACGGTTTCCGCAGCGAACGTCTGCCGGCGAACCTGCTTCAGGCCCAGCGCGATTATTTCGGCGCGCACACCTACGAGCGGCTCGACCAGCCGCGCGGCCAGTTTTTCCACACCAACTGGACCGGTCACGGCGGCCGCGTCTCCAGCAGCACCTACAACGCCTGAAATCTGCCGCGTCCGGTTTTGCTCCAAAAAGAAACGGCATGGAAAATCTGGCCTGCGGACGAGAGCAAAATTTTCGACGAGCCTTCTCAAACTGGATCGGACTGGCGGTTGTTGCGGCGGCGTTCGCTTTCGCTGCCGCGAAGACCTGGCGTAAATGGCCGGACCTCATCGGGGACTTCGGAGTGCAGATGTATATTCCGTGGCGGCTTTCCGAAGGCGCCGTGCTGTACCGGGACATCTTCTATTTTACCGGCGGGCCGCTGTCGCAGTATTACCACGCCTTGCTCTTCAAAATTTTCGGCGTTTCCTTCCTCACGATCATCATCGCCAACCTGACCGCCGTGGCCGCCCTGCTGTGGCTGACCTATCGCCGGTTTCTGGCGGCGGACGCCTGGACGGCAACTGCCATCGGCCTCGGCATCGTGCTGGTTTTCGCATTCGCCCAATACGTCACCATCGCAAACTACAATTACATCACGCCCTATTCCCACGAGGCGTTGCATGGATTGATCCTCTCGATTTTGGCGGTGGCGTTGTTGTCGGACTGGATGACGAAGGAACGGCGGCGGTTCGCGGTTGGAGCCGGCTTTTGCGCCGGCCTGGTATTTCTCACCAAGCCGGACATTTTCACGGCGCTGGCAATTTGTGTCGTTGCCGCGTTTACGCTGCATGGCATCGTCCGGCAACGCACGGGGTTTGCCGCGAAATCGGCTGCAGGATTTGTGCTGGCGGCAGGGTTGCCGGCGTTAGGATTTTTCCTCTTTTTTCTGGGCCGGGAAAACTGGCGGGAAAGCCTGTGCTCGGTGCTGGCCGGCTGGACCCCGTTGTTCCAGACCGGCGTGGTGAAAGATCCGTATTACCAATGGTGCCTGGGCTTCGATCAGCCCGCGACGCACCTGCGCGATCTCGCCGTTCAATCCGTTTTTGCCGTCGCCGCGCTTGTCCTTCTCACACTTGTTTTCCGCGCCGTGAGAAATCAAAAGCCCGGCGTGCAATGGACGGTCTTATTCGTGCTGGTCGTCCCGGCGGTACTGGTGATCGCACGGGTTGATGTGAGTGGTTGCGGCGCCGCTTTGCCGTTGTTGGCGGCTTCTGCTTGCGTTCTGCTGCGCCGGCAATATCAGAAATCCCCCGACGAAAACGCGATAGTGTTCCCGCTGTTATGGAATGTCTTCAGCCTGGTGCTGCTGCTGAAAATGGGTTTGTTTCCGCGCCTCTTTCAGTACGGATTTGTGCTGGCAATGCCGGCGTTCGTCGGCGCGGTTTATCTGCTGCTCTGGCTGCTGCCGCGGTTGCTCGAAGAAAAATGTCAAGTTCCCCGACGGTATCTCCGCGTGGCGGTCGGACTGATGCTGTTGGCCGGCTTTGTCCGCCTGTTTCAACAGTCGGAACAGTTTTATGCCGCAAAAAATCTGGCGGTGGGCCGCGGCGGAGACCGGGTTATCGCCGTCGGCCCGTCGGGCAACGCCACGGAAGCCCGCTCCATGGAAACGGCACTGGAATGGATCGCAAAAAACGTTCCACCGGACGCAACACTCGCCGCCCTGCCGCAGGGCGCCATGATCAATTATTTCAGCCGCCACATCAATCCGACGCCATGCGTGGACTGGAACCCGAACATGCTGCAGGTGTTCGGCGAGTCGAACATGACGGCGGCCTTCGAGAAAACGCCGCCGGATTACGTGGCACTCGTGGAATGGAAACCCTTTGAATTCGGCGTGGACTACTTTGGCCGCGACCCGGGCTACGGCATGGAGATCATGCAATGGATCAAGGCGCGCTATCAGCCCGTGCAATTGATTGGCCAGGAACCGCTCCAAAACGGGTTGTTCGGTATCAAAATCCTGAAACGCGAACCGGCCAACTCCGTGGCCGCGTCCGTGCAAGCGCGGCAAGGCAAAAAATAGTAGCGGTGTCCGACCGCCGCTTCCAGGCCGTTTTTGCGCTCTCGAGCCGCCATCTGTTTTTCCAAACTTGCGCCCACCTTGAGCTAATCTGTAAAAGAATCTCGTTGAATTCATCGCCCGTTTTTCTCCGTTCTGACCGTGGGCATGACCATGATTGAACCAGGTGCTGGCAGTCTGGCCCCGCTGCCCATTGGTTCGGCCCTGATGATCATGGTCTATGCGGGCGATCACCCTGGCCGTATTTTTGCGCGGACCTTGTCCAACGTGGCAATGCTCGGCGGCACGGGAGAAGTTTCCGGTCCGCGCCACGGCGACCGTGTAGCGAAGTTGATGCATTTCCATAGGCAGTACCTATGATAGCGAGAGGAAAAAAGTATTTTAACAATACCTCCAAAACTGGTTTAATGATTCAACAAAAACCAAAAAAAAGAGAAGACATATGTCAACCGAAGCCCAATGCCCCTTCCATCACGGCGCCGCCGCTGGCGGCACCACGAACCAAGACTGGTGGCCGAACCAGTTGCGGCTCGATCTCCTGCACCAGCATTCCTCCAAGTCCAATCCGATGGGCGAGGACTTCGACTACGCAAAGGAGTTCAAGCGCCTCGACCTGGCGGCGGTGAAGAAAGATCTCACGACGCTGATGACCGACTCGCAGGACTGGTGGCCGGCGGACTTCGGCCATTACGGCCCGTTGTTCATTCGCATGGCGTGGCACAGCGCCGGCACTTACCGCACCGGGGACGGCCGCGGCGGCGGCGGCAGGGGCCAGCAGCGCTTCGCGCCGGTTAACAGTTGGCCGGACAACGTCAGCCTGGACAAGGCGCGTCGCCTGCTCTGGCCGATCAAGCAGAAGTATGGCCGGAAGATTTCGTGGGCCGACCTGATGATCCTCGCCGGGAATGTCGCCCTGGAAACGATGGGCTTCAAGACGTTTGGTTTCGGAGGAGGGCGTGAAGACGTCTGGGAGCCGGATCAGGACGTCTATTGGGGCGCTGAGAAAAAGTGGCTGGAGGACAAGCGCTATTCCGGCGACCGTGATCTCGAAAATCCGCTCGCCGCCGTGCAGATGGGGCTGATTTACGTCAACCCGGAAGGCCCCAACGGCAACCCGGATCCGATCGCCGCGGCACGGGACATTCGCGAGACCTTCGCTCGCATGGCGATGAACGACGAGGAGACGGTGGCGCTCATCGCCGGCGGCCATACCTTCGGCAAGACCCACGGCGCCGGCCCTGCATCCCATGTGGGGCCTGAGCCGGAAGCGGCCGGCCTCGAAGCGCAAGGTCTGGGCTGGAAGAGCAGCTTCGGCACCGGCAAAGGCGCTGACGCGATCACCAGCGGCCTGGAAGTCACCTGGACCCAGACGCCGACGAAATGGAGCAACTACTTTTTCGAAAACCTGTTCAAATACGAATGGGTACTGACCAAGAGCCCGGCTGGGGCGCATCAGTGGGTCGGCAGAGGCGCCGAAGCAACGATTCCAGACGCTCACGTCTCGTCGAAGAAACGTCTGCCGACCATGCTGACCACGGACCTCTCGTTGCGCTTCGACCCGGCTTACGAAAAGATATCGAGGCGCTTCTACCAGAATCCGGACCAGTTGGCCGACGCATTCGCCCGGGCGTGGTTCAAGCTGACGCATCGCGACATGGGCCCGCGCGCGCGCTATCTCGGCCCGGAGGTTCCCGCCGAGGAACTCATCTGGCAGGACCCCATTCCCGCGGTGAATCACAAATTGATCGGTCCCAAGGAAATTGCCCTGCTGAAAGGCAAAATCCTAACGTCCGGTCTGTCTGTCTCGGAGCTGGTTTCGACCGCCTGGGCGTCGGCGTCCACTTTCCGTGGCTCCGACAAGCGCGGCGGTGCGAACGGCGCTCGCATTCGCCTAGCGCCACAGAAGAATTGGGAAGTCAACCAGCCGAAACAGTTGGCGAAGGTGATGAAGACGCTGGAAGGCATCCAGAGCGCATTCAACAAGACGGCGAAAGGAGGCAAAAAAATCTCGCTGGCCGACCTGATTGTGCTGGGCGGTTGCGCTGGCATCGAGCAGGCCGCGAAGAACGCTGACCACAAGGTCACGGTTCCGTTCACGCCGGGACGCATGGATGCCTCGGCGGGGCAGACCGATGCGGCTTCCTTCGCCGTGCTCGAACCCATCGCAGATGGGTTCCGCAATTACCTCAAGGGCAAATACACCCTGTCGGCCGAGGCGCTGCTGGTGGACAAGGCGCAGTTGCTGACCCTGACCGCGCCTGAAATGACAGTACTCATCGGCGGCATGCGCGTCCTGAAGACCAACTTCGGCGGGTCGAAACACGGTATTTTCACCAAGCGACCGGAGGCGCTGACCAACGACTTCTTCGTGAACCTGCTGGACATGGGCACCGAGTGGAAGCCGGTTTCGAAAGACGCAGATGTGTTTGAAGGCCGCGATCGCAAAACGGGCAAAGTCAAGTGGACCGGCACGCGGGTCGATCTCGTCTTCGGTTCAAACTCCCAACTCCGCGCCTTGGCGGAAGTGTACGGAAGCTCGGACGCGCAGGAGAAATTTGTTCACGACTTTGTCGCGGCCTGGAATAAAGTGATGAACCTTGATCGCTTCGACCTCGCGTAACCGCTAATCGTTCGTCGATCGAGCCATCGCCTGCTTGCTGGAGCATGGTGCGGACGCGGACCGCCGGAATGAGCGTGGACAAACCCCGCTGGGCGGCGCGGCTTTCAAAGGCTACGAAGAAATTATTGCCGCGCTGCTCGAACACGGCGCGGACATTGACGCCGACAACGGTGGCGGCATGACAGTCCCATCTTCCCAAGTCGCTACGGCCAGACAAGGTTATACCAGTTTCAGATTGAAATTGCACTGTAGCGGCGCTCTATGAGCGCCGTTCCGTTGGCCCAACGGCGGTCACAGACCGCCGCTACAATTATCAGCGAATGGCGCAGTTTCAAAGCAGAGGTGGTATTAGAGGGAAAGGTAGATGCAAGAGGATAAAAGGTGAGGGCGGGCGTAAACTCGCATTCTACTGATAACGTCGAGGAAGCAAACTCATCAACCCCGAGGACAAATGATAGGCAGCGCCCGAAAGCACAAAAAAAACACTTTTCATTTTCGCACAGCGTGTTTTAGTAAGCCGTATGACGCCCAATTTCCGGCATTTTCTTGCCATCGTCGTTTTGTTTATGAGCGCAAAATTATCATATGCCGCTTCAACCGAACTTGGAATCTTTTCGCACCAACGCGACATCGGCAACGTCGCCAGGCACGGGTCGGTGGATTTTAACCCGGCCACAGGCGAATATCTCATCGCGGGCGGCGGCGAAAACATGTGGTTCACCAACGACGCCTTCCATTTCGTCTGGAAGAAGATGTCGGGCGATTTTACGTTGACGGCGGACGTCAAATTCATCGGCACCGGCGGCAATCCGCATCGCAAGGCGTGCCTGCTTATCCGCCAGTCGCTCCACCCGGACTCGGTTTACGCGGACGTCGCCTTTCATGGCAGCGGCCTGACGGCGCTTCAATACCGCGACACGCCGGCCGGCACGACGCATGAAATTCAATCGAACATTTCAGCCCCCGCGCGGATACGAATCGAAAAACGCGGCGATTACATTTCAATGTGGCTTGCGGCTGCGGGTGAAGACCTGAAACCTGCCGGGGGTTATCTGCAGATTCCGTTCAAGGGGAAATTTTATGTCGGTCTTGGAGTTTGCGCGCACGACAACAAGGCCCTTGAAAAGGCGGTTTTCTCGAACGTCGAACTCAAGCCGGTTTCCACACCCGCCAAGGCCCGGCCGGTTCTCGAAAGTACGCTGGAAACCGTTCAAGTGGCTTCCACCGACCGGAGCGTGGTATACCGCACGCGTGATCACATTGAGGCGCCGAACTGGTCGCGGGACGGGAAATTTTTGCTCTTCAATAGCGATGGCAGGATTTACAAGCTGCCCGTGACCGGCGGTACGCCGGAGCCTCTCGACACCGGCAGCCAGATTCATTGCAACAACGATCACGGCATCTCGTCCGACGGAACGCAGTTGGCCATCAGCGACCAGACGCAGGATGGCAAGTCCCGCATTTACGTTTTGCCGATTGCAGGTGGTGCGCCGCGGCTGGTCACGCCGCAGGCGCCGTCATATTGGCACGGCTGGTCGCCTGACGGCAAAACGCTCGCGTATTGCGCGGAGCGAAACGGTCAGTTCGGCATTTCCACGATTCCGGTTGACGGCGGCGAAGAAAACCGTCTGACCACGGCACCCGGGCTGGATGACGGTCCCGATTATTCGCCGGACGGAAAATATATTTATTTTAATTCCGACCGGACCGGTCGGATGCAAATCTGGCGGATGAAGCCGGATGGCTCGGATCAGGAACAGATCACTTCTGACGAATGCAACAATTGGTTCGCGCATCCTTCACCGAACGGCCGGTGGATTGTTTTTCTTTCCTACGCAAAAGATGTGACTGGTCATCCGCCAAACAAGGACGTGCTGATCCGGCTCATGTCGCTTTCCGACCAGAAAATTCAAGTGCTTGCGAAATTGTTCGGCGGGCAGGGAACGATCAACGTTCCATCCTGGTCGCCGGACAGTCAGACTGTGGCCTTCGTCAGCTATCAATTGGTTTATCCGTAACGGTTCATTTCCATTCTGGAAACAAATGAAAATGTGCATCGTAGCGGGGTCTCGGCAGAGCGCCGTATTTTGCTGTTGAAATGTCCGGCTTTCTGCCGAAAGCCGCTACGCCCATAACGCAAAGTGCCGCTTCCGAATTTTCTCCGCGAACAGCCGGCCGGAGTTTTATTGTCGGTAAAACTGCAGCCGCGCGCGTCCGCCGATGAAATTGGAACGCCGCTGGGCGACGAATTAAAAATCAAAGTAACCGCCCCGCCAGTGGATGCCGCGGCAAACAGAGCGCTGATTGACTTGCTTGCCGAAAAATTGGATTGCAGTCGCAACCGGATTGAGCTGGTTCGTGGCCACAGATCGCGGCACAAGGTTGTCAGGCTTCACGGTTTTACGGTGGAAGAGGTATTCAAGAAATTGTAATTTGCCCTGCCAGCTCCTCCGCCGGGTAAGTCCAGATTTCAGCAAGTGTCGGATGATAATGCGGCATCGCGGCAAGCTCGTGAACGGTCATGTGCTTTGCCATCGCGGTGACGATTTCGTGAATCAATTCACCGCCGACCGGCCCGACGCACTCGCCACCAAGAATTTCGCCGGACTTCGGGTCGGCCAGCAGTTTTACAAAACCGTCCTTGGCTTCCATGATGAGCGATTTGCCGTGATCGCTTAACGGATAGCCGGCCACTAAAAACGAGATACCGCGCGCCTTGGCTTCCTTTTCCGTCAAACCGACAAACGCGACCTGTGGTTCGGTGAACACGACGGAAATCAACAGCCGGTAATCCATTTTTCGCGGCACATTCGGGTTGGCGATGTTGTGTGTCGCGATTTCGCCCTGCTGGACAGCGATATGCACAATTTCATGCGGCCCGGTGCAATCGCCGGCAGTGAAAATATGCGGCGCGCTCGACTGCATGAACTCATTCGCAACAATGCGGCCATTTTCGGTTCTCACGCCGGCCTTTTCCAAATCCAGCGACGCCGTGTTCGGCACGCGGCCCAGCGCGAACAAAATTTCCTGGGCGGAAATAGAAACCGTTTTACCCCGGTGCTGGAATGAAACGGTTTTCAATTTTCCTTTTCGCTTTGCATCAACCAGCCTCGTGCCGGCAAAAACCTTGATGCCTTCCCGCCGGAAGACTTTTTCGATTTCAGCCGCCGCGTCGGCGTCGAATTCCTTCAGGATGTGTTCACTGCGCTGGACGAGCGTGACCTCGACGCCGAACCGCGCGAAAAATTGTGCAAACTCGCACGCAACCGCCCCGCCACCGAGGACGATAAGCGATTTCGGCAATCGTTTGAGTGCGAGTGCGTCATCGCTGGTGATGTAACCGGTTTTGCAGAGTTGAGGCAAAGGCGGCGGCGCAACGTTTGAGCCGGTGGCGATGATGAAGTATCTGGCGATGGCAAGGCGCTCCTCACCCCGGCCCTCTTCCCGCTTGGCGGGGAGAGGATGGCCGAAGGACGGGTGAGGAGTTAGTTTCAGCGTATGTGCATCCACAAACTGCGCATTGGCGCGGATGAAATTAAATTTGCCACCGGTCAATTGTTGCCTGCGGTAATCGGCAAAATCCTTGATAAGCGCATTTTTCCGCGCCATGACCTGTTTGAAATCAAAGCCGACTTTTCCGGCGCGGATGCCCCACGGTTCGGGATGGCTGGCCAGGTGCATTACTTCCGCGGCGTAAAGCAGCGCCTTGGTGGGCATGCAACCGCGCAGGATGCACAGTCCGCCAACCTCTTCGCCACCCTCGATGACGACCGTTTTCAAACCCGCGCCGGCCGCCGTTCGCGCCGCCGCGTAGCCGCCACTGCCGCCGCCAATCACTGCCACATCGAAATCGTATTCGCCACGCTGTTTCATGCTGCGAGCATGAGTCAGAACATGGACGCTGACAAGAACGCAGCCGACGCCAGTCAATTTGCCTCACATTCATAATTCATTTGCCGCACGGATTTATTGCCCTGACAATGACTTCATGAACTTGAACCGCGCCGCCCTGTTCTCATTGATTTGCTTTTTCGTCATCGCACCGCCGCGGGTTGCGCCGGGTGACGAAACCGGACACGACTTTGGTAAATGGGAAAGCGAAATCGCCGCGTTTGAAGCGATGGACCGCACCAATCCGCCGCCCAAGGACGCGCTGTTGTTCATCGGTTCCTCGACCATTCGAAAATGGACGACGCTGGCCAGAGATTTTCCGGATCAGCGGGTCATCAACCGTGGTTTCGGCGGGTCGGAAATCGTGGATTCCACCCACTTTGCCGACCGGATTGTTTTTCCCTATGCGCCGCGGATGATTTTCTTCCGCGCCGGGGGCAACGATCTCTGGGCCGGCAAATCACCGGAGGAAGTCTTTGCGGATTTCAAGGCATTCGTGGCCGGGGTCCGAACCAAATTGCCCGAAACGGAAATTGTGTTTATCTCCTGGAGCCCGACCCCGGCACGTTGGAAGCAGCATGATAAGGAAAAGGCTCTTAACACGATGGTGCAGGAATACGCGCGCCGGACGCCGCATCTGCAATACATCGAAACGTATGGCATGGTGCTGGGCGCCGACGGCAAGCCGCGCCCGGAACTTTTCCTCGCCGACCAGCTTCATTACAACGTTGCAGGCTACAAATTGCTGGTGGAACGCGTACGTCCCTTTCTGCCAAAATAGCCTGAGCGGACTCACGTCCGCTGCCACAAGCATGGCGAGGGATTCGTTTTGACAAACCGGTTCAACCATTCAACGATTCACGAACCATGAGTGACATAATTTACCCGCGCAGCCCGCGCGAAACGATGGACGGCTGGGTGTATCTGCCGCGTTACGTTGACAAAATCCGCCTGCACCTGGCGGGCAAACTCCACGCTGATTATCAGGAGAATTTTGGCAAGGGATTTGACGGCCTGTGGCTCAAGTGTGCCGGGGTTACGCACGAGCAGATGATTGAGGTCGTAAAAAAATCCACCACCGATGGCGAAGTATGTGATTGGGTTCGCAAAAACGTTAGAAAATCCGCGGCTGACAAGGCTGCGCACGCCAGGGACATGTTGAGCCGCCCGCTTCCGAACGATGAAACGGCCCTCGCGCGGCTCAAGATGCGCAAGGAGCAGTGCGGCGGCGCGCACCGTGACGACGTCAAGACGTTCGTGGACGTGATTGACTTGGACGAAAAGCGGCTTTGATTCGGGCTGCTCGCTTATTTTTCGCTCGACCACGCCAGAGGCGTAGCTAGGATGAACGCCATGAAAGCGGCGAACACACATCTGTCGTTTTGGCCGGCAGCATCAGAAATCAGATTCTCACCACTCGGAAATTCAGCCGACCAATAAACCAACAAAACAGGCAAGATAATGAACAACGAAATCCAGAACCAAAAATGCCCATTAAGGGAAAGAGCTATTTATGGGTTCGGTGATTTGGCATCCTGCCTGTTCTGGCAGACCATCACGCTGTATCTGCTGTTCTTTTACACGGACGTATTCGGTCTGGCCGCCGCCGCCGCTGGAATAATGATCGGTGTCTCCCGATTGCTGGATGCCTTTTTTGACGTGGTCATCGGCATGACAGCGGACCGCACCAGAACCCGTTGGGGCAAATTCAGGCCCTACATTTTGTGGGGGGCTGTTCCGCTGGCTATTTCCGCGATTTTGGCATTTTCGACGCCGGCTTTTGGTGGACCGGCGAAAATAGTTTACGCCTATGTCACTTTCATCTTTTTCATGTTCATGTATTCGACGGTCAACATTCCCTACACGGCCATGCTTGGCGTCATCAGCGGGGATCCGGTCGAAAGAACGAGCGCCTCGTCCTGCAAATTTATCGGTGCTTATGTGGGCGGTTTTATCGTTTCCGCCACAGCCTTGCCGCTGGCCCGGTATTTCGGGCACGACGGTGCCGAGCCTCAGAAGGGCTGGCATATGACGCTGCTGATTTACGGCGTGGCGGCAGTTATCCTCTTTTTGATCACTTTCTTTTCAACCCACGAACGGATTCAACCCATCGCCAAGGAAAAAACCTCCATCGCAAGGGACTTGGCGGATTTGACAAAGAACGTGCCCTGGATGTTGTTGTTTGCCGCGACGATTCTTTTCATCCTCTTCGTTTGCATCCGCATGAGTGTGACCACCCACTATTTCAAGTATTACATCGGAGAACAGGAAGTAACCCTCTTTGGCACAACCCACAAATATGGTTTTGAAGTGCTGGCATCTGCTTTCAACACCATCGGACAGGCGCTGGCCATATTGGGTGTGATTCTGGTTCCGTGGTTCGCAAAAGTCTGCGGGAGAAAGAATGCCTTGATCATTCTTTTTGTCACCGCGCTCATTTGCACCGGCTCATTCTATTTCTTTAAGCCGGAAAACCTGGTGCTGATTTTCATCTTTCAGACCATCGGCTCACTGGCGGGGGGCCCCATTTCCGCGCTGTTATGGGTTCTGTACGCCGATACGGCCGACTATTCGGAATGGAAAACCGGCCGCCGGGCCACCGGCCTCGTGTTTTCGGCTTCCATCATGTCGAACAAGATCGGCTGGACCGTTGGAAGTGTGATCGCGGGCATAATTCTTTCGCGGACCGGATTCGTGGCCAATGTCGTTCAAAACGTGGACGTCCAGAACGGTTTAAAGGCGATGATGAGTGTAATCCCGGTCGCGATAGGAGTGGTCGCATTAATCGTTCTCTTGTTCTACAAATTGGATGAACCGACCATGAAGAAAATCAAGGCGGACCTGGACGAAAGACGCAAGGCCAGCGGCCAGACTGCCGCCGCAGCGTGATGTTTTGTTTTTCCCGCGCTCCCAGCGCGCGCCGCGGTAAAATTATATCATTTTCCGTTTAACAACGAAAAAAGATAAAGAGATGAATAACACAATTATCGGCGAAGCCCTACCCAACATCCCGTGGGAAGATAAACCCAAGGATTGCATTAACGTGCTGTGGAGGTACAGCGGCAATCCCATACTGGACTGGAACCCGATACCCAAGGCGGCGCGTATTTACAATAGCGCGGTCCTGCCGCATAAAAATGAATTTGTCGGGGTCTTCAGGGCCGACCAGAAAAACGGCCGGGCGACGTTATTTTTCGGCAAAAGCAAGGACGGCCTCCAATGGAAGATCGGACCCGACCCGATCCGGTGGGTGGACGAAAAGGGAAAACCAAATCCGACCAGCTACGCCTACGACCCGAGATTCGTCCGGATTGACGGCATCTGCTATATCGTCTGGTGTGACGATATGCACGGGGCCTCAATCGGATTGGGCAGGACCAATGATTTCAAGACTTTCATTCGCATGCCGAACCCGCTGATGCCCTTTAACCGGAACGGAGTTCTTTTCCCGAGAAAAGTCAACGGCAAGTATCTGCTGTTGAGTCGTCCCAGCGACAGCGCGCATACGCCTTTCGGTGATATCTACATGAGCGAAAGTCCTGACCTGCTCTATTGGGGAAATCACAGACACGTGATGAGCAGGGGCGGAAGCGGCTGGTGGCAGGGTACAAAGATCGGTGCCGGCCCAATCCCGATTGAGACAACGGAGGGCTGGTTGTTGTTCTACCACGGCGTGTCAGGAACCTGCAACGGCTTCGTTTACAGCTTTGGCGCGGTGATACTCGATATCAACAAACCGTGGAAAGTGTTATACCGGACCCGCGATTATCTGCTCACGCCGGAGAAGCCGTATGAAACAACCGGCTTTGTCCCGAATGTGACGTTCCCCTGTGCGAACCTATATGACGCCACGACGGGCAGAATCGCCATTTATTACGGCGCCGCCGATACCTGCACGGCTCTCGCGTTCACGCAGGTGGATAAATTAATCAATTACATCAAGAAGAACTCGGAAGTTTAATCGCGCCAAAATTATGCGATTCGGATATTTTGACGACCAGGCAAAGGAATACATAATCGAACGACCCGATACGCCGCGGTCCTGGGCGAATTATCTCGGCTCGACTGAATACGGCGCCATCATCACCAATAACGCCGGCGGCTACAGCTTTTACAAATCCGCTGCACAGGGACGCCTGACGCGACTGCGTTTCGACGACGTTCCGACCGACCAACCAGGCCGGTATATTTACCTCCGCGACAAGCAGTCAGGTGACTACTGGTCGAACGCCTGGCAGCCGGTCGGCAAACCGCTCGACCAGTATAAAACCACCTGCCGGCATGGCACCGCTTACACGATCATCAATTCCCGGTATTCAAAGATTGAAACGGAAACCACCTATTTCGTTCCGCCGGGCAAACATTTCGAATGCTGGCTGTTGAAGGTTACGAATAAAGACAGCGTCAAAAGAACACTAAGCTTGTTCACCTACGTCGAATACCCAAACCTCTGGAAGTGCTTCCACGATTTTCTCAACCTGCAATACTCGCACGGCATAGTGAAAATGGATTTCGTTGACGGCATCATTGATTACGGAAGCTCCGTCCTCATCAGCGACCAGGATAACCGGTCTTTCATGGCGTTCCTTGGCGGCGACGTGGTCGGCTTCGATACCGACCGTGACGTCTTCATCAGTCCGTATCGCGGCTATGCGAATCCCATGGTCGTCGAAAAAGGCAAATGCACCGGCTCAAAGGCCTTTGGCGATGACGGCTGCGGCTCAATCCAGATCGACGTTGAACTCGAACCGGGCCAGACAAAAGAGCTGGTTGTTCTGATGGGCGTCGGCAAGGCGGCAGTCGAAGGCAAAAAAACCGTCAAACAGTTCGGCGATATCGCCAGGGTGAAAGCCGAGTTCGAAAAGCTTCGTCAATACTGGCACAACCGCATCGAGGGATTGAGCGTCTGCACGCCGGATCCGCAGTTCAACAGCATGATGAACATGTGGAGTCCGTTCAACTGCCTGATGACCTATTCCTGGTCACGCATGGCCAGTCTGATTTACAGCGGCGAACGCGACGGGCTGGGTTATCGCGATACCGTCCAGGATTTCATGGGCGTTATGCAAATCATCCCGGATGAGGCGAAAAAGCGTCTTGAGCTGATGATTACCGGCCAGGGTTCGACCGGCGGCGCGATGCCAATCGTCATGGCCTTCACGCACAAGCCGGGCAAAGAGAAACTGCCCAAGGAAGACGAATACCGCTCTGATGACTGCCTGTGGCTGTTCAACGCGATTACCACCTGCGTCAAGGAAACGGGCGACATCGACTTTTATAACAAAGTCCTGCCCTATGCCGACAAGGGCAAGGCCACTGTGCTCGGCCATCTCCGCCGCGCAATCGAATTTAATCTCCAACGCACGGGCAAACACGGCCTGCCGAGTGGCCTTTTCGCCGACTGGAACGATTGCCTGCGACTGGGCACAAAAGGCACTTCAGTATTTGTCGCCCTGCAGGTGCGTTACGGCCTGACAACCTATATCGAGATTTGCGGCATGTTCGGCAAGACCGCCGAAATCAAATGGGCGAAAAAACAGCTCGAAATAATCGACGCGAAGCTCGACAAATTCGGCTGGGACGGCGAATGGTACGTCCGGGCCTACAAGGAAACCGGCGAGAAAATCGGCTCGCACGAAAACAAGCAAGGCTCGATTTATCTCAATCCGCAGTCCTGGGGCGTTATCAGCGGCCACGCCGACGAAAAACGCGCCAGGCAGGCGATGACATCGGTGAATGAAAAGCTCGCCACCGATTATGGGCTTATGCTCTGCGCGCCGCCTTATGAAAATATCCCCTGCGCAGAAGTCCGCTCGGTTGTGTTCAACGGAGGCGTAAAGGAAAACTGCGGCATTTTCAACCACACCCAGGGCTGGGCGGTCATGGCGGAAACGATGCTCGGCCACGGCAACCGGGCGTTTAAATATTTCCGCAGCTCCCTGCCGGCCTCGTTCAACCATAAAGCCGAGATACGCGGCAGTGAGCCATACGTCTATTCGCAATACACTCACAGCATTTTCAGCCCGCGTTACGGTGCCTCGCGCGTCCCCTGGCTGACGGGCGCCGCATCCTGGGCGTATTATGCAGCCACGCAGTATGTCCTCGGCATCCGGCCCGATTACAAAGGCCTTCTCATTGATCCTTGCATCCCGGCCAAGTGGAAGGAATTCACCGCCATTCGCCGGTTCCGCAACAAAACGCTGAAAATCAAAGTCGTGAATCCGAAGGGCGTCCAAAAAGGCGTCAAGAAAATCACGCTGAACGGTCAGGCAATCGAGGGCAACCTGATTCCCGTTTCTAAAATGACAAAAGAAAACGAAGTCCTCGTTAAAATGGGCTAGTGCATTGCGGCACACCCAGACACCGTGACTGTGTCAAGGCCTTTGCGGACGTGATGGACTTGGACGAGAAGCAGATTCAGCTGCTTGTTCGATGACCGGTTTTCGCCGGGTTTGTTGGTTCCGGCGACAGGGGAATTTCCCGGGCGGGAACGTTCCAACCTTCCTCGAACACTTTTGGTGATTCGCCAGCCAGACTGGCTTTGGCAAATTCCAAAGTGACTTCGCGGGTTTCCCCGGGCAGGAGCGAGAAATAGTTGTCGCTGTAAAACACCGGCAGAACCCTGGTGCCGGAGCGATCTAACTGAACCTTCAACCGGATCATCAGCGCCATGGTCGGGGTTGGGTTGGAAATCCGGACCCGGATTCGGCAGTTTTGGCCGTTGTCAAACCGGCTGGCGGTGGCCGGGAGTGTCACGTTGGGCAACTGGTTGAGGTCCGAACACGACCCGCCTTTTCCACTGCTCCAATAGAAATTGTCCGAAACAATTTCCGCGCCCCGTTTCAGAACCAGTTTCACAAAAAACACCCGCTTCGGATCGGTTGGCCGTTCGAGGGAAAAACACTCTTTGACGCTCGTGCTGGCCAAGCCAATCCGTGTGGACTTGTGCCAGCGTTCCTTGCCATCGAGGCCGTAAATCCAGGCTTCAGCGGTGAGGTCGTCGCAGTTGGTTATGGTGTCATTTGCCGCTTCGATTGTGTCGGCGTTTGAATTCCAAAAGATATGCACGGGTTCACAGGCTTTTTGGGCCCCGAAATAAGCAGCCGTCGGTTCAAAGTAATAATCATAAAGCTGGCAGATCAGCGAGGGCCACGCCGGCTGCGTCATCCACACCAGAACGCCGCCGCCCTGGTTGGCTTGCAGACATTCGTACATGGCTTTGGCCGATTCCATGTTCACCATCTGCGCCTTGCGGCAGTAATCTTCAATGTCCGCGGGCCGGCCATACCGGTGTTCGATGCGTTCGGAGTAGAGCGGCATCCGGGGCGACTGATAGTCGTGGACCGCCCACAGGTCGTTGATGGGCCAGAGATTTTCTGCGGGCATCATCGCGCGCATGCTTTCCACCACCGGCACGGCCACGATTCCCAGTTCCGAGTGGAACGTTTTTCCGCGATTTGCGAAATACCATTCGACATCCTTGATTTCATACGGGCCGTGGCCGGTGACGGTTCCGGCAGCCGAATTTGGAACGTAAAGTCGCGAACCATCCAGCGTGGCCACAGCTTCCCTCATCCCGGCGTCAAGGTCCACGGGCGGGTTACCTTCATTGCGGCCGCAGTAGAGCGCCAGCGAGGCATGACTTCGTACCCGGCGAATCTTGTCGCGCACGTTGGCCATGAACATCGTTTGGTCGTCGGGGTCGGGGCCGTCCACCGGATTGGCCAGCCAGAAATCGTCCCAGACGAGAATGCCGTATCGGTCGCACGCATCGTAGAATGCCTGGCGCCCGACCATGCCCACCCAGTTGCAGATCATGTTCAGATTGGCGTCGTGATGCAGCCGCACGCGGAGGTCATAACCCGCGCGGTCACAGTTCAACATGCCCTCGTCCATACCCCAGTTGCCGCCACGGCAAAGGATGCGTTTGCCGTTCACAAACAATATCAGGTTTCCATTGATCACCTTGTAATCCATCTGGCGAATCCCGAACGTGACCGTTTTCCGGTCGCTGACAACGCCATTGCATTCAAAGCGCAGATTGAGCGTGTAGAGCGGTTGGGCTCCGTAACCATTCGGCCACCAGAGACGCGGATTCGCAAGAGACAACACGGGGCAGTTGGCTTTATCAAGCATCACGTCCCTGGTCTCTCCGGGGTCGAGGGCCACGGGCTGTTCAAAGGTCACATTGCCAATGGTGCCGATCAGCTTTCCGGACTGGGGTTGCGTCGAATGATTGCAAAGTTCGGTTCTCACAGTGAGATCGGCGCGCGAAATGTCCGGGAGCGGAATTTCCGGGGTCACCCACGGATCAACGATGGTGACATCGCCGGCAGTTTCCAGCCGGACTTCGTTCCAAATGCCAATGTTGCGGCCGCTCACAATCGGCAGCCAGTTCCAGCCGGCGCTGGCAACGAAAGTCGGACTGTCGGCGCCGAGGATATCGCCATTGACGGTCGGCGAGCCAAGTTTCTTGTGGGTCACCTTTTTCTCTCCGGGTCCGGGATGCGCCACCCGGTGAATCAACACCACCAGGCAATTCGAAACGCCGGGCCGGGCAATCTCGGTGACATCAAAGCGTCCGCGAATGAATGCGCCGTCAATGCGTCCGACCGCGTGGCCGTTCAGAAAAATCTCCGCTTTCCAGTTGATGCCGTCAAAGTTCAGCCAGACGCGCTTGCCGGAATAATCGGTCGGGACCAGAAAGGTGTCGCGATACCAAAAATCGTTCCGCGAAAAAAAGTCCTCCGATATCTGGTTCATTTGATCGCCGAACCAGGGATTGGGCTCGGCGCCAGCCGCCACATAACTGCCGAGGACCGTGCCGGGTACAACCGCCGGAAGCCATTCGCTGTCATCGAAACCCAATCGGGCAATGCGCTCCGGCGGGGCTTTGACGAACATCGCGTTCTGCAGTTTCCAATTGCCTTCCGAAAGCGCCAAAGAACCGACGGATTGCAGGGAAGATTCAGCCGGCGGAGGATGGGTCTCAATTTCCGCCTTCGCCATGGGAAGTAACACGGCCAATCCTATGAGTGCGGGTGCCACGCTGTGAAAGTGAATCTAAGGGAATCCCGGTTTCGAAGACAACATTATCCTCCAGGACCGAGATCTGCGGTGAATTTCCCTCGAATTGCGCAATTCCAATAATGGTTCGAAATGAGCCTGGCCACAATTCGAGCGGAGATGAGACAATAACCAAGTTGAACCCGTGTCGAAACCTGTGGCAAAGGCTTGAACCGACATTTTGAACGCGATAGGATTTAATCTTCAACGAACGGGAAGCTCTATGAGTGAATTCAATTTTTCATGCCCCGCTTGCGGCCAAAACATTTTGTGTGACACAACCCATGTGGGGACTCAGATCACCTGTCCGGGCTGCCATGCCACCATCGTTGTGCCAAAAGAAACTGCCGGGACCGCTGATGTTTCCACCCCGACGGCCCTCCCGCCGGCGTCGCCGGGCAACATCGCAACCACCGCTCAACGGACTTCTGGTTTGGCCATCGCTTCGTTTGTCTGTTCCCTGTCATCGTTGGTCACGTGTATTGGATGGCTCCCGGGAATCATTTGCGGGCATCTGGCCAAATCCCGGATTCGCCGGAATCCATTGCTCAAAGGAAGTGGTCTCGCCACGGCGGGCCTCATCATCGGCTATTTGTTTTTGATGCTGGAAGTGGGCACCGCCGCAGTTCGCATATGGTCTTTTTCAGCCGCATTGAAACACGGTTACGAAAATGCCCGGCAAGAACTGGCTACGAACAATATAATTGTCACACAAACTCAATCCGCAACTGTTTCCAATGAGAACCAACCGGTGGAACCCGTCAAACCTGTGGCCGCCGCCACCAACGAGCAGCAAATGGAACCCGCCACATCCGAGTGGACATCTGACATCAACAAAATGCCGTTTCCCGACCATCCGGTCAGCGGGAAACTTCATGGAATTGATTTCACACTCAAAACCGCATTGTTCAGAAATGGCGACCTTAAAATAAGTTCGGCGAACGGAATGTTCCTGGATGTTTTTCGTCTGGGTGAATCCATCGAAGGCCACAGTTATGAAATCGAGTCCACTGACAGCGACAACACCAATCCGCACGTCAAGATGACTTGGGATGAAGGAGACGTGGTTCAGACCTCGACTTATAACAAGGGCTACGGAATGAAGCTGCAATTCGACCAAGCCATAAACCGGACGGTATCCGGGAAAATCTATTTATGTCTTCCTGACGATTCAAAAAGCTGCGTCGCCGGCACATTCAAAGTGAGGCTTCCCAAACAGAAGTGACGGCAAATCCATAACTCTTTCCTGGTATGCACGCGGAGGAGACGCTGGCCCACAAGAAACCAGATGCTTTTAGTACAGAAAAAATGAAACCCTTTACTCAGGACTTGACCGATCAACCCTCATGGGAGGCATCGTCATTGTGTCTTCAATGTCGGAGTCAACCCAACCGACACGTCGCCCATTACGATGGCGCACTGCCGACCCGGTGATGTTTCAATCTCGCCTTGCGAACGCTTCACGCTTCCGTCCGCATTCGTCACCAACACCAACAGCTTGACATCAATGCCATCTGGAAGCTGTCTGCCTGTGATAATGCAACTCTTGCCAGCTCCCAGACTGAACTGCTGCGGTGTCTGTGGCACCAGCTCAACCGCTCCTAAATCCGTCGTATTTGGCGGCATCTTGGAATGGTGTGACAGTGCGCTTGAACTCTTCGAGCAACCGATGACAAATGCAGCCAGTAAAACTACTGTGGCAATGAAATGTGGTATGCGCATAAAACGTGGACGATGTCCAACGATCCAAAGCTGAACCAAGGCCACCGGCAGCTGGCTCACGACCGCAATCTGGACTTCCAAGTTTCATATCTCAACCGAAATCTCACTTGTCGCGCCGTAGCGACCTGCCGCGTCGAAGTGAAACGAAGACGGGAGCGACTGCGGAGGACAGGTGCCACCCGCCTTCACTGCCCGGCGTAAAATGCATCCACCTTGGCCGCGACGTCCTTGTAGCTGATGTCCATTTCGTAGATGATTTTGAACTGGTTAACGGCTTCCTCTTTTTTGCCCATGCTTTCGAGCACACAGCCGAGGTTGTAAACGAGGTCTTTCTTTTCGTCGTCGAACACCAGTTTTTCCTTGATGGCGTTCTGCAGGGTACGCGCGGCGAGGTCGAACATTTTGCGTTTGGCAAAACTCTGCGCGAGGTAGCTCATGGCAGCGAGATGTTTGTGCGGGTTGCTCTGCGCCTTCTGGAATTCCGCAATCGCCTCGCTGAATTTGCCCGCCTGAAAATACAGCATGCCCATCTCAAACCGGATCGCCAGGTCCGTGGGATACTTTTCGACGCGTTTCTGGCATTCGGTGATTTGGTAATCCACTTTTTCCGCCTGAATTTTTGCCGATTGTTCGGCGTAATCGGGCGCGGCGGGGTCGAGCTGCTCCGCCTGATAATCAAACCGGCGCACGACGGTTTCGGCGATGGCGCGTTCGAGCGACGGGTCGTTGCCCATCTCGGAAGCTCTGATGCGATCGTAAAGCGACAGGGCGCGGTCGAACTGTTTTTTCTGCGTGTAAAGCTCCGCGAGCGAGCGGACAAGCTTGAGATTTTTTGGCTCGGTTTCCAGGCGCGCTTCGTATTCGCCGATGAGCCGTTCGGCCACGTCCTCGGCCTTCACCACGCGTTTTTCCTGTTCAAGGGAAACGGCCTCCTGTTTGTTCTTCAGAATGTCGCGGTACGAACCCTGCCCGCCCTCCAGCGAGCTGTAACCGCCCTTGTCCATCGTCTTGCGCGCCGACAGGTTTTTCAACGCCATCGATAGTTCGCCGTCGCCGGGGCGCGCGCGCAGGAGTTCGCTCAGGATTTGTTCCCCGCGGCTGGCATCTCCGCCGCTGGCGGCGAGCGCGTCGGCAAATTGGATGGCCAGGCCTTTGTCCTTGGGTGAATTTTTCAACAGGGTTTCAAGCGACAACACGCCCGTGTGCGGCAGGTCCAGTGCCTGGGCGGCTTCGACAATGAGGCGGTGCGCGGCGGAATTATTCGGGTCGCCGTTCAAAATCTGTTCGGCGATGGCGAGCGCCTCGGCGGGATTTTTGTTCATCGCCATTTTGGCCTTGGCTACTTGCGGCGAGGAACCGGCGCCGCTCATCATCCTTTTAAAAAATCCGCTGCCGCCGTCGCCGGCCTTCCGGAATTGCGCCTCGCGCAAGGCCTTGCGGCATTCAAACAACCCCGGCTCTTTTTCCAACACCTGATTGAACAGCGCGATGGCGTAATCAAAATTTTCCCGCTGCGCGGCTTCGTTGCCCTTGACGAAAAGCACGCGCAGGTCGCGCGAAATTTCGTTTATGCTTTTTTCTGCCATAATGTCTGTTTGGTTGGATCAGAATCGCGCCTGGCACGCCAAAAATCAATCCTGAACACCTTATGAGTCAGCCGCATTGTGCCCGGTGCCGCAACGCGTGGTCCACGAGGACGAGCGCGGTCATCGCCTCGACCATCGGCACGGCGCGCGGCAACACGCAGGGATCATGGCGCCCGCGGCCCTTGAGCGTCGTGTTGTGAAATTGCGCGTCCACCGTGTCCTGCTCGTGCATGACGGTGGCGACGGGTTTGAAGGCGACCCGAAAAAAAATGGTCTGGCCATTGGAAATGCCGCCTTGAATGCCGCCGGAAAAATTCGTGGTGGTGACCACCTTTCCGTGCTTTGCGCGGAACGGGTCGTTGTGTTCGCGCCCGGTGAGCGTGATGCCACCGAAGCCGGAGCCGATTTCGAACGCCTTCGACGCCGGCAGACTCAGCATCGCCTTGGCCAGGTCCGCTTCGAGTTTGTCGAACACCGGCTCGCCCCAGCCGGCGGGCACGCCCCGCGCGAGGCCTTCCACGATGCCGCCGACGGTGTCGCCCGCGCGCCGCATCTTCTCAATGAGCCGGATCATTTTCTCCGCGGCCTTTTTGTCGGGGCAGCGGACAATATTGGATTCAACATCCTTGAACTTCACCTTGTCCGGGTTCACGTCCGCGACGAGCCGCTGGACTTGTTTGACGTAAGCCAGGGTTTCAACGCCGAACCGTTCGCGCAGAATTTTTTTGGCGATGGCGCCGGCGGCGACACGGCCGACCGTTTCGCGCGCGCTCGCGCGGCCGCCGCCCTGCCAGTTGCGAATGCCGTATTTGGCGAAATATGTGAAGTCCGCGTGCGACGGGCGGAACTTGGTTTTCATTTCGGCATACGCTTCGGGCCGGGCGTCCTCGTTTTTGACCCACAGACAAATCGGTGTGCCGAGCGTTTTGCCGCCGAACGTGCCGGAAAGGATTTGCACCGTGTCGGATTCCTTGCGCGGCGTGACGATGCGCGACTGACCCGGACGGCGGCGGTCCAAATCGGGCTGGATATCGGCCTCGGAAAGCTTGAGGCGCGGCGGGCAGCCGTCCACCACCACACCCACGCCGCCGCCGTGGGATTCGCCCCACGTCGTGATGCGGAACAGATGGCCGAAGGTGCTTGCCATGCTGGAATGATGCTAAAAAGTCACGCCGGGGTCAAATCTGCTTCATCTTAATCTTGTGCTTAATCCTGCTCGTAATCGCGATCCACACTGCGGGAGATTATGATTATGATGACGATTAAGATTAAGATTGGAGACAAATCCCGCTTGAAACTTGAATCTTCAAACCGGAAACTCAGGCGAGCATGAATCGCATCGTAGAAAAATTTGCCCGACTCAAAAAAGCCGGGCAGAAGGGTTTTATCGTCTATATCGGTGCGGGTGACCCGAACCTCGCCGCCACGCGCGAACTTGCCCTGGCCTTCGACCGGGTAGGCGTGGACGTTTTGGAGCTCGGCGTGCCGTTCAGCGACCCGCTGGCCGACGGCTTGGTGAACCAGCTCGCCGCGCAACGCGGATTGGAATCAGGCACCACACCGCCCAAGGTTTTGGAAACCGTGGCTGCCATCCGGCAGCGTTCGGAAATCCCGGTCATTCTCTACATTTACTTCAACCTGATTCACAAGGTCGGTTTGGAACGATTCATCAAAGCTGCGGCGAAAGCGGGTGTGGACGGTATGCTGGTGCTCGATTTGCCGCCGGAAGAATCGGACAACTACGAAACACTCATGCGCCAGGCCGGTCTCTGCCCCATCTACCTTGTCACGCCGACGACGCCCGAAGACCGCATCGAACTGATTGTCAAACGCGGAAGCGGGTTCATTTACTATGTTTCGCGTGAAGGCGTGACCGGGATGCAAGTGAGGGTCGCCTCGAACCTTGCGTCGCAGGTTGCCAAGATACGCGCGCACACGAAACTGCCCATCGCCGTCGGGTTCGGCATCTCGACGCCCGAACAGGCGAGGACCGTTGCATCTGTTGCGGACGCTGTCGTTGTCGGCAGCGCGGTGGTGAACCAGATTGCGAAGCACGGCAAATCAAAGGATTTGGTGAAGCGGGCGAGCGCGTTCGTGAAATCGCTGGCCGGTTCGGTAAAAGCAGTTTAGACACGAATTTCACGGATTAACACGGATTCAATCGGTGAAAATCTGTGAAATCCGTGTCCAAGAATTATGAAAACCAAATCTGATACCAAAGACCGGTTCGTCATCATCATGGCGGGCGGGCGCGGCGAACGGTTCTGGCCGGTCAGCCGCGAGAAAATGCCCAAGCAACTGCTCACGCTGTTCGGCAACCGTTCATTTTTGCAGGAGACCGTTGACCGTGTGCTGCCGCTCGTTCCGGCCAAAAACATTTTTGTCATCACGACTGAAGCACAATTGCCGGAAGTCCGCAAACAACTCCCGAAAATCCCCAAAGCCAATCTCATTGCCGAGCCGGTTGGCCGTGACACCTGCGCGGCGGTCACGCTCGGCGCGGCACTGGTGGGTGCACGTTCGACGACCGGCGTGATGGCGGTTTTGCCTGCCGACCACGTGATTCCCGACGAGAAAAAGTTCCGGCAGGTTTTAAGCGACGCGTTCGATTTGGCCAGTCGCGGCCAGGCCATCATTACTATTGGCATCAAGCCGGCCGGGCCGGACACGGGTTACGGTTACATTCACGTCGGCCCGGAATTGCCGCCGGCGCAAGGCGCGAAAAAGACCAAAACCACCTTTTATCGTGCCGAACGATTTGTCGAGAAACCGCATTTTGATCGCGCGCTCGAATACGTCAACAGCGGCCAGTACCGCTGGAACGCCGGCATGTTTGTCTGGTCGTTTGTGACCGTCACGGAAGGATTGCAGAAGCATCAGCCGGAGATGTACGCGGCGTGCCAGCGCTGGTTCAAGGTGGCCAACCAGCCCGCCAAACTCGCCAGGGTGCTGGCGAAGGACTATCCCGGCATCAAAAAGGTCTCGATTGATTACGCGCTGATGGAGCAATCACAAAACGTCATCGTGGCCGACGGGGCGTTTGAATGGGACGACATCGGCTCATGGACGGCGCTGGCGCGGCATCTCAAAGCCGATCCGGAAGGGAACTGCGCCGTGGCGGATTTCATTCACGTGGACGCTGCGCGGAACATTATCTACGACGCCCGCATCAAAAATCGCACGCCGATTGCCGTCGTCGGTTTGCGTGATTCGATTTTGGTTCAGACCGATGACGCGGTGTTGCTCGCGCACAAAAGTCAGGCGCAAAAGGTGAAGGAATTGGTCAGGAAACTGGCCGAGGACGCGAAGTTGAAGAAGCTCGTGTAGCCGCGCTTGTCAAAGCGCGGTCGGACGATTGACGGAGAAAGGAATTCCGCGTTTTCACAAACGCGGCTACACCACACGTGGTGCTCAATCGCCGCCAAACGCAGCTTGACCTTTCCCGCTTAAAAGCTAGCCTACCCGGCTAGGTTTTAAATTATGCAGCACATTAGAAATATCGCTATTATCGCGCACGTGGACCACGGCAAGACGACGCTCGTGGATTGTCTGCTCAAGCAGTCCGGGACGTTTCGCGCCAACCAGCATGAATCTACCGACGAACGCCTGATGGATTCGATGGATTTGGAAAAGGAAAAGGGCATCACCATCCGCGCCAAAAACGCCGCGTTCAAATATAAGGATTACCACATCAACATCGTGGACACGCCCGGCCACGCCGATTTCGGCGGCGAAGTCGAACGCATCATGAACATGATTGACGGCGTGCTGCTGGTGGTGGACGCCGCCGAAGGGCCGCAGGCGCAAACGCGCTTCGTCCTCCGCAAGGCGCTCGAAGCCGGAGCCAAGCCGATTGTGGTCATCAACAAGATTGACCGCGAGAATGCGAACCCGAAGAAAGTGCTCGACCAGGTTTTCGAACTGTTCATCTCGCTCAACGCCACCGACGAGCAACTGGATTTTCCGTTCATCTATTGCTCGGCCAAGGCCGGTTATGCCAAGACGGAGCTCGAGCACGTTACCGGCACGATGGAACCGCTCTTCGACGCCATCATCAAACACATTCCACCGCCGCGCGCGAAGGCGGGCGACGGCTTTCAGGTTCTCGTGGCGAATCTGGATTACAGCGATTACCTCGGGCGCATCGCCTTCGGTAAAATCATGGCCGGCAAGGTGAAAGTTGGCGAGGCGGCGTGCTGCCTGCACGGTCACGGGAAAATCACGCAGGGCAAAATCACGATGATTTATCACTTCGAGGGCCTGAAACGCATCGAAGTGCAGGAGGCGCACGCCGGCGACATTGTGGGCATTACGGGATTTGAAGACGTGTTCATCGGCGAGACCATCGCGGACAAGCCGGAACACGGCGCGCTGCCCTACATCCCGATTGACCCGCCGACGATTCAGATGGAATTTGCCGTGAACGACGGCCCGCTCGCCGGCCAGGACGGCAAGCTCGTCACCGCGCGCCACATTTGGGAACGGCTGCAAAAGGAAATCCGCACGAACGTCGCGTTGCGCATCAAGCAGACCAATGATCCGAAAATTTTCGAGGTCGAGGGCCGCGGCGAAATGCAAATCGCCATCCTCGTCGAGCAAATGCGGCGCGAAGGCTACGAGGTTTTGGTTTCGCGCCCCGAAGTGCTCTATAAAAAGGACGCCAACGGCAACATGCTGGAGCCGATTGAAAGATTGTTTTTGGAAATCCCGCAGGAATTCATGGGCGCCATCATGGAAAACCTTTCCGGCCGCAAGGCCGAGATCAGCAGCATGAATCATCATGGTGACCAGGTGACCATCGAGGCGTTGATACCCATGCGCGGCCTGATCGGGTTCGAGACCGATCTGGTGAACCAGACGCGCGGCCTGGGAGTGATGAGCCACCTGTTCCACGAATACGGCCCCGACCGCGGGGAAATCGCCGCGCGCAAGAACGGTTCACTCGTCAGCATGGAAAGCGGCCAGGCGATGGCCTACGCCATGAACATGATTCAGGAACGCGGCCGGTTGATGGTGGAACCGGGCGACGCCATTTACGCCGGCATGATTGTGGGTGAAAATGCGCGCGACAACGACATCCCGGTGAATCCCTGCAAGGCGAAGAAACTGACCAACATGCGCTCACAGGGCGACGGCAAGGGCATCCAGCTCAATCCGCCGCTCAAGCTCTCGCTGGAACGCGCGCTGGAATACATCGGTTCGGACGAATATGTCGAGGCCACGCCGAAAAATCTGCGGCTCCGCAAAAAAATCCTCGATGAGACGAAGCGCAAACGCTCCGAAAAATCCCGCGTGATAAAAATCCTGGCGGAGTAGCGATTCGGATTAACTTTTCAAGCGGGTTTTTTCATGAAATCCACGCCGACGAGGCAGACGTCGTCGGCGAATTCGTGGTCCACAGAGAACGCGCAGATGGCTTTCAGCAGTTCGTCGAACAATTCCCCCGTGAGCCGAGGCAGCAGGTTTTGCACGTCCAGCATCAGCCGTTCCTGCGAATACAATTCTTCATTCTGCCCCTGCACTTCGAAGAGGCCGTCGGTAAACAGCATCAAAAGGTCGCCGGGCTTGATGTTGATTTCGGTGGTTTGATACGGCGGGTCGTCAAACAGGCCGAGGGCGGGCTGGCTCCGGCCATCCGCGTTGTTGAGTACCTGGACCTGCCCGGTGGGGCGCTGCACCAGCAGCGGCTTCGGATGACCGGCGTTGGCGAAGCGCATGACGCCGGTCTGCCAGTCGGCCACCAGATAAAACGCGGTGGTGAGCATCGGGGAGCCGGTGCTCTTGAGGATGCTGCACAAATCGGAATTGAGCTTGCGCAAAAATATTCCGGGGTCGCGCGCGAATGGTTTCAATTCCTCGGACAGCGCGCGGATCATGGCGGTGACGAGCGCGGCGCGAATGCCATGGCCGGTCACGTCGCAGATGAAGACGGCGGCTTCCGTGTCTGACAGCGCGGAGACGCTGAAAAAATCGCCGCTGACCGTTTCGGCGGCCTGATAGCGGTGGACAAATTGAAAAGCGCTTTGTTCCGCCGGGACGTTGCGCGGGAAAGTCGGATACTGCTGCGGCAGCATGGCAAGCTGGATTTCGCGCGCCATGTGGAGGTTTTCCTCCATCAGCAGATTTTTGGTGCGCAACTCCTCACGGCTGCGGGCCAGTTCGGCGTTCGCGCGGCGGATTTGTTCTTCGGCGAGTTTTTGCGCCGTGATGTCCCAGAAAATTCCCTGCAAACCGATGATGCTTCCATCCGCGCCATACAGCGGCGTTTTGACGACCTGAACGATGGTTTTCTCCTGACCCAACGGTTGATGCTCCTCGACGATTTCGTAGGTCTGGCCGGTTTCCATCACACGGCAGTCGTCCTTCTGGTATTTTTCAGCCAGTTCCTTCGGAAAAAAATCGAAATCCGTTTTGCCGAGGATGTCCTCCAGCCTGCATTTGTAATGGTTGCAGTATTGTTGATTGGCAAAGGTGAACCGCCCCTGCAGGTCCTTTCGAAAGACGTTTTGCGGCATCGTCTCCACCAGGGAATGATACAGGGATTCCGAATTCCGCAGTTCCTGCTCCATGTGCCGGCGTTGCGTGATGTCCACCACCGTGCCTTCGTAGTAAAGCAATTTGCCCTGCGCATCGCGCACGGCGCGGCAATTTTCCGAAATCCAGATGACGAGCCCGTCCTTGCGGTAAATGAGGGACTCGAATCCCTTCAGCGTGTCGTGTTCCAGCATCAACCGGACGAATTCCTCGCGTCGGCCTGGTTCCACGTAGAGCCGTTTCCCGATGTCCTTGATGCTCGCCATCATTTCCATCGGCGAGTGATAACCATAAATGTGCGCCAGCGCCACGTTTGCCAGCAGGTAGTGGCCGTCCGGAGTCGTGCGGAAAATGCCCTCGACCAAATGGTCAAAAATACCGTGGTAGTTGTCCTTTTCCTCGATCAGCGCGAGCCGTTCGAGCTGGCGCGCAATCGCGCAACGGATGGCGCGCCGCAAAGCGAGGTCGCCGAGATGTTCCTTGACGAGATAATCCTGCGCGCCGTTGTAGATGACTTCGGCGGAGAAGCTTTCTTCATTCGGCATGCCGAGCACCAGGACTGGCAGACGCGGCGCCCGGGTGGTGAGCGAGGTGACCTGGGACAGGCCGGTCGCTTTGTCAGCGGGCAAATCAAACAAAACGGCTTGAAATGAATCGGCCGCCAGCAGGGCCAAACCGGCCTCAAGGGTGGTCGCCGTCGCGACCTCCGCAGGCCCGCCAGCTTGCAGGAGCTGGGCGACGGTACGCGCAAAACTGCCGTCATTCCCGACAAATAAAATTTTCAACGGTTCGGATTCCATATCGCGATTTGGTTCCGCGCCACCGGCGCGGACCTGAATTACCTCGCGGTCGTCCCATGAGCATACAAGGTTGGGGCGCGCTCGCAAGTGGGTTGCGTTCACCACGGATTTTTGTTTATCATCCGGCGGATGAAATGGCGTGCCGACAGTCACGGGGTTCATTTCCTCGATTATTCTGTTCTCCGGCTTGAAATGCCCGCCGTTACGACCGTCGCCTTTTGGCAGATTTAATTATGAAAACCTATCAACCAGCGGAAATTCGGAACTTCGCCGTCGTCGGTCACGCCTCATCGGGCAAAACGATGTTAAGCGAGGCAATGCTCATGTGCGGCGGCGTCATCACGCGCATGGGGCGCATCGCCGACGGCTCCACGGTGTCGGATTACCATGTCAGTGAAAAGAACCGGCAGATTTCGGTTTCGGCGTCGCTGATGCACACGGAGTGGATGGGAAAGAAATTCAACCTGATTGACACGCCGGGTTACCTTGACTTCATCAGCGAAGGCCTGGGCGCGCTGCGCGTCGGCGATTTTGCGCTGGTGGTGGTTCACGCCCAGCACGGCCTCGGGGTTGGCACCGAGCGGGTGTGGGATTACGCGACCGGCTACGGCATTCCCAAAATGATCGTCGTAAACGCCGTGGACAAGGAGAACGTGGATTTTGACGCCGTGGTCAGGAAATTACAGGAGCGGTTCGGCCGGCACGTGTTTCCGTTGAATGTGCCGGTGAATCCCGGCCCCGGTTTCAACCGCGTGCTGGACGTATTGCGCAGCGAAATCGTGACCTACGCGGCCGATTACAGCGGCAAATACCAGGAAGAACCGGCTACCGGCGAGTGGGAGGCAAAGGGCAAGGAACTGCACAGCCAGCTCATCGAGCACATCGCCGAGTCGGACGACGAACTGATGAACAAGTTTTTCGAGCAGGGCAGCCTTTCGGAAGAGGAATTCCGGGCCGGCATTCACGCGGCGGTGCAGAAGCAATTGTTCATCCCGCTGTTCTGCACGTCGGCGGAAAACAACATCGGCGTGGCGCGGTTGATGGATTTCATCGCCAAGTATGGTTCATCGCCGGTGGACCGCAAAAAGGTGAAGGCCGTCAATGCCAACGACGCGGAGGTGGAGGTGGGTTTGGATGATCCCGAACCGGTGCTCTACATTTTCAAGACGATGTCCGAAGCGCATTTCGGCGAGTTGTCATTCTTCCGCACCTATGCGGGGTCGGTGTCCACGGGCATGGATTTGTACAACAGCGACCGCAAGGTGAATGAGCGCATCGGGCAGATTTATCTGCTCAACGGCCAGAACCGCGAGGCGGCCAACACGCTCGGCCCCGGCGATATCGCCGCGGTCGTCAAACTCAAGGTGACGCACACCGGCAACACGCTTTGCAACGCGAAGAAGGCCGTGACGCTGCCAAAGGTGGTTTATCCCCGACCCAACATCCACGCGTCGCTGGTCGCCAAGGTGAAGGGCGAAGAGGACAAGATCGCCTCCGGCCTCGCCGCGTTGCATCAGGAAGACCCGACGTTTCTTTACGTGGTGGACGCGGAATTGCATCAGACGATCATTTCCGCGCAGGGCGAGTTGCACCTGGAAGTTGTGGCCGACCGTTTGCGGCGCCGGCACAACGTTCATGTCGAATTGGGCGAGCCGCGCGTAAAATACCGCGAGACCATCAAAGGCAGGGGCGATTCAAAGTATCGCCACAAAAAACAGACCGGCGGCGCCGGGCAATTCGCCGAAGTCTGGATGCGCATCGAGCCGAAGCCGCGTGACAGCGGCGTCGAGTTCACCAACTCGCTCGTCGGCCAGAACGTGGACCGCGTGTTCGTGCCTTCGGTCGAGAAGGGAGTCAATCAGGCTTGCACGGAAGGCATTCTTGCCGGCTGCCGCGTGACGGACGTGAAAGTTGATTTTTACGACGGCAAGATGCATCCGGTGGACTCGAAGGACATTGCGTTCCAGATCGCCGGTTACTTTGCGTTCAAGGAAGCGTTTACGGCCGCCAAGCCGTGCCTGCTGGAGCCGATTGAGACCGTCGAGATCCGCATTCCGGAAGATTGCATGGGCAAGGTGATGGGTGACTTGTCGTCCCGGCGCGGAAGAATCATCGGCATGGACACCGCCGGCGCGTTTCAACTCATCAAGGCCAGCGTGCCGACCAAGGAACTTTACCATTACTCCAGCACGCTGCGTTCGCTGACGGGCGGGCGCGGCGTCCACACGGAGGAATTCAGCCACTACGAGGAAATGCCGCGCGACGCGGCGGAAAAGGTGATTGAAGAGGCCAAGAAACGCAAGGCCAGCCCCGAGCCGCATTGAAGCGGCCGGAGCGGTTGGGCGACGCGGCGCTCAGTGAACGAGCGCGGCTTCGTTTTTGACCACGGCGGAATAGAGCGCGTCCTTCAGTTTGGCGCGCTTGAATTTGAGTTCGTCGATTTCCTGATCGGTGGCGAACTCGATGTCTTCTTCGATCCGGCAGATGCTGTCGTCCAACTGATGGTATTCCTCGAACATCTGGCGGAACTGGTTGTCGGCGAGCCGGAGCCGGCGGATGGTTTCGCGATGTTCGGGGAATTCACTCAGGAAGGGGTGATGTATGTCCATTGGAAGTCCTCCAGGTTGAGGTTTGCGGTCGGTGCACTGCTTGCTTCGTTCCCATTACCTGCGTCTAATAAAGCCCAAGTTGCCCCGGCTGGCCAGTAAAATTTTGCAAAATATTAACATTAATTTGCCAGCGTGCTGCGATGGCCGCCGCCTTTCGGCCTTTTCAAGACCGCGCCGATGGCTTAATTTGCCGCTATTGTCGTCCCATGCCGAGTGTTTACATCAAAACCTACGGTTGCCAGATGAACGAGCGCGACAGCGAGGCCGTGGCCGCGCAGCTCGTAGCCAAAGGCTATACCCTCGCGCCGTCCGAAGCCGTGGCGGACGTGATTCTGCTCAACACGTGCAGCGTGCGTGATTTTGCGGAACAGAAAGCCCTGAACAAAATGGTGAACGTCATCGCCGAAACGCGCCGCAGCCGCCCGGAGACCGTGCTCGGGTTCATGGGCTGCATGGCGCAGAGCCGCGGACAGGAACTCATTGACCGTTTGCCAGACGTGGACCTCGTCCTCGGCACGCAGAAATTTCATCGCGCGGCAGATTATCTCGACGAACTTCTCACCGGTCGCAGTGATAAAATCGTGGACGTCGCGGCGGAGCAGGGCAGCGAAGCGACCATCCGCGAACATCTGCTTTACGGAAATGCTGCTAAAAATGGCGACGGTCACGGACCGCCGCTACAGATCACCGCCTTCGTCAGCATCATGCAAGGCTGCAACCAGTATTGCACCTTCTGCATCGTGCCTTACACGCGCGGCGAGGAACGCAGTCGCACCATTCCCGACATCCTAGCCGAGTGCCGTCAGCTTGTGTCCCAGGGCGTGAAGGAAATCACCCTGCTCGGCCAAATTGTGACGAGTTACGGGAAACGCGGAAATGTCTCCCTCGCCCCGCGAGGAACGAGCGGGGCGAGGGCCGGGGTGAGGGGCAATTCAGAAAACGGACTCCTCACCCCAGCCCTCTCCTCTTTTGGCGAGGAGAGGGGGAAGACCCCTTTCGTCCAACTGCTCGAAGCCGTTCACGAAATCGAAGGGCTGGAACGCATCCGGTTCACCTCGCCGCATCCAAAGGGTTACGGCGATGATTTGATTGAGACTTACGCGCGGCTGCCCAAGCTCGTCGAAAGCGCGCACCTGCCCGTCCAAAGCGGCAGCGACCGCGTGCTGAAATTGATGCACCGCGGTTATACGCGCGCCCGTTACGTTGGCATCATTGAAAAATTACGCCGCGCCCGGCCGGAAATCGGCATCAGCACCGACGTCATTGTCGGTTTTCCCGGCGAGACCGAAGACGACTTCGAGCAGACCCTTTCGCTCGCACGCGAGGTGGAATTCGACCAGGCGTATATCTTCAAATACTCACAGCGACGCGACACGCCCGCCGCCGAAATGCCCGGCCAGGTGCCGCAAAAAATCCGCGAAGAACGCAACCAGCGCCTGCTGGAAGTCATCAACGAAATCGCCGGACGCAGATACAAAAAGTTTGTCGGGCGGCGGACGCAGATTCTGGTGGAAGGGCCGAGCAAGAAGAATCCGGCGCGGATGACGGGCCGGACGCGCTGCAACAAGATTGTGGTGTTCGACGGCTCGGAACGGCATCGCGGCCAGCTCTTGGACGTGAAAATCACCCGCGCCGGTTCCTTCACGCTCTACGGCGACCCGGCGATTGTGAATTTGTAAAGTCAGTCAGCCTGCGATAAGCTTTTCTTCGTCCCATCTTGCTTCGGGACGATGAATGCCCGCGGACGCGTCACAAAGAAGAATGAGCCAACCATCTTCCATTGACAATTTGTCATACGCGTCACGAACTGAATCAAACTTTACACCAAATCCCAGTGGTGAGTGAAATGCGAAGCAAGGGCTATCCAAAAATTTGTCATAACTTCTATGACGAACTGCATCGGGGCGGATCGCGGACTCGAATTGATGATTGAGGCCGTCGAGAATTTTTCTTTGACCATTCTTCGTTTCCGAAAGTGCCGTAAAACGATCGGCCTTTTCCAGAATCATAGTACGCTTGACGAATTTTACGAAGACCTCTTGTGCATCCATGTCCGTTAAAACCACGTTATTTTTCATTTGCTGGAATGTCCAGATTGAATTTTTCGTGTCCTTTTGTGTCAATTCGTGGTTAGCTTTTCGCAATGAAGCTGTCGTTATTATCCATCCTGCTCGGCGCCGGAATGAGTGTGCCGCAGATTTACGGTCTGACCAGGCCGGCGCAATTCGCCGCCACGGCGCGCAAATTCCCGCGCAACCTGCCCGTCGGCGTCGTGTTGATGCTGCTGGGAACGGCGTGGTTTTTGTGGAACGTCAACAACGAGCCGATTGCCGATTTCTCGGCCTACAAACAACCGATGATGGCCGGGTTTGCGGCAGTGGGGATTTTGGCGTGCTTTTTCGTCCAGGACTTCCTGGCCGTGCGCGGTCTGGCGGTTTTGATGTTGTTGTTGGCGAAATTGATGGTGGATACCGGGCGCCCGCATCTGGGCCAGACGCCGTGGGTATATGTGATTCAAATCTGGGCTTACCTGCTCATCATCGCCGGCATCTGGTTCACGATAACACCGTGGAGGCTGCGCGACCTGGTTAACTTTGCCACGGCGAATGAAACCCGCGTGCGCCTTGGCAGCGCCATCCGGCTGGCGTTCGCGGTGTTTGTGATGCTCCTTGGCCTGACGGCGTTTCGCGCGATGTGAAACGCGAAAAAACCTGACGCGGCTTTTTAAATCCGGCCCCACCCGCGCGTTCCACAACAGGCTTGCTGGACTCGGGTTGACGGATACGGCTCTGTGGTTGACCTTTTTTGGCACAGCTTGTGCGTCTTTCATGGATAAATTCTTATAATTTGACCAAGCGATGAGCAACAATCCATCTACCAAGCCGGGGAAGAAGACATTTGCCGGGAAACGGACCGTGAACCATCGCCGGTTCACGGTCAGCAAGGCGGTTAAAACGTTCAACTCAAAGAGTCCGAAAGCCGACCTCGAGGCCTTTTTTCATTCGCCATCCTGTCACGCCCTCAAGTTGCAAATCTGCGACATCGGCTGGCGGTTGTGGCAGCGGGCCTACGTGGATGGTAACGGCGGCAACATCGCCATCCGGGTTGGCGAAGACCTTGCGCTTTGCACGCCCACACTCGTCAGCAAGGGTTTCATGAAACCCAAGGATCTGTGCCTGGTGGATTTCGAGGGCAACCAACTGTTGGGCGCGAGAAAATGCACGAGCGAAATTCTCATGCACATGCAAATCATGCAACACCAGCCGCGGGCCGTGGCCACGGTGCACTGTCATCCGCCGTATGCGACGGGCTTCGCGGTCGCGGGCATATTGCCGCCTCCGGGCCTGTTGCCGGAGTACGAGCTTTTCACATCGGTGGCTATCGCGCCGTATCGCACGCCCGGGACGCCGGAAATGGGCCGGCTCGTCGCCGGTTTGGTGGACAACCACAATGTCGTTCTCATGGCCAATCATGGCGTCGTTGCGTGGAGCCACAACAACGTGGAGGACGCCGGCTTCAAGATCGAAGTTCTCGAAACCTATTGCCGCACCGTTCTTGTCGCCTCGCGACTGGTTCGGACGCCGAACACCATTTCTCGCACGCAGTTGCAGGAACTGCTCAAGATCAAACAAAGCCTGGGCATCCCTGACCCGCGCTTTGGCCTCAAGAAATTTGATCTCCCCGACAAAAACGAATGGCGCCGGGTATCGTTGTTGGCGCGCCGCCCGAGGATGAGGCGAGCGGGAAAAGACCCCAAAGCCCAGGCCGTCATCCAGGCCATCAGGGCGCAAATCCTGAACAGATTGCAGGTTTGACCGGCGGCTGAAGGGCCGCGGACTTCACTGAATCCAGCCAGCGGTCTGGGCCAGTTTGACCAGCAGATAAGCGATGGCGCCACTCGCGGGCAGCGTCATGACCCACGCCCAGAGGATGCGTTCGACCACGTCGAATTTAAGGTGATTGAATCCTTTCGCGCAGCCGACGCCCATGATGGAAGTGGTGACGGCATGCGTAGTGGAAACGGGCATGCCGAAATGCGCGGCGGTGACCAGTATCGTAGCCGCGGTGGTTTCGGCGGCGAAACCGTGCACGGGATGAAGACGGACCATCTTATGGCCGAGGGTCTTGATGATTCGCCAGCCGCCCACGGCGGTGCCGGCGCACATGGTCAGGGCGCAGAGGACTTTTATCCACGCGGCGATCGCCAGCGGTTGTCCAGCCGCCGGTTCGGCGGTGCGCAAAAAAGACAACCAGCCGGGGAGATGGTCGAACAGGCCGCTGCTGGTGCCGGTCAGCAGTGCCAGGGCGATGATGCCCATGGTTTTTTGCGCGTCGTTGGTACCGTGGCTGAAACCCATGTAAGCCGAACTGAGGAGCTGCAGTTTGCCGAAGGTCTTGTTGACGGTGGCCGTACGCCAGTTGCGCAATAGAAAGTAGAGCAAGCCCATCAACAGAAAGCCGAACACCAATCCGCATACGGGCGAGGAGATCATCGGCACAATGACCTTCCACAGCAGGCCCTTGCTCAACCACCAATGCTCGGAATTGGGAACGGACCAGACCAGGACATGCCAGTCGTTGCGTGCGGCGGCCAGGCACGCGCCGCACAGGCCGCCGATGAGTGCATGCGACGAGCTGGACGGCATCCCGAACCACCACGTCAGCAGGTTCCAAAGAATGGCGGCGACCAGGGCGCAAATCAGGACTTCGGACGTGGCGACTTTTGGATCCACCAATCCCGAGGCGATGGTGGTGGCGACGGCGGTGCCGGCAAAAGCGCCGACCAGATTGGTAACCGCGGCCAGCATGACCGCCTGCCGCGGCGTCAACACCTTGGTGGCGACGACGGTGGCGATGGAATTGGCCGTGTCGTGAAATCCGTTGATGTAGGTAAACACCAACGCGGCGAGGATGACGAGAAGGAGGAGGGTCATCGCACCGGTCAGGAATTCTTCAGCACGATGTGCATAACCACGTTGCCGGCATCGCGGCAACGGTCAATGACCTTCTCCATCAATTCAAAAAGGTCCCGGATGACCATGGCTTTGGTGGCATCGTGGCGCCCGCTGTAAAGATCCTTCAGCATGTCCATCATCAGCCGGTCTGCCTCGTTTTCGAGATACTGGAGTTTGGTGTTCAATTCGTGGATTTTCTCCAGATGCTTCATGTCCCGTAACTGCCGGACCATGGCCAGCACCACGTCGGTGGCCTGCTCCATGATTTCAACCTGCCGGCTGAAATCCACACCCTGGATGTGCTGATAACCGAGGTTGATACGTTCCGCCAGTTTCTCGACGGTCTTGGGAATTTTGCGCAGCGCCAGCGCCAGCGCCTCAATGTCCTCACGTTCCAACCCGGTCACGAATGTTTTTACCAGTTCCGCGGTGATTTGTTCGGCGATTTTTTTCTCCTTGCGCCGCGTAAGCATCAGGTCGTCGAGACTTTTGGCGGAAGTCGGCGACTTGATCATCTCAATGACCAGCCGGACACTTTCGTGGGCTTCGCTGGCGGCGTCTTCCAGCAACTGATAGAAGCGGTCGGCGTTTCCGAAGAGCATTTGAAGCGAAAACATGGCGGGAACAGGGTCGTGGAAACGTGACAAAAGTCCATGAAATTTTATGACGGGGACTAATTGCCGGTAGCGCGCAAGCAGCCGTCCTTTGGGCCGGGTTGGCAAAATAGATTCGCTGAAAACCTTTTGCCGTTGTAAGGTTCGTTCGGTTTATGGGCATGGCGGACATCAGGCGGGAATACTCGGTTGGCGGCCTGCAGCGCGCGGACCTGGACGCGAATCCGGTCGTGCAGTTCAACCAGTGGTTTGTGCAGGCGTCGGCGGGCGGCCGCTGGCGAAAAATCGGCATCGCCCTCTATAAACTCTGGCACGCCATACTCGGCCATATGCCAGTGGATGTAAACGCGATGACACTGGCGACGGTGGGCAAGGATGGCAGGCCCTCGACTCGCACGGTGTTGCTCAAAGGCGTGGACGAACGCGGCTTCACTTTTTTCACGAACCACGACAGTCGCAAGGGGCTTGAACTGGCGGAAAATCCCAACGCGGCGTTGACGTTTTACTGGCCCGACTTGGAACGGCAGATCTGCGTGGCCGGCACGGTCACGAAATTGTCGCAGGCGGAATCGGAGGCGTATTTCAAAAGCCGGCCGCGCGGCAGCCGCCTTGCCGCATGGGCATCGAACCAGCGCGACGTGGTCGCCGACCGCGCGACGCTGGAAAGACGGTGGGACGAAATGGCGGCAAAATTTCCCGGTAACGTGCCGTTGCCGCCGAATTGGGGCGGTTACGTGTTGAAGCCGGAGCGCATCGAGTTCTGGCAGGGGCGACCAAACCGGTTGCACGACCGTTTTTGCTACACGCGGCAACCGGGCAATTCGTGGAGACTGGAACGGATTGCGCCTTAAAATTTGTAAGCCAGGCCGCTGATCAGCTTCACGTCGTTGTCCTTGCGGCCGGGCGCGGGGTCATTGGCAAAATTGTCCTGCACCACCGTCCGCAGGCTGAGTCGCTTTGTGAGCGCGGCTTCAGCGCCTACTTCGGCATTGACGAGAAAATTGTCGGGCCGGTCCACCTGCGGCAGGAATTCCACATTCTGCCAGAAGCGCGTGTGTTCGTCCGTTTTGTGTTCGAAACGTTCGGCCAGGCGCAGTGTGGGATAAGTGTGGTATTCATCGTCCAGTTTTTCATACAAGACGGCCGGGCCGAATTCGCCCGCCAGCGACGTTTGCTTGTTCTTGACGAAGTAATAGCCGGCGCCGGGGCTGAACGTGAATCGATAAGTCACATCCGAAATGCCATCGTGCAGCGCGTCTGCGCGCGCGTAACCGAACCAGCGCTCGTTGAACAGGTGGTTGTATTGGCCGTAACCATGCAGGGTCTCGTTGTTTTCCACCGCGTTGTTTTCGCCATAAGAACCCTCGAGGCCCAGGCTCCATTCGTTGGTCGGGTTGTTTCGATGGGTCCTGAAACTGCCGGTGGCCAGCACGCTTTCGCTGTTGCCGCTGGTCAACGTGAGGCCAAAGGCCACAGTGCTTTCCCACGCCGGCTTGTTGGTGGGGATTACGGCGCTTGGCGTGGCAGGAGTGGCGTTGGCCACCGCGGCCAAAGGCGCCAGGTCGCCGTTGCTTTCGTTGACCGGTTTGTTGGTTGACACCGTGACGGCTTGATTGGTGTCGCCAGCGCGACCGCACACGGTCAAAGCGGCCAGAACGAACAAGGTCAGAATATATTTTTTCATTTTTCTTTCACGCCGACAAATTGAATTCCGACCGGGGAAACCGATGCAGCGGAAATCCTGACAGCAAACAACCCGGAACCAAACCGAGCGTGACCATTCTAACCCAAATCATCAAGCGGGCAAGTAAACGTTCTTGAAAATTATTTCTTTGGTTTGTTTTGCCGGGGGTGTCGTCCTTGTCTTCACCCACAACCGGCGCAATGGCCTGAAGTTGGTCACCGGCTTCGAGTTCAATCAGCTTCACGCCCTGCGTGTTGCGGCTGATTATTTCTTTGGATCCTCAGACGATTGCCCTTTGTTGGCCCGGCTGGAAAACAAGGCGGTATCGGCCTCCACCATTTCTTCCAACGAGATGAAATCCATGCCTGACGTGGCCCGTCGGGCTTTGGGTTGAGGCGGTTCGGCCGGAATGGGGTTGGGCGGCGGTGGGGTGGCCGCCAGGGGTGGAAGTGGCGGAGCGGGGGTTGATTTCTTCGCCGCCATCTTTTTTGTGACCAGGATGGTTTCATCATCGTCGTCTGGATGATTTTCCTGCTCCTGCACGCGGGCGGTTTCCGCGAGCAACGATTCCCACTGGCGTTGCACGGTGCGTTCAGGCGGCGCCCGGAAGGGTATCAGACGGAATTCGCCATCGGTCAACGACAGCAATTGATGAAACGCCTTTTCTCCGACCAGCTTTCCGGCCGAGGCGTGAACAATGGCGCCATCTTCAATGTAAATCTCGCCAGCGGCCTGGTGGTTCCGAATTTCAAGGATCACGGAGTTGCCACCCAGGCATTCCAGTTGGATCACATCGAACAAACCAGTGTCACCCAGGGTGCTGATAAAATCGTTGCCGTCCGACCACCGCAGGACGTTGGTCAGCATGTTGAAAATCTGCCTCCACCCGTCCTCGTCGCCCGGTTTTAAAAGGAAAAGTTCCGCTCCGTTGGCCAGACATACTGCCCGGCGGCTTTCGTCGCTTTGTGCGGTCAAGATGACCTTTTTGATGTTGGGGTATTTCTGATGAATAATGCTCAGCAACTGGACGCCGTCCAGCAGCGGCATGCCGATGTCCAGCACGACCAGGTGAATCAGCTTATGTTCCAGGATGGCCAGCGCTTTGTCTGCGGAGGGAGCTGTGTAGATTTCCCAGTTTTTATCCGCCTGGGCGCCAAACAGTTCGTTGATCATCTCAAGGAAGGCCAGACTGTCATCCACGAAGAGCACGCGATAGGTCTTCAGGCTGTCCGCGGATTCAGGTTTTTTTGCCGGCGCGGGGGAAGGAACACCACCCGGTGCCGGGGCGGTTGCAGGGGGCGTTGCCGCCGGGGCAGGTTCGGAGATTTCAAGGCGCAAATCCACAAGGCCCAGGCGCAAGGTTTGCCCGGGTTGCAGAACAGCCTCGGAAATCATCTTGCCGCCGATGAACGTGCCATTGGTGGAGCGCAGGTCGCGAACGACCAGTTCGTTGCCGCGCAACAACACTTCGCAATGCTGGTTCGAGACTGACCTTTCAACGATTTGAAACGCGTTCTTGTCACCGCGCCCAATCGTGACCCAGCGCTTGCCCAGCTCATGCGACAAACCAGCCAATCCATTACTAATGACCACAAGCCTCGACATACAAACCCCTGAAATTTCCGGCCAGAGCAGTTATTGTTATCCGCTGTGCGTTAAATCAAAAGTCACTCTCAACCAAACGTTTATAACACTTATTTCCGGTAATGCAGGCTGGTGTTGTAAAACCGGTACCGGGATTTATGCCCCAGCCGCGGCAACACGTAAGCAACGTCCATGCCGCCGCCGGCCGATATAGCCGGCTGGAATCAGCTTCACCCGTCGAGAACATTTGAAGATTATTTCACGGGCTCGTCTTCGCTGGCGGCGTCTTCCTTGTCCTCGCCGATGACCGGAGCGATGGCCTGAAGTTTGTCGCCGGATTCCAGTTCGATGAGTTTCACGCCCTGCGTATTGCGTCCGGCTTCGCGGATGTCCTTCACGAAGGTCCGCACCATTTGGCCCTTGACGGTGATGAGCATGATTTCGTCCACATCGCGCACGGTCAATGCCCCGACCACGCCGCCGGTCTTGTCGGTGGTCTTCATCGTGATGATGCCCTTGCCGCCGCGGGATTGAGCGCGATATTCCTCGAAGTCGGTCCGCTTGCCGATGCCGTTTTCGCCGGCCACCAGCAATTTCGCATCCGGCACAACGATGGCCAGCGCGACGACTTCGTCGCCCTTCGACAATTTGATGCCGCGCACACCGGCGGCAGGCCGGCCCATCGGGCGCGCGTCCTCCTCATTGAAGCGGATGCTCATGCCGTCGCGGGTGATGAGCACGGCTTCGTTCTGGCCGGTCGTCAGCTTCACGTCAATCAGCGTGTCGCCCGGATCAATCCCGATGGCGATGATGCCGCCCTTGCGGATGTTGGCGAAATCGGCCAGCGCGGTTTTCTTCACCGTGCCCTGTTTGGTCGAGAACAGCACAAAACCCGGCTGTTCCCAGGTCACGTCTTCCTTGTTCGTGTTGGTTTTTGACAACACGCGAATCAACGCGGCAATGGTCTCGCCGGTTTTCAGTTCGAGCAGATTGGCGATGCTGCGGCCCTTGGCGGCGCGGCCCATGTCGGGAATCTCGTGCACGCGCTCGACGTAAACACGGCCTGTGTTTGTGAAAAACATCAGGTAATCGTGCGTGCTGGCGGTGAACAAATGCTCGATAAAATCATGTTCCTCGTCGGTCGTGCCCTCCTTGGTCGTCATGCCGATGACGCCCTTGCCGCCGCGGCGTTGGGCGCGATAGCTTGAAACGTTCGTGCGTTTGATGAGGCCATTGTGCGTGAGCGTGATGATGACACCCTCGTTGGCGATGAGGTCTTCGATGTTGATTTCGCCTTCATCGGGCACGAGGTCGGTCAGGCGCGGCGTGGCATACTTTTCCTTGATGACCTTCAACTCGGCCTTGATGATGGCCAGTACGCGGGCTTCCTTCGCCAGGATGTCCATCAAATCCTCGATGCGCTTGAGCAGTTCCTTGTATTCGCCCTCGACCTTGTCGATTTCCAGGCCGGTCAACTGGTACAGGCGCAGTTCCAGGATGGCGTCCACCTGCCGTTCGGTCAGCGCGTAACGGCCCTTGGTCAGGCGCGCTTCGTTGCGGATCAAAATGCCCCAGCGCTCGACCTGTTTTTGGGTCCACTCAAACGCGAGCAATTTGACCTTGGCCTCGTCGCGCGTCTTGCTGCCGCGGATGATTTTGATGAAATCGTCGAGGTTCGCCAGCGCGATGAGATAGCCTTCGAGGATTTCCGCGCGTTCCTCGGCCTTCTTCAACTGGAACCGCGTGCGCCGCAGTACGACTTCGCGCCGATGCTCGATGTAGCAACTGATAAGCTCCTTCAGTCCCAGGGTCTTGGGCCGGCCATGATCAATTGCCAGCATGTTGACGGCAAAGCTGCTTTCCAGCGCCGTCTGCTTGTACAGATTGTTGATGACGACCTTCGGAATCGCGTCGCGCTTGAGCTCGACGACGACGCGCGTGTTCTCGTCCGACTCGTCGCGAATGGCCGTGATGTCCGTGAAGCCCGTCGTTTTTTCGTTCACCAATTCGGCGACGCGCTCGACGAGCACCGCGCGGTTGACGTTGTAGGGGATTTCCGTGATGACGATTTGCTCGCGCCCACCCTTGAGTTGCTCCACGCCGACCTTGCCCCGCACCTTGACGCTGCCGCGCCCGCTCGTGAAATATTCCTTGATGACGTCCAGCCCGCACACCATGCAGCCCGTCGGGAAGTCCGGGCCCTTGACGAATTTCATCAGGCCCTTGACCGTGATGTTCGGGTCGTCAATCTGTGCGCAGACGCCGTCAATGATTTCACCCAGATTGTGCGGTGCCATGTTCGTGGCCATGCCGACGGCGATACCCGTGCCGCCGTTGACGAGCAGATTGGGAAAGGCGGCGGGGAAAACGGTCGGCTCGGTGCGGGTCTCATCGTAGTTGGGAACGAA
>Ga0181538_10000351_pt1 | contig 54070 bp, 52 predicted proteins | sample PEATcosm2014_Bin_40_FD_119773 | JGI IMG/M metagenome (GOLD analysis project Ga0181538, IMG submission 119773) | Peatland microbial communities from MTU Mesocosm Facility, Houghton, MI, USA - PEATcosm2014_Bin23_30_metaG | ecosystem: Environmental > Terrestrial > Soil > Wetlands > Peat | place...
AACCATCAGAATTTGCGCGATTCGCAAAGAATTTGTGAACCACGGATTACACGGATTGCACGGATAATTTCTTCTCCCATCCGTGCTTATCAGTGTAATCCGTGGTTCGATCGGTTTTGTTTGGTTGCGGCTCTGCCGCGCTGTGATCTCCGCAGTTCAATTTAGCCTTTTGCATGTCGCAAAATCGGGCCGATTTTTCCGCGTTTGCGTCTAAAAATGTCCCACTCTGCCCCGGAATGTCCCATCCCACCCCCCTCCCCCATCGCGGAGCGAGACAGGTGAACGGGGGAGCAGGTGAACAGGTGATGGGGAAGAAAATGGCGAGGCGAAGATGGGCCATGGGACGACACGTTTGCCGAACAATAACCTAACCGCCGCCGGCTCGCAAGGAAAAAATTCGAGGGGGATGGAGAGTCTCGCGCAGAGACGCAAAGGCGCAGAGAGGGGAAAAGTCCTCTTGAATCCCGGCGACTAAATTATATAATTTAGTGCGTGGCGAGCTTCCGGTGGAACGGATGGAACGAGGCGAAGATGGCCAAGCATGGCGTCTCGATCCGCGAAGCCGAACTCGTTGTTCGGTCGGCTCGCCGCCCCTATCCGCGCAAGATCGGCCGCGGCAAATGGCAGGTCGTCGGACGCGGACAGGGAGATCGCTGGATGCAGGTGATTTATCTCGTCGATCCAGGCGGCACGCTCTTCATCATCCACGCCATGCCCGTGAGGATCAAATGAAGCAAAAAGCAAAAGTAAGGTCGAAGCCTTCCCCTATCGAGAGATTCCTGGCCCTCAGCGACGCGCAAAAGGACGCGGAAGTCGCGCCCTTCGACAAGGGCGAAGTTCCGCTCTCGCAATCACGGCCACTCACGCCTGCGGAGCGCAAGCAATGGAGCCAGATCAGGCGCGGCCTCGGTCGGCCAAAGATCGGCCGGGGATCGGTGATCGTGCCCATCAGCATCGAGCGGGGCCTGCTTGAGGAAGTGAATGAATTCGCGGCATCGCACCACCTCAAGCGATCCCAGATGATGGCCCAAGGCCTGCGGCTGTTGATGCGGAAAATGGCGTCCTGAGAGTTTGCATGGGCCAGTTACCCGAGCATCAAGACCGAACACGGCGCGTATGACAAAACCCGCTTGGGGAAATTCAAAGGGGTCGGGAGTCTTTATCATTAAAGACTCCCGACCCCTTTGACTTAACCGTTGGCTCGCAAGGAAAAAATTTCGTAATTATGCACTTGACAAGAGTGGCCACAATTCACGTTAGGGCAGTCACTTCCGGCGATCACTTGGCCGATTTCTTGGCGGCCTTCTTCTCGGCCGCTTCCAGCCCCTTCACGTCCGCTGGTTTGACACGGAGGAGTCCGGCCAGCGCCTGATCCGGAGACAGGGGGGCTAGGCTGATTGGGTTGCCGTTTTTGCCGTTGGGGTTCGGGTTATGCGACTTTTTCGTCATAGCGGCATTGTAACACGAGATGCAATCGACAAAGGTTTCAGGCAAAAATTGTAACTTTTCAGCCAAATTAGGGAATTTGCCTACAGACTATCCCTGGAACTTCGCTATTATTTCAATTGGAGGGTTGTGGATAACCCGCCTAGGCTTGTGTAAAAAGTGCGTATTTTGTGCAATTTGTTCCGAAAATGATATATCCCGTCGTGTCCAAAAGAAGCTCATCCTTTGGGCCGATATGAGGAAATATCGCGGAATTGCCACTTGACTATACGCTGTATAGGTGCGTATTGTACACAACCTGTAGTGGTTAAGTGCCTTTGGGACCGGCAATAGGCGCTACCCCATGACAGCCGACATTTCAAAAGCTCTTGACGCGCGGAATTCTTATTTTATACTATTCCCCCCTTGCGATTGCGACAGCGGGTTTTTCGATTTCCCTGCCACAGTCGAGCGCTCTCTAAATTCACGACCAGAAACGCGGGGCATGGAAATAGCCTCGCACCGCGGCGAGCGGGTGTTATGGATGGCATCCGTGCGGTCTACTTGTTGTCTATGAGGGAGGCGATATGCCAACGATCAGTGAGTATCTAGCCCAGTACAAGGAGCGACAGATGGCGAAGGCGCAAACCGGCAAGGTGTGTGCTATTTGCGGCCGTCTCTTACAGGAAACGATAACGGGAAGTCGCTCGACGGATGACGGGTCGGTTTGCAGCGATTGCTATTACGACCAAGTGGGCGACGTAATTGAGCAACACCCAATTGTGTCTGCACGAGCTATTCGCGGCTAGAATTACCTTGCCGTTAATGTTAAGGATACAATCGCAGTAGTTGGAGCGGAAGCCGAATCAGCGATTTTATCCCCTCGCATATCGGTTAGGGTAATTCATGCAAACCCACTATCTCGGAAACGACGAAGTAGACGCATATCTTAAAGACCTGGCAAACAGGCTCATGCAATTGGAAAAGGAAATGCCAGCTATATGGGTACCGATTGGCCCATCAGGAGTCGAACTTGCCGAAAGGCTCGTGAAAATTGAGCCCAAGCTGCAAACCACTGCGATTCCATTTCCTGCACAATACGATCGAGATTCCGAAGAGGTCAGCTTTTCAGAAGATCCCGCCACTGCGATCAAGGGCAAGAACGTAATCGTCATGGATAGTTCTATTCACTCTGGAATAACAATGCGTCGCGTGGTGGAAGCGATCTCAAAATTCGGCGCATCGAAAATTTGCAGTTACACCCTTGTTCTCAAACAGAGCGCCAGTTTCATCCCCAGTTTTTGGGGGGTAACAATTGGCGATTACGATCGCGCGTATTTCATGCTCAATTGCCTCCCAAACAACCATTTTCACGATGCGTTATGTGGCCACGGGCAAGTGCGAGAACGTCCGCCACAACGGAAAGACGGAAAGACCCGAAACCCGTACTTTCATATTCGCAAGCTTTCGCGCTCCGATCTCGGTCGCCCGACAATTGTTTCAGGATTGGACTCGCTAGATCGAACTCAATGGGAAGATCGCTATTACGAAATGACGTCCCATCCAAGCAGAACCACCTATGTTCTGGAAGCCAGTAACGAAATCGTTGGATACCTCACGGTTGACCGGGGATCGGATTTTTCGTTTAGTATTGAAGCCGTGGCGGTAAGAAGGGACCGCCAGGGCCTCGGATATGGCCCAGCGCTGCTTAGGTGGGGCGAGACAATCGCGCGACAATCCGATTTTAGACGGATTACTCTTTGGGCCATCAACGAGAAAGTCGAGTTCTACAAGTCGAAAAGATACAGAGTAATTCCCGACGTGGCTCCGATGCAACTGGGGACGGAAACATATACACACATGACCAAGCCGGTTCTTGCACATCTTGGTCAGTCCGAACCGGTGCGAGCCGAAGCAACACCTAATGCGGCCGCCGGGACTTGAGCCCGGACGGGCAAAGCCCAGCGCGTTCCATACGCGCCGCGTCTTCCAATTATTTCGCCACGACCGCCAAATAGGCCGGGGGGCGGTTCGGCCGCCCCCCGGAACAAATAAACTCAGTTGTTCAAGCTGAACAACATCGGTGTGGGGTCTGATGGCCGCACACGTCGGAACTGTCCACTACGCCGGCAGCGCCGATGCCGTATGGCAACGGGGTCGCTACCGTCGTCATCAGAGACAACGAATTTACCGCCGCGTGGTGGCGGTATGCCCTGCGCCGGATGACGCTCCGACGGCGCAAACGGAGACTGGTCATTCCTCATAAAAGGAACTCCATTCCGGGCATTTCACTTGATTTCCGGGGGATTTCGCCGATACTATTACATGCTTTGACAGTATCGGGTTCACCCCGGCTTAGGCCGCCCGGTGGCCCAACTGATTAGTGTTGGGAGGTTGCCGGTTAACGCTGGCAACTTCCTTTATTCGGCCTTGCCGTTCAGATCAAAAATATCTTCCTTCTTGTCTCCATTCGCTTCTGGCTCCGCGGTTGATTCCTCTACTGGTTGATCTTCTGATTTTTCCTCCGCTTTGGCCTTCGGCTTCTTCATGTCGTACCACTCGCAAAGGCCGTAGGCGCCGTTCGGCAGCTTCACAAACGTGTGCGTGCTTTTCCCTAGCGAGATTCGCAGCCCGTTCATCGCGTCGTCTTTCTTCGGCGGAAACTTGTCGTAGCCGCCTAGCAATAGCAGGTCGTAAATCTGCTCGGCCGTTGCGGGCGTTCGACCGATTGCCTTGAGTCGTGTGAGAACCGACTTCAAGCACGTGTTCAGAGGCTTGTTGAAAAACTCGTCCCCACGAGAAATCTTTGTCGAGGAATCCTGCACGGTCAATTCGGCTTCGGGATATAGCAACGCCGTTCCGGCGCGCTCGCACAACATGTTGATGAGTTGTTTCGTTTTTACGATCTTCTCTTCCATCGGACGAATTTCGGCTTGTAGTTCCTCGATAGTGGCCGTGATATGGTCAGACATCTGATCTCCTGATTAGTGTTGAAGATAGTATAGCCGATCTTCCGCAAGTTTTACAAACGACAAAATCGGATTATTTTTATGATACGACAAATTATGCCGTAACTCGATATGCTAAAAAGAGTTGGCGAATCGACGATTGTTGCGGATATCATCGCCATTTGCGGCGATGACTGCGGGAATTCTATACAATCTAGCTGGATGGCGTCTTGTAGACTAACATTTTCCCATCCGCAACCTTAACCGCCGCGTCTCGGCGCTGAGTATCGGTTAACTCCCGGCCATTCCAGCGGAAATCGAACTCATCGCAGTATCGGGGAAGATGCTTCTTGCTGCCGAATGGAACGTGGACTTGAGCACTCTATCGGGCGACGAAAAGTGCTCACGTTCCGGTTCCATTGGTCAGTACCTCCATCAGTGGACCGAGGTGGCGCTGGTAATGACGCCAGCGGCCCACGGAACTCTGATAGATCGGTTGACGGACTTGCCACATGCTCGGGGTCAGTACTGTCGTCTTCGCACGATGGAATTCGATGCAACCCGGGTGCCAAGGCAGGCCGAGGAAGTCGATCAGCCGCCGGCTTTGGCCCTCCAAATCCGCCACCAGGGTCTCGTACTGCACCTCAAGCATCCGTATCGGCAGCGAGCCGAGCCAATGATCCATCAATCGATTGATTTGCAGATATTCCGTGCCGCAATGCGCCAAGTCGAATGAAAACGTATTCCCCTGCGAAAACCACTGGAAATAGCAGGACAAACAAGTATCGCGGGCTTCGCGGCGGCAGCAAATCACCCGCGCTCCGGGAAAGAGCAGGGAAATCAGACCAAGCCAATGCACGTTGCTCAATGTCTTGTCGATGATCCTTGATGCCTCGCCGTTGATCGCGCGGAGTTGTTGAACGTGTTCCTTGGCCGCCGCCCGGACCGCCTCCACATTGCTTCGCGATGCCGGGTCATTTTGTTTCAGGGCCTTTGCGATTTGATAGACGTCGGTTCCCTCGCCCAGGCCGTGGACCTGAGGGTGGCTGGCGGCGATCTGATGCACGAGCGTGCTGCCCGATCGCGGCATTCCGACGATGAAGACGGGCAGTTCCGATGGCTCGCCATAATCCCGCCGGGTCTCGAAGAAATTCCGGTCGAATTGCGCAATCAGGTGATCGATATTGCGGCGAATTAATTCCGGGCGGTAGCGGTCGCCCGCACCGGCGCGAATCTGCTTCCAGAGCGCATTGGCTTGGGTATAGCAGGCGAATGCCTCGTCGAAACGGCCGGAGTCATCGAAGAACTTGCCAAGCGCAAAGCCGGCGGCGACTCGGTTGTCGGCCGGCGAATTCGGCTCGCCAAGGACCGCCATGAGCCGCTGTTGTTCTTTCTGATCGGCAGCGACTCGACCGGTGCTCGCCAGGTTCACGTATCCCATTCCAAGCTCGGATTCGGGGCATTGTTCCACGAACTGCCGAAAACAAGTCGCCGCTTCCTCGAACTTGCCCTGGGAGAGCAGCGCATTGCCCAGGGAATTCAGCGCCGTGTACTGTTTGGGATCGATTTCGAGGGCTTTGCGAAACTGCTCGGCGGCATCCGCGGCGCGATGCTCGCGCAACATGATCTCGCCTAACGCTTCGAGCGGACCGGCAGAATGGGGGGCCAATTCCGCCGCTCGCGCCTGCGCTGCCCGCGCCTCGTCGAACCGCTGCAACTGGGCCAGAACGATGGCCATTCTTACGTGGACCTCGACGTAATCAGGCTTCGCGCGCAGCGCGCCGGCGAAGGCGGGCAGCGATTCGGCGAGACGGCCGGCGCCGCTGAGCGTTTGACCCAGATTGAAATAGGCGGCCGCAAAATCAGGTTTAACCAGGATGGCTTGTCGATACGCGGCGATCGCTTCGTCCGTTTGGCCGCGCTGCCCGGCCAACACTCCCAACAAGTGCAGCGCGTTGGGATCATTCGGGCTCGCTTGCAGGATTTCCCGGCAGACTTGCTCGGCCTCTGCCAGCCGGCCCGCCTGCTGGTGCCGAATCCCCGTTTTCAGCCTCTCGTCGCTCGTCACTTCCATAGTCTACAGAATCGCAACCCGAACGAAAATCGAGAATTCTAACGCCCGCTAGGTCACGGCTCGCGTTCCGGCGCATCACCTCTTCGTTGGCGTTGCGCCATTTCAAAGTCGGCCGTCACTTGGTCGATCAACGCCTCGGTGTGATGAAAATTCGTTTCGTTGATCAAGCGATGAACGGTCTCTCGGAAATTAATCATGCCGCCGAGCGCAGCATCCCGCAGCACTGCCAGAGTGCCGGCGGTTACCAAACCGCAATCTCGGGCAACGCGGGTGGCTTTTCGCTCATCGACCAGCACGTGTCAACTCGGGCCCGCCTCGCGGATGCGCTGCAATGATTGTGCTTGCTTTGCGATTTCCTCGGCGGTGAATTCGTCGAACGGTCCGTGCCGACCAAGCACCTCGTCAACTTGGCCTCGCCCGATGCCAAGGAACTTGGCGAGTTGGCCATGCGATAGCTTTTGCTCGCGGTAGAGGCGAACGGCCACGGACTCGCGTGCTTCGTGTTCCATCATCGTTCGCGATCCTTCTTTTCGCGTTCTCGTAGCATTTCTTCGTACAGATGCCGGGCTTCTTCGATCAGTTCCGGCGTGAATCGAAAAAGTGTTTGCGTGGTCAGCACATCGATCATCCGGTCGAAGTGGGTCTCTCCGCGTGCACCCGCGGCCGCCAGCACGGCGAGCGTTCCTCGGGTCTCCAGCCCCAGTTCCCGCGCCAGTTCCGTGCCTCGTCGCTCGTCGATGAGCAATAGGTCGGCGTTGCGCTCCAGGGCCAATGACAGCGCGGCGGCTTCGCCCTCATGTAGTCGGTCCAGAAAATTCGTACGCTACGGCGGCTCAACCCTCAGCCATTCCGGCGGATGCTCCGCCCACCCGCGAACCACCAACGGAAAATGGCTTAGGCGAAGTTCCTGCAGGACGATTGGCGGAGTAAGAACTATGCCGTATAAATGCGGCAGAACGTCAATTGCACCCACCTCCACCAAGTACCTCAACGGGCCGGTATCAGCGACGACGATCATCACGCGCCCAGACGGTTGACGGATTCGGCCTGACGGCGGAACTCCGCCGATGTCATCAGATCTTCAGTCACGTCGTGCTTTTTGAGCAATGCTTCGGTCTGCCAGCGGTCCAGGCCCAAGGCGTTGGCAAGTTGCAGATGGGTGAGTTTGCCTTGGCGGTACAACTCGACCACGGCGGCTTCGCGGACGGCATGGTCGAGGAGGCGCGCAGAGGCTTCGTCCAGGCCGCCGGGGGGAATGAGGTTATCGGGGAGGGTGATGGTCATATACACTGGGAAGATAACACTCTCTCGACGGAGGTCAAACCATTTGTGGCGATACCGAGGTTTCCCGCGATATTGTGCGTTGTGGGCGGATTGGATATAGTTTCTGCCCCGGAGGCGGCTAATGAGGCCGCGTGGGGATTCTTACGAGGTGCCACGATGTCGCTGGATCGAAGTTTGAAAGGTGCCAATGCCCTGGTTCGTCATCGCAACGTTTTGACGCGAGCGGAGCGGCTGGTGAAGCTGGCGGAGGAAGAGCGTTGGGATGAATCCAAGAGCGTATACGGCTTGCCGAAGGTGGAGCATCGGAAACAGGCCCTGGCAAAAGCGGTGAAGGAAGAGGGCGCGGAGGCCGTGGCGGGCGCCGCGGTTCCAGGCGCCGCGCCGGTTGCCGGTGGCGTTGCGCCGGCGGGCGCCGTCAAGGGCGCCGTGGCGGGTGGCGCCAAGGCCGCTCCGGCGGCCGCCGCCAAGACGGCGGCTCCGGCTGGCAAGGCCGCCCCAGCCGCCAAGGCTGCTCCGGCCGCCAAGGCCGCCGCTCCGGCGGGTAAGAAGAAATAACTTTCGGCAGGCCCGAAGTCCGACATGTCCCCACATTGCGATTTCATTTCGCGCAGGGCCTTGGCCGTGGATGCCTCGGGCATCCGCAAGGTGTTTGACCTAGCCGCCAAGATGGTGGATCCGATCAATCTTTCGATCGGATTGCCGGATTTCGACGTTCCGGAGATCGCCAAGCGGGCGGCGATCGACGCCATCGAGGCGGGGCACAATCGTTACACCCAGACGCAGGGGATCGCGCCGCTGCGCGAGCGGCTGCGGAAGGATTTGTCCACCGAGTTTGGACGCGACGTCGGCGAGGTGCTGATCACCAGCGGGGTCAGCGGCGGACTTTTCCTGGCGATTCTGGCGACGATCGATCCCGGCGACGAGGCCGTCTTCCTCGATCCCTATTTCGTGATGTACAAGCACCTGCTGAGCCTGGTGGGCGGCAAGCCGGTGATTGTGGACAGCTATCCGGATTTCCGTTTCCATGCCGAGCGGGTTGAGAAGGCGATCACGGCGCACACCAAGCTGCTGATCCTCAACAGTCCGAGCAATCCAACCGGGATCGTCATGACGGAGGCGGAGGTCAAATCGGCGGTGGATTTGGCGCGGAAGCACGATCTGCTGCTGATTTCCGACGAGATCTACGAGCCGTTTTTGTACGATGTGGTGGGGGGCGGATTGCCCAGTCCGGCCCGGCTGTACGATGGGACGCTGGTGCTTCGCGGATTTTCAAAAAGCCATGCGATGACGGGCTGGCGGCTGGGATATGCCGCCGGGCCGGATGCGATCATTTCCCAGATGACCAAGCTCCAGCAGTACACGTTCGTGTGCGCTCCCAGCCCACTGCAGTACGCGGCCCTGAAAGCGCTGGACGTGCCGATGCGGGATGCGGTGGACGCCTATCGGCGAAAGCGCGACCTGGTGTACGGCCGGCTGAGCGGCAAGTTCCAGGTCGCCAGGCCGCAGGGCGCGTTTTACGTTTTTCCACAGGCGCCCGCGGGCCAGCGGGCCAGCGATTTCGTCGCCAAGGCGATCGAGCGGAACGTGCTGATGATTCCCGGCAACGTGTTCTCCGAGCGCGACACGCATTTCCGCATCAGCTACGCCACCACCGATGAAAAGCTGGAAAAAGGGTGCGAGATTTTATTGTCGATGGCGTAGCTCCGGATGCACATCCGGAGCTTTATCTCGATTCCGCGAAATCGCTATACGGCGACACCGATGCGTTCTGGATGCTCGGGGCATTTTTCGTAGGTTTCATGCACAGCGTTACCACGTTCGCTGAGCCGGGTCCGAAATTGAGCCAGCATTCCGGAAGATAAAAATCCCATTGCGGTCCGACCTCCCAATAGCGGCCGAGCGCGTGGCCGTTGAGATAGATAAATCCATTGCCGGTTGCCTGGAGATGCAGCTTCCAGGGCGCCCAGACGTGGGCCTCGGGAGTGGGCAGTTCAAACCGCAATCGATACCAACATAAATTGGTTGCCCCGGAGGCGGGGGAAGCAGGATCGGGGAGATTGACCGTTTCCCAATTGGAATCGTCCAGCGCAACGTCCCACCATTTTCCGGCGGAGCCGGCGGTTTCACCGGAAATCTGCCACGCAATGGAGGATGGAGCCGCCGTGGCCGGGTCGAGTTCGGCGGCGCCGCCGATTCCGGCGCTTCTGGCGCCGGCGGTGACGATCACGGCGACCGAGTTGGGCCCCTCGTGCATCAGGTCCGAGACGTCGTAGCTGGCCGAATCGGTTGCGGTCAGTTTCCGGCCATTGACCAACAGGCTGTGATCGCCCGTGATCGAGCCGAAGGTGAGGATTTTTCCGCCGGCGTTCACCTGCTCGGCGGTCAGACCGATTTGTAATCGGAATACGCCGGTTTGCCGGGGCCGGACTTGGTTGGCGCGTCCGTTTATGCTGATTTTCCTCCAGGACGAATCCAGATCGGCCGTCACGTCGTTGGTTGGATCGCCGGTTTCGATTTTCAGCGAGCACTCTTTCACGATGATGGGCAGGAGCGCGGCGTTGCCGACGGTGGCGCCGATCAGTCCGCAGCGGTTATCAATGTCAGGGCCGCCGTTGGCGCGCCCGCCGTTTTCGTACAGCACAAGCAGCGAATTGGCGTTTTCCGGCGCATCGGGCAATGGCGCCACGTCCAGAGCGAAGCCGTACCGATTCGTCTCCAGCGGTCGATCGTTCAATTTCGCCGAAAACGAATCCTGCTCCGGTAACCGCGCCGAGAGCACCGTTCCCTGCCCGGTGATCGGCGGGAGATTGGAGCGGTAATAGACATAGCGCCGATCGAATATCCCCACGTCTTCGACCGAACCACCGCGGGGAAGGTCCCGCCACGAATCCGCCGGCGGCCCCGGATCGATCTGCCGGCGGGCGCTGGTGAGGGGGATCGCCGCCGGCAGGTTTGTCGGCCGCTGCGGTGGGGCGACGGGCTGGGGATACCATTGGCCTTTGGATGGGTCGCTTTCCCCCGCCGGAAGGCAAAGAATCTTTGCGTCAAAAGGATCCAGAGCGTATGCGACCTCGCCGTCGATGCCGGCATCATTGCTTGTCACGCGGAGAGTTCCCTTGAGCCGATCGCGTTGCAAGTTGTTGAGGAAGAAGAGAAATCGCTCGCCGTCCTTCCCGCGCCGAAGATATACCGCGATATCCTCCGGGGAAGGGTCGATGGAAACTTCGACCGATTCGGAACGGACCAATTGAGCGGCACGTTCCTTGAGGAAATTGGCCATGGCCTGGACGGCGAAATACCGGCCTCCGACGCCGCCGCATTCACGGATGGGCGCGTCATAGTCGTAGCTGGTTGTTCTGTCAGCCGATCCCCAGTCGCCCACGTTGGTGCCGCCGAACATCATGTAATAGTTGGTTCCCGTGTAACCCAGCGCCCATGCCACGAGCGTCACGTGCGTAATTTGCTGCGCAGTTAGACCCATGTCCTCGCTCAAATGTCCGCCCACGTCGGAAAACCAGCCGCCCTGAAGCTCGGTGACCATCTTCGGTTTTCCCTGCTGATAGGCGCCCAGGGAATTCAGCCCATGGAGTTCATTGCCGGCGTCAAATCTGGGATACGTGTTGCGGCACTCGATCACGTTTTGCTGCAAATACGGATCCTGCCTGAACCGGGCGTTCTCCGTCATGCAGGTGATCAGCGGGACGTCGATGCCCAGGTCGCGCGAATCATGCGCCAGGGCCTGAAGCTGTCGCAATTTCACCGTGGGAGGAAAGTCGGCATAGTCGTACTCGTTCTCAATTTGCCAGAGGATCACGCCCGGTTTGCCGGCCGGCTGGTGCGTGATTTGAAAAGGCACGGTCGCTTTTGCGGCGGCGGTGTACCAATGTTTGCACCAGTCAAGATAGACCGGATCGTCGCCGCGAAGCCAGTGACCGTTTATCCCCGCCGGGCGCTTGGTCACAAGCCATTGCGGATATCCGCCGCCGTCCCATTCCGCGCAGATATACGGACCGGGCCGGAGGATGACGTAAAAACCGAACCGGTTGATGGCCATGTCCAGCCAGTCTGTCAGGTCGGTCATGTCCATTTTTGAGAAATCATCCAGCCCGGCCGGGGGCTGTTGCTCGTGCCAGTTCCAGGCGACGTAGGTCTCGACGCAATTGAGGCCGGCGTCCTTCATTTTCTGGAAACGGTCGGCCCACAGGGGCTTGGGGCAGCGGAAGTAATGAAACGAACCGCTGTACAAAAACGTGTCCTTGCCGTCGATGATGAAGCACTGGTTGTCGTACCGGATACGAGCCGAAGCGGCGGCCGATGGGGGCAAATTGGTTTGGGAGGGCGGGGAAGCGGATTGAGATGACGGGGTGCAGGAAACCAGCAGCCCGCCGATCGCGGCGAGCAGCGTTGTCAAATAGCGCGGCGTCATTAATGCTCCTGTTCGGTTCCTTTGAAGACCTGGTCAATGGTTGTCGTCACGGTATCGAATGTGCTGGCGGAAACGAGGGGCTGTTCGATCGTGCCCTTGACGTGAATCCGAAGCAATTCCTGATTGGCGCCGCTGAGCAGCGGACCCAACACCGGCAATGCAATCAGCGCCGGGTTGCTTGTCGCCAGCCACAGGCTCACTCGCTTCTGCGCGAAATCTATATCACCGCTGCCGGACATCGTCATGTCGTTGCTCTTCAATTCGATCCGCTCGAAAATGACCTTCTGGCCTTCAAGAGTGTAGCGAGTGGAGATTTGGGAGAAAGGGCTGCGGAGCGGAAGCGCCAGATTGGTGATCTGCATCAACCCGAGCATGACCGGAATGTTGTACATCCGCTCGCCGAAGACCGAAACGTCGCCGTGACCGCGGCGGCTCGACGGATCGTTCCACGTCCCGCCCAGTTGCAGCGACGCCGTCAGCCGGCCTTTCAGGTCCTTTTCATAGGGCGTCGTCAATTGCTGCACGTCGGCGTCGCGCAGAACCAGGCTCACGTCGTACCGGCTCGGATCGGTGTCCGAGAAGACGTAATCCCCCTGGCCGGCGAGATCACCGGAGGCGAACTTCCCTTCCACGTGCGTTACGTCGATCTCCTGTTCGTCCGAATTTTTGGCCAGGCTCAGCCTGATGTCCGAAGCGGGCCGGCCCGCCAGGAGGAGCGAATCGGCCGCGCATTGCCCGGCGAGGCGGTACAGTTTCCCCCCGCGCACCAGTCCCGCCAGATCGATATTCCCCTGGACGTCCGTCGCCGGCAATCCCACCTCCAGCGAGGTTCCCCGCAGGGTGATCTTGGCGGCAAAATCGACGTCCGGCCCCGAGCCGCCGGGCTCAGTCGCCGGTGGATCCGAAGTCTTCCACGCGGATTGACCGGCCGGCCAATATTCCAACTTCGACAGATCAACGTCAAAGTTGCCCCCGACTTTCAATCCGCGAAAAATCGCGGCCACCGAATCGGGCAGGGCCGTCAACAACTCGTCATCCGCGGCCAGGTTGCTCGCTGAAATCTGCAAATCCCACGCGGGCTGGCGGTCCAGTTTCGCGCCACCGGAAAGCGCGATCCGCGCTCTTCCATGGCTGGCTTTCAGATCGCGCAGCGCCACTTCGCCGGGCGAGATCAGAATGTCGCCCTGCACGTTGTCCAGCCGATACGGAATCGCCGCCGGGGTTACCGAAAGATCGCGGGGGATGACGTGCAGCTCCAGTCGCTGGGGCGGCGCTCCGAACGTTTCGGCCAGCTCCAGCGTGGCATCCACGTCGCCCTGGGGACGGACCGCGTCCCAGCCCTGCCGGGCCCGCTGCGGCAGCATCTGGTAGAGCGACGGGCTTAGTTGGAGCTTCCTTGCGGCGGCGGACAGAGAAATCTTCGGCTCGCCGGTCCAGTCGATCACCGCATGGGCCGTGACCGCGCCGGGACCGCGACGGCCGGCAAGATCGTCAATCTCCAGCCGCGAAGGAGTCAAGTGCAGTTTGCCGGTCAGATCGGACATCGCCGCCTCGCCCCCGCCGGGCTGGATCGCGCCGTCGCGCAACGAGGCGTCGAAGAAGTAATTCACGTTCTTCGATCCATGGCCCGGGAAAACGCGCCCGTCGAAATCGAGCCTGCCCGACAGTCCGACCTTCTGCACCCACAATCGTTGGGCGCCCGGAAGTGCGTTTGTCAGATCCTCGTCGATGGGAATGTCCCTGGCGCTGATGCGCAGGTCCGGACCGTCGGGTCGCGTGGTTGTCGTGGAAGGCTTCGCCTCCACGGCCAAGGGGTCGGTCTTCCATTGAACGATCCCTTCCACGCCGACGGTTCCCGCTCCGTGCCGCATCCGACCGTTCACGACGTTCAGATATCCGTCGCGGATTTCCAGTCGGCAACTGAAATGCTTCAGGGGATAGGGAAACGCCGCCAGCGTTCCCTCGGCATCGTCGAGCACAACGTCGGCGCTCACGTTCCAGGGCTGGCGTGGCCCCGGCATGCGCCGCACGGTGCAGGAGAAATCGCCGTGGAATTTGGGAAATTCACCGCGGCCTTCGGGGTCGAACAATTCCATCGCGCTCCGGGCTTGCGGCGGCAGGGCGCCACGCACGACTGAATCGCCGACCACGTTGTTCCCGTTCACCTCCAACCAAACCCCGGAGACGCCCTCCAGCGGGCCCACAAAACCGTTGATCGTCACCTGGGCATCCGCGTTGGGACCATCGGCCGGTCCGTGTCCCTGAAGGTTCAGAAGGCGAATGCCGCTCACGTGGGTGATGGGGTCCAGACCGATCAGCACGCGGCCCCGGACCCCCGACACCGGATACGGGAATTCCGCCGCGCGGAGCTGGCCGTCCTTGATGTCGATCTGGCCCGTGACGCTTGACTTGCCGCCCGGCTCGCGACGCTCGATATCCACCCGCATGGCGCAGGTCCCGTGGGGGTGCACGTGTTCGATCAAATCCTGCGCGTCCTTCGGCAATGTGCCCAGATAATCGGGAGACAGGTCGGGAATCTCCAGGTCGTGGCCCGTCACCGACGAAATGGTCACGTGCGCCGGCGCATCGGGAGAATAGCCCTCCAGCTCGCCGTCGATGTTGAACCAGTTGTTTTCAACTTTGCCGCTGATCCCCTTGAGCTCGATGCCCGATTGCGTGAACAGCAGGTCTCCGGAGACCTGCGTGAAGCGAACCGGCTCCGGCGTGCTGAGCCGGCGCACCGCCTCGACGAACCAGGGCGAAAACCAACCCCGCGATTCGGCCTTGTCCAGAAAATCGTGCAGAACCTGCACGCGATGGTTCTGCTCCCGCGTCATCCATTCCTGCGGATGGACGGCCATCTCCACGTCGCTCAGGACCAACTCCGCGTGAAAGATCGGCCCTCCGCCGCCGGGGTTGGGATTGTAAACCATCTCCGGCACCTCGATGCGGCCCTGGAGTTGGAGCCATTCGCACCACTGGCGCGGCTCGGCCAGGAGCATCGTTTTCATGTCGGGACCAAAGCGGAAATTCTGCATGTGCGCCACGGAGATTCCGCCTTCCGTGCGGATGGTGCCGTCCGCGCTGGGGCCCATGGCTTCGCGCCCGCGGCTTTGCAGTTGAAAGTCGTACCGATCCGGTTCCTCGTCGTTTGGATTCAGGCTCCCTTCGATGCTGTACGATCCCTCCGCGACGGTTTTCCCGTCGCGCAGCTCCATGTAGGCGACCTCCGCGTCGCGCAGGATGATCTGCGGCACGACCATAGGCCCGGCGGCGCCGTTGAGCGGCGAATGCCGCGGCGGCTGGCCGGCGCCGTGCCACATCCTCTGGTAATTCCAACGATGCGTCTGCGGGTTCTCCACCAGCATCACCACCGGGCCGATGGCGATGATCTGCGTCGCCGACAGCCGGCCCGCCAGCAACTCCGTCGGGTGATACCGGATCAGAAACGTCCGGGCATGAAAGATGATCGAATCCGGCTGATTGGTCTTGTCCACCCGCAGCGTCACGTCGTCGAGGCGCAATCCCTCGAAGATCGAGAGGTTGGCCGTGCCGATCGTTACCTCGCCGCCCAGCAGATCGGACAGATACGCGCTGGCCATCCCGCGGACGCGCTGGGCGTCCGTCAGATACACGTATCCAAATATGACGATGCAAAGGAAAAGCAGCAGGCCGGCCATGCAGTGGCGGCGCGCGGCGCCATACCGGCGGCGCAGCGGATGCCGCAGCCTCCAGCTTTTCTCGAACAGGCGCTCCGGATTGGCCAACATAAAAGTTCGCTTTACGCCCCGCGGCGGAAGGCAAAGCCTCCGCGGCGCGCGCCGGCGACGGCGCTGGCGGCCACGATAGCCATCGGCCCTTCCGCCGGAATGCGATAACGCAGCGATCCGACCGATAACGCCGCAACCACCGTAAAATATACCGCCGGCAACAGCAAAACCCGCTTCACCGGCCCAGGCAGAATCCTTCGCCGCAGCCCGATCAACACCAGCACGTCCAGCACTGCCCCAAACCCCAGGCCTACCGATTCGTACAATCGCCGGCCGCCGTATTCCTGGCTCAGGGGCATCGGGCTCCAGGTTCGGGCGATCTTGGTCCCCGCCAGCCGGATCGCTTCCAGCCGATGATCCGCGATCCAATCATCGGCCAATTTCGCGAAATAGCGCGAGCGGGCGATCTCGGTCATGTCGCGCGTCCATGGCATCGAGTCAACGAAACTCTGATCGCTCGCCCCCGTGGCGTCGGGGTTGAATCCATCATACCGAGTTATCCCATCGTTGGTGCTGGTCCAGACCCAGGAGCCGAGTATCCAGCGATTGCGCGCCGCCCACGGAAAAAGGAGCAGGACCGTCACCAGCAACATGGTCGCCGCAACCGGAAGTGGCCAGAGTTTTTCGTATGCCCGAGGCACACCACGGTTCGCCAATGCCGCCCCGCAACCGAGCACAACGGGAATCAGCATCGCGCCAGGCCGCACCAGCACCGCAAATGCCAGGATAATCCCGCCCCCCAGCCAGGCCAGCAGCTTGTGTCCCTCCGGCCACGGCCCGTCGCTCAAAATCAGCAGCGCCAGTCCCCAGCAGAGCATGGCCGTGAAAAGCGTCTCGGATAGAATCAGGCCGGCAAAGAAAATCACGTACGGATTGACCGCGACGATCGCCGCGGACAAAACCGCGCCTCCGGGCGAAAGCCATCGCCGGGCCAGCAGAAAAACCGCCAGGATGGTGCTGGTGTCCAGCAGGCATTGCACGATTCGGACGGCCGCCGGCTTCGCCCCGCAAACGGCGACCAGCAGCGGATACCCCGGCGTGCGATATGCGTACACGGTTTGCCGGAACCGAGCATCGACCATCCACAATCCGTCCTCGCCGAAAAAATGCTGGCCGAGATCGAGATACTCCCGCTGATCCGGCAACCGGTCGATGGCCGCATCATCGCTGGATTGATGCAACGCCCACCCCAGCCGAACCCCCAGCCCCAGCAGCATCACCACCGCCAGCGCGATCCGGGCCGTGCGTTCGGACGTTTCTCTCACGAGAGAAAGCTACCGCGCGACGATGGCGAAACCAACCATGACCGTGGCTTGGCCCCCCGGTTGAGCAGTGCGGTCGGGTTCGGATGTTTAGTTGCGGCCACCAAGGATCGCGCTAAGATGTTGTCACGGAAGCCGTTCAATGGACAGCCAAACAATGACCGTGAACCGCAAGCTCATCATAATTACAACGGTGCTTCATTGCGTAGTGGCGGCGAGTGTGCTCCGGGCATCCCCCAACCATCATCCAGACAAAGAGGACACTTATACGATTACTTCCGTGGTTCAAATCCTTCAGCCGGTCAATCCGGCTGAAATGACCGACGATTTTCAGGATACGCGGCTGTTGGGACAGGACGAGAATTCCGCGACGGTGCAAGTAACCTACTATCCGCTCTACCAACCCACGATTGGCGAGAATCCCAATTGGCGCACGGACGATGCGGGGATGACGGAGTGTCTTCAGCCAACGCCGACGGAGAACTGGGACCCGGCCATGCGGCATGAACTGGTCACGCAACTCAAGCAGGATGGGATTGATCCGGATCGGTTGACCGACAAGGAACTGGTGGTACGGGTTTCACGCTGGGCTTTTAATCGGGCTCATAGTACCAATGCGTTTGGGATTTGGGCGGTCTATTTTCCCAACAAGCAGCCGGTTGTGCTTCCTGCGCTGCGGGACGTTTTCGACCGGCAGAAGCCGGACCCGGCGTGGTCAGACCAGCAGATGTTTCAGCAGGAGTTGCTCGGCAAGTCGATGTTCTACAATAAGGTGCATGGCTCCTGCACTTCTTATTCCGTGTATCAGGCGACGATCTTGCGGGCCCTGGGCATTCCGACGCGAATCGTGATTTGCATTCCACCATTCGATGCCAATGACGACGCGCAGGCCACGATGTTTTATGACGCCATCCACCATAACCAGGTGCGCGAAACGGTTCGAGGCGCTTTGCAGGGCGTCAATGGTTTTGACAACCATTTATTCAACGAAGTGTATGTCGGGGGCCATTGGGTGCGGCTCAACTACGAGCGCCTGGGCCAACCGGTTCTGGATCGAAATTATTTCGGTCTCCTGACGCACATTTACACCTGTTCCAGTCTGAGCGACGCGCCGTTGGCGCAGACGTGGGGAATGCGATATTTTCGGTACCCCGCGGACCAGCCCAAATTCTCCTCGATTAACCCGTACCGCCTGATCTCCATACAAGATCATTTTGGAAAAAATGCCAGGGTGAACAACCCGGAGGTTCCCGTTGCGGAGTATAGGACGGTGACAATTGAAGCGCTCTACCCCAGGAATTCCGCCGCGCTGCCCGATTTTTTCAGGAACCCGGAGCTTGCGAAGCGCTCGATCGACTTTTTCATTTCCTACAAGGAACGGATCGAGGCGACACACCCCATGCGGATTTTCTACGGCCGGGCCGGCCACGACTTTCTGCTGAGCGCGCCGGGGCATCCGACCGTCAAGGCGCACTGGACCGGTGCCAGCGTTTCCGCCGATGGCGTGGAAACGTGTGCCGCGCAGATCGACGCCGATGATAAAGCCAAATTTGTTCCCGGCGTTTCGTACGCCATTCAGCCGATCAACATCAGCGATACCTACCGTTGGGTGGTGGCGCCGGGCGTCACGCTGACCGAATAGGCCAACCCCCGCAAAGCGGCGGGGGTTTCCATGCCGTCATTCGGATTTCTGATATAACTCTCCAAAATCCGATGGGCATCAAATCGCTGGAAAAATCGCTGGAATCGCTCGACGCGAAAATCGGCGCGCTGCGGGTTCAATCGGCGGCGATCGACCGCTGGCGCGGCGATGCGGCGGCGGCGCTGTTCCACCTGCGGCCAAAACGAGATGGGCCGATGATCGTCGCCATCCTCGGCGGTACCGGAACGGGCAAGAGCACGCTGGTCAACCGGATATTGGAGGCGAATCTTTCCGCCGCCAGCTTTCGCCGCACCTTCACCGCCGGGCCGGTCGCCATTGCCAAAATCGCTTCCGAAGTTCCCCAGAACTGGCTGGGTTTGCCGCACGCGCCCGTGCCGCCGGCCGATCTGCCCGCTCGGGGGCGGGCCGATTCGCTTCTGATAGTTGAAACGAAGCATGACGTTTTGAATCGAGTGGTTCTCGTGGATACGCCGGATTTGGACGGCGATCAGCCGGTTCATCATGCCCAGGCCGACCGCGCGTTCCGCTGGGCCGAGGGGATCATTTTCCTCGTGTCGCCGGAAAAATATCAGATGACCGAATTGTTGCCGTATTACCGGCTGGCCCGGCGCTACGCGCTGCCGGCGATCTTCGTCATGAACAAATGCGAGACCGCGGAAATGCTCGAAGATTACCGGCAGCTTGTCTCGGCCGATGACGCCGAGGCGACCGTGTATACGATCGCCCGCGATGATGCGGCCTACGAGCCGCCGCTACAGGGGAATCTCCAGTCCCTTCGGCAGGCGATATCGACGATGCAATCGGCGGACGATTCGGCGCGTCGGTCCGGCGTCGCCGTGCGCGTGACCGATTTGCTGGGGCGATTGCACGATCAGATCACCGGCCCGCTTCGCGCGCAGCGGCGGGATGCCGACGCCGCCGTTTCCGCCCTGCGGGCGATGGAAACGCCGCCGCCGGGCGTCGACGTCAATCCCATCACCGAGCAGTTGCAGCGCCGGTTGCAGCAGCGCAGCGTGCTCTACCTGATCGGTCCCGGACGGGTGCTCGACCGCGTTCGCCAGGTGCCGGGAATTCTCGTGCGCCTGCCCAGGACCGCCTGGGAACTGGTCATGCACGGGAAAACGGAATTGAAATCGGCCCTGGGAACTGAGGGCAATTCCGCCGCGCCCCAGGTGCCGGATTTCAACGCGGCCCTGACGGATCAGTTCGCGATTATCCAGAGCCGGATCGACGATTGTCTCCGATCGGTCCCATCCGGACCGAAATGGCTGGGCGACGGCGGCGCCGGCTACGCCGGGTCGAAACTCGATCCCGCCGATGCGGGAAAAATCGCCGATGAGGAACTGAAGGAATTGAACGACTGGCTCCAGAAGCGCTGGGACGCCACGCCGCGCGACACGGTTCTCCTGCTCAAGCTGTTGCGGCACCTTCCCGGCGGCGAGAAGCTGACGCAATGGACCGAGGCGGCCCCGTATCTTCTGGCGATCATCGTCGCGGCGCACCACGCGATTTTCGGGCACATCGACCTGATGATCCTGGGCGGATATTCGGTGGCGACCTGGCTCACCGAGCGATTGAGCAACGAAGTCGCCTCCCGCACCCGCCGCGCCAACCGCGCCATCGCCGACCGATTTGAGAAGCTCGTCCACGAGCAGATTCGCCGATCCATCGCCTGGATCGAATCCCGCGCCCCGCGATTGGCCGAGCTTAACGTGATCGACGCCATGGCCGAGGAATTGGAGGAGCAGGCGACAACAAGGGACAAATGACCAATGACGAATGACCAATGACCAAACATCGAACATGACTACTATTGACGCGGAACAACTTGTTCTGGAAACCATCGAACTCACCGGCGCTGCCGGCCCGGAATTGCTGGACGAGGATTCGCCGGCGCTGGCGGGCGATTGCGCCGGCGGGATTTATCTCGTCGGTCTGATCGGCGGGAAAGAAGTCGGCAAGAGCGCGCTGGTCAACGCGCTGGCCGGGACGGCGATCACCGATGAGACCTCGCACGGCCCCGGCACGCAAACGGCCGTGGCGTACGTGCATCGCGCGCGGCAGGACGAGGCCGCGGCGCTCCTGGAGCGCGCGGTGCCGGGGAAGTTCCGCATCGTCCCGCACGACGTCGCCAAACTCGGCGGGCAGGTGTTGCTGGATTTGCCGGACATCGACAGCCGGTTCGCTTCCCATCTGGAAATCACCCGCCGAATGCTGCGGCACGTGCTGTTTCCCATCTGGATTCAGAGCGTCGAAAAATACGCCGACGTTCAGCCGCAAAATCTTCTGGCCAAGGTGGCGGCCGGAAACGATCCGGGGAATTTCCTCTTTTGCCTGAACAAGACCGATCAGGTTCCCGCCGAACAGGCGGCGGAGCTGCGCGAGGATTTCGCCCGGCGGATTCGGCGCGTGCTGGAGCTGCCGCATTCGCCGCGGGTGTTCATGATCTCGGCCCGGCGGCCGGGGGATTTCGATCTGCCCGAGCTGGCGAAGCTGCTCTCGTGCGAGAAATCCGCCGATGCGCTGGCCGAATCGCGCGATCTGGCCGCGCGCCGGCGCGGGCGCACGCTTCTGGCCTGGCTGGCGCGGCAGGATTTGCCGGAGAAGGCGCGGCGGCTGGCGAGACTGGACGACGCGGCGGCCGAGTTGCTCAACCAACGCCTCGGTATTCCGCTCGTCGAGACGATCGTGCCGGGAATGATCGACGATCCGGCGTATCGCATGGTGATGACCGACGGCGTCTTCGCCCGCCGGGTGGCCCGCTGGCCGATCGTCAACGTCCTGCACGCGCTGCTGTCGCCGCTGCGGATGCTGATCCGCGAAAACGCCGCGGCCGGCTCGTTCTTCGGCGGCGAGGAAGCGCTCGTCGATTCGCATCTGAAAATCGCCGGCGGATCGATCTCAACCTCCGTTCAGACGGGTTTCGCCCAGCTCTATCAATCCGATCCGGCGGTCGCCTCGCTTTACGCGGGGAAAAAACTCTGGGAGCCGATGGAGGCCGCAATGGCCGAAACCCGGCTCCGGCAATCGCTGATCGAAACCCTCCGCCGCCAGCGCCAAGCCGTTCTGGCCCGCCTCTCGGGAAGAACGGGAATCATCGCGCCGATGTTCAGAATTCTGCTCACCATCGGGGCGCTGGCGTGGTTCCCGTTTGTCCAGCCCGTGCTTCAGTCCGTCCTGACGGCCAAGTCCGCGCTGGCAACCGTGCGCGACGCGGCCCTCCTGCTGGTGGAAGTGATCAGTGCCGAATCGCTGCTGAAAACCGCGGTGTTTCTGATCCTCTGGTATCTGCTGATCTGGTCGCTGCTGCGCTGGAGCACGCGACGGCGCGTGGATCGCCTGCTGGGCCGTTGGAAGAGCGCTGATGTGGCGGATGATTCCCTGAACCTGACCACGCGGACGCTTGCGTGGATCGACGATCTGCTGGAGCCGATCCACAAAAAACACGTCGCCACGGAGGATTTGGCCAGGCGCGTGGAAGCCATGAAAGCCGAATTCTCGGAAGAGATGCAGAGCGCGGCGTGAAGTGGCGCGGGTGTGTCACAACTTTCGGGCAACCGACCGTTCCTCCTCCCCCTGTACGCAGGGGGAGGAATGAGGTGGGGGTTCTGCGCGGATGGAGTTAAATTGTTCGAACCAGATGGATCGATGCTACGGTCCACCCCCACCCCAGCCCTCCCCCGGAGTACCAGGGGAGGGGGAATGACGTCGCCGCGAATAAACGACAACGCCCGCAACGATTCCGACGGCGAACGGCCAGATCGCGAATTGGTGAAACAATCGCTCGCCGACGTCCTCGGAAAGTCCGGCGGATTGCCCGGTGAATGCGGCAAATGGAGCGGACGAGGGATCGCGGGCGGCGTTGCAGTAGTTTTCGGTTTCATCGGCGGATTGGGCGATGAAGCGGTCGATCTCCAACAGCCGGCTTCCGCCGACGATGCTCAGGATGGCAAGGGCGCCCAGGGGAAACCAGAAGCTGATGCGCTCGCGGGCTCGTTCATGGAGCGGCTGGTTTCGCGGCTGGCCCCAGAAAATGAGCATCCAGCATCGGGTCACGTAAAAGCCCGTGAGAGCCGATACGGCGGCGGGGATGATGAAGAATAGCCAATAGAATCCACCGCGTGCGGCGGCGAGGGCGCCGGCGTGGACGAAGATGGATTCCGAGCTGAAGTATCCGCCGGTGACCGGGGCTCCAGCCATGGCCAGCAGGCCCAGCGCGAAGAAGACGGCGGAGATGGGCAGTTTGCGCATGAGGCCGCCGAATTCGCCGAGCCGCTGCTCGCCGCCCGCCGCGTGCACGACGCCGCCGGCGGCCAGAATAAGTAGCGATTTGAAGAAGGCGTGGCTCAACAGGTGAAACAGTCCGCCGACCCAGCTTCCGATGCCGATGGCCATGAACATCAAGCCGAATTGCGAAACGGTGCTGTATGCCAGAAGGCGCATGACGTCCCGCTCCCTGAGCGCGAGGATGGCGCCGATCGCCAAGCCGAGCAGGCCGGCAACGGCGATGGCAGGGGTGGCCGCCGGCGTGAGCAGGGGGAAAACGCGGGCGAGAACATAGATGCCGGCGGCGCAGGCGGTGATGGATTGCACGAGGGCCGCGGCGGGGATCGGGATGCGCCCAAGCCATTGAGCGGTTTTGACCGCGGCGGCGCAGAGGAGCGCCAGACTGGCGATCGTGAGGGCTTTTCCGGGAATCAGCGGGCCGGCCGCGACGCGGTCGAGCTGCAGGAGCGTGGCGTTGCCGAGGAATCGGAAAAGGATGGCCAGGGCGAGGATCAGGGCCGCATCGCCGGTGCGATTGAAAATGAACGAGACAACCGCGCGGCTCCGCCCGATCCGCGGACCGAGCCGGCTGAGGAGCCAGGCGGACAGGGCGATCAATTCCCAGAATAGAAGGACCTGCAACAGGTTTCCGCTGAGGAGAAGTCCGAGCATCGAAAAGAGCAACAATTGCAGGCGGGTGAAAAATCGGGCGAAGCGTTCGTCGCCGCGGAGGAAGCGGACGCCGAACGCGCAGACGAGGGCCGCGACCGGCGTGAGGGCGTTGAACATCGCGATGGTGAGGCTGTCGATGTAGACGTTCAGATTGCCGAAGCTGCCGCGGTCTGAAGCGGGCGCCGCGCCGCCGGGGAGCAATCGGACGGTGAGTTCGATGGGTTTGTCGCCGGGGCCCCAGGTGGTCCCGGCGAGCTCGCCGCCATTCACCCAGGCGATGGTGGCGGCCATGGAGAGGGCGAACCCCGCCGCGGCGGCCGCGGCGGCGATCCACCCGGCCAACGGATCCCCCATTCGCCTGCCCATCGCCAGCAGCAATCCGAACGACGCCAGCGGCAGCAGCGTCGCCAGAATCAAAAATATGGCGGGCGTCGGCATATTTCTCTCGCGGCCGGCGGCGTCATTCCATCAGGGCATCGACCTTGGCGGCGCAGATGAAATCGTTCTCGGAAAGGCCGTTGACCGAGTGCGTGCTATATCGCACCTCGCAGCGATTATAACCGACCAAAAGATCGGGGTGATGGTCCTGGCGATGCGCCATCCAGGCCACGGCATTCACGAAGGCCATCGTGTGGTGATAGTCCTTGAACGGATAGGTCTTGCACAACTCGCCGGAGCGCAGCTTCCAGCCGTGGAGTTTGGGCAACAAAAGCGCGATTCGCTTTTCCGATAACGCCGGGGTTCCGGGGGCACAGGCCTTGCAACGTCTTTCCGCCAAGGGGGATTTCATAAGTCGCCTTTTCGTGAAGGGGACATTGTATCCGATTGAATCTGCCGGAGCGCTTCAAACAGTGCGATGGCGGCGGCGGCGGCGAGGTTGAGGCAACGCTCGCCGGCGGCTAGGGGAATGCGGACGACCCGGCCCGGATGGGCCGCCAGGACGGATTCGGCGATCCCCGCGGTTTCGCTGCCGAAGATCAGCCAGTCGCCGTCGGTGAACCGGGTTTGCCAGAGTGAACCTTCGCCCTTGCTGGAAAAGAGCCAGCAGCGCGCGCCGTCGCGGCGCAGGAAATCGAAGAATCCGTTGGAATCGTCGTGAACGGTCAGGCGAAGCCGAGGCCAGTAATCCATGGCGCTGCGGCGGAGATTTTTGTCGTTGAGCACGAAGCCGAGCGGGCGGACGAGGTGAAGCTCGGTACCGCTGGCGACGCACGCCCGGGCGATGTTGCCGGTGTTGGGGGCTATTTGCGGCTGGAGCAGCGCCAGCTTCAGTTGATGGGGGCGAAGGTGGGGGAGGTTAGGGATTGTCAACGAGGCGTCCCTGTCGGTCGACCTGGATATAGCTGGAAGTGTCGGGACAGTATGCGGTGAGCCGGCCCACGGGGCTGATCGCCGCGGCGGTGTCGAGCAGGGCCATTTTCTCCGCGACGATCGGGACGAGTTTTCCTCCGCCCTGCGGGCTGAATCCCCCGCGCGCGCCGTAGAAATCGACGGGCGTGTGTCCGAAGTATCCCGTGCGCCGCCAGGCTTTGGGAAGATCCAATTCCTCGACGGCGAAGCGGCCCCAGGTCGCGGTTTTGCGGAGATCGTGATCGACCTCGAGATAAATCGTCGGGCTGGGGTCTTCGTCCGGAGTCGCGGGGTTCCAGCGTGCGTGGACGACGAAAATATCCTTCTCCTCGATGACGGGCTCGAGGTTGCGGATGAATTGCCGGTGCGCTTCTGGGACGCCGGCGATCAGCCCGTCCACGCCGCGATCGGTGGGATTTTCCAGCACGGCGCGCATGGAAGCATCGGTGGCGCCGTAGCTGGCCAGCGTCTCGCGGAGGCCGTGCTGCATGAACCATTTGAACGCGCCGGGGCGATTGTTGCGCGTGAGTTGCTCGACATAGCTTTGCCCGTTGAGCAAAACGTCGAACAGGTCGTCGTGATTTCCGCGGCAGAACCGGGCGTTGGGGAGCTGGAGCAGGAAATCGATCACGCCGCGCGAATCCGGTCCGCGATTGACGTAGTCGCCGACGAAAATCCAGGCGGGCAAAGCGTCACGTTTGGCGACGTGCTCGACGAGCGCCTTGAGCGGCTGCGCCATGCCGTGAATATCTCCGACGATCCATCGCACGCGCATAAGTTACCGGCCCAAGGCCGCCGCGGACAAGCGCATTATCGGTCCGTCACGAAAATGGGGCGGTTTGGCCGACAAAATTCTCATCGCCGGGTGAATTTCAGGCAGCGGGTGAAAGGGAGCTTATCATGCGAAGTGGAAAGGCGAATTTGAAATTGACGGCGGGTGGTTTGGCGCTGGCGGTTGCCGCCGGCGCGGCCGAGGGAAGCGCGGTCCCGATCTCCTACGTGGTGCAGTCGCGTTCGGTTTCCGCCAGCGCGTCGGCCACGGGATTTACCCGAGGCGGAACGAGCCTGTCCCCCACGACCAGCCAGCAGACCCTGTCGCAGCAGTCCGGCGGGTTTGGCGACTTCGCGGGGAACGTCGGCGCATCCTCAACGCTCGGCCCGCAAAGCGCACAAGCGACCGCCGCGGCGGTGCAGAATTCCTCGCTCGGCGGCACCGGGTTCAGCGCCAGCGGCTTCGTTCAGACCGAATCGTTCCTCGGAACGAGCGGCCCGGCAAGTGCCTCCGGCAACTCGGTGTTCGACGTGACCTTCAACGTGTCGCAGGAGCAGGGATACACGTTCATCGCCAATCTCAGCGGTACGGCCGGCGCCACCGCCGCCAGCATTCGTCTCACGGACGTTTCGGGCAACAACGTGTTCGCACCGATCACGACGGTCAACCTCAAAGGCTTCCAGACCCAGGGCATCCTGCAAGCCGGAACGTATTCCCTGGCGTTGGACGCGACGGCCTCGAGCATCGGCGATGGCGGTAACTCGGTGAGCTACAGCATTTCGCTGGCGGACGGCGCGGTCGGCACGCCATCGGACGGAATTGCCACGTCGACGGCCGTTCCGCTGCCGCCCGCGTGGCTGGATACGGTGGCAATGCTGGGCGGCCTGGGCCTGATTAGCCTGGCGCGTCGCCGAGCGCTTGGCTAACAACGAGAATTACAGACGGACGGAGAGATGGGTGACAACCCCCGGGGAAACCGACCCCGGGGGTTTTTTAGTATTTGTCATTCGTCATTTGTCATTGGTCATTTGCAAAGAACATTCGGAATTGGCGACGCCTTCCACCAATGACCAATGACAAATGACCAATGACAAATGACAACTTCCCTTTTTCCCCTTGTACTGTCCGTACCGGATGCATTAGCCTGCTGCCATGGCACGATTCTTTCGCGTCGAGCCGGGGTTTCTTCGGCCCCAGCATTGCACGATCGTCGGGGACGTTTCCATCGGCGCCGACAGCAGCATCTGGTTCGGCGCGGTGATTCGCGGGGACGTGGCTCCGGTGGTCATCGGCCGGCGGGTCAACGTCCAGGACAACGCCGTCGTTCATTGCGACTCCGGGGTGGCCAATACGATCGAAGACGACGTGACAATCGGGCACGGCGCCGTCGTGCATGGCAAGCACGTCGGGCAAGGGTCGCTCGTCGGAATGGGAGCGACGCTGCTCAGCCGGTCGGTCATCGGCAGGCAATGCCTGATCGCCGCGGGGGCGGTCGTGCCGCCGGACCTGATCGTGCCGGATCGGATGGTGGTCATGGGCGTGCCCGGCAAAATCGTCCGCCCGATCAACCCGGAGGAATTGCAATACATGCAGTGGTTGACGGGGCATTACCTGGAGTTGGCCGAGCAATACCTCGCGGGGAAATTCAAGTCTGTTGGAGAAACGAAAACAAAAGCAAAAACGAAAACAAAAACGAAGACCCCTGCCCACTGAAACCGCGGGTCGCCGGACGTTTGCGGCGGGCCTCTACAGCATGAGGCTGACGCGGGTCACCTGAAACCCCGCCTGCCGAAGCCCATCCACGGTGGTCTGCACCGTCTGACTCAGCTTGTCCAGGCTGATGTCATTGGGCACGTCTTCAAGATTCACCTGCGTGGAGCCGCTGCCTGTCAGCGACCCATTGCCGGGGACCTGAATGACCTGCGAGAATTGAACCAGATACGTGATGCGCCGCTTTTTACCGCTGGTGCTTTCGTTGGCCATGGGTTGCAGTATATCCATCTCGACCCCCCAGAGCGAAAAACTTTCGTCAATACAAACGGAGCTAAGGGACCGTGCAAGAACAACTCCGCATTTCCCCCCTCTCCCTGTACTCAGGGGGAGGGCTGGGGTGGGGGTTTTCTGCGCCTTCGTTCTTGCGCGCCGCCTAAATAGAGGGCGTCGCCTGTGCCGGCGGGGCGTCGCCGCGGGCGCGGCGGCGATAATTGCGCGGGCTCAGCCCAAATCGCTCCTGGAACGCGGCGCTGAGCTGGCGGGTTTCCTTGAAACCGCAGGCATCGGCGATCTCGCCAACGGGGCGGTCGGTGCCCGACAAAAGCAATTTGGCCCGCTCCATCTGCACTCGCCGGATTTCCTGGTACGGCGAGCGGCCCAGCGCTTTGCGAAAGCGCATTTCCAGCGACCGCCGCGACAGGCTCGTGCGATCCAGTAGGTCTTGCACGCTGATGTCGCGCCCGCCCTGGTCGCGGATGAACCGCACCGCCGCCGCCGTCTCCGCATCCGCCAGCGCGATCATGTCCGTCGATCGCCGGGTGATGACTTCGCGCGGCCGGATCAGGATCGGTTGCCGGGGGGGTGGTTCTCCCGCGATCAGCCGCCCGAGCAGCGCCGCGGCCTCGTAACCGATCAACTCGGTGTCCAGTCGAATGCTGGAAAGGCGAACGCCCGACAACTCGCAATGAATCTCGTCGTTATCCACGCCCAGGACGGCCACTTCATCCGGGACCAATGCTCCCAGGCGGGTGATTTCGCGGACGACCTCGCGGGCGCAATGGTCGTTGTAGCAGAAGATGCCGACCGGCCGGGGAAGTGATTTGAGCACCCGCTCCCGCTCGGGAGAGTGGTCGTCCCCCGGTCGCGGCAGGATCACGCACGGCAGCGGCGATACGGCCTTGCAGAATCCTTCGCGTCGATTGCGGCAATACTCAAGATCGGAAGGCCCGCAGAAGGCGAAGCTTCGCAAATTCCGTTCGTCCAAAAAATATCTCGCCGCCATCGCCCCCGTCGCCAGATCGTCGGGAAAAACACTGGGCAACGCCGCCGGCGGATTCAATACGTTGGCAACGTTCACCGCCGGAATGCCGCTACGGATCAGCGCCTCCGCCTGCTCGTGCTCTCGAATCTGGATGATGACGCCGCGGACGTCGTCCTGCTTGAACGTGCTGGTGAAATCGGGATCGATCCGGGCATTGAATTTGAAATCCCATTCGCCGTGTAGTTTGTCGTAGTCCGCGATGCCGCGCAGGATTCCCCGGCTGTAGCTGAAAACCACGTCGGCGTACAGACGAATGCGTAGATTTGCCGACATCCCGTGCCTCCGGCCATCCCGACGTGGACCCGCTCGATTGCGTTTATTGTGAACATTTTAGACGAAAATCGCAAACGTGCCAGATCAACAGCCGCTTTTTTTGGCACATTGTTCCCAAGTTATTCACGTAGTTCGATTTATGCGCCGCCGTTGGCGGACAAACTATATCCGTCCAGCGCCGATGTGATAACCTTTATATCCTGTGCGTCACCTGCGTTACTTGCCGTTGACCTTCCTCGTCGGGCAAGAGGGATTCGTCTTTTTCCTGCCCTTTCTGATCACCTGCCTGTTGATTCACGCCAGCGTACACGCCGCCCTCGCGGCCCATCGGCAATAACGCTGCTTCAGGCGATCTTCTGTTCGTTGGATCGGAGGCTGCGGAAGTTTCCACTTGAAGCGATTGATGTTGTTATTGGCTCCGCCGACGCCGAATGAGGTTGCGGGTCATCCGGTACATCATCGTGTCGAAAATCAGCGCACAGCCGCCGCCTCGCGCAAGTGCCAGAATCGCTTGTACTTCGGCCATCTTGAGTTGATTTGCCATCGCAACGTCCGCTTCCGGCGAGAGCCGAAAGCCAACGGTAATGGACAAATCTCTAGTTCCTCAAAATGGCCGGCTTTGGCGCGCCCATCGCTGGCTGGGTTTGAGTGCCGCCTGACACGACGGGTGAAGGCCGACGCCGACGCGACGCGCTAAAGCGACGAAGACGGACGTAACCGAGCGCGTCCACGACGACGTTGCCATTCGCTGACGGCAACCAGCGCAACGCCCAAACCGCTGTATGCGAGCGACGGAAAGGGAGCAGCGACAAGGCGCTTCGTCCAGGGCATTGCGACAACGGTCCGTCCAGTGCGCATATCGACGACACGCGGAAAAAGAAACCCTCTGAGCCTATAGTTACCGCTTGTCTCGCGCGACGCGGAATAGAGTGTGTAGCCATCCTCGTCCGGCACGCGGCGGAGCAATTGGCCGTTGGCAGTGTACGTCAAAACTCCTTCGTGGCGGGCGGCGGCAATCAGGATGTTATCAGCCGTGGTTGTTCGGAGGATAAATGCCGCGCCTTTTGTGGCCACGAACCAACCCATTTCAAACTGTCCCGTCGGGGAGTAACGCTGGATTCGGCTGTGATCGCTATCGCCAACGTAGATTCGCCCAGCAGAGTCGACGGACACCGCAAGATGGTCACCGGTGCAAAAAGGAAACTCGATCTTGGACAGCCGTGAGCCACCCAGCCACCCTACAATCTCCCACCCGACTCCTATGATCATCCCGACAGAGAAAACGGCGATGCCAACGAGTAGAAGGATTTTTCGCTTCGCTCTTCCCACGGAACACGTAGTCCTCTCAAGCGGATGTTTCGCCTACCGATTGATTAAAGGGGACGTAGCTCTTTTCCATGGTTTTGGTCCACCGCCTTTGGCTTTTCTCGCCGGCCGCGCGGGTGCAAACTCCAATCCAGATGCAACTCCCCGGCAACCTTCAGCGCCCGTGCTTGCCCCTTCCCTGCCGCCTCACCACCGGACCTCAGTGGTATATTATCCGACGCGCCTGACAGTGCAAACAAGTGTGTACTTGCATTGCCGCCTTCAGCCGATGCCTGAACTGCGCCAGAATTTGCCTCGGCCAACTCGCGTTGCGGCCGATTGAATAATTTTTTCTTTTTTCCCCGCGCCAAAACAAAAACACGTCCAAAACCTTCACCTCCCTGCTATAGATGTAGAGGGAGATACATTTTTGTCGTCGATCCACCAACCATTATCCCGGCCCGAACGCGGTCATCTCCGACACTGCCAAAATGGCCGCGCGGTGCTTTTTCAAGTGGGTCGTCCCGTAGACGTAGACAAAACCCCCCGTGGCGCTGTCGAAAACAGGGGTTTTGTCACCGCCCCACCAGGGCCAATTCTGCAATCGTAGTTTTGCGACGACCTATAAAGCAAGAGAATGCAAACCGACCACAGATTACACGGATTAACGCGGATGGGAAGGGAGAATGAATTCATTCGTTTCTGATCCGCGTTATCCGCGAAATCCGTGGTTCAACTTCTTTACAAACCGCGACAAAATGGCCAGCCGATGCTTTTTCAAGTGGGTCCTCCCGGTAACGGTAACGAAACCCCGCGCCACGCTATCGAAATCGGGGGTTTTGTAACCACCACCCCAAGGCCAAATCTTCAGACGTAGTTTTATGGCGACCGTTACGGCAAGAACATTCAGACTAACCACGGATTACACGGATTGACGCGGATAGTAAGAATGAGCTCATCCATTCTTTATCCGTGTTATCCGCGAAATCCGTGGTTCAACTTCTTTTCAAACCGCGCCAAAATGGCCGGCCGCTGCTCTTTCAAGTGGGTCGCCCCGTCAACGTAGACAAAACCCCCCGCGGCGCTGTCGAAAATAAGGGTTTTGTCACCGGTGCCCGGAGGCGCAATCTGCAACCGTAGTTTTAGCCCGGATAATTCAGAGTAACCACGGATTTCACGGATAACACGGATAAATCAGAACCGTTCCAAAACCGCGATGCGCGCAGTGTGCGCGCTGCGGAAAAGCATGGAATCGATCATAAGTGATTTTCAGCGTTGAGTATCCGTGTCATCCGTGGTGAATAATCCGGGTTAGGATGGTCATCGACCCCAAAAATTCGGACTCACCGCGAATGATGCGGATCAGTCCAGCCTTCTAAAACTACAAAAAACTGGCGGCCCCATGTCAATTCGCTCGGTGACAGTGACACCGTCGGCCCTGGCGCTATCAAAAACCGCGACTGTGTCACCGCCCCCAAAAACCAGGCAAAATCGCGCGATTTCCGTTGTCCTTCACGCGATCTTCTGCTCGTTGGACCGGCCGGCCAGTTTCGGCCGGAGATATTGACCCGTGTAACTCTGCGGAGCCTGCACGATGGTTTCCGGAGTTCCCGCGGCGACGATGCGGCCGCCGCCCTCGCCGCCTTCGGGACCCATGTCGATGATCCAGTCGGCGCACTTGATCACGTCCAGATTGTGCTCGATCACCAGCACGGTGTTCCCCAAATCGGCCAGACGATTGAGAACGTTCAGCAGGTTATGGATGTCGGCAAAGTGCAGGCCCGTGGTCGGCTCGTCCAGGACGTAAAGCGTGTGCCCCGTCGCCGACTTGCCCAGCTCGGTCGCCAGCTTCACGCGCTGCGCTTCCCCGCCCGAAAGTTGCGTGCTGGGCTGGCCAAGCTTGACGTAGCTCAGGCCCACGTCGTTCAGCGCCTTGAGCAGTTGCGCGACGTGGGGGAAGTTCTCGAAGAACGTCAACGCCTCCTCCACCGTCATGTTCAGCACGTCCGCGATGGTTTTTCCGCGATAGTGGATTTCCAGCGTCTCGGCGTTGTAGCGCGAGCCGTGGCAAATCTCGCAATCGACGTAAACGTCCGGCAGGAAGTGCATTTCGATGCATTTTTTCCCCTGACCCTGGCAGGCTTCGCATCGGCCGCCCTTGACGTTGAAGCTGAATCGCCCGGCTTCGTATCCGCGGATTTTCGCTTCGCGCGTCTTGGCGAATACCCTGCGGATGTCGTCGAACACGCCGGTGTACGTCGCCGGATTGGACCTGGGCGTTCGGCCGATGGGGCTTTGATCGATCTCGATCACCTTGTCGATTTTGGAGATTCCGTTGATCGCCTTGTGAACTCCCGCCTTCACCCTCGAGCCATAGAGCTTGCGCTTGAGCACGGGCAACAGGGTTTGGTTGACGAGGGTGGATTTGCCCGATCCGCTGACGCCGGTGACGCAGATCACGCCGCCCAGGGGAATGCGCACGTCGATGTCCTTCAGATTGTTCTGCCGGCAACCGCGCAGCTCCAGCGCGCTCCTGTCGGGATTGACCGGCCTGCGAGCGTGCGGCGCGACGATGGCGTATTCGCCGATGAGATATTTGATCGTGGTGCTGTGGGTATTTCCAAGCACGTCCGGCATCGGTCCGCAGCAGACGACCTGACCGCCGTGCGCCCCGGCGCCGGGACCGATGTCGATCAGGTAATCCGCCGCGCGGATGCACTCCTCATCGTGCTCGACCATGATGACCGTGTTGCCGATCTCTCGGAGGCGTTTGAGGGTGCGGATGAGCCGGACGTTGTCGCGCTGATGCAGTCCGATGGTGGGCTCGTCCAGGACGTAGCAAACGCCGACCAATCCGCTGCCGACCTGCGTCGCCAGGCGGATTCGCTGCGCCTCGCCGCCGGACAGCGTGGCGGTCTTCCGGTCGAGCGTCAGATACCCCAGTCCCACGTCCAGCATGAATCCCAACCGCGAGGAGATTTCGCGCACGATCGGCTCGGCGATGGCCGCGCCTTCTTCGGAAAGCCGGAGGTTTTCGAAAAACCGTCCGGCGGTTTCGACGGTCAGGCTGGTCACGTCGTGAATGCTGTATCCGGGCAATTGGATTCCGTTCGATCCCGGCAGCGGGGCGGCGATGGGGCCGGGCGTCGTGCTGTGTAATCGCACCGCCACGGCCTCGGTTTTCAATCGCGTCCCGGCGCAGACGGCGCACGGCTGCTCGGAGGTGTACTGGTGCAGCCGGGTCTTGACGAATTCGCTTTCGGTATTGTCAAACCGGCGCTGGAGATTGGGCAATACGCCTTCGAACCACGTTCCCGTTCCCGCGTCCCCGCGCTTCTCGGTGCCGTCCATCAGAATCTGCTGGATTTTCTTGGGGATGTCCTTGAATGGCGCGGAATAGGAAATTCCGAAATCCCGGCAGAACTCGCGCAGCACCCGGCTGTAAAAAATGTTCATCCGCTTGCCGTTTTTCCGCCAGGCTTCGATCGCCCCGTTTTCCAGCGAGAGAGCCGGGTCCGGCACGATGATGTCGGGATCGAATTCGCTGCTGGTCCCCAGCCCGTGACAGGCCGGGCACGCGCCGTGCGGACTGTTGAAACTGAAAATCCGCGGCTCCAGTTCCGGCAGCGAAACGTGCGGATGATCCGGACAGGCGAATTTCTCGCTGAACGTCTGGTCCGACCAGGCATTGGCCTCCTTTTGAATCGTCACCACCACCACGCCGCGCGAGAGTTTCAGCGCCGTCTCCACGCTGTCCGCCAGCCGGGAACGTATCTCCGGCTTCAAGACGATCCGATCCACGATCGCCTCGATCGTGTGTACCTTCGTCTTGGTCAACGCCGGCGGCTTATTGGCCTCCAATTCCAGAATCTCGCCATCGACCCGAGCGCGGACAAAACCCTGCTTGTTGATCGCCCCGAACGTGTCCTTGTGCTCGCCCTTTTGCCCCTTGATCAGCGGCGAAAGGATCATGACCTTCGTCCCGGCGGGATATTTCATCACCGCATCCACGATCTGCGACGGCGATTGGCTGGCGATCTGCCTCCCGCAAATCCAGCAATGCGGCGTCCCCGCGCGTGCGAACAACACGCGCAGATAATCATAAATCTCCGTCGTCGTCGCCACGATGCTCCGCGGATTCGACGACGCCGACCGCTGCTCGATGGCGATCGTCGGCGGCAAGCCTTCGATCTCGTCAATGTCCGGTTTCTGCAACTGCTCCAGAAACTGCCGCGCGTACGCCGACAGCGATTCCACGTACTTCCGCTGACCCTCGGCATACACGGTGTCGAACGCCAGCGTCGATTTCCCCGATCCGCTGATCCCCGTGACGACGACAAGCTGATCGCGCGGAATGTCCACGTTGATATTTTTGAGGTTATGCTCCCGCGCGCCCTTGATGCGAATGTATTTCAAGCTCATGGCCGGCGTACCTGAGTTGCTGAGGAAAATCGAACGCGTCATTGTAGGAGCCGCGGCGGGGGAGGGCAAAGGCGGGCGAATCGCGGTCGTGGGTCAGTTCCTCCGTGTAGCCGGCGGGCTTGCCCGCCGTACGGTCTTCAAACGCGGAAACTGACCCAATACTCCAACTGGGTATTGGTTTAGTTTGATATTTACGGCCGATAGTGAGAGGGTTGGTTAAGCTCGTGGACAAGCGTGCGCCAGTCGCATCACCGGCCACAGAGCTTCGTCCGTTATGTCGGGGAGATGATGGTATGTCGACAAGCACTGCGCATCACTTTGTTGTCGAGCCGTTTGAGGGTGTTGGACCGATCAAGTTCGGCATGCATAAAAACGACGTGAGCCATGCCTTCAGCTACGTGTATCGAAGTTTCTTCAAGGGAAACAAATCTAAGGTACGTTCGGATCATTGTGAGAACGTGGGTCTGATCATCCATTACGACGATGAGAGCCGCGTTGAGTACATCGAGTTGACCAAGCCGGAGTACGGCACCGTTACCGTGGAATTGTTCGGCCAAGACATCACTGGAATTTCCGTCCGCGGTCTGGTGAAGCTGCTTGGTTCACACACTACTCGCATTGAAAAGAATGTCTACGGATATAAGTTCCCTGATCTTGGGCTTAATACATTTAACAGCGTGTTGCAATCTGAAGACGAGGTCGTGGAATGTCTGGGAGTGGGTCGCCGTGGCGGTTCGGCCACCGCATAATCAGCCGGGTAGGGTGGGCGTACCCGCCCACCGTTTTGTTGCATGGTTGTCTTGGCTCACCTCTTCGCCAGCGCCCTTTCGATCTTGGCCACCGTGGCCTCATCCGGCATCACTTTGGCCTTTTCGATCCTGTTGAGAGTCTCCGGCGGAATGCCGGCCCGGCGGGCCAGTTCCGCCTGCGACAGTCCGGCCGCCTTGCGGCTTATGACGACGTCGCGCGCAATCGAAACGCGAAGAGTCTCCAGTGCCGGATAATTTCCGTTGGACAGCCGCTTGGGCATCGGCGGCAGTTCGCTTTCATCGATGGGCGGCACTCTTCGCGTGCTTGGCGCCTTCGCGGTTTTTATCGTGGGTTCACCGAACATGCTGGCAAATCTCGAACATAGATTACCCCGAAGACGCGAAGGACACAGCGCGGCCAAGCCGCAACCAAACCAAACCGATTGAACCACGGATTACGCGGATATGCACGGATGGGAGAAGAAATTATCCGTGCAATCCGTGTAATCCGTGGTTCACAAATTCTTTGCGAATCGCGCAAATTCTGATGGTTGGCAGTGCGAAGGAAATGCAGGAGAATGTCACTCCTGCGGAGAATCGCCAGTACAATAGCCCCCTACGGATGCGGCGTGATCGCGATGATCGTAATTTCTCCTTGTTTCGGGCCGTAGCACCAGAAAACCCGATAAGCGCCCGGCGTCCGGTTTTGAGCGTAAGCCTCGAAGACGGGAGCGGTGGCGTCGTAAGGATTCTCAAGGGAATCGTACTTGTGCGTCCGCAAGCCCGGATGCCCGGGATTGCTCAGAAGTTTTTGAATGCAATCGTGAACCTGCTTGAAAAGGCCTTCCGCCTTGCCGGCTTTTTGCTTCTTGTTTTGTTGGCGGGAATCCAGAGAGGACTTGGCATTTTCGCGGAGCTGCGCGTACTGGGCCGCGGCTTCCTGCGTCCATGCGGCGTTGAAGGACATGGGCTATTCCCGCAGTTGGTCCGCCAACTTCTTGTCGGCGGTGAGGCTTGGCCCTTTGCTTAACTGCCCGGCGCGAGCCTGCCGAAGGCCGTTTCGCACCGATGCCAGGGCTTTGGGGTTTTCGTAGAGCCAGGCCTCGTCTTCCGGGATGGCCCGGACGAGCTTCAGAACGTATTCGGCCTCGGTGACTTTGGTGACCGAGATCAGGCGGTTGGCGATCTGCGGGCCGATGGTGATCCGGCCCTTGGCATCGGCGGTCTTGGTAAGTGTAGCGCCCATGGTAACCTCGTTGGTGGGATATTCCCACTATCGCATATTTCCCACAGATACTTTAGCAAGGATTTGGACTGTGGCAACCTTTTTCCGTAAAAAGCTTCCATGCGGCGCGGGAAATCTGATCCAGATTGGCCGGCGATCGTCAAAAGCTGGAAGGAAACGCAATTGGCGCTACGCAAGAAAATGCGGATCGAGCCGCTCGATCCGCTGCCGCGGTTCGTGGCCGGGGCGGATGCGGCGTTCTCGGAGGACAGACAAAAGGTTCTGGCGGCGGCCGTGGTTTATGATCGGATTGAAAAACGAATCGTCGAAGTTGCTCATGCGACCCGGCCGATCGAGTTTCCCTACGTTCCGACCTTCCTCAGTTTTCGCGAAGCTCCGACGGGCATGGAAGCGGTGGCAAAACTTAAACACGAGTGGGGTGTGATATGCCTGGATGGTCAGGGATACGCTCATCCGCGCCGGTGCGGGCTGGCGGCGCATATCTCGATTCTCCTGGATCACCCCGGCTTGGGGATCGCCAAGAGCAGGCTCATCGGCACCTTCGATGAGCCGGCGGCTGGCGCCGGATCGGCCTCGCCGCTGATGGATGGAGATGAGCAAATTGGACTGGTTCTGCGGACTCGCACCGGGGTTAAGCCGGTGTTCATCAGCATCGGACATCGGATCGACCTGAAATCGGCGGCCGATCTGGCGATGGCCTGTGTGGGCCGATATCGCATTCCCGAACCGACCCGTCAGGCGGACATCGAGGTCGGGCGATTGAAAACAAATGTCCGATAACCGCCCATTCACGTTATTGGACGAGCGATACTATAATCCTTTGGTTTCAGAAACCCCGGATGCCGCGACGATATTTCCCAGTGCGGAGGCAAAGCCTTCCGCTAGCGTGCCGGATTGGAATGAACTGGAAGATCGGGATCATGGTTCTCGCAGCCGGTTTGGTGGGCGGTTGTTATTCGCCGGATCCCAAATCGCTCACCAGCGATTCCACGCCCAGCGCGATACCGGCCATCAAGGACGCGGCCGACCGGAACGACCGCACTTCCATCCCCCGGCTGGTTCACGATTTGGACGATAAAGACTCGGCCATCCGTTTCGCGGCGATCTCAGCCTTGAAACGCATGACCGGCCAAGACCTGGGCTATCGGTATTACGACGGCGAATACGATCGTCGCGCGGCCGTCGAGCGTTGGCGGCAATGGTTGAAGGATCATCCATCGCCCTAGTCGGACCGCTGATACAGATCAATGCGGCGTGCTTATGACCAAGCAATGGAAAATCACCAGCCACCCGGCTAATCTCCGCCAGGTCCGCAAGGAAATGGAGGGATTCGCCAAGTCCATCGGCATGGCCGATGAACGCTCCCAGGCCGTGGGATTGGTGTTGAACGAAGCCCTGGCCAACATCATACGGCATGGCTACGGCGGGGCGGTCGATAAGCCGATCCTGGTGACCGCCGAGCAAGGCGAGAAGGAACTGCGGGTGGTGATTCGCGACTGGGCCAAGCCCTTCGATCCTTCGGCGATCAAGCGCAAATGTGAAGACGAGTTGACGCCGGGCGGCCTAGGATTGGTTTGCATCCGCAAATTGATGGACGACGCGAAGTTCGAGTGTTTGCCGGATGGGATGGTTCTGACGCTGACGAAGAAGCTGGTATGACGATGGCGCATGCGAAATGGAACACGGACGTGGTGTCGGCCCCGCGAAGGGAGGGCGACGCCGTGATTGCCGAAGCGCGCGGCGAGATCGATTTGCAAAACAGTTCGGAGTTTCGCTCCGCGGTCCTGTCGATGCTCGACGGCGGCGCTGCCAAGCGATTGATCTTGAATCTTTCTCGGGTTCCCTACATGGACAGCAGCGCCGTGGCGGTGCTGGTCGAGGCATTGCAGAAGCTGCGTCCGACCGGGGGACGGGTGATGCTCGTCGGCTTGCAGCCGCGCGTGAGAGGTCTTTTGGAAATCGCCCGGCTCGATTCGATTTTTATCCTGGTGGCCAGCGAGCAGCAGGCCCTGGCGTTTTGATTCGCCCTGACGTTTTTTATTCGCCCTGACGTTGTGATTTGCCGATGAACGTCGTTTTGCGACCGCTGGTTCTCGCGCTGAGCTCGACGGCCGGATTCTTCCGGTTCATCGGGGACCTGACGTACCTGATCGGCGACGCCGCCGCCGGGGTGGGGCGATCGCTGTTCCACAAGCAGGGGCGCCGGCTCGGCTGGGCCAATCTCTGGGCCCAGATGAACCGCGTCGGCGTCCGCAGCATCCCCATCGTCTGCCTCGTCACGTTCTGCATCGGCGCAATTCTGGCGTTGCAGATGGCGCCCATCCTTCGCGATTATGGCGCCGGCGACCGGGTCGCCGACATCATCTCCATCGCCATCGGGCGCGAACTGGGACCCCTGATCTCCGCGGTCGTGCTCACCGGATTCGCCGGCGCTTCCATCGCCGCCGAATTGGGAAGCATGGTCGTCTCCGAGGAAATCGAGGCCCTTGAAGCCCAGGCCATCGACCCCATCCGTTTCCTGGTCGTCCCACGCGTCCTGGCGACCACCGTCATGATGGTCTGCATCTGCGTGGTCGGCGATCTCGTCGGCGGCATCGGCGGGATGGTGGTTTCCCACCTCGCTCTCGGCACCAGCGCCATCCAGTATTTCCATCACAGCTTCGATGCCCTGAAACTCAGGGATTTCATCACCGGACTGGTCAAGGCCGGGGTCTTCGGCCTGCTCATCAGCGCCCTGGCATGCCGGCTTGGACTGGGCGTGACCGGCGGCGCGCAGGGCGTCGGCGTCGCCACCACCCGCACCGTCGTCCTGACCATTGTTGCGGTGATCTCGGTCGATCTGCTCTTCACGGCCGTATTTTATGCGGTGGGTTGGTGAAGCCATGTCCGAGGGCCAAGCCACGTCCGAACCCGTCATCCAGGTCATGCACGCCAGCAAAACCTTCGACGGCCGGGGCGTCCTCGACGCCATCCGCCTCGACGTGATGCGCGGCGAAACGCTGGTGATCCTCGGCGGCTCCGGCTCCGAGAAATCCACCCTTCTGCGCCTGATGATCGGCAACGTGCAATGCGACGGCGGCGACATCCTGGCGTTCGGGAAAAGTCTGAGAACCATGACGCCCGCCGAGTTGGACGGTTATCGCAAATCCGTCGGGGTCTTGTTCCAAAGCGGCGCGCTGTTCAATTCGATGACGGTCGCCGACAACGTCGCCCTGCCGCTTCGCGAACACACCGCCTTGGCCGAGCACACCATCGACATCATGGTGAAGATCAAGCTGGAACTGGTGGGGCTGCGCCAGCACGCCGACAAAATGCCCGCGATGCTTTCCGGCGGGATGAAAAAGCGCGCGGGACTGGCGCGGGCCATCGCGCTCGATCCCAAGGTGCTGTTTTACGACGAGCCTTCCGCCGGCCTCGATCCCGTCACCAGCGCCGAGATCGATCAGCTCATCATGGACCTGAACAAGAAGCTCGGCGTCACCAGCGTCGTGGTGACGCATGAAATGGGTTCGGCGTTTCGCATCGCCGACCGCATGGTCCTGCTGGATCGCGGCAAATTCATCGCCGAGGGAACGCCCGAGCGGATGCGGACCCATCCCGATCCGCTGGTCCATCAATTCGTGTTCGGATTGGCCGAGGGCCCGCTGACGGACCGGCGGCGGGCCGGCGGTTACGAAGAGGATCTCCTGGGACCGCTGGAAGGTATTTAAGCCATGGCCAAACAACGCAACGCGCTTCGCGCCGGCATATTCATGATCCTCAGCCTGGGGCTGATCGTTTTCGTCATTGTCGCCATCAGCGGCGCGGCCAGGTTCACCCAGTCGTTCCACACCTACTCCGTCGCGTTCTCGCTGCAGGACGACCTGGGCGGCCTGCGGCCGGGGGACGACGTTCGCATCGGCGGAGTGAAGGTCGGCAGCATCCGCGACATCCGCATCGACCGCGATCGCTCCGCCGTCGTGGTTCTCATCGACGTTCCCGCGAAATTTCCCCTTGCCAAGGATGCCGGCATTCGCGTCCAGCACGGCCTGACCGGTTCGTCGTCGATCAATATCGACAGCTTCGGTACTGGATCGCCCCTGGCCGCGGACGATTTTCTGGCCGGCCAGCCCGATCAGGTCACGGGATTGGTGCACGAACTGGCCGCGATGAAGCCAGACGTCATCCAAATCCTCGGCAATTTGAAGATCGCATCCGGGAAGCTGAACGTCGATCTCGACAAGCTGGCGGCGACTTCCGACTCGCTGACGGCGAGCGGATTTGAAATGACCTCGACCGTCCAGGGCCTGCGCGTCCGCGTGCCGGAAATCATCGACCGTTACCAGAGCGCCGTGGACGCCGTCGTGCGCATGCTCGACGCGGTGCGCCAATTCGTCGGCCCGTCCAGCGGTGATTTCCATCAGACGCTGGCGAATTTGAATCACGTCAGCGGCGATCTGCGCGGCCGTCTCCCGGAAGTCCTGGATCGGCTACAGACGGTGCTGGGCAAGGCCGGCGTGGTCGTCGATCGCGCCGCCAACGCCATGCAGGACATCCAGGCGGCGGCGGCCAACCTTCATTCGGCGACCGGAGCGCTGCAATCCATCCTGGCCGACAATCGCAGCCGCCTGAACGGCATCCTCGTGTCGTTGAAAACCACCAGCGACAATCTCAAAGACGCCAGCGTGGAGATTCGCCACAGCCCCTGGCGATTGCTCTATCAACCCAAGCCCGATGAGGTGGCCAATCTGAACATTTACGATTCGGTCCGTCAGTTCGCCGAAGGGGCCGACAGCCTCGACGACGCCGCGGCCTCGCTGCGCGACGCCCTGAAGGACCCCAACGCCGATCCCGAACAGGTGAAGCGCTTGATGCTCCACCTGAACGACAGCTTCGCGCAGTTCCAGCAGGTGCAGGACAAGCTTTGGAAGGAGATTAAGGAGTAAGAACGCAACGTTCGTCCAAAGTGAAGAAGTCGTGCTATAATCTGCCGTATGGCTACGCCATCCCAGTCCATTGAGCTTCCTTTGACTTTGCACGTTTCCGAGCAGACAAAGGATGCGCTTGTCGAGCGCGCCGCAGCCAGCGGTACCGATCTAGCGGGCTACCTATCCGTCATCGCCGAGCAGACCGTCCAGAGGCCAATGTCTTTGGAACAAATTTGTGGCCCGGTTTATCAGAACTTTTTGGACAGTGGCATGACGGACGATGAGTTGAGCGATGTTTTGGAAAGAGAGAAGCATCTCGCGCGCGCCAAGCGCCGCGCTGGTCACGCGCCATGAGTGCCGCCAATCGCCAGCGAGTCGTTTACGACTGCAACATCTACGTTTAGGCTCTTTTGAACCTGAAAAGCCCGGCTGGCACGTGCATCCGGTCAGCGCTGGAAGATCGGGTGCGTTTGTTCGTCAGTGAACCGCTGCTTTCTGAAATACGTGACGCGCCGAATAAGCCCACCCCCGCCCGGCTTGGCGTGACGATCGAGCGAACGGAAACGCTGATTGAAAATATCCTGAAGGTCGCAACCGTCGTAACAGAGGTTCCGGTCGTTTTTAGGTACGATCGCGATCCGGACGACGCGCATTACGTGAACTTGGCCCTGGCGGCCCAGGCCAAGCTTATAGTCTCGCGGGATCGCGATTTGCTTGACCTGATGGACGAATCCCGCCCCGAGGCCAGAGGTTTTCAGCAGAGATTTCCGTCGCTTCGTATTTTGGAACCGGTTCAATTTTTGCGCGAACTGACCCAGGAAAAATCCGAAGCCCCGGATGTAAATCCGGGGCTCCGATGACCAAAAATTATTTACAAATTCCCCCGCGAATCACGCAATATCGCCATGCGACTTGGCCAAATGCCGCTGAGCGCTGGCGGCTTTCCGGGCGGCGGCCTTGCGAATTCGGCGCGTGCGGCCGACCGTCTGCTGTTCCACGGTGGCCTTCCGGGTGGGATTGGCGTTGGCGGCATGCACGGCATGGGCGCCGTCCGGCGCGTACAGGTCGGCGCCGATTTCCTCGGCCAAGCCCTCGGCACGCTTGTAAATCCCGCCGCAGCACATCACCTGCATCTCCGGGCAACTGTTGACCTCGCGGAGATAGTCGATCAGTCTCCGCACCGCCGGCACCCCGCTGGACAACGTGCCGAACAACACCAGCAGATTGGGCCGGTATTCACCGATCAGTTTCAACACCTCGTCATCCGGCACTCCGCCGCCGGCAAACCGCGTCGTCCAGCCATCGGCCTCGAAAAGATCGGCCGTGATCTGTCCGCCGAGTTCCTCCGGCTCATCCGCCCCGCAAAAGATCAGGACTTTGCGGCCGTTGGCGGGCTGGCGCTCCAGATGCGATGACACCTGGTCGGTGATGCTGCGATTCAGGCGCGTAGCCAGATTCAGCGTGCTTTGCGTGATCCGGTCTTCACGGTAATGCGCTTGCAGCATTTCCATCGTCGGCCAGAGTAATTGGGTGATCAATTCGTATGCGGTTGCGCCTTCGAAGAAGGCGTGTTCGATCACCTGCCTGCATTGGCTGCGGTCGCCCTCAAGCAAAGGCTTCACGTATTGTTCGGCTCGAGTGACACTGGGTGTGGATAAGCTCATTGGCAAAGGCCTCGCAAAGTTCCCCGCCGTCCCAGACGCTGGGGAATCACCAAAAAGGGTAATGGAAGCGTCCTTGCCGCCAACTTAGTTATCTCGCTCGCATGTTAATTTGGATAATATGCGATAATGGGAGTATCGGTATCCCATATTATTTTTCTTTACTATTTTAACATTCCCAAGGCGCAAGAATGGCGTTTATTGATGTATGTCATTATAATAAATGGGCTTATATTAATTCAATTACGAATGTGTTCGTGCGCTCAACTTTATCGTCGCCGGGGATTTGAAAGCATGCCACGTTATTAAGAAGATGGGGCGAGCATGAGTGTCCGCAAGGAATATCTTGGATCGGTCCGCAACGTCGTGGCGAAACTAGGCACGCAGTTGTTGAGCGATGACAGCGGTCGGCTCGATGCGGCGTTCGTCGCCACGGTCGCCGCCCAGATCGCCGAACTACGGTCAGGCGGCATCCGCGTCACGATCGTCAGCTCCGGCGCCATCGGCTGCGGATTGAGCGTGCTGGGGTTGCCCCAGCGGCCGACCGATTTGGCCAAGCTCCAGGCCATCGCGGCCGTCGGCCAGCGCCGGCTCATGGACGTTTGGGCCGATGCCTTTGAGCCGCATCGTCTCCCGGTTGCCCAACTGCTGGTGACACGGCAGGACATTGACGACCGCACGCGCTTTCTCAATCTTCGTAACACGATCCTGGCCGTCCACGAAATGAATTCCGTCCCGATCGTCAACGAAAACGATTCGGTCAGCACGGCGGAACTGGTCAAGATCAGCTTCGGTGACAACGACATCCTGGCGGCGCTGCTGGCGCACGCCCTGCGCGCGGATTTGCTCGTGCTGCTGACCGTTGTCGATGGCCTGCTGGACGAGGCGGACAAGCCGGTGCGGTTGGTCAAGCACGTCCACGAAGGCCGCGGCTTGGTGCGGGAGAAGATATCCACGCTGGGCAAAGGCGGGATGGATTCCAAGCTCCAAGCTGCTCAGATGGTCAACGATGCCGGCGAAGTGGCGATCGTGGCCGACGGGCGGATGGAGCGAATTCTTCCCCGCCTGCTCGCCGGGGAAGAGTTGGGCACCCTGTTCGTTCCCGAAGCCAGCAAGAAGAGATCGTCCCGCAGCCGATGGATCGGCTCCGTCCGTCCTGCCGGCACTGTTTTCGTTGACGACGGCGCCCGCCGCGCCCTCGCCGAGCACAACAAGAGCCTGCTCCCGGCGGGGATTGTCAAAGTGGAAGGCGATTTCGCCCGCGGCGACGTCGTCGCCGTCGCCGATTCCGACGGCAGCATCATCGCCCGCGGCCTGAGCAACTATTCCGCTTCACAGATGGAAATCATTCGCGGAAAAAAGAGCAAACAAATCCGCGAGTTGCTCGCCGATGCGGCGTATGATGAGGCCATCCATCGCGACAACCTTGTTCTGGAACGAAATTCGTGAGCGAAAGGCGCGACGGAATTCCGCCTCGGCTCCCCCGCGGGGCAAGTCGGCGGCCAGAATAATCTTAACGGCCTATCAATCCGGTATTTACAACTTGCGTCTTTCGCCGCTTCCCGTCGCGTTTCTAATCTGAGGACATTTGAAAGAAAGGAGCTTGCCATGAAACGCCTTGCGCTGCTTGTTGCTTCGGGGTTGATTTCCGGTTTGCCGGCCGTCGCCTCGGCGCATCCGAATTTCTTCTTCGGCTTCCGGTTTGGGTGGCCGTTTCCAGTGCCCGTGGTAGTCGCGCCGCCGGTGATTTTGCCGCCCGTGCCGGTGGTCGTGGCGCCTGTGATCGTGGCACCGGCTCCGGTTGACTGCGCTCCGCCTGTCATCGTTTACGCGCCGGCGCCCGCGTATCGCTATGTCTACACGTATCCCGGCCCGCGCTACGTTTATCACTACGGCTGGGGGCCGAGGTATTACGGGCGCTACCATCGTTGACACTGATCTATTTGGGTGCCGACGCCCCGGAGGGTGGGTCTCCGGGGCCTTTTTTTTCTCCGTCGCGCCGCGGCTCGTCAATTCCGATGCGCTGGCGGACGATGTACAGCGGCCTCTGTTTCACCTCTTCATAAATCCGTCCGATGTATTCCCCCAGAATGCCCACCGAAATCAATTGCACGCCGCCGAGGAAAAGAATGCAGACGATCTGGGTGGTGAATCCGGAAATCTGTTTGTGCCAGGCGAAGAAGGTGACGACGTAGAAAATCGCCAGGAGGAATGCGGCGACGGAGACGAAGAATCCAAGCCAGGTGGCAGCGCGAAGGGGCTTGTTGCTGAAGCTGACCATGGCGTCGACGGCGTAGCGGATCAGGCGCGTCAGCGATTGCTTGGGGCTTCCCGCCGCCCGCTCCGCGCGGTCGTAGGCCAGGGCGGTTTGCCGGAATCCCAGCCAGCTTCGCAGACCCGGAATGAATCGGTTTCGTTCGGGCAGGCGGTTGAATTCCTCGACCACGGCCCGGTCCATCAACCCGAAAATTCCGGCATCCCGGGCATCGGGGAGATCGGTGATGCGCCGTAGAATCGGATAGAACAGGCGGAACCCGATGCCGCGCACGCCCCCGTCTGTTCGGCTGGCGCGTTCGCCGAGAACCACCTGAAATCCCTCCTTCCACTTGCGGATCATTTCGGGAATGACTTCTGGCGGGTCCTGGAGATCGCCGTCGATGAGCACCACGCAATCTCCGCGGGCATGATGGATCCCGGCCGACACGGCCGGCTGATGCCCGAAATTCCGCGAAAGCGTCACCACCTTGAATCGGCCGTCCTCCTGGTGAATTTCCCTCAGGATTCTGGGTGAATCGTCCCGGCTTCCATCGTCCACCATGATCGCTTCCCAGTCCTGCCCGCCGCCGTCCATGGCCTTGGTCAACCGCCGGCGAAGCTCCGGCAAATTCTCCTGCTCGTTGAAGATCGGGATCACGATGGAAATCATGCGGCGATGATATTACCTCCGGCGGGCGTCGGCGAAAACGCCCGGCTTTGCAAAAGCGGCCGGACCGCCCGAGAATTCCAATATGAACCCAATCCATCAATCCTACGTCGAGCAGCACATCGCCCTGGCGCAGCGTGTTTCCGCCGAGCTGCTGCCCAAGATCAATGAAGTGGGAAACCTGCTGTGCGAATCCTTCGGACGCGGGGGCAGGCTGCTGACGTTCGGCAACGGCGGCAGCGCGGCGGATGCGATGCACCTGGCCGAGGAGATGATCGGAAAATTTCTCCGCACCCGCCGGCCCCTGCCCGCAACGGCGCTGTGCGCCGACGGCCCGGCGATGAGCTGCATCGCCAACGACTTTGGTTACGCCGAGGTTTTCGCCCGACAGGTGCTGGCGCTGGCCCGGCCCGGCGACGTGGTTTTCGGAATCAGCACCTCCGGCAATTCCCCCAACGTCTTGCGCGGCCTGGGGGCGGGGAAGGGAAAATCCGCCGTGACCGTCGCCCTCCTCGGCCGCGACGGCGGCAAAGCCGCTTCACTGGCCGACCACGCCATCATCGTTCCCGGCAACGTCACTTCGCTCGTCCAGGAAATGCACGTCATGATCGTGCATCTGCTATGCGACATCGTTGACCGCTGGGCCGCCGGAGCGAAATAACGGCCCAATCACCAGAAGATCAGTGGGCGGGCAAATCGCCAGTAGGTCCGGAGGATCGGATTGCCGATTCTGCGGAGGGTTTGGCTGCGAAGCTCGGGCAGGTCGATTTCACCGACGAACGGGCGGAGGAACTGGCGGTCGCCGATGCGCCGTCGTCGCTGCGCCTGGCGCCGGCGGCGCAAGAGGCGGGAGAGATTTGGCGGCGAGGCGAAGAACGCGCACGCCGCCAGCTTTTGACCGAGCACCCGGTTTCGCCAGGCGAAATAGAGTTGGCCCATTTCCATGGCCAGGATTGCCGGCAACAGAAGCAGCAGCGTCGGCGTCTTGTAATACGTCGCCAGCAGATACCAGCGGTTTCTCTCCAGATAAAAATAGAACCGGAAATCGCGGTGAAAGGCGTATTGGTGCCAGATGACGGCGTCGGGCACGTACTCGATCCGATGGCCAAGCTGGCGCAGCTTCCAACCCAGTTCGGCATCCTCGAGATAGAGGAAAAGCAGGTCGTCGAAAATTTCCCCTTCGCCGAGGGCTTGGGCGCGGATCAGGACCGCCGCTCCGGAAGGGAAATCAATTTCGCGGCTCTGGTTGAATGAGCCGTCGTCGAGCTGGCCATAAGCGGTGACCAGGCCGAAGCCGAGGAAATGCGAGCGGTTTCCCGCTGTATTGAAGCGGTCCTTTTGGGGCCAAAGCAAGACCTTGGGCTGAACCGCGGCGGTCGAGGGGTGATCGCGCAGATGTGACGCCAGTTTCGCCAGCCAGCCGCTTTGGGCGATGATGTCCTGGTTGATCGCCGCGACGTATTGCAGGTCGGGGAACTTGCGGCGGGCGTATTCCCAGCCGGCATTGATCCCGCCGGCGAAGCCGCGGTTGTCTTTCAGGCGGATCAGTTCGACCTGGGGGAATTGTCGCTCGACGAAATCGGCGCTGGAATCGGTGCTGGCGTTGTCGATGAGGATGATGGAGGCATCGACGTCCGAATCGCGCGAATCCAGCAGGGAGCGCAGGCAATCGCCCAGACACTCTCGGCCGTTGTAGCAGGCGATCAGAATCGCGACCCGCATCATATCAGGGTTGCACGGTATCGGAGGAGGGCGCCGGGGTGGCGTCGGCCGCGAAGGCTTTGCCTTCCATAGCGAAGGCTTTGCCTTCCATAGCGAAGGCTTTGCCTTCCGCGCCGAGCCGGTCGCTCATGCCGTGCTTTTCCATGAGGATGCCGACGATCTGCGCCAGCGCGGAGATTTTGCGGTCCTGAAGGCTCACGATGGTGAGCAGCTCGAAAATCACCAGTATGAAAAACCCCGCGACGCACAGCAGCCCAACCGTCTGGTATTGCACGTGCATCTTGAGGGCAACCCACCCGACCGCCGTCGGCCAGATCGACAACGCCAAAAACGGCAACCCCGTGAAGAGGAATATCAGCATGTGCCGTTCCTTGAGGCGATAGGCTCGCATCCGGCGGATCGCGATAATCAGGACGGTGACTCCGAAACCCAGGAGGATGAAACGGGCGATCATAAAAACAACCTCGAAATCGGCGTTCACGGCAGGCCGGTCTTCACGGCGAGCCACCTTTCACGGCGAGCCGATTTTTCCGCTCGGCCACGGCTGGCGAATCATGTCCAGAAGCAGACACACGCTCACCTTCAGAACGTAATACAATCCGCGGATCAGGCTGATGCTGCTCTTGCCGTACATCCGGCGGCGCATGCGCACGGGGATCTCGATGACCTTGAATTTGGAGCGATGGAGCAGGAGGACGACCTCCGGCTCGGGATAATCCTCCGGGTACCAGTGGGCGTAGGCGCGAATGACTTTGCGGTTCACCGCGCGGAATCCGCTGGTGCAGTCGGTGATCTTCAGGCCGCACAGGATGTGAATCCAGCCGCTCAGCATTTTGATGCCGGTCATTCTCGTGAACGACGGGGCGAACGTGGTCGATGCCAGGAATCGCGATCCAACCGCCAGGTCGGCGCCGCCGCCGACCAGCGCGCCGACGAGTTTTTCCACCTCGCATGGGCGGTGCTGGCCGTCGCCGTCCACCTGGATCGCGATGTCGTATCCGTGACACTCTGCATAGCGATACCCGGTTTGCATCGCCCCACCGATCCCCAGATTGAATGGCAGGCTGACCACCGTGGCGCCGGGGGGAATTTGCCGGGCGGTGTCATCGGTCGAGCCGTCGTCGATGACCAGGACATGGCAATCCGGCAGCGCACGGTGCAGCCGATGCACCAGCTTCGCCACCGACCTGCCTTCATTGAACGCCGGCACGATGATGAGGCACTTGAGCCTCTGAAACACGGACTGCGGCTGCGGAGACAGCGTCGCGCTGGCGGGCAGGTTCACCTTTACCGGCAATATGTGCTGGATCGGATCAAGAGTTGTCCGCAATCTCATCATTCACCCGTTCTTATATTGCCGTCTCGATGTGAATTAGTCCAACAAAATGACATAACTCCGGGTATGGGAACATCCCCCGGCGATAGCAAAAAAGCCGGCGGACGGCGGGTCCGGGGGCATTTTCGGCCGTCGCCTATTGCAGAATCTCATACATCGCCCGCGGGGGAAATCGCAACTCGACTCCGGCGCCGTCCGGCGCAAGCGACGATTCTTTCGCCAGATAGCCCGCCGCGTCCAGGGCCGTGGCTTTGGTCAAACGGGTGTTCCGGATCGTCAGCGTCACGTCCGCATTCTCAATCATCCACGGCGGCTTGCCGATCTTCACGATCCGGAACCCGTGGTATTGCTTTTTATCGTTGCCGCCGAAGTCGGCCGGCTCCTGCGTCCAACCCGACAGGCGTGACGGCGTGCCGACCTGAACCAGAATCCTTCGCGATTCGCTCAGCGCCTGGCCGTCCAGGGAGACGACCAGAACGGACGCCTGCCGGTTGCCGCTGGCGATGTCGATCGTGCTCAGGTGTATGTTGCCCGCATGATTCAAAAGGCCGGTTGCGCCCTGGGCGCAAGGGGCGTCGATGGTGCACATCCCGATGTTGTAATCCAACCGGATTTCGCCGGTGTTGCTGGAGACGATCTTCTTTTGGCGGTCGACGAAACCGGAGAGATCGGCAACCGTGTTTTGGCCGGCGACGCCGTAGTTGACCGTTACCGGCCCGACCAGAAACGCCAGCGGGTCGGCGCCGGTTTGCGCCTGCGGCTGTTGTGGCGGTTGGCCCGGCATTCGGTTGGGATCGAATCCGGCGCTTTCAGAGATGAGCGGCGGACGGCGGTTCCACAAATCCGCAAGCGGTCTGTTTTCCACCACGACCGGCTGCCCACGCTTCAGATATCCGTTGCGATACATCAGCGCGGCGGCGGGGAAACCGCCCATCAGCGCCGGCGTTGAGCACGTCCATTTGAATTGCGGATGCTCGCCGTTCACCTCCACAAATGGGAAGCACGGATCGTCGTCGTATTGTTCCGCCTTGGCGGTGAACCAGTAATATCCCGCGATCCCCGCCAGCGATTCGTATGCGCTGACCAGGAACGGCGCCTCATCCTGGTAATCCATCGGGGCGACCCAGGTGCTTTCCGTGACGATCATCGGATGGCCCACGACCTGTTTCAGGTTCGTCGGCAAATCCCACGGGTTCAGTACCCCTGGATGATCCGTGAAATGGTCGCCGGGGTCGATGCGCCAGCCGGTGTTCGCCCCGTCGTGAACGGAATTGAAATATTTGTTGACGGCCATCACGTCGGCGGCCGTATTGGTGTAGCGCTCCACGTCGTTGAGCCGGACGACATCGGCCGTGAGCCAGTTGCTGGCGTTGATGAGTTGCCGGCAACCGAGCTCGTCGCGATAGAACCTGACCATCTGCTCGTAAAACCCGCGTTGGGTCTCTGCGAAGAACCGGAGCTGATCCGCCAATCGCCGGGCCATCCCGCCATGCTGGGGGCGGGTCCATTGCCAGACCGGCAGGATCGCCACCTCGCCGGCGGGAAAATCGTCGCCCGGCTGGGTGATGTAGTCCCAGGCATCCCAGGCCTTATCCAGCGAGCCGTATTGTGCAATCAGCCAGGCCGCGAATTCTCGGCCGAGCAGGCGCTTCTGCGCCGGCTTCATCCCATCCATCGTAAAGAAGAACATTCCATCTTCGTTCTGGACCTGGATGATCGCCACCGCCGGATCGCGCGCCAGCGGGATGCCGGTGTAAGGATTGGTTTCGGCGTACAGCTTGCGGACCCACGCCTTGTATCCCTTTTGCAGCGTCGGGTTGAAAAATAGCAATCCCCACAAATCGCCATGATGCTCATATCCTTCGATCCCCCATCGCGTGGCCGGCCGGTCCAGCGCCCAATACGGCGAAATGGTGACGTAGATCCCCTCCCGCTTGAACGCCGCCACCGCCCGCCAGATGCCGTCGATCTGCTTTTGATTGACATCGGTCAATTCCGGCGTTTTGCTGTCCGAGCCGATCTGAGCGTGAAGCCGAACCATGTTCACGCCCAGCTTGGCCAGGAACCTGGCATGGCTGGCGAGTTTCTTGTCGTCGGCGAGATACAACTCTGTTCCACAGGCCCAGAATCGAATGGGGGTCCCATCGCCGCGCACGAATCCGCCATCACCGGAAACTCGCACGAATCCGCTCTGCCCGGCCGTTGCTTCGTTCAGCCCGCGCAGGTCGAGCATCGCATCGCCGCTGAAATGGTCCTGCGGATGGACGAACGGCCAAGACCCTTGCGAATCCGTCGCCGGCGCGCTTGCCGACCAAGCCAGATTTTCTACCGCGAAGAGCGCGAAGAGCGCGAAGGGAAGAACGGCGGAAGGTCTTGCTTTCATCTCCTTTCAGCATATTTCACGCTGACTGACGAAGCTAATGCCAGTGCAAGGATGTCTTCTTCGCGCACCTTCGCGTCTTCGCTTCTTCGCGGTAATCTTTTGTGAAACGCCATAGAATCAACCGGCGATTTTCAGCGGTTGATGGAGGAACGAATCGATGCCTTTGGCCAGCAACCTGAACGTCGGCAGGTTGTCCGTCATGCTGCGCACCGCCGGAGTTCTGTTGGCATCGTAAAGAACGACCCGGCCATCGACGATGCCGTAATCGAACTTGCCGAAATCGAAGCCGAGCTCGCGCCGCATCTTCCGCAGTTCGTCCGGCACCTGGGCTTCCTCAATTCGCACGGCGACTTTCGATTTGATGATCGGCTGGTTGGCGTACATGAGATTATTCTCCTCGGCATCGCCGAGGAATATCCACGATCTCATGCAGTAAAACCCGTCGCGGCGTTCGGGAAGAAATCGGTCAACTATCAGGTCCGGATTGTGCCAGACGGCCCGCGGGAGCTGACTCACGGAATCAAAAATCGGATATTCCCAAACGTCCAACTCGGCGCGCAAGCTCCAGGGCAACCGCCGGCGTAGCGCCCGGGCGTATTTGGCAAACCAGGACGACTGCTGCGCCATCTCCGCTTCCCGGCCTCCGCCGTAGTTGCGATTGGTTTTGACGATGACCGGCCCCTCGTACCCGTCGCCGCGATGGACGAGGTTCGCGCTGATGTGCCGCTTGGAAATGTCCTTGACGGTCGGATTGATGGCCACCGGATATAGCCGCATGAACTGAATGTATTCGTCCGGCACGACAGTCACGTCGACGTGCAGGATGGCCAGATCAGCTTCCACGCGCGGCCCGACTCCGCGCAGCACGGTCACCTTGATCCCATTTTCACGCCAGACTTGGCAAACCCCATGCAACAAATGAGTCATTTGATCGAACTCATCATGCTGATGCGTCAGGATAACGATGTGATGCATAAGTCGTGGTCCGGATTGAACGTCGGCTTTCGGTTGCATCGGCATGACAGGGGGGTGAGCCTGCGATGAAATCCGCGCGCCTATCGCCATCCGGGCATGAGACAGAATGCGACAAAATGCGACACTTTATGGGTTTTGATTAGTGTACGCTAGGTTTTGTCAAAGTCATATTTGCTTGTGCCATAATCGGTTATCGCAATTTGTGGGGGCATCTGTTTCCGATGGAAGGGAATTGTGTCTCACCGGGCTCAACAACGATTTTGTTGCCATAACGTGGCATATTTTATCGCGAAGTTGCGAAGCGCGAACGAAGCGGATGCGGGATTCAAGCACGTTCACTGCGGCGAGCCATTTTGCGAATCCCTGCAAACGCCTGTTGAGCGGGCCGCGTTCGTGCCCGCTTCACATCTTCCAAGCCGCGGCGAATGCCCTTGACCGCTTGGTCGTAGTCAATCGATTCCAGCAACTTCTGATAGGAGGCGGCATCCTGCACGACCAGTTTGGCCTTGCCGTTCACCGTCAAGACCATCGGCTCGCCGCTCTCCTCCATGTGCTCCATCAGCTCGCTGGTGTTCCGCTTGAAGTCCGAGGGGGATCGAATGTCTTTGCTCAAGTCCATAGTTTTGCCGGGCATTCAATTTGGATCAAATTGAATGTAAGGCTCGCTTTGAATTGGCGGCAACGGAGCCTGATGGGTTGCCCCTATAAAAGACCGCAGTCTGGAAATTGGTAGCTTGATTTCACGACCGCAAGAGGTCGGCCGGCTGTACGCTCAAGGCTTTCGCCAGCTTATCCAAAGTGCGCAACGTGAGATTTTCTTCTGCCCGCTCAATAGCCCCAACGTATGTGCGATGAAGGTGGCATTTGGCGGCGAATTCTTCCTGTGACCATCCCCGCTCCTTCCGTAGACGCCGCACTTTTTTTGCCACGATAAAAATTGACTCTCGCCCTTGCACGAGAGCAAAATGCCGTTACGATGGGAATACCTCTACAGGCTATACCTAGCATTTTAGGCGTCGCCGACTGGGGGCTTCGTTCAAATCAAATCGTATTCTGCGAAGGGATGGCGGGCGATGAAAAGCAATCCGGTTCGATTTCCTGTCCTGCGCCCCGAAAATGTCCCAGGTTGATGATATAGAATCGCGGCCCGGAAAGGGCTGTGATGAAGAAGCGATTCACCGAAGAACAGATTGTGGCCATTCTGCGTGATGGCCAGGCAGGA
>Ga0181538_10000355_pt1 | contig 53882 bp, 46 predicted proteins | sample PEATcosm2014_Bin_40_FD_119773 | JGI IMG/M metagenome (GOLD analysis project Ga0181538, IMG submission 119773) | Peatland microbial communities from MTU Mesocosm Facility, Houghton, MI, USA - PEATcosm2014_Bin23_30_metaG | ecosystem: Environmental > Terrestrial > Soil > Wetlands > Peat | place...
CCGGGGAGCCGTGGCCGCCGCGGAGCGCGAAGAACGCCACCGGCGCGCCGATGAGGAGCGCCACCGCGGCGGCGATCAGCGCGGCCGGGCGCGCGCGCCGGACGGGCGGATGCGTCTTCTGATCCCAGGGGCCGTCGGTGCCGAGCGGATCGACGAGCGGATCGGCCACGGAGGCGCCGCCCGGCAGCGAGACGCCGCTGGAGCCCGCGCCGTCCGACGTGATCTCCCCGCCCTTGGCCGCGTCGGGCGCCGCGCCTCCGCCGCCCTTGCCGCCCGCGTTCGCCTTGGCGTCGGCCGCCGCCGGCGTGACCGCGACCACCGGCACATGCGCCTCGCTGGCGGGCGGCACGACGCTCTCGGTGGGGGCGCGCGCGGCGAGGATACGCTTGATGCGCTCGGACGCGAAGCGGGCCTGGGGGGGGCCGAAGTCGGCGATGGCGTCGGCCAGCTCGCCGACGTTGGCGTAGCGCTGGCGCCGGTCCTTTTGCAGGCACTTGAGGATCGCCGCCTCGACGCCCGCGGGCACCTCCGGCCGGGTCTTGCGGATGGGCGGGGCGCCCTGCACGATGAGCTCGTAATAAACCATGCCGCGCAGGCCGACGCAGATGGTCGGCAGCTCGGGTGCGAACATTTCGGTATCGCAGACAATCGCGGCATCCGCCTTCAAGCGCGGCGGCTTCGACTTGACGTACGCCTCGATGTGCTCGCCGCCGGTTTCCTCTTCGCCTTCCAGGAGGAATTTCACATTCACGGGCAGCTTGCCATTCGTCTTCAGCAGACCCTCCACCGCTTTGATCTGAATGTAGACTTGCCCCTTATCGTCGGCCGAGCCGCGCGCGTAGATGTTATCGCCGCGGACCTCCGGCTCGAACGGCGGCGATTTCCATTCGTCCAGCGGATCGGGTGGCTGGACATCGTAGTGCCCATAAAATAGGACGGTCGGTTTGCCGGGCGCGCCAAGCCACTCGGCATAGACCAGCGGATTCCCCTGGCCTTCGATCAGCTCGACAGATGTCATGCCCGCGGCGCGGAGCTCGCCCGCGGCGAACTCGGCGGCGCGCCGGATGTCGGGCTTGTGCTCCGAGAGCGTGCTGATGCTGGGAATGCGGAGGAAGGCTTTCAGGCCTTCCAGGAAGTCGGTATGATGCTGCTGGTAGTAAGTCATGAAAGCTCCTTTTTATTTTGCCTTGCTGGGTGTCCCTAACGTTTCCCCGACGCTGTTGCCGATGTGCGCGCCGGCGGGAATGAACGATTCGTCGTGCTTCCACTCGAGACCGGAACCGGTCTGCTTCACGATTCCCAACTCGGCCAAGCCATAGAGCGAATCGCCAAGCGGGAAGATGCGCGCGACGAAGAAGCTCGTGGGCACCGGTATCGCCTTCCAAGTCCGGCCGCCGTCCTCGCTCACCAGAACGTGATCGTCCGCGGCGACCCAGAGGCGCTTGGCGCGGTCGATGGCCAGCGAGGTCAGCCACGATTGCGTGGGACTCTTCTGCGCTTTCCAGGTAAGGCCGCCGTCGGTCGAGTGGAGCAGTTGTCCCGAGAATCCGGCTGCCCATCCGTCATTGGCATCGAAGAAGCGAACCGTGGCGAGCGACCACTCGGCAGCATCGGTCTTGACCGTCTGCCACGTTGCGCCGCCATCCGTGGTGCGCAGAATCGTGCCCGACCAGCCGACCGCCCAACCGCGATTGCCGTCCAGGAAAAAGATGGATTCCAGCGCCATCGTGGTCCCGCTGGTCTGTTTCGCCCAGGTGCGTCCGCTGTCCGCGGAATGGAACAGCGCGCCGTCGAATCCGCTGGTCCACGCCTGGTTGCCGGCCGTGTAGACGGAAAGCAAGTGCTCTTTGGTGCCACTGGTGCGCGGCTGCCAGGTCTTGCCGCCGTCTTCGGAGGCCAGTAGCGTGCCGGCATCGCCCGCCGCCAGCCCGTGAGTGGCGTCGAAGAAGGCGATGGCGTGCAGCGTCACCTGGGCGCCGGTATCGTGTGCGGTCCAGGTGGCGCCGGTATCGCTGGTGCTGTAGACCAGGCCCTGCTCGCAGAGCAGGTAAGCGGTGGATGCTGTGGGCGAAGCGGCGTCGCGCAGGTAGCAGTGCTGGGTGTCGGAGGCCGCGGCCAGAAGCGGCAGCACAAGCGCTGCGCAGAATCGGACAGTGGCGGGCGTAGTGCTGCGGTTCATGATTATTCGGTGATAAGGGACATCTGCCGCGGATCCGCCGCGGCGCGCTTGACTTCCGGCGGACGGCGGGCATCGTCGTACTGGGGGTCGAAGCGGCGGATCAACTGATTGAGCTTGAGAGAAGCCTCCCAGATATCGCACAGCAAGGTGCACCGCGCGCACGCCCCGCGAATACCTCCGCGGCCGTCGACAGCGGGGTTGTACCTCTTGTGCTTGGCGCAACGGCCTTCGAATTTCCTCGATCGGACCCTCAAACGCGCTCCCGCCGCGCAAGTTGCCGGCGAATCGGAACACTTATTGTATCCCGCGGCTCGCGCCGGCGGCGCCGCAGAATCCGGGTGCACGACATGAAAATGGGGATCGGCGGGATCACTCGGGAAACTCGGTGAATCTGAGCGTACTGGTTACGCAAGGCTGGGCCAGTGTGATGGCGGATGCTGTGCGCTGGAGAATCGGTGCGGCCAATCGCAAGGACGCTGGCCGATACTTGAATCCCCGAGAGTTCGTTCTATCTGCGTTCATCTGCGTTCATCTGCGTTCATCTGCGGCTATTCCCTTTCTATTGGTGGCGGCAAAATGCAACGCGTTTATGGGCCGCAGATAAACACAGATGAACGCAGATAAAATCGAGTGCTTTACTCTGCCGGCTCAAGTCGTGTTGCGGCGGTTCTCAAGTTTTATGTCGCGCGCCCGCAGAATCCAGCTACCGGCGGCGCGGTACAATCCAGGGTGAATGCCGTCGATCGCGCGAATCAAATGGGCGAAATTCCGCGTATCCGTAATGTCCATAGTCGCGGTCATCATTCTCGTAACGCTGCTTTACCTGATGTTTGGCGCGGTGATTCTCTCGCCGAAGACGGTGATTTACCTCTACATACCGGATGCCAGCGGACTCAGCAGCGAATCGCCGGTGCGCGTGGATGGGATCGATGTGGGCCGGGTATCGACGGTAGAACTCTCCGGATCGAAGGACCCCAATCGCGCCGTAAGAGTGGAGCTGCAATTCTATCGCGACCGGCTGCGCGGCGTGCCGGCCGACTCCGTGGCGCAAATCAGTTCGGATTCTCTGGTCGGCGATAAGTTCGTCGACATCAATGGCGGGCTCAGTCCCCAGGTGATTCCCTATGGCGGCGAGATGATTTATAAGTTCCAGCCCGAGCTGGTGCGGAGTTTGGATCTTACGCAGTTTACCCAGCAACTGCGGCTGGTAGATGCAACGTTGACGGACATCGAACAGGGTCGGAGCCAGTTCGGCAAGTTCTATCAGGGAACAGCGTTTTATAACGATTTGCTGCGCCGGCTGACGCAGTTGCAGAAAGGAATTGCGGCGGCGGTAAGCACGACGGGCGCCGTGGGCAGCCTGATCGGCACGGATAAGCCATACGCGCAGGTGAGCGATCTGCTGGAGGGGATCGATCACGCGCTTGCCCAGATACAGGCGGGCCAGGGATCGGCGGGGCAGTTAGTGCGATCAAGCGCGCAGTACGATGACTTTTTGCGGCAGGCGCAGGAGTTCCATCGTGCCGTTGAGAATCTGGGAAAAAGCGCTCTATTCCAGTCGACGGATGTGTACGATAGCCTGACCGCGACGCTCGGGGCCCTGATTCAAAAGGTGGATGAGTTGAATAGGAATCCACTTATGATAAACTCGTCGCTCTACGAGAACTTAAACGGGTCGATGAAAGATCTGCGCGATACCTTGAAAGACTTCCGCTCCAATCCGCGGAAATATCTGCGGCTGAAATTGTTTTGAGTGTGTGCCAGTAAATCACGCCTGCCCGACTGTCGTACACTTCTTGTATGGCGGCGCGTGGACAGCATAAGCTCCTGGCGGCCGGCGTACGAGCGCCGGAATTCCGCTTGCCTCTTTTGAGCGGCGGAGAGACTACTCTCGCGGAGATTCTGGCCGGCGGGCCGGTGCTGTTGGCGTTCTTCAAGATCTCCTGCCCGGTTTGCCAGATGACCTTTCCGTTCCTCCAGCGCATTCACGCCGCCGGAGCGGTCCGCATCTTCGGAATTTCGCAGAACGATGCCGGCGACACGCGGGAGTTCAACCAGGAATTCGGCGTCACGTTTCCCACCCTGCTCGATAGCGAGGACAACGGTTTTCCGGCGAGCAACGACTACGGCATTTCGAGCGTGCCGACCATGTTCCTGGTCGAACCCGGCGGCCGCATCGCCGACGTGATCGAGGGTTGGCGGAAACAGGAAATGGAGCGTCTGGCCGCCCCCGCCATCCCGGCCCTGTTCCGTCCGGAAGAATACGTACCGGAATGGAAGGCGGGCTGAGGCTCCCGCAATTAGGCGCCCGGTGGGCCGCCACGATAGAATGGAACTAGACTGAATGGCCAATACCATCGAAGAGATCCTGGGTACCGCGGGCGCGATCGCCAAGGGGATGGGCGTCACTTTGAAGGAGATGATGTCTCCCACGGTGACCGAGTATTACCCTGACGAGCCAGCCAAGTTCGAGGAGCGCTTTCGCGGCTCGCACGTGCTGCAGCGCGATTCCAACGGCCTGGAGAAATGCGTCGCCTGCTTTCTGTGCGCGGCGGCATGCCCCGCCAACTGCATCTACATCGAGGCCGCCGAGAATACCGATAAGGTCCGCATCTCCGGCGGCGAGCGCTACGCCAGCGTCTACAACATCGATTACAACCGCTGCATTTTTTGCGGGTACTGCGTGGAAGCCTGCCCCACGGACGCGATCACGCACGGCCATGGATTCGAGGTCGCCAGCTACAACATTTCGACGCTGGTCAAGCGGAAGGAAGATATGCTGGCCCCGATACCGCCGGGAGCTAAACCGCCGGTGATCCACGGCGATCAGCCCGAGGCGCACTAGAATCCGGTTCCCTCCGGCTGTCATCCGATAAAGAAACACGCCATGTTCAGAGCCATCAGGGAACAGGTCGAGACCATTTTCCGCGAAGACCCCGCCGCCAAAAGCGTGGTCGAGGTGCTGCTCTGCTACCCCGGCTTTCATGCCGTCCTCGCGCATCGCCTGGCTCACAGGCTGTATCTCTGGCGGGTGCCGTTGCTGCCACGCCTGGTCTCGCAGTTCAGCCGATTCCTCACCGGCATTGAAATCCACCCCGGCGCTACCATCGGACGCCGCTTTTTTATCGATCACGGAATGGGCGTGGTGATCGGCGAGACTACCGAAATCGGCGACGACGTGCTGCTTTATCAGGGCGTGACCTTGGGCGGAACCGGCGGCGAAAAGGGCAAGCGGCATCCCACGCTGGGGAATCGCGTGGTGGTGGGGACTGGGGCGAAAGTGCTCGGCAACATCCGCATCGGCGACAACGTCAAAATCGGCGCCGGCTCGGTGGTGGTAAACGCCGTGCCCGATAATTCCACCGTGGTCGGCGTCCCTGGCCGCGTAGTCCGGGTTCGGGCCGAGGGCGGTCCGCTGGAGCACGGCCGGCTGCCCGACCCCGAGGGTCAGGCAATCGACGACCTGGCCCGAAGGGTGGCGGCGCTCGAGGGCATGCTGCGCCAGTTGATCGCCGAGCACGAAATCGAACACCATCGCAAGGTCTGAGTCCCAGCAGCGGACAGGAATCCGGACAAGGGTGCGCCCCAAACCCCGCATTTCCCTGCCAATTCAGTGGTTTTGGGAGCGGACTTCCGCGTGCAGGCGATCTTTCATGATGACCCTGTTGCGGGATCTCCGTTACGCCTCGCGCACTTTGCGCAAGATGCCTGGGTTTACCCTGGCGGCTCTATTGGTATTGGGGCTCGGTATCGGCGCGAACACGGCGATTTTCAGCGTGGTCAATTCGGTACTGCTCCGTCCCCTGCCGTTTCCGGGGTCCGACCGCCTGGCGATCATCTGGGAGACCGACCTCAAGGACGGCATCAAGCGCGAAGGTCCGTCGGGACCCAATTTCCTGGATTGGCGCGAGCAGAGCCAGTCCTTCGAAGAAATGGGCCTGCTCGAAGTCGGCACCGGCACGGTTACCGGCGGAGGCGAGCCGGAGCAGATAACCGGGCTTCGGGTGACCACGAATTTCCTTTCGATGCTGGGCGCTCATACCGTGCTGGGGCACGATTTCACAGCCGCAGAAGGCGAGGGGAAGGCTCGGTATCCAGTCGCCGTGCTCACCAACGGCTATTGGAAACGGCGCTTTGCGTCGGACGAGCACGTCATCGGCAGGACGTTCATCCTCAATAGCGAGCCGTACACGGTGATCGGTGTGCTCGCGCCGGATTTCTGGCAGCCGCTGCCGGCCGACATGTTCGTGCCCTGGCCGCTGGCCGAATTGCGAGCCAAGGAGCGGGTGTCGCACGAGTTCGGCGTTCTGGCGCGGCTCAAGCCGAATGTCACGTTTGCCCAGGCGCAATCGGAACTGAGCGCGGTGGCGCGGCGCATCGATGCGCAGACGCCGAGGCTGGCGGGCTGGGATGTCACCGTCGTTCCCATGAGGCAGGCGCTGTTCGACTATCTCCGGCCGGCGCTGTTGCTGCTTCTGGGCGCGGTGGGATTGCTCCTGCTGCTGGCTTGCGTCAACGTGGCGAGCCTGCTACTCGCGCGGGTGATCGGGCGGCGAAAAGAAACTGCCATCCGGGCGGCGTTGGGCGCAGGGCGCGGCCGGCTGGTGACGCAGATCTTAAGCGAGAGCCTGCTGCTTAGCCTGCTGGGCGGTGCGCTCGGAGTATACCTGGCGAGTTGGGGCGTCGACGTTCTGAACGCGGTGTTGCCGCGCACGCTTCCGCTGGCTGAAGCCGGCGCCGAAGTGCTGCGGCCGCCCATCACCGTGGACGGGCGCGCCCTGTTCTTCGCCCTGCTGATCACCATCGGCGCGGCGCTGGTGTTCGGATTGATTCCCGCGCTTTTCGCGGGACGGTCCGATGTGCACGAGGCGCTCAAAGTGGGCGGCCGAACCTCCTCTGCTTCGGCCGGACGGATGGGAGTGTGGAATTTCCTGGTCATGGGCGAGATCGCGCTCGCCAGCCTGCTCCTCATTGGCGCGGGTCTGACCATGAAGGGTTTCGTCAACCTGCAGCACGTCAATCCCGGAATCAAACCCGATCACGTCCTGACATTCCGCATGCGCCTGCCCACCGACAATCTCTACAAGAGCCCCCGCGAGCAGGCCGAGTTTTACCGCCGCGTGCTGGACAAAGCGCAAAACTTGCCCGGCATTCAATCCGTGGGCTTGACCGACGTCCTCCCGCTCGGGCAGCAGAACGATCGCGAATATTTCACTATCGAGAATCGGCCCCTGCCGGCCGGCCAATCGCTGGTGGCCGATTTTCGGCGCGTCAGTGCGCAGTATTGCGACACCATGGGCATCCCGCTGCGCGGCGGCAGAGCGCTTTCCGATCACGATGCCGACGGAGCGCCGCTGGTGGTTTTGATCGATGAGACTTTCGAGCATCAGTATTTTCCCAACCAGGATCCGATCGGGCAACGGCTGCGCTTGTGGGGCGATTGGCGGCAAGTGGTGGGAGTTGTCGGGCAGGTGCATCATTATGGACTGGATAAACAGCCCGAACCGACCATCTACGCACCCTTCGAGCAGATGACCGACAAAGCCATGGTGCTGGTGGTGCGCACGACGGCGGAAACGCAGTCGACGGTGGAGGCCGTAAAGCGGGCGGTGTGGGCGGTGGACCGCGAGCAGCCGGTGTTCCTCATCCGCACCATGGACCAATATCTTGCCCTCGCGGACACGGCGCCGCGCATTTCGACGATTCTGCTAGGGATTTTCGCGACAGTCTCGCTGCTGTTGGCGGCCATGGGAATCCACGGCGTGGTTTCGTATGGCGTGGCGCAGCGAACCCACGAATTCGGGCTGCGGATGGCGCTCGGCTCGACGCCGCGCCAGCTCAGGCAGTTGGTAATTGCCCATGGCATCAAGACGGCGCTGGCCGGCCTGGCGGTTGGACTCGCAGGCGCCGCGGCGCTCGCCTCGGGGCTTCGCGCCATGTTCTACGGCGTCGCGCCACTCGATCCCGCGGTCATGGCGGGTGTCGCGGCGTTGCTGTTTGCCGTGGCTCTGGTGGCCAACTATATTCCCGCTCACCGGGCTACGCGCATCGATCCAATGAAAGCCTTACATCAGGAGTAGGTGGCCATCGCTCGCGGCGACCGCGGGCGCCGCGGGTAAATTCAATCGCGCCGGAGAGAAGTGTTCGATGTATCGCCGCATCAGCACTTCCAGCGGACTGAAGTGCATGCCGCGAGCTTCCTCGAAGGCCTGCTGGTTGGTCCAGCCATGGTGCGCCATGCGATAACAGGCGATGAGGACGCCCACGCGGTCCGCGCCGCGCCGGCAATGCACGAAGACCGGGGTGGCGGACGGATCCATCATCACGGCCAGCAGCTTGGCGATCTGCCGATCCTGCGGAGCGAAAATCCCCGAGAAGCGCTCCTCGACATATCGCATGCCGGCCTTCTCGACGAGCCGCTTTTCGTGCGGCATGTGAATGGCGCCGCCGCGCAGATCGATCACGGTCTTGATGCCCATTTGGGCAAGCGTGGCGTATCCCTCCGGGCTGGGTTGGCGCCCGCGATAAACATCGGCATCGACTTGCTGGAAATCGCGCAGGTCGGGCTCGCCTGCTAACACGGGGATGACGACTAGAAGAAGTGAGACAATCCGCACGCTATTGAGCCTCGCATTATAGGGACGAAAACCGCTCCCTGACGGTCGCGGCTCAGCGCGTGGACGGTCTGGACCACACCGAGCCGCGGGCGTCAGCAAGCGGTCCAGGCTCGTCTGCGGCAATATTATGCGAACCTGAATAGCCACCGCATTTCCCACAGCATGTGGCGGCCCATCGTTACGCGGCGCGCGATTCCGCGATCGCGGCCATCTCCGCGACGGTGCGATCCAGCTCTTCGTCCGTAGTATAGAAATGCGGAGCGACGCGGATGCCCGCGGCCGGCCGGAAATCCACCAGAATTTCACGCCGCGCGAGCTCGCGCGTCACTTCGAGCCCGTTGGGCGCATCGATCGTCACCACGCCTCCGCGCTTCCTCGGGTCGCGGCATGTGTTCACGCGCAGACCGTGCTCGTCGGCGAGAGCGATCAGGCGGGCTGTCTGCCGCAGCGACTTCTCGCGAATCGCGGGAACGCCGATTTCGTTGACGATCTCATACCCCGAGCGCGCCGCATAAAGCGCCGGCACGTTGGGCGTCCCGTTCAGGAAACGAAAAGCGTCGTTGGCATACCGGATGGGTCCGCCCGCGAACGCGAATGGCTGTTCGTGCGCCACCCAGCCAGTGGCGGCAGGCTGCAGCGTGGGCCAGCGATCGCGACGGACGTAGAGGTAACCTGCGCCGGGTCCGCCGCACAGCCATTTCACCGATCCACCGGTGGCGAAATCGAGACCGAGCGCGCGCACGTCCACCGGAACGGTTCCCGCGGATTGGTAGAGATCGGCAACCATCATCGCGCCCACTCGGTGCGCCTTCTCGACGATAGGCGCGAGGTCCTGTAAATAGGAGCTGCGGAACGCCACGTGCGACACCGAGACGAGCTGCGTCTCTTCGTCGATGGCATCAAGCACGAGATCCACGGGAAGCGTGAATCCATCGGGGGAAGGCACCGACACGATGCGCGCACCCTGCCGGGCGAGCCCGTGATAGATGTAGTCGTTCGAGGGGAAATTGAGGCCGTCGGTGACCAGCTTGTTGCGGCGGCCGGACCAATCGAAGCAGCCCGTCACGATCGACTGGCAGACCGCCACGTTCTGATGCATCACTACTTCGCCTTCGCCCGCGCCGATGATTCGGCCCACCAGGTTACCCACTGAGATCGGCATCTCCCACCAGCCTTCTTCCCAGGCGCGGATGCCCCGCGTGGCCCACGCGCCGGTATATTCCTGCACCGATTGCGCGGCGCGTGCCGGCATGGCGCCAAGCGAGTGGCTGATCATGTAGGTGGTGTGGGCGAGAATCGGAAACTCGGAGCGCCAGCGAAGGAGCGGGTCCATGAGGATATGGTAGCGGTTTCCACCCTCTCTTACTGAACGCGACCGATCCCGGGGATCGGCGGCTGCGTGCAACTCCAATGCCTGCAATGCGGAAAAATCCGAAACGGTTCCAGCGGACCGGAAGCCAAAGAAATTGGCCGCGGATGAACACGGATGCACGCAGATAAAACGGCACCGCTCCCTCGCGGTCGCGGCTCAGTAAGACGGCGCGGCTCAGTAAGACGCCGCCACTCCGGGGTCTTCGATGGCGAGCAGCGTGACGCTTTCCTGCTCGTTGGGATCGGTCCTTGCGATGAGGCCCACGCATTCGACGGAATCGCTCGCATTGTAGGGCAGGTGCGGCACGTTCGCAGGAATGTAGAGGAAATCGCCGGCGTGGAGCCACATGTGTTCCCGCAGGCCTTCGCCGTACCACATGCCCGCTTCGCCCGAGAGCACGTAGACGGCGCTCTCGTGGCTCTCATGCAGGTGAGGCTTGGCGCGCGCGAGCGGCGGGATGGTCACCCGGTGCATGCAGAGCTTGCGCGATCCCGCAGTCTCGGCCGAAACACCGGCGAAATAGTCGAGCCCCTGCTTGCCGCGGTATTCCGCTCTGCTTTCGATCAGTACGCACGTCTGCCCGGTTTGACGTTCCATTCTCGCACCTTATTTTGTCGCATAATCGAGCGGCGGCTTGCCGTCCGGCGGAATCCGCGTGGTCCAGTGGCGGCCGTTCAGGCGCTTAGTGTAGGCCTCTTTGGCGGCCGCGAGTTCCGCCGGATTCTGGAACAATTCCACGCCCGCGAGCGCCAACGTGCGCGCGGCCACCACCATGCCCTTGCGTCCGATGCTGCTGCCGGCGCATGCCGCCGCCTGCCACGTATGCGCACCCACGCCGGGCACGAACGTGGCGGTGGTGAACTGCGCCGTCGGCACCACCCAGCTCACATCGCCCGCGTCCGTCGATGCCGGTCCGCTACCTTCCGACTTGTCGGCCTTCACCACCTCCGGTCCGGGACGATGCACCGGCGCGCCCAGCGTCTTCTGCAGTTCATCGGCGAATTCGCGCTCGCCGGGTGTGTACTCGAAACCGCCGGCCTTCTCCATCGCGCGGCCCAGCACTTCCGCCAGCGTGTCGTTGGGCAGGACGTTGGCGTAATTGGTGCCCTGCTCGAATTCCATGCGCGTTTCCGACGCCAGCGCTCCCGCCTGCGCGCACTTCATGACGCGATTCCAAATGCCATCGAGCACATCGGCATCGGGGTTGCGCGCGATCAGGCTGACTTCGGCGAACGCCGGCACCACGTTGGCCGCGCTCCCGCCGTTGGTGATGATGTAATGAATGCGCGTCTCCTGCGGAACGTGCTCGCGCAGGAACTCGACCGCATTCAGCATGATCATGGCACCATCGAGCGCCGACCGTCCCTTTTCCGGCGCCGCGGCGGCGTGCGAAGCGACGCCATAGAAGCGGAATTTGCCGCCGTTATTCGCCAGCGACGAGTGCAGGCTGACGGCATTGGAATCGCCGGGATGCCAGGCGAGCACGGCGTCCACATCTTTGAACAGGCCGGCGTAGATCATGTAGATCTTGCCGCCGCCGCCTTCCTCGGCGGGCGTCCCATAGTATCGAATCGTACCCTTCAGGCTCTTGGCGGCCATCTCTTCCTTGATCGCGACAGCGGCCAGCGCGGAGGCCGAACCGAGCAGGTTGTGCCCGCAAGCATGGCCGGGCGCGCCGGCTGTAACCGGTTCCTGCGTCGGGATGTCTTTTTGCGAGAGCCCGGGCAGGGCGTCGAACTCGCCCATGATGACGATGACGGGCTTGCCGCTTCCATAGGACGCGGTGAACGCCGTGGGCATACCCGCTACGCCGGCATGCACGTCGAAGCCGTTGACGCGCAATTCCTGCTGCAGCACGGGCGAGCTTTTGGTCTCGTGGTAGCCAAGTTCGGGGGTTTCCCAGATCTGGCGGGAAATGGCGCCGAAGCGGTCGGCATGGGCGGCCACGTGAGTCAGAACGTCATCGGCGGCACAGGCGGCCCCGGCGGCGAGGAGAAATACCAGAATTTTTCGCACGGTTGATTATAAAACGCCCGCGGGCGGGCGGTTGGAATTCACAACTTGTGCCCCAGCGGCGGGTTTAAAAACATGGCAAGCTATTAATGGCATGAGATTGCTGTCTCTTTTGGGATGTCTGGCCGTCCTGCTCGCGCGGGCGCAAACTCCCCCCACGCCGCCGACCACTTCTTCCACGCAGCCCCCTTCGCCGCCCCCCCAAATTCCCGCCAACGCGCCCGAGATGAACACCAGCGTGGACACCTCCGCCACGTTCAAATCGCGCGTGAACCTGGTGCTGGTTCCGGTAGTGGCGCGCGATGCCCATGGCAATGCGCTGGGCAGCCTCACCAAGGCGAACTTCACCCTTTACGACAAGGGCAAGCTCCAGGAAATCACGCGCTTCACGGTGGAGAAAGTGGGTAGCAAGTCGCTCGAAGCGGATGCCACGCCCGTGGATGCCAGCCCCGCGGATAGCAATCCGAATTCGCCCGAAACCGCCAAAAGCACCGTGGTGGTGCCCGAACGCTACGTCGCCTACCTGTTCGACGACGTCCACATCAGCGTCGCCGACATCACCCGCCTGCGCGATGCCGCTTTGCGCCACATCACCACCATGCACCCGAGCGATCGCGCGGCGATCTATACCATGTCCGGCTTCCCGCAGGTGGATTTCACCGACGATCAGGAACGGCTGAAAGACGCGATCATGCGGCTGCGGCCGAATATCATGGCCGCTGCCGGCGCTATGAGCGGCGCTAGCGGCGGTGGTGGCGGCGGTCGAGGCGCAGCGGGCGGCACGGGCGGTTTCGGCGGTATCGGCGGCAACGTGGAAGTGGAAGTGGCCACCACGGCCACGCTCGATGTCATCAAGCAGGTGATCAAGCGGATGGCCGGCGCGCCCGGGCAGCGCATCATCGTCATGGTCTCGCCAGGATTTTTCACTCTGAATCCGATTTACTTCCCCGACAAGCAGGACATTCTCGATTCGGCCGTCCGCAACAACGTGATCATCAATGGCCTGGATGCGCGCGGTTTGTGGACCGATCCGACCTTCGACGCGTCGCGGTCGAGTTCGCCCGTGAGCGGCGGACGGTTGGGGCTGAACGCCGTGACGCGCGAGTCCATGCGGTCGGACATTCTGGCCGAGCTTGCGTCCGGCACGGGCGGCTCGTTCTTCCAAAACTCCAACGATTACGACGAGGGATTCCGCCGGCTTGGCAGCGCGCCCGAGTATGTCTACATGCTGGGATTTACTCCCCAGAATCTGAAAAACGACGGCGCCTTTCATGCGCTGCGCGTGGTGGTGAAGCCGTCTACTAATCTGAACGTCCAGGCTCGCCGCGGCTATTACGCCCCCGGTAAGAAAGAGAATGTCGAGGAGACGGCCAAGGAAGAGATCAGCAACGCGCTTTTCTCGCGCGAGGAGTTACAGGAACTGCCCATCGAATTGCACACACGGTTCTTCAAACCCGCAGGCAATACCGCGAAGATGACAGTGCTGCTGAAGTTGGACTTGAGGTTATTCAAATTCAACAAGGCTTACGGGCGGAATAACAATACCGTGACGATGGTGACTGGCATCTTCGATCGCGACGGTAACTACGTGCAAGGTATCAAGAAGGTGCTCGAATTGCATCTCAAGGATGAAACGCTTACCGTGAAACTGGCGCGCGGAGCGGTGATCCGCACCGACTTCGATCTCACGCCGGGCACTTACCTCGTGCGCCAGGTGGTCCGCGACGCCGAAGGCCAGCAGATGTCGGCGACGAATGCCGCGGTGATCATTCCGTAAGTTAACAGGATGCTAAAAAAAACTGCAAATGACCCAGCCGCCGATGAACGCCGATAAACGCCGATTAAAACAAACAGCTTATCAGACCGGCCAACGCAAAGACGGCCACCATGTCCCCGAAAGCCGCTCTCTTGTGTCGATTGATGAGACTGGCGGCAGTAACGGAGTCAGACGGTAACGGCTGGGCGGAAGCGGGCGAAGCCGCACTGGCGGGTTGTGAGCCCGCCGGCGAAGACGTTGAGGCTGTCCGTGACCCACGGCCGCTGGTATCACGCTTCAACCGTTTCAGGTCCGCTCGTAACTCCGAGGCATGCTGGTACCGTACTTCGCGATCCTTTTCGAGCGCCTTATTGATGGTTCTTTCGAGTTCGAACGGTGTGTCGGCGTTTAGCCGCACTGGCGAGACCGGGGCTTTGTGAAGGATAGCGTCAAAGGCAGCCGCCGCGGTCGTCCCGGTGAATGTCATCTCATACAGCACCACACCGAAGGAGAACAAATCGGTGCGGGCATCCAGATCCTCCCCAGTGCCTGCTCCGGCGACATGTAAGCGATGGTCCCGATCGCGCTGCACCGCTGCCGAGCTTTTCCACGATGCGGTGGTGAGAGACGGTCTTCCCGATCATGACTCGCACCACCCCTCGAGCGGCTCATTATCTGATGATTCGGCACACGGCGGTGGTATCCGACCTGGCGTACTTCCTCTGGCAGGAGCGCGGTTGCCCTCACGGTTCTCCCGATGAGGACTGGTTCCGCGCCGAGGCAATTCTAACGGGCTCTGAAAAAGGCAGATAGGCCGCAGATAAACGCCTTGAACGCGGATAAATTGTTCGTTTTCAATCGGCGTTTATCAGCGTTCATCGGCGGCTCGGTCATTTCCGGCGTTTTTCAGCATCCTGCTGAGCGGGCAGGCGTCCCGGTAGCAGTCCAAATCACCGCAGCGCTTCGTCTACCTTCTCCCGCAGCATGGCCGCCGTGAATGGCTTGTGAATGAAGGCCGTGCCGGGCGCCATCAGCCCCTGTGCCGAGACGCTGGTTTCGGTGTACCCGGACATCAGGAGAAGGCGGATGCCGGGGTGAAGGGTCTGCGCTGCACGCGCCAGTTCGAGCCCGCTCATTTGCGGCATGACAATGTCGCTCATCAGCAAATCGACCAGTTCCGATGGTGCGCGCAGAAATGCCAGCGCATCGGCGGCCGATGCGAAATCAAAGACGCGATGCCCGAGGCGTTTCAGCATGGCGCGCGTCAGGTTGCGCACCTGGTCCTCATCTTCTACCAGCAGAATGGCGCCGGTGGCCGCTTCCGGCGCCATGTCCGCGACGGTTACCGGGAGCGGCTGCGGCGTTCCGTCGGCCGCCGGGAGGTAGATCTTGAAGACCGTGCCCTGTCCCGGCTCGCTGTACACCAGAACTTCGCCGCCATTCTGCTTGACGATTCCGTATACGATGGACAAACCCAAGCCTGTACCCTTGCCCTGCTCCTTGGTGGTGAAGAACGGCTCGAAGATGCGCGCGCGCGTGGCGGCATCCATGCCGATCCCGGTGTCGCTGACGGTCAGCAAAGCGTAGATTCCCGACGCGGGCGTGACGTGGCTGGCCGCGTACTCGTCATCCAGATGGACGTCGGCCGTTTCGATCAGCAACTGTCCGCCGGCCGGCATGGCGTCGCGCGAGTTCACAGCCAGGTTCATAATGACCTGATCGATCTGCGCGGGATCGACTTCGATTTTGCAAAGCGATGGCGCAAGCCTGATTTCCAGCCGGATGTCTTCTCCGATGATCCGGCGGAGCATCTTGTCGATATTCCGCACCAGAAGGTTGAGATCGACCAGCCGGGGCACCGAGACCTGACGGCGGCTGAACGCCAGCAGTTGATTGGTGAGCGCGGAGGCGCGCTCCGAGGCCTGGAGCACTTCCGCGACGTACTCGCTTCCCACCGGGTCGCCTTTCAAATGTTCGCGCAGCATTTCGTTGTAGCCCAAAATCACCGTCAACAGGTTGTTGAAATCGTGGGCCACCCCTCCGGCGAGCCGTCCGACCGCCTCCATTTTCTGCGATTGGATCAACTGGTTTTCCAGTTCCTCGCGGCGGCGCATTTCACTGCGCAAATCCTCCAACGCCTTCTTGTAATCGGCCGTACGGGCAGCGACGCGACGTTCCAGTTCTTCGTTCATCTGGCGGACTTCGGCCTCGGCGGTTCGGCGAACCTCGATTTCGGCGGCCAGTGTGGCGTTCACCCGCGCCAACTGCGCAGGGCTGGGCAAACCGATCAGCGCCGGCATCAGCGGAACGAGCATTCCGAAAGTGGCAATCGACGCCAGGGCAGTGATCGCCTTTACCACACCCTCCAGCCGGTAGACAGGATGCCAGACCGTCACCGCCGCCAACAGATGCGTGGACCCGCAGGCCAGAATGAACAGGCCAAACGCCACAAAAATCCGATTAAAACCGACATCGCGGCGCCGGCGGACAAAATGGAAAAGCAGCACCGGAATAGCGTAGTAGGCCGCGGCGATCAGCGCGTCGGATATCACGTGCAGCCACAGGACCCCGGGTTCCCATAGAAAGCACATGCCGTGCGGCATGAATGGCTGGCCGGATAAGATTTGCGATAGGAATTCGATCATTTCAAGCCTGTAATGGATGATACGAATTGCGCGTACGTTCTGTCCACGCCCTGCGGTTTCCGGGCGCGGTAAACTGAAATTTGCACTCGCACGCCCATCACCATGGTGAATCGACCCTAAGTGTACTCCGCTGGTCCCTGGTAGTCACTTCGGTGTTTGTAGTCGTCGAAATTGCGGCCGGTATTCGGGCTCATTCCCTGGCCCTGATTTCCGACGCCGGTCACAATTTCACGGACGCGCTGGCCCTGGGATTGGCGTGGCTGGGTTTCCACCTTCAGTCGAAACCCGCCGATGAAAACAAGACCTTCGGGTACCATCGTGCCGGCGTTCTCACGGCCTTTGTCAACGCCCTCACGCTGGTGGTGCTCTCGGCGTGGATCCTTTACGAGAGCGCGCTCCGCCTCAGTCATCCGCAAAGCGTAAACGACTCGTTGATGATCGCGGTGGCCTGCCTGGGACTGGCGATGAACGGCGGCATCATGCTGGCGCTGAAGCGCGCCAGTCATGGAGATGTCAACATCCGCGGGGCGTTCATCCACATGCTCGGCGATGCGCTGGGCTCGATCGCCATCATCGCCGGCGCTCTTGCCATTCATTACACCGGCTGGTGGCAGGTCGACCCGATCCTGTCGATCCTGATCGCGATTCTGATCGTCTGGACCGCCCTGGACATCATCCGCGAGTCACTGAATATTCTCCTCGAGGGCCTGCCGCGCGGCATCCGGCTGGGTGATGTAACGAGCGCCATGAAAGCCACGGCGGGCGTTTTGGATGTGCACGATCTCCATATCTGGAGCCTGGGGTCGAGCGCACATGCGCTGAGCTGCCACGTGTTGATTGCAGACGTCCCGCCATCCGAGAGCGATGTCATCCTACGCAGGCTGAACTGCGTGCTGGAAGAGAAATTTCGCATCGCCCACACCACGGTGCAATTCGAGCACATGAGCTGCGCGATTTCGGAAAACGGCTGCGCCATCCCGGTGAAGCTGGACGACCACGAACATCACCACCACTAAGTGAGCGGTGATGAGGCGCGACCGCGAGGGCCGGTGAAAAAACCGGGCACTGGTTATTCCAGACGGTGCGTCAAGTGGGGCCGCGTTTCAGAGGTACTTGCAAAATTCAGGCAAATTGCCAAGTCACCGCTCCCTGGGGGAATGTGAAAAAACCCGAGTCCGCTTGCCTGAGGCCCCGGAAAAAAAACGCGATTGCCGGCGACCGTAAATGGTGTTATCTGTGTGCATCCGTGTCCATCCGTGTCCATCCGTGGCCAATTTCTGAGCCTCAAAATTCGACTGAATCCGAAGCATCGCGAACTCCTGGAACAATGATTTTTCGGCCACGGATGCACACGGATGCACACAGATAAAACGGCACCGCTCCCTGGCGGTCGCGGCTCTTCAGTTATGCGTTGAAATAGCGGTGCTTTTTGTGCGGAACGATTAATTCTGCAAGTGCCTCAGGATTGCCTGCCCCACAAATCCCAGCGATGGGTTCCCGGATTTTTTCACAGGCCCGCGAGGGAGCGGTGTTTTTTCTGTGCGAAACGGTGACCCGTCACCCCACCTTCAACAACTCGAGGAGCGCACCTTCATCGATAATTCGGATTCCCAGGCTTTCCGCCTTGGTGAGTTTGCTTCCGGAGTCCGCGCCCGCCACCACGTAGCTGGTCTTCTTGCTCACCGAGCCGATCACTTTCCCTCCGGCGGATTCGATTAATTCCTTTGCCTGGTCGCGGCTCAACGAGGGCAGCGTTCCCGTCAGAACGAATGTGAGACCCTTAAACGGCCCGCCTTTCGGGCGCGTCGAGGAGTAGGTGAACTGCAGGCCGGCATCGCGAAGGCGGTCGACCAATTCGCGATTGTGCGGTTCGTGGAAGAAGCGGTAAACGCTTTCGGCAACCTTCGGTCCCACTTCCTCGGTCTTCTTCAGGTCCTCGATCGAGGCCGATGCGATGGCATCCATGCTGCTGAATTCCTCCGCCAGAAAAACGGCCGTCCGCTCGCCCACGAAACGGATACCCAGCGCGCCGAGCACGCGCGGCAGGGGATTGTGCTTGGAGTTCTCAATGTTGCGCAGGACGTTGGCGGCCGATTTCGGCCCCATACGCTCCAAGGTGAGGAGTTGCTCCGCGGTAAGCGAATACAGGTCCGCCACGCTCGTGGCCAGACCGCGATCCACCAGTTGATCCACCAGCGCATCGCCCACGCCATCGATGTTCATTACCCCGCGCGAAGCGAAGTGCAGGATCGACTCCTTCAGCCGGGCCGGGCAATTGATATTGATGCAGCGGCTGGCAGCTTCGCCCTCTTCGCGCACTACCGCGCCCCCGCAAATCGGGCACTTGTCCGGCATTTTGAACGGATTCCTCTTGGAGCCCTGGGCGCTCACGCGCACCACCTTGGGAATCACGTCCCCACTGCGTTCGATGACCACCTCATCGCCCACCTGCAGCCCCAGGCGCTCGATTTCATCCTCATTGTGCAAGGTGGCGCGCGCGACGGTAACGCCGCCCACCTCGCGCGGGTCGAGGAGCGCTACCGGCGTGAGCGCTCCCGTTCTCCCCACCTGCACTTCGATGCCGCGCACGATGGTCTTCGCCTGGCGGGCCGGATACTTGTAGGCAATCGCCCATCGCGGCGCCTTGGCCGTGAATCCCAACTGGCGCTGCTGCGGTATCGAATCGACCTTCACCACCACCCCGTCGATCTCGTACGGCAATTCTTCGCGGCGCGCCTCCCAATCGGCGCAGAATTCCAGCGCCTCGTCGATCGTCCGGCACAAGCGCCGGTGAGAGTTCACCTTGAAGCCGAGGCGATGCAGTTCCTCGAGCGACGCCCAGTGGCTGTCCATGGCCGGGCGGCCTTCGGTGAGCAGGAAATACGTGTAGTATTCCAGCCGGCGCGACGCGGTGATCTGCGGTTCGAGCACGCGAAGCGATCCGGCGGCGGCATTGCGCGGGTTGGCAAACCGCGAAAGTCCTTTTTCGTCGCGATCCAGGTTGAGACGTTCGAAAGCCTTCCGGTTCATCACCACTTCGCCGCGGGCTTCCAGATCGTCCAGCTTGGTCTCGACGCTCAAGGGCACCGAGCGGATGGTGCGGGCATTTTCGGTGACATCTTCGCCCACGCTGCCGTCGCCGCGCGTCACGGCCTGAATGAAACGGCCCGCCCGATACCGCGCGGCCATCGAAAGGCCGTCCATTTTCAACTCGGTGACGTAGCGATACTCCGCGCCGCCGAGTAGTTCGCGGACGCGGGAATCGAAGGCGCGCAATTCGGCTTCGTTGAGGGCGTTGTCCAGGCTCAACATGGCCGAGCTGTGCGCCACTTTCACAAAGCCCTCGCGCGGTTTGCCGCCGACGCGCTGGGTCGGGGAATCGGGCGTTGCCAGTTCCGGGTGGCGTTCTTCGAGTTGGCGCAACTGGCGCATCAATGCGTCATATTCGGCATCGCTGATCTCGGGCTGGTCCACAACGTAATAGAGGTGCTCATGCCGGCGCAATTCCTTGCGCAGTTTCTCTACTTCGAGCCTGGGATCTTTCATGGAACTCTCAACTATAATTTAAACGAGGCCCGCGGAGAAAAACCATCACGCCCTATCGCAATACTGTCCTTATCTACAATCCGAGGGCCGGCAGGTTCGGACGGGCCGGAATGGCGCTGGTGGATCGCGCCGCTGGAATTCTCGAGAAGAACGGTCACCTGGTGACCGTCGCGCCCACTACCGGTCCGGGCACGGCCGGCGAGATCGCGCGCCAGCATATCGCGCGCGGCGCCGGGCTGATTGTGGCCGCGGGCGGCGATGGCACCGTTAATGAAGTCGTCGAGGGTATGGTGCACTGCCGCGTGCCGTTGGCTATTCTGCCCGCGGGAACGGCCAACGTGCTGGCCATGGAGATGAAACTCGGCGGAAGCCTCGAGCGCGTGGCCGAACGCCTGGAAGAATGCCGCCCTCAGAGAATCCCTGTCGGCCGTCTGATCTGCGACGGCGGCCGCGTGGACCGCCATTTCATGCTGATGGCCGGTATCGGCCTGGACGCGCACATTGTTCAGAACGTAAACGCGTCGATCAAGGCCCGCGTGGGCAAGCTGGCCTACTGGCTGGCCGGCTGGAGCCTGCTGGGCAAGCGTCTGGGGCAATTCACGGTGGAAGCCGGCGGCAAGCGCCAGCAGTGCTCGTTCGCGCTGGTGAGCAAAGTCCGGAACTACGGCGGCGATTTCGAAATCGCGCGCAGCGTCACTCTCCTGGACGACGAGTTCGAACTGGTGCTGCTCGAGGGGCGCAACACGCTGCGCTACGTCAAATATTTCGCCGGGATGCTGCTGAATAATCTGGCCTCCATGAATGGCGCCACGGTGCTGCGAGCCGACCGCATCGAGGTGTTCGGTTCTGGCGACGCCCGTATTGCCGTCCAGATCGACGGGGAATTCGCCGGGCATCTGCCGGCCGAAATTCGCATCGTGCCGGATGCGTTGACGCTGCTGATTCCGCCGGCGTACAGCCGGAGGGCCAGTGCCGCTGCGGTGGCGTAAAAAAGCGATCAGCGATCAGCAGTCAGCTTTAATTTATTCAGGTTCGCACAATACAGTGACTGTTCCTGCAGACGAGGAGGACCGCTTGCTGACGCGCGCGGCTCGGTGTGGTGCAGACCTGCCACGCGCTGAGCCGCGCCGTCAGGGAGTGGTTTGCGCGGCTCAATAGCGCTCCTCCCGCACTGCCTCAAAAGCTGATCGCTGAAAGCTGAGGCCTATTGTTTAAACCGCAGCGTGATGCGATTTTCCTTGTCTCCGTAGCGGATTTCCAGGTTCTTCAGCTTCTGCTTTTCCATGGGGAAGTAGAGCAGGCCGCCGACGGGCTTGGCGGTTTTCTGTTCCACCAGAATCTTTTCCTCGAGGGTTTTTTCGAGCGGGTTTTCCTTTTGAGTCGCCGGATTCTGCACCTTCGTCTGGTTGCTGACCGGATTGCTGCCGCCGCCTCCCATTCCGCCTCCCATACCGCCGATCATGAGTCCGCCCTTGCTCTCTTTGCCGTTCTGCGTCACGATCAGCGCTTCGCGTCCGGCGATCTGGCTGGGAGCGAAAGGTTTTACCTTGTCGCCGTTGTCATCTGTATGCAGTACGAAGTCATCGCGATCGATATTGAGAGTTTTTCCGTATTTGGGCTCTATTTTCACGTCGGCGACAATGTAATGCCCACCCAAGTCGTCACCAAGTAATTCTTTGACATCGGCCGGGGTGGTGTAGAGCGTGGCGGAGAGGATCATGTCCTCGTTTTCCCCCCGGCTGGAGCCGACGGTTTGTTTGGCTGGCGCGCTGAGGAGCAAAGCCGGCAGAAGTGCGAAGGCAACTGAACGAAAACCCATGGAAAAGAGCCTCTGGAGCGATTATACCGTTCGGTTGCTACAATAAGTTTTTCACCCCACCCAGGAGTTAATACCCGACATGGACGAGAAGGAACGCGCGCGCGCATTAGAAAATGCCCTCAGCCAGATTGAGAAACAGTTTGGCAAGGGTTCGATCCTGCGATTAGGGTCGAAAGACTCGATTGTGCCGGTCTCCGTGATCTCGACCGGCTCGATCTCCCTGGACGCCGCGCTGGGGGTAGGTGGCCTCCCGCGCGGACGCGTGATCGAGGTTTTCGGTCCGGAATCGTCGGGTAAAACCACCATTGCGCTGCAAGTCATCGCCGAAGCGCAGAAGAAGGGCGGGATCGCCGCCTTTATCGATGTGGAGCACGCGCTCGATCCGGCATACGCCAAGAAACTCGGCGTGGACACCGATAATCTACTGGTCTCCCAGCCCGATTACGGAGAGCAGGCTCTCGAAATCACCAACACCCTGACCGCGTCGGGACAAATCGATGTACTGGTGGTCGACTCCGTGGCCGCGCTGGTCCCCAAGGCGGAGTTGGAAGGCGAAATGGGCGACAGTCACATGGGTTTGCAGGCGCGGCTGATGTCGCAGGCGTTGCGCAAACTCACCGGCGTGGTGTCGCGATCGCGGACGTGCCTGATCTTCATTAACCAGATCCGCGAAAAAATCGGCGTCATGTTCGGCAACCCGGAGACCACCACCGGCGGGCGCGCGTTGAAATTCTACGCCTCCGTGCGCCTGGACATCCGCCGCATCGCGGCTATCAAGGATGGCGAGGCGGTAATCGGCAATCGCACGAAAGTAAAAGTAGTGAAGAACAAGGTGGCGTCGCCGTTCCGCGAGGCCGAATTCGACATCATTTATGGCGAAGGCATTTCCCGGGAAGGCGACCTGCTCGATCTCGGCGCCGCGCAGAATGTCGTCGAGAAGAGCGGATCGTGGTTCAGCTACAAGGGTGAACGGATCGGCCAGGGCCGCGAGAATGCCCGCCAGTTCCTGAAGGACAACCCCGACATTCGCCAGAGCCTCGACACCGAGCTGCGCAAGGCGCTGGGATTGGTGAAGCTGGAGGCAACGCCACCGGCCGAATCGCCCATGCCGGTGGCGGCCGGAAAAGCGGCGGCCACGCGGAAGTAGGCGATTCGTACAGAGCCGAGCCCAGGGGGCACCCCGCAAGGGAGCGGTGCTTTTCATGACCGAGGAGCAGCGGCAGCGCGCGATTCGCCTTCGTCTTGCCCGGTCGGACCCGCGAAGTTTCGGTTTCATGCCGACGGGCTTCACGGCGCTCGACTCCGCGCTCGGTGGCGGACTGCCCCGGTCCTCTATCGTGGAGATTTTCGGCTCGTCGTCGAGCGGGAAGACTACGCTGGCGCTCCAGATCGTGGCGCACGCGCAGCGGAGCGGCGCCACCGCCACCTGGATCGACGCCGAGCATGTCTTCGATGCGCCATACGCAGCCGGCCTCGGCGTGCGTGTCGCAGAGATGCCGGTGGCGCAGCCGGAATCGGCCGAACAGGCGCTCCAAATCGCCGGCAAACTACTCGCTTCGGCAGCCGTGGACATGCTGATTGTGGATTCGGCGGCGGCGCTGGTGCCGCGGCTCGAACTGCAATCCGCGATCGGAGACAGCGGAGAGGGTTTGCACAGCCGCGTACTCGCTTCCGGCTTGCGGAAGCTCGCGCGCATCGTGGCGTCAAGCGGCGCGGTGGCCATTTTTCTCAACCAGACCCGTTCCCGCGCGAGCGAACAGGAATCCAGCGCCGGAGGGCCGCCGCTGAAGCTCTACGGCTCTCTGCGCCTCGCGCTCGAGTCCCAAACGAGCGACTACATGGAGTTCCGAGTGCTGAAAAACAAGCTTGCGGGCGCCTTCCGGCAAGGGCGGATCCGGCGCGCGCGGAGCGGGGAATTCGTCGAAAGCCCGTAAAACGGGGCTTTCCACCACGCCGTCCTTAAAAAAACGCGCAAAAACGGCGCTTTTTCGCCTATTTTCCCTTTACATCGCATATGCCTTCCCTTATGATTGATATCGTTCGGACCCGTTCCAAAAACGTGACGGCCGGAAAATGTTTTGGATGTACGATGGGAGATTAAAGGAGATTTATGGCAACACAGAGAATGACCCAGACGCAGTTGGTTAGAGCGCTGGCGGAGCACGGCGAAGTCAACAATAAAGTAGCCCGCAAGATCCTCGATGGCCTGGCCTCCACCGCCATCGCCGAAGTGAAGAAGAACGGCGTATTCGTTCTTCCTGGGATCGGCCGGCTGGTGAGAGTGGATCGCAAGGCCCGCACCGGACGCAACCCCGCGACCGGCGAGACCATCAAGATCCCGGCCAAGAAGGTCGTGAAGTTCCGCGTGGCGAAGGCCGCGAAGGATTCGATCGTTCCACCCAAGAAGAAATAGTTCCTGAAACAGACCGACAAAAACCAAGCCCCGCGCGACCCACCCGGATCCGCGGGGCTTTCTGTTGATTCAGATTAATCTCTGAAGCCGAGTTGGAACCGCCCTACTTGCGGGCTGTTCACGAAGCCTGTTGCTGCTTCTTCTCGTCGTCCTTTTTTTCGTCCTCGTTCAAGGCTTTCTTGAAGTTCCGGATCCCTTCGCCCAGACCCTTCCCAAGATCCCCTACCTTCTTGCCTCCGAATAAAACCAGCGCCAGCAAAAAGATGAAGAGGAGTTCAGGTCCGCCCAGGCCCATAAATCCGGCAGCTTGAATGCCAGCGGGTTCCATACGGCCTCCTTACAATGCCCATTGTAGCGGATTGTGAGCCTTTTCGCTTTGAGATATAGCCCCGGCGGGTGCGTAACCGATCTGGGGAGATGACGTGCCCAGCAACCGCTCCCTTGCGGTCGCGGCTCATTAAGCGCCGCCGTTTCAACGAATAACTGACGAGCCGGGGCCCAGAGGGCGCCCCGCAGGGAGCGGTGCATTTGTAATTTGAATGAATATTGCGAGCTTCTGGCGGTCAGCGGAAAACCGCCCGCCGGAGGTTGACCAGGTCCTGCCGCATGCCGTTAGAGTACGGCGCCAGAAAGATGTTGAGGGCGAACCAGATGGTACTAATCGACAGCAGCGCGCGCGTCACCCGGTTCGTACCGAAAATCAGGCGTAGGACGATGGCGGCCAGAAATGGCGTGACGGCGGTCACCACCCTGGCATACGGACTCAGACGGTCGAAAATGGCGCCCGGAAACATCCACAGAAGTTTATCTCGCGCCGGGTTCCGCGGATCAAGCTATCAACGGATATCATCGGGCTATTTGCCGAAGCGATGACGCCAATGCGGGATAATAGACAGAAAGCGCGTCATGGATTTCGCCCAGGAGCTCAAATCCCGTGTCGACATCGTATCGGTGATTGGCGAACGGGTGCGCCTCCGCAAGAACGGGCCCAACAGCTATAAGGGCTTGTGCCCTTTCCATACCGAGAAGACGCCTTCGTTCAACGTTTCGCCAGTCAAGCAGTTTTATTATTGCCACGGATGCCACGCCGGCGGCGACGTGTTCAGGTTCGTCATGGAAATCGAGGGAGTCTCTTTCCCCGAGGCCCTCAAGGAACTGGCCGACCGCCACGGCATCCCCATTCCCAAGCGCGCGCAATACGCCGATGACGATTCGCGGCTCCGCGAGGCGATATTCCAGATGCACGAAGTGGCTGCCGAGAGCTTCCGCGCCAATCTCGCCGGTCCCGCGGGGGAAGATGCGCGCGCGTACCTGGTTCGCCGCGGCCTGAAGCCGGAAACCATCGACCAATTCGGGCTGGGATACTCCGACCGTTCCGGACGCGCGCTGTTGCGCCTGCTCGAGCAGCGCAGTTTCACGGCCGCGCAAATCGAGCAATCGGGACTGGTGCGCAAACGCGACGACGGCAGCTTCTACGATTATTTCCGCGGCCGACTGATGTTTCCCATCCACAACGAAATGGGCAAGGCGATCGGTTTTGGCGGACGCGGTCTCACCGACGACGACGTTCCCAAATACCTCAACTCGCCCGAAACGGCCATCTACAAAAAGGGCAAAGTAGTCTACAATCTGCACCGCGCCAAGGAAGCCATTCGCAAAGAAGACCGCGCCATCCTGGTGGAAGGCTACATGGACGTGATCGGCGTCTCGGCCGCCGGGTTTCGCGGAGTGGTGGCAAGCTGCGGAACGGCGCTCACTCCCGACCAGGTTCGCGCCGTCAAGCGCCACACCGACAAGATGGTAGTGAATTTCGATCCCGACGCGGCCGGCGAAAAAGCCGCCGAGGGCAAGCTCCCCATCCTGCTCGAAGAGGGATTGCAGGTGCGCATCGTGGAATTGGATGGCGGCCTCGATCCCGACGAGTATTGCAAGGAGCGCGGCGTGGACGCGTACCGCGCGCGCCTTGATGGCGCCAAAGGGTATTTCCACTGGCTGGCGGACCGCGCGCGCAAGCAATACGATCTCCGTACCACCGAAGGCCAGGTCGCCGTGTTGAAGTACCTGGTGCCGGCGGTGCAGCGCATTCCCGACAAACTCGAGCGCATGCAAGTTGCCATCGAAGTAGCCGGCTATGTGGGCGTCGATCAGGCCAATCAGGGGATGGTGCTGGACGCGTTCAAGAAATCGATTGCCGATCGTAACGACCGCCCCATGCAGCAGCCGGTGGAATCGCTGCGGCCCGGTGAAAAGGGCCTGCTGAACGTCTTGCTCTGCGATCTGGAGGGCCGCGAGGAATTACTGGAGGAGCTGCCGAAAATCGAAATTCTGGAGCGTCTGCCGTCGCGGCGGATTTTCCAGGCAATTCTGGCGATTCATGCCGCGGGCGCGCCGCTGACCTTTGACGCCGTGAACAGCCGTCTGGAAGAGCAGGATCAGAGACTCCTGGCCGCCACGGTGGTTTCAGCCGAGAGCGAAGGTCAGGAATTTACACTGGAATACGGAGTCCAGTGTCTCAACGGTTTGCGGCGGTCCGACTATCAGCAGCGCGTGCAGGAATTCAAGAGGCGCGTCAAGGAGGCGGAGCGAGCGGGCAATCTGGCGGAAGCGCTTCGTTGCGCGCAGGAATTACAGGAGCTGGAGCGCCGGCCTGGCAGTACGGGTTAGGGCTACTTACAAATTCGGCGGCGCGCCGTGGTGTACAATAATCTGGATTCTTCTCCCACGGGGGATACGGGGCTTCAGTGGCGCTTGAAGACAAATACGACGGGCTTCAGAAGCTCGTGCAACTGGGCAAAGAAAAGGGCTACGTCCTGTACGACGAAGTAAGTGAAGTTCTGCCCGGAGATTTGCCTGGCGGCGCCGAACTGGAAGATGTCCTCGCCGGTCTGGATACCGCCGGCATCGAAATCCTCGAAGAACCCAAGGATTTCGATAAAAAGATCGATGAAGCCGAGGAACTGCTGGATCTCGATCTGCCCGCAGGAGTTGGGGAAAAAGTCAACGACCCGGTGCGGATGTACCTCCGCGAGATGGGCACCGTTCCCCTGCTCACGCGCGAAGGCGAGGTGGAAATCGCGCGCCGCATCGAACGCGGGCAGCGCACGGTTCTGAAATCCCTTTCTCGCGCTCCGCTGGTGATTCAGGAAGTCATCTCCATGGGAGATGAGATGGCGCGCGACCTCATTTCCGCCCGCGACGTCATCCAAATTGCCGATCCGATCCTCACCGACGAGTTAGTGGAGGAGAAACGGCAGGATTTTGCGCGGGCCGTCGAGGACATTTCACGCCACTATCGAAAGATCCTGCAGTGCCGCCAGAAGCTCCAGGCCATTCCGCGCGCCATGAAGCCCAAGCTGCACCGCCGGCAACTTTGGGAGCTGGGACGGCTCGTCATTCGCACCTCGCACCTGGTGCGCGCGGTGAAATTTCAAAGCCCGGTAGTTCGCCACCTGATCGACCGTCTCCGCACTTCCGTCGAGGAATTGAAACCGCTGGAGCGCGAGGTCAGCCGTATTCAGAAGGCGCTGGAAACCTGGACCGGCGGGCGCGGGGAGGGCATCAAGGAGATCCGCAAAGAGCAGCGCGCGCAAGGGCAGAAGCTGCAGCAACTGGAGGAGGAGTTTGGAGCGTCGGCCGCCGAATTGCGGCGCACGCTCGAAATCATCACGCAGGCTCACCAGGAGGCCGAGGCGGCCAAGCGCGAACTGATCGAGGCCAATCTGCGGCTGGTAGTGAGCATCGCCAAGCGCTATACCAATCGCGGGCTACAGTTCCTGGACTTGATCCAGGAAGGCAACATCGGTCTGATGAAGGCGGTGGATAAGTTCGAATACCGGCGAGGGTATAAGTTCTCCACGTACGCCACCTGGTGGGTGCGGCAGGCCATTACCCGGGCCATTGCCGACCAGGCGCGCACCATTCGCATCCCGGTCCACATGATCGAGACCATCAACAAGTTGATCCGGACCTCGCGGCAGATGGTGCAGGAGTTGGGGCGCGAGCCCACTAACGAGGAACTCGCCAAACGGCTCCAGTTGCCGGTCGCCAAGGTGCGCAAGGTGCTACGCGTGGCGCAGGAACCCATTTCGCTGGAAACGCCGATCGGAGAAGAGGAAGAATCGCATCTCGGCGATTTCATCGTCGACCAGAACGGCATTTCGCCTTCCGACGCGGTCATCAATCTGAATCTCCGCGAGCAGACGGCACAGGTACTCAAAACACTCACGCCGCGCGAAGAAAAGATCATCAAAATGCGGTTCGGCCTGGAGGATGGAAGCGAGCACACGCTGGAGGAAGTCGGGCAGAACTTCGCCGTAACCCGCGAGCGAATCCGGCAAATCGAAGCCAAGGCACTGCGCAAACTACGCCATCCGAGCCGCAGCCATCGACTGCGGGCCTTCCTCGAGAACGGCACGCGCGGGTAACGCGCAATTTTACTGAGCCGGGCCCAAAGGGCACCCCGCCAGCGAGCGGTGCCTTCGTTTCCCCACACGAAAAATCACCGCTCGCTTGCGCGCGCGGCTAATCAAATGACCGGCCTTCTACCAGCGCGGCTCGCGGCGTCCACCACCGCCAGCACCGCCTCCGGGCCGGCGTCCACCGCCGCCACCGCCCGGCCGGCCACCACCGCCGCCGAAGCCGCCACCGCCGCGCGGGCCGCCGCCGAAGCCGCGATCCGGTTTCGGACGCGCCTCGTTCACATTCAACGCGCGGCCGTCCAACGTGTAGCCATTGAGAGCGGTAATCGCCTGATCCGCTTCCGTTTCATTTTCCATTTCGACGAATGCGAACCCGCGCGAACGGCCGGTGTCGCGATCCGTCATGATGCGTGCGCTGTTCACTTGCCCATAGCGCTCGAATAGGCTGCGCACGGCTTCTTCTGTGGCGTTGAAGTCGAGGTTGCCCACAAAGATGTTTTTCACTTAATCCTCCTGACAATTTGAAAGCGGACTCATCGGTGATGACACGCAAGCGGGACGACGGTGCCGTCGCTCAAGAGACGATCTGCCGGATTCGTGGAAGCTATCAAACGCGCTCCAACTATAACACGGGCGCTTCTCCGGCGGCAAACGGTAAGAACCTTAAGATGTGCGCACAAACGCGGAGTGGTGCTTAACCACCGTGTGAATTTCGACACATTGGCGCTTTCGGACTTAGTTTACAACTTAGTTTGTGCCGATTCGGCTTCCATTCGCTCCCCGGCCTGGTCCATGCGTACCGTCCGGGTGGGAAACGGAATTTCGATTCTGTCCGCGCGAAAGCGCCGGAAGATGCGCTTTTTCAACTCGTTGCTCACCGCGAATTGACTGGCGAATTCGGCCACCGTAAAGCTAACCGTAAACGCCAGCGACGACTCGGCGAACCCCGGATCGAACGCCACGGTAGGAGCCGGATCGGCCAGCATCCCTGGAATATCCGCGGTTCCGCCCTGAGCGACCTCCAGGAGAACTTTTTCCACCTTGTCCGGATCGCTCTCATAGCTTACGCTCACCTGGAACGATGCCGACATGCGCTTCTCGGGCAGGCAGTAATTTGTAACAATAGCCTGCGCCAGTTTGCCGTTCGGTACTATGATCATGTTGCCCCCAAGGGAACGGATGGTGGTGCTGCGCCAACCGATATCGGCGACGTAGCCTTCCTCGCCGGTGTTCAGCTTGACGTAATCCCCCAGGCGGATCTGCCGGGCGACGGTGACCAAGAATCCGGCGAAAAGGTTCGCTAGCGTATCCTGCAACGCCAGCGCAACCGCCAGGCCGCCGATGCCCAACGCGGTCAGAATCGTCTTGATCGAATAGTTGTAGTGGTCCAGCACCAGGACAATGCCTAGAATCAGCACCCCGATTTGCGCCAGATTTTGACTCAGGGTGGTAACCGGCAGCGCGCCCGGAACCTGGTCTCCGAAATTGCGAACCAGGTTGCCCGCCAGCCGCGTTCCCATTAGCGTGACGGAGACCATCCATAAAAAGTAGAGGATCTCCTCTCCGCTGTCAGCGAAGCGCGCCGGCAGGCTGGACGACTGAATCGCGATGTGCGCCGCCAGGATCGCGATCCAGATGACCATCGGACCGGCCAGCACATCTATCAGAACGGCGCCGCCGCGGCTCCCGGTCCGCCGGACCCATCCGCGTAAAGCTTTCAAAATCAACCAGCGGACCAGCCACCCGAGGGCCACAATGAGCAGGAAAGTGACGACTGGCCAAATCAGTTCCGCGGGGTTCTCGGCGATTAGCCGCTTGAGATTGAGCATTCTTAGCCTCCCTCAGATTCTAAATCGTTTGCACGCCGCGGCTAGGCCCGGCGTCATCCAATTATGCGGCTACGAGTGTCTCTCGTGGGGATGTTGTTGGCGGCTTGCGTGTTAGCGCAAGACTCGACGGAGCCCTCCGCGTGGGAGTTGTACGAGAAAGGCCGCGACGCCGAAAAGGCCGGCCACATGGCGCAAGCCTACCTCTACTACGCGGAAGCGGCCGCCAAAGAGCCGCGTAACAAGACGTATTGGGAGCGCACCCAGGCGGTGCAGACACGCGCTGCCCTGGAAGCCAAACCAAAGCCCATCCCGAGCGTCGCCGATCTCGATAAGGAGATCGCCCAGGAGCCCGACTTCCATTTCGATAAGCCCACCGCCGAGGATCTCGCCGCCGCCAACGAACCGCTGCCGCCGACGGAACTCGATGCCGACAAAGGCGTTCGCGACCTGGATTTTTCGGGCGATTTCAAAAAGCTGTTTCAAAGCGTAGCGCGCGCCTACGGGTTGGAGTGCGTCTACGACTCCGATTACCAGGCCGGCACGCCGTTCCGTTTTCACTTGAAAGGAGTGGATTACCGGGACGCACTCCACGGACTCGAAGCCGCCACCGGCTCGTTCATCGTGCCTGTTACCCCCAAGATCTTCCTGGTGGCCAAAGACACCACGCAGAAGCGCACCGAAATCGAGCCCACCGTCACCATGGCCGTGCACTTTCCCGATATTTATTCGTCGCAGGAAATGGAGCAGATGGTCCGCGCGGTGCAGCAGGCCATGGCCATCGAAAAGCTGGGAGTCGACGCCGGGGCTTATACCGTTGTGATGCGCGATCGCATTTCCAAAGTGGTGTATGCGCGGGCGCTGTTCCAGGAATTGATGCACGCACGGGCGCAGGTGCTCATCGATCTTCGCTTTGTCGAAGTCTCGCGCGACACCTCGATCACGTACGGGATCAATTTCCAAAACGTCTTTTCGCTGAATGCGCTGACCAATTTCCTCAACAACACCGTCAGTTTTCCGTCCGGCGTTCAGGGAGTGCTGTCTTTCGGCGGCGGGAAGACGCTGATCGGTCTCGGGATCATGGCTCCCGCTCTGGTGGCCCAATTGTCCAAATCGGATGCGAACCTGCTACTGGCTTCGCAGATTCGCGCCAATAGCGGGCAAAAGGCCACGCTCCACATCGGCGAGAAATATCCCATCCTGACCGGCGGATACGGCACCTCCATCCCTACCGCCGGACTTTCCGGCTCGACCGGGCTATCGGTAGCGCCCTCGTTCTCGTTCCAGGATCTCGGGCTGACTTTGACCACGACGCCCGTCGTGCACGATACCGATAACGTCACGCTGGACGTGGAGGCGCAATATCAGGTGCTCACAGGAGCATCTATCAACGGCCTTCCGGTCATCTCCAACCGCGCCCTGAAGAACAGCACGGAACTGAAATTCGGCGAATGGTCAATCATCGCCGGGTTGCTGACCACGAATGAGGCGCGCACGCTCTCCGGGTTGGCGGGACTCAATCGCATTCCTTTTCTGGGTCCGCTCACCAACACGCACCAAAGCGACGACCAGCGCGATCAAGTGATCATTCTGATGCGTCCCACGCTGTTATCGCCCCCGCCTTCCGAATCGCCGCGCTCGTTCTATACGGGCTCGGAGAACCGTCCGCTCACACCGCTATAGGCCCGTCCTTTGAATATGCTTTGATATATTGTAAATTAATTTTAATATATTATGATATATTGAAAAGCCGTAAATATGTTATAGTATATTAGATGACAGACTCTATATGTCTAGGCATATTACCAGCGAGCGCCTGAACAGCCTGCCGGAGGATCTCCGCAGGGAATTGGTCGAGGCCCGCCAGAAGCGCGGCTGGAGCCAAGCCGAGCTAGGCCGCCGCGTCGGACTTCCGCAGGTGCATATTTCACATATCGAAAGCGGAAAGGTTGTCCCGCGCTACGACACACTGCTCGATCTGGTGCGCATCCTCGATTACGACCTCTTACTGGTTCCGCGGCCTCTCGTGCCTGCAGTCCAGTCGCTCATCCGCGAATCCCGGCAACCCGCCGGGACGGAAGACGAGGGAGAGCGTCCGCTCTACGCATTTGACAACGAGTCCGGGAAGGCGTCATGAGTCCGGAACTGGAAAAGGTCACGGCGCTGGCGGTGGAGCTTTCCGGTAGGCGGATCGGCGTGATCAACCGGCTTGGCGGGGACCGCCATCTGTTCTCCTTCGAGCAGGATTATATCGACGATACCACCCGGCCTACGCTCAGCCTGTCTTTCAAGAGCGCGGCCGGTGGGCTGGTGACGGCCGTGCGCCCCACGGGGCGGAAGCTGCCGCCGTTCTTCTCGAACCTGCTTCCCGAAGGGCATCTGCGGGAGTATCTCGCGGCAAAGGCGGGCGTGAAGCCGGAGCGGGAATTCTTCCTGCTGGCGATACTCGGATCGGATCTCGCCGGCGCAGTCACGGTCAGGCCGCTCGACCGCGAGGGTCATAACGTCACTCAGGACTCTGCCGATGAGGATCGCGACGACGAACGGAGGCGAAGAGATGTGTTGCGGTTTTCTCTCGCCGGCGTCCAATTGAAGTTTTCCGCTGTCAGGGAAGCTCACGGCGGACTGACAATTCCGGCACACGGCGTAGGAGGATCCTGGATTGTCAAACTGCCCTCTTCGCGATTCCCCGCCGTACCCGAAAACGAATTCGTCATGCTCGCGCTGGCGCGTGCCGCAGGCATTCACGTTCCGCCAAACCGCCTGGTACCGGTCGCGGACGTCCAGGGCCTGCCGCCCGATGTGGCGCGGCTGCACGGAAGCGCGCTGGCGATCGAGCGCTTTGATCGTGAAGGCACGCGCCGCATCCATATGGAGGATTTCGCCCAAGTCTTCGGCCTGTTTCCGGATGACAAGTATGAGCGCAGGAGCTACGCGAACATTGCCGCCGTCCTCTGGGCGGAAACCGGCGATGTAGGAACGTACGAGTTCGTGCGCCGCCTTGTCTTTTCGGTGCTGATCGGCAATGCTGACATGCACCTGAAGAATTGGTCGCTGCTGTACCCGGACGGCCGCACACCAGTCCTTTCGCCCGCCTATGACTTTGTCGCTACGCTGCCCTACATTCGAGCCGACAGTCTCGCCCTGACATTCGGCGGCAGCCGCGGCCTGGACGGGATCACGGTCGATCAAGTGCGACGGTTTGCCGATACCTCGCGCCTGCCCATGAAACCCGTGTGGGACATTGTCCGCGAGACTGTGGAGCGCACCCTGCAAGCCTGGAAGGCGCTCGACCATAAGGATCTCCTTCCCGGAGAGACACTGGCGCTCATCGACAAACAAATTCATACCGCCGCCGCGAATACCGCGAGGAGCACCTAAGTCTGGCAGACAACCGAGGGAGTTGCAGAATTCAGGCAAGTTGCCATAAGGCACCGCTCCCTCGCGGTCGCGGCTCTTCAGTCATCCATTGAAACGACAGCGCCTACGGAGCCGGGCCAGACGGCACCCCGCGAGGGAGCCGTGCTTTTTGTGCGTCACAACGAATTCTGCAACTACCTAAACCGGCCGCTCACGCCGCTGTAGTCGACGCCTGTTATCGTAAAGGCAATGTCTCGCATGCTGGCCGAAATCCGGCAACAACCTCTCGCACTCGAACGCACCCTTGCCGGAGCCGCATCCGCCGTCGCGGCGCTTCGGCGAACCCTGGAGAAGCGGCGGCCGCGTCTCATCGTACTGGTGGCGCGCGGCACGTCCGACAATGCCGCGTTATTCGGCCGTTATCTGATCGAAATCACCACCGGAATTCCCGTCTCTCTCGCAGCGCCGTCGGTCACTACTCTTTATGGCGCCCAACTCGACTACCGCGACACCCTGGTGGTGGCGCTCTCGCAATCCGGCGAATCGACCGACACGAACCTCGTCCTGGAGCAGGCGCGCAAGCGCGGCGCGCTGACATTGGGCATCACCAACGAGCGCGCGAGCACGCTGGCAAAGCTGGCCGACCACGTCTTTCTGGTGCGCGCCGGCGCGGAAAAGAGCGTCGCCGCCACCAAAACTTACACCGGGCAGTTGCTACTCCTGTATCTGTTGGCATCGATTCTGGGCGGCAGTTTGCGGGCCGGCGATCTCGCAATCCTACCGGGCGCCGTGGAAGCGGCGCTACGGCTCGAACCCGAAATTGGGGCGCTTTCGGAGCGGTATCGCTTCATGCGCCAGACCGTCGTCGTCGGGCGTGGCCTGAATTACGCCAACGCTTTCGAATTCTCTTTAAAGCTGATGGAGACTTGTTACGTAGTGGCCGAGCGTTTCTCTTCGGCCGACCTCCTCCACGGCCCGATCGCGCTTGTGGAGCGGGGGTTCCCGGTGTTCGCGTTCGCGCCCGCGGATGCCACATGGGGGTCGATCCGCGAAGCGCTCGGAAAACTGGCCAAGGTCGGGGCGGAAATCGTCGCCATCACGGATTCCGGGAATCACGAGGTAGAGCGATGCGTTACCAAAGTGATTCGCCTGCCGCGAAAACTCAAGGAAGCGCTAACGCCCATTCCGTACATCGTGCCCGCGCAGCTTTTCGCCGCGTATCTCGCGGTCGATAAGGGCCTCGATCCCGACCGGCCGCGGACACTGCATAAGGTGACTGCGAATTTGTAAAGAAGAAGGATTTAGTTTAGCCGCAAATGAACGCTGATAAACGCAGATAGGCAAGACAGGTTCTGTTCTTATCCGCGTTTATCTGCGTTCATCTGCGGCCAGATTTAGAATCGGAATTTCACCGAGAACTGCAACGACCGCGCCGGGAGTTGCGCCGTGATGCCCGCGAGGGGGGCTCCGAACCCAGCGCCCGCGGTCGCGCCGTTTCCATAGGTGCCGCTATAGCCCACGAAATTCGCGTGGTTGAACACGTTGAACGCCTCGGCCCGCAGGTCCAGGTTAAACCGCTCCGTGCCGAAACGCCCGTTCCAGTGCCGGATCGATTGAGTAGATCGGCCTGCCGTGTCCCACATTCCGTCCCACCACTTCGCCGTCGATCACGGGACGATCCGTGGTGGCGCCGGTGGCGCCGCTGTTGGTGGTTCCCGTGGTGTAGTTAAACGGCAGTCCGGAGGCCAGCGTGGCGACTCCGCTGAAGTGAATCTTCAACGGCACCCCGCTCAGCACGAAGCGATTGCGCTGGTCGTAGATGGTGGCGACGCCGCCAACTCCAGCGCGGCTTTGATCGATCACGTGGCCGTGAATCGTGGCGGTATCGGGAGTTTGCGCGCACAAGATCGCGGCCGCAAAAAGAAAAACACATGCCCCCTGTATAGACCCTCTTCGAAGAATTCATCCGGGCTAGCAATTCAGGGCGGGTACTACCACGGGTCGTAGATGATGAGCCGGGCCCAGAGGGCACCCCGCAAGGAAGCGGTGCCGTGCCCTTCTACTGAATCAGAAACTCCAAACACTCGTGCGCCGACTGCAGCGTGGAGGGGTGGACCATCAGGGCGATGAGCGCGCCCGTGAGCAGCAGGCCCGCGCTGGCCGTCAGAATCGGCTCGCGATGCCTGCCCTGACCGCTGCGTTCGACCGGGTGCAGCAGCCGATCGACGCGTTCGGAAAGATCGGCGCCATCGGCCATCAGCGACGTAGTGAGCGCCGGAACAGGCGCCACCGATCCCAGACGCGCCACGCGCACCAGCGCCGCGGCCAGCGACAGTGAACGGCGAGCCTTGCCGGCACTGGCGCGATCGTCCGCGGCCCATTCCGCCATCTTCGCCCACGCGCGTTCCAGATTCCGGAAGCCGGAAGCGAAAGGCACGATTCCGGGCGCCAGCAGCACCAGTAAGCGCTTGAGATTGTCATGGGAAACGCCATGCGCCCGCTCGTGCCGGACTACCGCCGCCAGTTCCTCGGCCGAAAGCGCCGCTACAACCCCGCTCGAGATCACCATCCGCGGTCGGAACAAACCTGTGAGCATCACGCAGGGCGAATTCCCGTCGATCACCCAGGCGGCTTTGCGCTCGCCGGGCAACCGGATTTCGCGGCTTTGGTCGCGGCATTGGCGCATGTGCCGCTCCGACCGCACCACCGCCCGCGCGGCCCGCCCAATCGACCGCCCCCACACGGCGAGATTCAGGAACGCGGCGGCCAGGCAGGCCAGGCCGATCTCTTCCGGCGCGCCCTTCGGTTCGAGATACAAATAGCTCGGCGTGCACAGTCCCACCACTACGAAAAGCGCGAAGGCGGGCGGAAGCAAGCGCAGCGCCAGCAGCAACCGTGCGCCGTGCGCCGGCGCGATCCGACCGGCGAGCCGCACGGCAATCGGAGTGAGCAGCGAAATCGCCAGCCCCAGCGCCGCGTGCACCAGGAAGAATGCCGCCAGGCACAGACAAACCAGCCGCGCCAGGTAGGGCAGAATCATGATTTCCTCCGCTCGCCCAGCTCCTTGCGCTTCACGCGGATCTTGCGCTCGAGCTCATCGAGCAGCGCCGCGTCCTTTTGTCCCACCGCGTCCACCAGGCACGAAATCAGCAGTTCGCCCGCCGCTTGCGGACCGTTCAGAAATCCCGCTACGAATTCGCCTGCACGCTTCTGTTCCCATTCGCGGCGCGTTTGCCGCGTGGAATAGAGAAACGCGCGCTCGGACTTGTGACGGCTGAGCAGTCCCTTCTTATAGAGGCGGTCGAGCGTGGTCATCACGGTCGTGTAGGCCAAGGGACGGTCCAGCTTCTCCACCACGTCGTGGACGTTGCTCTCGCCCCGTTCCCAAAGGATCTCCATCACGGCAATTTCCAAAGGACCCAATGCCGGCGGATTGGTATGGTTCGCGAATACCCGATTTCGAAAAAGACCCATCATGCTTGCCAGCTATAGTATCAAACGCCGGTCGCCCTCGCGGCGGGTGACATGCTCGCGATCCAGGTATTCGAGCAGCGGAATGGCATATTTTCGCGAAATTCCGGTCCATTCCTTGAACTCGCCGACGCCGAAATGCTGCGCCTTTCGCGGCCGGAGAATCTGCCGCAGGCGTTCGATGGCGCTGGCGTGGAACACCAGCTCCTGATTGATGCGCAAAAGCCGCTTCTGCCGCACCAGGCCTTCGAGCAGCGTGCGCGCGCGCTTCATTTCCACGCCCGATGTCGCCAGCACCTCCGCGATCGGCGGCGCCGCCAGCCCGGCCTCTTCGAATTTGTGTTCGATAGCCGCGCGCGCCTGTTCTTCGTCCTCCTGTAAGACCACCGCATGGCCTCGCAGGCGGACCGTCTCGCCATCCACCGCGATCTCCGCGGCGGCAGCCAGCAGCGCGTCCAGCACCAATGGCGGCACGTGCGGCATGGCACGGGCGCGCAAATCCTGCCGGGCGATTCCCGTGGCCAGCGGATTTTCACGATGAAAAGCGCGGACGGCGTCGACCAGCCTGCCGCGCGCCGTGTTGAACCATCCAGGGTCCACATACCAGGACCCGCCTACGGTCATCAGTGAAGCGCGCGCCGCGGCTGACGCGACCGCCGCTTGCGTCCAACCCGTGCGCGCCAGCAATTCATCGACACCAGCGCCGAACTCCGCCTCCCGCACCAGCAGCGCGATGCGGCCTGGCTCGTCGCACTTCTCCAGTGCCGCGAGCCGCTCGGCGGCGCCCGCGGAGCGAAGACTCGCAGGCAGATCGAGCACCACCCCTCCGCCGATGGTGATCACAGGCGAAAACATGCGGACGATGAAGCGGTCGCCCGGAAGTAACAGCGCCGGTTCCTTTAGCACCACACGCACATACGCCGAGTCTCCCGGCTGAAGCGCCGCCGCGCCCGCGAGCAGCCGCACTTCCGCGCCGATTTCCGCCGTCCCCGCATGAAAATGGACCGGAGCGCGCTGCTTGAGCGGCTTGGCCGATGGCAGCAGGTGCAGCTTGCAATCCACGTGCGTAGCCGCGCGAAATCTGCCCGGCTCGGAGAGCACGTCGCCGCGCACCAGGTCGGCCGGCTCGATATCGGCGAGGTTTACCGCGGTGCGCTCGCCCGCCACGGCACGGTCTGCGGGCTCGCCATGCACCTCCACGCCACGCACCCGCAGCGATCGCCCCCGCGGATACACCTCAACCATTTGTTCCTTGGCCACCGACCCCGAAATCAGTGTCCCGGTCGCCACCGTTCCGAAGCCTTTCACGGAAAAAACGCGATCGATCGGCAGGCGAAAATGGCCGGTGGAGCTTTTCTCCGCCACCGCGCCGGCCGCACGCGCGAGTTCCCGGCGCAGATCGTCGAGTCCCCCGCCCGTAACCGAACTGACCGGTACGATTGCCGCGCTTTCGAGGAATGACCCCTGCACCATCTCCTCGACTTCGAGCCGCACGAGGCCGAGAATGTCGGCGTCGACGAGATCGGCCTTGGTGATCGCGATCACTCCGCGCGGAATGCCCAGCAGACGGCAGATATCGAAGTGCTCGCGGGTTTGCGGCTTGATGGACTCGTCGGCGGCGATCGCGAAGAGCACGAGGTCGATGCCGCCGACTCCCGCCAGCATGTTCTTGACGAAGCGCTCGTGCCCGGGAACGTCGACGATCCCCAGCCGCAGATCGGGCGTGAGCTGGAGGTGGGCGAATCCCAGGTCGATGGTGATGCCGCGGCGTTTTTCCTCCTCCAGGCGGTCGGCATCGATCCCGGTTAGCGCTTTCACCAGGGCGGTTTTGCCATGGTCGATGTGCCCGGCGGTGCCCACAATGATGTGTTTCATTGGACTTCTACAGTGTAAAGTAGAGTAAAGTGCTTGTCGTAACGTTGCTGGTCCTCGTGGCCGGCGCCCTGGTATACCAGGTGCTGACAGTCGTCGCCGCGATTCGTTATCGCTGCGTCCGCCCTCCGGAATTGGGCACGGCTCCTCCTATCAGTATCCTCAAGCCTCTTGCCGGCGCGGAAGAGGGCTTGGAGGAAAACCTGCGATCTTTTTTCGAGCAGCGCTATCCTGCTTTTGAGATCCTTTTCGCCGTAAGGAACGCCGCCGACCCAGCCGTCGAAATCGTGGAACGGCTGCAGGCACGTTATTCGTCGGTACCGTCACGGCTCATCGTGACGGGCGAACCTCCCTACGCCAACGCCAAAGTCTATAGCCTCAACCTCATGCTGGATGCCGCCGACCACGACTTGCTGGTGATGGCCGACAGCGACATCCGCGTGCAGCCGGATATGCTTTCCGCGCTCGCCGCCGAGTTCGCGGACGGCAAGGTCGGGATGGCGACGTGTCCGTATCGCGTCGTGCCCGGCCGCAGCTTCTGGTCGAGGCTCGAGGCGATCGGTCTCAACACCGAATTCCTTGCGGGAGTGCTGGTGGCGCGCATGCTCGACGGCATGAAATTCGCGCTCGGTCCGACCATCGTCGCGCGCCGCGAAACTCTGCGGCAAATCGGCGGGTTCGATGCCGTGAAAGATTACCTGGCGGAGGATTTCGTGCTCGGCAGCCTGGCGGCAAAGCACGGATTCGGGGTGATTCTCTCGTCGTATGTAATCGATCACCACATCGGCGCGCAGTCGTTCGACGCCAACTTGCGCCACCGGCTCCGCTGGGCCCGCAGTTGCCGCTGCTCCCGCCCGTGGGGATATGTGGGCCAGATCTTCACCCATCCGCTGCCGCTGGCGCTGTTGTTGTGCGCGCTTTCGCCGGCATGGTGGCCTCTGCTGGCGGCTGCCGCGTTACTGCGTGCCGCCGCCGTCTGGGCGACCGCCGGCCATGTGCTGCGCGATCCGCTTACGCGCCGCCGGTGGTGGCTGGTGCCGCTCCAGGATGCCATCACGCTTCCGGTCTGGTGCGCCGGCTTCTTCGGCAATACCATCCTCTGGCGCGGCAGGCGTTATTGGTTGATGCCCGATGGAAGATTCGAGTTGGTGCAGTAGTTCCCGAACTGATTTACGCGACCATCCTAAGCTATCTTTGTGGCGAATGGATTGCTCACGGGCTTACAGATGCGAACAACAGTTTTGTTGTGCCTGCTGTCAGCCGCCGCGCATGCTCAATCGTTTTCACGCTATGATTTCACATTCAGCGGCGGAGTTGGGGCCTGTTTAGGAAAATGCTACGGGCCAGAGAACACATCCCCGAGTCTGGGCGCCACAGGAGGCGTCCGGATGACGCCGGGCATCGAACTGGAGGCCGGGGTTTTCGCCACGATGAACCCGCTCGGAGAGGGCTGCGTGGCCGCCGGTTGCATCACGCCCACCAGTCATTACTTCTGGGTGCCCTTCGGAGTACGATTCCTAATGCCTCTGAAACACGATCGTTTCGAATTATCGGCGGGCGGCGGCGGTCTCTTCGACCACTTTTCGACCAGCGCGCAAGTAGGATTAGGCGGGTATTCGTATAACGGATTTGGCGGATATGTGAAGGCATCCGCAGCGCTGGCGCTCGATAGGCACAGACACTTCTGGTTGGGGTTCACTCCGCGCATCTACCTGGCAAATAGCGGGAACTATCGGGACAGGTGGTTTTTGATTACCGGAGATGTGGGGGTAAGGTTTTAGCCCTCACTACCGCTTGACCGCCCGAATCGTGACCTGGTAATTATTCTCGGCGTTCAGATTGATCAACGCTACGAATGTCCGCCCCTGGTACGTGCCGATGGTGCCCGATTGCGACACGCCCTCGACGTCCCAACCGGCCGGCAGCAGCACCGTATTGCGCAGTCCGTGCAGCGTCCGGTCGAACGTCAGCACTCCGTTACTCGCGTTGCAGCTTGCATCTTCCAGGGTCCCCGTGATTTTGAGATGCGCGCTCTGCTTGTCGTCGACGATCGGCACTTCCAGCCGGGCGGCCATCGACTTGCCATCCTTTTCGACCATCAGCGCCTTGGCGGTATCGAGATCGACCACCTTTAAGTCCGCGAGCCGCAGATATTCCAGCGAGTCCAGCCTCGCTTTGTCGCCCTTGCGGTAATCGCTGTACGTCTGTTCCACGCGCATGCGGTGCGTTTCCGGCGCGTCCAGATCGTATCGCGTCTTGATATCGTCGAAGAACATGTCGGTGTATGGCAGCCCTGTGAACTTCGCCGTGGTGGGCCGCGCGCGGATCGCTACCGGATTGCTTTGCCCGCTCGGATTGGCGAATGCGATCTTCAAACGCCCGTCGGGCAGCGAAGTCAGTTGCGCCGCCACATCGGAGGAAACCAACCCAAATCCTTTTGGCAGGATCACCCCCAGCCGGTAGCCGGCCAGACTGCGCACCCAGACGATATCCTGCCCGTTCATCATGTAGGTACGGGCATCTTTGTACGTCTTGTAGATCAGGACACGCCCGATGCCGCCCTCGGGAACCGGCATGGGCAAGGTGGCGTGGATGGCGTGGCTTTCGGGATCGTTCCCCTGCTGTTCGTAAGTGAACTTGAGCGGCTTTCCGGTGCGTGGGTCGTAAACCTCAACGCCCGATCCTTCGCTCCCGCCGCGCGTCGCGTTGACCAGTTCCGTGGCGCCCGCGCGCGGCTGTTCCGGCAGATAGTGAATGCGGAATTGCTCCGAGCCCGGCTCCAGAATCGCGTACTCGGTGTAGGCATCCTGGGTGAACAGGCGCGTGACGGGCTGCGCCGGCCGCAGCGATCCATCGGGATTGGTCTGTTGGGCATGCCCGTACAGTGGGAGAATAAGAACTGCGGCTCGAAGGATGCTTCGAATCATGGTCGGGTTAGCTCCTTCGAGTCAGTATCTCGCAATACAATGTGTCCATCTATAACGATAGGTCGTGAAGGAGGGAAAAATGCGACGCTTCCCAATGATGACAGTGCTTGGCAGTTCGTTGTTGCTTCTCGGCGCCGGTCTGGTGAGAGCGCAACAGACCCCACCGTCTTTACCCCCGCCCGATCAGACGCTGTCTCCGCAGCAGTTGGAGAATCTGGTCGCGCCGATCGCGCTGTATCCCGATCCGCTGCTCACACAGATCCTGGTCGCCTCCACTTATCCGCTCGAGGTCGTGGAGGCATATCAGTGGCAGCAGCATAATCCCGGACTCACCGGCTCCGCGCTCACCGCGGCCGCTCAACAGCAGAATTGGGATGCCAGCGTGCAAGCGCTGGTTGTATTCCCCGACGTCCTCAAGCGCCTAAATGACGACGTCACGTGGACCACCAACCTGGGCAACGCATTTCTTGCCCAGCAGGCGGAAGTCATGGACGCCGTCCAGAGACTGCGCCAGAAAGCGCAGCAGGCAGGCAAGCTGAATTCCACGCCGCAGGAAACCGTCAGCACCGTCCCGCAGTCGGATGGGCCGGCGGCTATCGATATCGAGCCGGTCGATCCCGACGTGATCTATGTGCCGGTGTACAACCCGGCGTGGTTTTGGGGACCGGCGCTCTACTATCCCTACCCCGGATGGTTCTGGCCTCCGTCGCTGGGAGCCGGCATCTGGTTCGGCTGGGGACCCGGCATCCACATGGGCTTCTTCTTCGGCGGCGGATGGGGCGGCTGGGGCGGTTGGGGCTGGCATCCCGGATGGGGTGGCCGCACCATCGTCGTGAACAACACGTTCATTCATCGCTACAATTTCAACTCCGTCCACGTGGCGCAATTGCACGGCACTTCGGTCTGGCAGCACGACCCCGCCCATCGCGGCGGCGTACCGTATGCGCGTCCGGAATTAGCCAACCGCTATCAGTCGTCTGTGCGCACCAATCTGCGGCCCGCCCCAACCCAGCAGGCCCGCCAGGCGCCCTCGCAAACCAACGAGCGCATGGGCAATCGCAACATCCCGCAGAGCAACTCGCGTGGCGGATTGTTCGGCGGCATGGGCAACGGCCAGGCCGCCAGGATCAACAGCGATCATGGATATTCGAGCCTTGGCCCCGCCCGCACCGGCGGCGGCGGTGGCGCCAGACCCGCGGGCGGCGGCGGTGGTAGAAGGAAATAAGAGGCAGCCATGAGAACCCCAAAATTGCGGCCCGTTCTTTTCGCGGAAGTGTTGGCAGCCTTTTCGCTCGCTGCACTCCCCGCCCAAACCCCAACCGCACAGCCCACTTTCGCGACTCCCGAGGATGCCATCCATGCTATCGGCGATGCGGCCGAGCACAATGACTCGGCAACCATGCTGAAGTTGCTCGGCCCGGCCGCCAAGGACCTGGTAGCGCCCGCCGAAGATGCCGGCGCGCGCGAGGACCGCGCCAATTTCGTCCGCATGCTCCACGAAAAACTGCAGGTCGAGCGCGACGCCACCAATCCCAACCGCGTGACGTTCGCAGTGGGCTCGGAGGACTGGCCGTTCCCGGTGCCGCTGGTGCGCGACAAGGCCGGCAAATGGTATTTCGACGCCGCCCAGGGCAAGACGGAAGTGCTGGCGCGCCATATCGGGCGCAACGAACTGAATGCCATCGAGGTGTGCCGCGGATACGTGGAGGCGCAATTGGAATACGCCAACGTCGATCGCGATGCCGACGGCAACCTGGAGTACGCGCAGAGAATCGTCAGCTCCCCGGGCAAGCAGGATGGGCTCTATTGGGAGGGCCAGCCGGGAAGCCTGGTGCCCAAGTCATTCGCCGCCGCGGCGGAAGCGGTGGCCGCGGCCGGCGGCAAACGCGAGCCTTATCACGGCTACTACTACCGCATTCTGAAGGCGCAAGGTCCCGACGCCGAAGGCGGCGCGGTCAACTACGTGGTGAAGGGCGAGATGATCGGCGGATTCGCGCTGGTCGCCTGGCCCGCCGAGTACGGCGTGTCCGGCGTGAAGACCTTCATCGTGAATCACAAGGGCATTGTCTACGAAAAGGACCTTGGTCCGGCAACCGCCACGCTCGCGCGCCAGATGACGCAGTTCAATCCCGATAAGACCTGGCACGCCGTCGAGAAGGAATAGCCCGAAAGATACCGCTGCGATGAAACCGCGGCGTCTACTGAGCCGCGACGGCGAGGGAGCGGTGCCTTTTGGTGTCTGCTCATGAAAAGGCGCCACTCCCTTGCTCGCCAAAGCGCGAGTGCGGTCGTGGCTCAGTAATCCTTCACGGCTTCCGAGGGGGCGGCGCCTTCCCGTTAAGATAGTCTCTTGGAGATGCCCGTTTGAAGAAGCTGCTGCTCGTGCTGCTGCTGGTAGTCGCGGCAGTGATCGGTTGGGGAGTTTTTCGCAGAAATACGCCGCCTTCGGTGACTTTCGCTCGCGTGCGACGCGAGACGCTGGTAAGCACCTTGCCGACAAATGGCAAGGCCGAGCCGTTCGAATGGCAGCCGGTGCGTTCGGAAACGGAGGGTCTGGTAAGCCGCCTGGACGTGACGGAAGGCCAGGCGGTAACCAAGGGCGCGGTGATGGCCGTGCTGTCCGATCCCTCGAAGCAGGCCGATGTGGACGCCGCGCAGACGAAAGTCGCGGAGGCCGAGGCGAATCTGGCATCGCTCGAAGCGGGTCCGAAGCCCGCGGAGCTGACGGAAATCGACAACGCCACCGCGCGCGCCAATCTCGACCTTCAGGCAGCGGAGCGCGAACTGGCGACTTCGCAGCGGCTCGCCGAGAAACAGGCCGCCACTAACGCCGAAGTCATCGCCGCGCGCGACAAGGTGAACCAGATCAAAGCGCAGATCGCGGGGCTCGAAAAGCGCCGGCGGAATGCCACTCCGCAACCCGATATTGCGGCCGCACGGGCGCGCATCGAAGACGCACGCGTGGCGCTCAAACTGGCGCAGCAGCAGGCGGCGCAGAGCGAGATCCGCGCGCCGCTAACCGGCGTGGTATATGGACTCGCGGTGCGGGCCGGCGCGTACCTCAATCCCGGCGACCTGTTGGCGAACGTGGGCGAACTCGATCGCCTGCGCGTGCGCGTCTACGTCGATGAGCCGGAACTGGGCCGGGTCGCGCTGGGCCAACCGGTCACCATCACCTGGCAGGGCCTTCCCGATAAACAATGGACCGGGACGGTGGAGAAAAAGCCCTCCGCGATCGAGGCGCTCGGTTCACGGCAGGTAGGGCAAGTGATCTGCGTCATCGACAATCCTGGTCATCTACTGATTCCCGGCACGAACGTCGATGCCACTATCCGCACGGCCGTTGTCGAAGGTGCGTTGACCATCCCCAAAGAGGCGGTGCGCCACGATACCGGCGGCGACTACGTTTTCGTGTTGAAAGGCGACACCTTCGAGCGGCGAGTCGTGAAAGCCGGCGCGTCGAGCATCACGCGGCTTCAGATCACCGACGGCCTGGCGGAAAGCGATGCCGTGGCGATGCCTACGGACATCGCGCTCAAGCCGGGAATGAAGGTTACGGCAGCGATCGAGGCGCGGTAGCTGTGCTGTTCGCGCGTGTGGTGGAGACGTCGGAACGCGTGACGGCAACGTCAAAGCGGCTCGAGAAAATCGAATTGTTGGCCGCGCTACTGAAGCAACTCAACGGCGAGGAGTGCGAAATCGCGGTGGCCTTTTTGTGCGGCTATACGCGGCAGGGGCGGATCGGAGTGGGGTATGCGGCGATCCGCGGTTCTACCGCTCTGCCCGCGGAAACGGCCGCGCTCGAAATCGCCGATGTGGATCGCGCCTTCGCATCGCTCGCGGAAATACAGGGGCGCGGCGCCGACACCCAGCGGCGCGAACTGCTTCGCGGGTTGATGGCGCGCGCCACGGCGCCGGAGCAGCGATTCCTCACCGCGCTCCTGTTCGGCGAAATCCGCCAGGGAGCGCTCGATGGCGTGATGGTGGAAGCGCTGGCGCGCGCTTCGGGAGCATCCGCCGATGACGTGCGCCGCGCCGTGATGCTCGCCGGCGATATCGCGCGCGTGGCGCGATCGGTGCTGACGGAGGGTCCGGCGGGGCTCGCGCAGTACACGATTCAGCTTTTCCGGCCCGTCCAGCCCATGCTCGCGCAGACCGCCGAGGACGTGGAAGGCGCGCTCGGCGAACTGGGCGAGGCGGCGCTGGAGTTCAAATTCGATGGCGCGCGCGTGCAGGTGCACCGCTCGGGCGGCGATGTCGTCATTTTTTCGCGCGCTTTGAATGATGTGACCGCGGCAGTGCCGGAAATCGTGGAAGCTGTGCGCGCGCTGCCCGGCCACGATCTCATCCTCGATGGCGAGATCATCAGCCTGACGCCGGACGGGCGTCCGCAACCGTTCCAGGTGACTGCCAGGCGCTTCGGGCGCAAGCTCAATCTCGAACGTATGCGCGCCGAGCTGCCGCTCACGCCCTATTGGTTCGACCTGCTGTACCTCGATGGGCAGCCGCTCATCGACGAAGCGCAGAGGCGGCGATTTTCGGCGCTGTCGTCGCTCGCGCCGCCGGAAAGCCTGGTGCCGCACCTGGTGACGGCCGATCCCGAAAAGGGGGCGGAGTTTCTGCGGGCGGCGCTCGATCGCGGCAACGAGGGCATCATGGCGAAAGCGATCGGCGCGACCTACGCGGCGGGATCGCGCGGACAGAGCTGGCTGAAAATCAAGAAGGCGCACACGCTCGACCTGGTGATCCTCGCCGCGGAATGGGGCAACGGCCGGCGCAAAGGGTGGCTGAGCAATCTGCACCTGGGCGCGCGCGATACCGAAAAGGGCGGCTTCGCGATGCTCGGCAAGACGTTCAAAGGCCTCACGGACGAAATGCTGGCATGGCAGACGGAGCAGTTCCTGAAGCTCGAAATCGGCCGCGACAGTTACACGGTGTACGTGGAGCCGAAGATCGTGGCGGAGATCGCGTTCAGCGACATTCAGGTGAGCACGCGCTATCCCAGCGGAATGGCCCTGCGGTTCGCGCGGGTGAAGCGGTACCGGCCGGACAAGACGGCGGCGGAGGCCGATACCGTGGAGACGGTGCGCAAGCTGGCGGGGTGAAAACCGGCAACGTTACAGAGCGGCGACCGCGAGGAAGCCGTGCTTTTTCAGAAAGACAAAGGCACCGCTCCCTTGCGGTCGCGGCTCAGCAAACGGGAAACTAGAACTCATGCCGAAATACGCGTGGTACAAGGAGCTGACGCGCTACCAGTGGTTTGTCCTCGCGGTCTGCTCGATCGGCTGGATGTTCGATACCATGGCGCAGCAGATTTTCAACCTCGCGCGCAAGCCGGCCATCCACGACCTGATGGGCGCGCGCGCAACCGATGCCATGGGCGCCTACGCCACCTCGGTCTTCATGCTGGGATGGGCGACCGGCGGGGTAGTCTTCGGTATTCTCGGCGACCGCATCGGGCGAGTCCGGACGATGGTGTGGACCATCCTCTGCTACACCTTGTTTACCGGCCTGAGCATGTTCGCCACCGGCATCTGGGATTTCAACGGCTATCGATTTCTGTGCGGGCTGGGAGTGGGCGGGCAGTTCGCGGTGGGCGTGGCGCTGGTGGCGGAGGTGGTGCCGGAGCGCGCGCGGCCTTATGCGCTGGGCACGCTGCAATCGTTCGCCGCCATCGGCAACATGGTGGCTGCCACGGTCGGAATCTTGCTCGGCCTGCTGGAACGTTCCGGCGCGATTCATGGGGCGTGGCGATGGGAATTTCTGTCGGGCGCGGTGCCGGCGCCGCTCGCATTCGTCGTATTCCGCAAGTTGAAGGAGCCCGAGCAGTGGCTCAAGGCGCGCGCCGAGAAGAAGCGCCTGGGGTCGTACCGCGAGCTGCTTGCCGATGCGCGGTGGGGGCGGAATTCGGTAGTCGGGCTGATGCTTTCGGTGGCCGGGGTGGTCGGGCTCTGGGGCATCGGATATTTCAGCTACGACCTGTTCCAGCCGGTGCTCATGCGCACGTTCGCCGCGCAAGGGCTCGCCGGCGCGGCGCTCGCCGGGAAGACCACCTCCTGGATCGGCATCACGTCGATGTTTCAAAATCTGGGCGGATTTTTCGGCGTCTACGCGTTCACCTATCTGACGCACTACACCGGCCGGCGGCCGGCGTTCGCGGTGAGCTTTCTTGCCGCCATGGGGATGACCGCGTACACCTTCTGGCACCTGCGCGCCATCAGCGATATTTTCTGGATGGTCCCGCTGATGGGCTTCTCGCAGATGACGCTGTTCGGCGGGTACGCCATTTATTTGCCGGAGCTTTTCCCCACGCGCCTGCGGAGCACGGGCACGAGTTTCTGCTACAACGTGGGGCGCGGCCTCGCGGCGCTCGGGCCGTTTACATTCGGGTATCTCACCGGCAATGTCTTCGCCGGGAACGCCGAACCGATGCGCTACGCGGGGGTGACGATGAGCCTGGTGTTTCTCGTCGGCCTCGCGGCGCTCCCGTTTGCCCCGGAAACCAAGGGTCGGCCGCTGCCCGAATAAGCGCGGGGTGCTAAGCAGCGATTTCGCGGAGGATTTCGGGATGGAGCACTGCCACCCGAATCAACGTCTTTGCCGCTCCGCTCGGGACACGCCGTCCTTGCTCCCATTGCTCCAGCGTGCGCTGGGAGACCCCAAGCATCGCCGAGAACTGCGCTTGCGTCAATCCGGCCTTGAGGCGCGCTTGCGCGATGGGCGAGCGAGGCGCGACGGAAGTCCGCTTGCCACGACCGGCCTTGAGTTCGCGCGCACCGTCCAGAACCTCCTGCCAGATATCGCGTTTTGCCTCCAATCGCGAGAGCGTACGCGCTGTCGGTTTCTTAGCCATGTTCGAACAGCTCCTTCAGTTGCTTGAGAATGTGGGCCGGAACGTTCTCCTGCCGCGTCTTCGAATAGAGCGTCAGCATCCAGATCTCGTTTGGTTGGTAGCGCACGAAATAGATCAAGCGTAACCCGCCTGCTTGCCTGCATGCCTCCGCCGCCAGCGGAGTTTCCTTACACCACCTGAGCCGCGAACAATGTCTCCCTGTTCGGGGTTCCGCATCAGGAACTGTTGCAGATCGGCATACTCATCGTCGTCGAGGTACTGCGGCCGCAGGCGATCGAAGACCGTCGACTCGATAAAAACGAACACAAACTATGCTACGCCTCTGGCGTACCTGCGTTGAGCCTGGCCGAACCGGACATAATCTCGCTCGATCCGCCGTTGCGCAAGCGGATGCTCGATAAGTTGGAACGGCCGGTCGAACTCGACCCCTCTTTCTGTCCCGCGTGGCGCCTGCTCGCTTGGCCGTATGGTGGCGTGCATTGGTTCGGGAACGGGGACCGCCCAGCTAACGCCGTTGTCCGATCAGGAGATGAACTATTTGTCTGCCGCGCACCTGACCTATGTGGGGCAAAGCGAGCGCGCGTTGCCGCTGCTCAAACGCGCGGTTGAGGGCGGCTATTGCTCCTACCCGGGAATGGATTCCGACCCCATGCTGGCCGGCGTCCGGTCGCGTGCTGCGTTCGCCGAAATCCGTGCGGAGGGGATGGCGTGCCAGCAGAGAATTCCTGAAGGATCGGGAGAGCACGCCGGCTCCCGGGCCGCGATAGGCAAGTCCAGCATTGCTACACTAAATGCACGGCATGGCGGCGAACGCGACGGCTGGGTTCAATATCGGGGAATTGGCGGACGATCGGGGCGTGCGCGAGTGTCTCCAGTGGTTCACGCGCGAAAAGCAATGGATCAACGAGACGCACCTGGCGCTCTGCCGCGTCCCCGCGCCCACTTTCCTCGAACAGGAACGCGCCGCGTGGTTTCTGGAGCAGTTCAAGTCGCTCGGATGGTCCGTTTCCATCGATCGCGCCGGCAACGTCATAGCGGCGCTGGGCGATGGGCCGTACGTGGCTCTCACGGCGCACCTCGATACCGTAATCGCGCCGCGCACCAAAGAAGATATCTCGGTGGATGCCGACGGCCGATTTTACGGGCCGGGCGTATCGGACAACGGCGCCGGTCTCGCGGCGCTTCTGGCCATGGCGCGCGTCTGGAAAAACGGCGCGAAACTGCCGGAGTCGCCGCTCGGCCTGCTGCTGGTGGCTAATGTCGGCGAAGAGGGCGAAGGCAATCTGCTCGGCATGCGGCATCTCTGCAAGCAGACGCCGCTGGCGCGCAAGATCGAAACCATGCTGGTGATCGACGGCGCCAATACCGACCACATCACCAACCGGGCGCTCGGCAGCCGGCGATTCGAGGTCACTTTTTCGGGCCCGGGTGGGCACAGTTGGAGCGATTACGGCGTGGGGAATCCACTGCATGCGTTGTGCCGGGCGGTGGCGCTGTTCGCGGAAACCCGCATCGACGGCACGCCGAAATCGGCAATCAATGTGGGCTTGATCGAAGGCGGATCGAGCGTCAACGCCATTCCACAATCGGCGCGCGCCAAGGTGGATATCCGGTCGGAGAACAACGCCCGCATGGACGAACTGGTGGAGGTTCTGTCGGCCGCGGTCGACCGCGCCCGCGAGAGCGAGAACCAGCGCGCTACCGCCGGGAAGGTCAGCGCGAAACTGAAGGAAATCGGCTCGCGGCCGGCGGCGGCACTGCCCGAAAGCGCGCCCATTCTGCAATGCGTGCGCGCCGTGGACGCCCACCTGGGCATTCGCTCGCACCTCGATTGTTCGTCCACCGACGCCAATATCCCGCTCTCGCAGGGAATTCCGGCGGTCGCCATCGGCGCGGGCGGAGTGGGCGGCGGCGCCCATACTACCCAGGAATGGTTCCGTCCCGAGGGCCGCGATTTGGGTTTGAAACGCATTTTCCTGATCCTGCTGCAGCTCATGCGCGGAATTCCGCCCGATTCCGCGGGAGGCGCGGGGAAGTGAATCGCCGCCGCGCGGCCGAAGCGGCGCTGATATTCAACGTCATCATCTGGGGAGCGACGTTCGTCCTCATCAAAGCAGCGCTGGCGGATGTTTCGCCCGTGCTTTTTCTGGCGCTGCGATTCACCCTGGCAACGGTGGCGATGGCCGCGGCCTTCCGCGGCGCGGCCATGCCCTGGCGGTCGTGGAAAACGGCGGGCGCGGGCGCGGCGGCGGGCACATTTCTTTTTTTCGCCTACCTGTTTCAGACCGTAGGACTGCGGCTTACCACGGCCCCGCGGTCGGCATTCATCACGGGATTGACGTCGGTTGCGGTACCTTTGCTCGCGGCCAGCGTCTATCGGGTGAAACCGAATCGATCCGAGGTGATGGGGGTACTGATAGCCACTGCCGGGTTGGCGCTGATGACTCTGCCGGGCGGCAAAGGGCCGATCGGGACGGGAGACCTGCTCACCGTGTGCGGCGCGGTGGGGTTCGCGGCGTATATCGTGATGATGGGTCACTTCCGCGAAAAGATGGGCTACGAACTGCTGGCCGTAAGCCAGATTGCGATTTCAGCGGCGTGGGCTTGGGCGCTCGTTTTCCTGGTTGAGACGCCGCGGGTGGCGTGGCGTCCAGCGGTGGTATGGGCGATACTGATAACGGGATTGTTGTGTACGGCCCTGGCGTTCGCGATCATGGCCTGGGCGCAACGGTACATATCCGCCACCAGGACGGCGTTGATTTTCATGCTCGAACCGGTAGTTGCATGGATAACCTCGTATGCGACTGTAGGCGAGGGACTTTCCGGACGCGCAGCGGCCGGTGCGGCGCTCATTCTGGGAGGCGTGGCGATGGTCGAGCTGAAACCTTTAAACCACCCGCCACATCGATTCCAATAAGTACGAGGAGCAGGAAGTTCCATGAGTTTCATCGATCGAATCCGCACCCAGAAGTTGCTGTCCTTCACGCTGTTGCTGTTTACGCTCTGCCTCGGGATTGTCATCGGTACCCTGATCAGCACCGGTGTGAAGGCCGCCCGCGACAATAATCTGGCGCCGGGCGCAACGCCCCTGGTGATTCCGAACCCGGTGGAGCTTTCGAATGCATTCACGCAGATCGCCAAGCAGGTGGAGCCCTCGGTAGTGAATATTTCGGTCACCTACCCAGCGAGAACCGCGCGCAGTTCCTCGCGCCGCAAGGCCGGTCCGGACGACGGCGAGAACGGCGGCGGCATGGACGACTTTTTCCGTCGCTTCATGAATCCGTTCGGCGGCGAAGGGCCTGAGATGGGAAGCGAGGGCAAGGCGCTCGGTTCCGGCGTTGTGGTGGATGCGGCCGGCTATATCCTGACCAACAATCATGTGGTGGATCAGGCCGCCCGGTTGCAAGTGAAGTTCCCCGGGGACACCAACGAATACGATGCGAAAACGGTGGGCACCGACAAGGCCACGGATCTCGCCGTGATCCGCGTGCAGGGGAAGCATAACCTGACGCCGGCGAAGATCGGCAATTCCGATGCTGTTCAGGTGGGCGATTGGGCCATGGCCATCGGTTCGCCCTTCGGCTTCGACGCCACCGTCACCGCCGGAATCATCAGCGCCAAAGAGCGCACCATGACTGACGACAGCACCATGCAGTTCCAGCATTTCCTGCAGACGGACGCGGCCATCAATCCGGGAAACAGCGGCGGACCGCTGCTTAATATGCGCGGCGAGGTAGTGGGAATCAACACGGCGATCGCTTCGCGGACGGGCGGCTACCAGGGTATCGGTTTCGCTTTGCCCATCAACACCGCCGCCGCGGTCTACAACGAGATCATCAAGAACGGGAAAGTGACGCGTGGGTCCATTGGGATCAATTTCGCCCCTTCCGACCTGCCGGAGACGGTCGCGGCCATTAAGGCGAGCGGCGCCAATGAGGGAGTGTTCGTCGAGGAAGTGAAACCGGGCGGGCCATCGGAGAGAGCCGGCCTCCGGGAAGGCGATGTCATCATAACAATCAACGGGAAGCCCGTGCATGGGGGAGATTCGCTAGTGGATACCGTTACGGCCACGCCGGTCGGCAACTCGGTGAACCTCACAGTGCTGCGCGATGGCAAACGCGAGAACCTCAAGGTGGTGGTGGGGAACATGGCGCAGATTTTCCCCGAGACGGTCGGCGGCGACGAGCCGAACGAACCCAACAAGCCGAAGGCCACGAGCGTGAGTTTCGGAATGACCATCGTGCCGCTCACCGATCGGCTGAGGGAAAGTCTCGACCTCAAAGGCAAGGGTGGCGTCCGCGTGCAGGATGTGGAACCCAACTCTTTCGCGGACGACCTGAAATTGTCGCCGGGCGACGTGATTCTCTCCATCGGATTCGTGCAGAAAGGCGTTCCCGTGACGCAGGAGATCACCTCGGTGGACGAAGTGAAGCGCGTGCAGGCGATGCTCAAGTCAGGCGATTCGGTAAAGCTTCACACCATGCATCGCGAGAGTCCTCGAGGCGGCCAGTGGTTTTCGATTTATCGGGCCGGCGTGGTGCCCGATTTGCCGCGGTAAAGGGAAAACAATCTCTGCAGAGGTGCAGGAAGGAGTCTCACGCAGAGGCGCAGAGAAACCTATTGTGTTGCTCTGCGCCTCTGCGTGAAAAGACTTTGGCTTTCTTATCGGGGTAAGAAAGGCCGGCGTGGTGCCCGATTTGCCGCGGTAAGGGAAAACAATCTCTCGCAGAGGTGCCGGAAGGAATCTCACGCAGAGGCGCAGAGATCGCAGAGAAAACCGATTGTGTTTAGAAGC
>Ga0181538_10000356_pt1 | contig 53876 bp, 63 predicted proteins | sample PEATcosm2014_Bin_40_FD_119773 | JGI IMG/M metagenome (GOLD analysis project Ga0181538, IMG submission 119773) | Peatland microbial communities from MTU Mesocosm Facility, Houghton, MI, USA - PEATcosm2014_Bin23_30_metaG | ecosystem: Environmental > Terrestrial > Soil > Wetlands > Peat | place...
GAGAATCTGCTGCTTGATTATGTCTCACCCGTAATGGAGCTTGTGGCAAAGGCAGATAAATTAGAGCTAGTTTTTCCTAAACCAATTCAATGCATCTTCCCCGGCCGTCCTGGTGTCAGGAAGCTAAGAAGGTCCTAAAGAAACTGATTTAATATTACCTGCGCATATTATACTGGTGCGCCTATGCTATTCAGCGAATTGGCAGAATACTACGACAAGCTTGAATCTGTCTCCTCAAGGCTGACAATGGTTGATATACTCGCCGAGCTATTCAAGAGGATGAAAGCAGAAGAGCTTGAAAAATCTGTTTATATAACGCAGGGCATGCTGCTCCCGCCATTTGAGGGGCTTGAGCTCGGGGTTGCGGAGATGATAGTTGAGGATTCCGCAGCGCTTGCTACTGGCTACGAGAAGGCTCAGGTCGACAGGGAATACAAGAGGAGCGGGGACATGGGCCTGGCTGTGCAGGGCATCAAGTCGGCAACCAGATTCAAACGGATGGACAGCAAGAGGTACACAGTACTGGAAACATATGAAAAGGTCAGAAAGATAGCTGAAACTGGCGGGGAGGGCAGCAAGGAGAAGAAGATAAACATGCTTGCCGACATGATAAGCGCGGCAACGCCAGTAGAGGCAAAGTACATGGTCAGGTATGTGCTCGGCCAGCTGCGCATGGGCGTGGGCGACTCCACCATAATGGAGGCATTGTCAGTCACAGCTACCGGTGACCGCAAGCTGAAGCCGAAGCTTGAACGGGCATACAACATATGCAGCGATCTCGGGCTTGTCGCAATGGAGCTTGCGAAGGGCGGCCCTGATGCAATAGAGAATTTCAAGGTGATGCTCTTCAAGCCGATAAGGCCCGCGCTTGCGGAGCGCCTTCCAACGGCAGAGCAGATACTGGAGCGCATGCACGGCATAGCCGCCATAGAGCAGAAGTATGACGGCTTCAGGGTGCAGATACACAAGGATGGCAGTGAGGTAAAGCTTTTCTCAAGAAGGCTCGAGAATACAACAAACATGTTCCCAGATATCGTAAAGGCCGTGAAGGACGAGGTAAATGAGAAAAGGATCATATTCGAGGGCGAGGCGCTGGCATTCAATGAATCAACTCTTGAATATCTCCCATTCCAGGAGACAATACAGAGGAAGAGGAAGCATGATGTTGCAAAGAAGGCCGAGGAGCTGCCGCTGCACCTTTTCGCATTTGACATTCTTTACCTGAACAACAGGGACTGGCTCAGCGAGCCCTACAAGAAGAGGAGGGAAAAGGTGGAGGAGATATTCTCCAAGGGCAGGTTCATAACGCCAACAGTGCGCATTGTGACAAAATCGCCGAAGGCGCTTGAGGAGTTCTTCGAGAAGTCAATAGAGAACGGGCTTGAGGGCGTTATAGCAAAGGACCTTGATGCGCCGTACATTGCCGGCGCAAGAAAATTCTCATGGATAAAGCTGAAGAGGAGCTACAAGGGCGAGCTTTCCGATACCCTTGATCTTGTGATTGTCGGGTATTATCTGGGAAGGGGGAGCAGGGCGGAATTCAAGTTCGGCGGCCTTCTATGCGCGACCTACAACAAAAAGAGGGATGTATTTGAGACCGTATCAAGGATCGGCACCGGATTCACTGAGCAGCAGATGCAGGAATTGAAGACCATGCTGGACAGGATAAAATCAAAGAGCAAACCGGCAAGGATTGATTCCATTGTTGAACCGGATTTCTGGGTCCAGCCAAGATATGTCGTAACGATAAATGCGGACGAGATTACCAAATCCCCGATGCACACCTGCGGCAGGGAAAGGCAGCAGAACGGCATAGAGACCGGCTATGCTCTGAGGTTCCCAAGGCTTGTCGGCCCAACTGCAATAAGAAAGGACAAGGGCCCGGAGGATGCAACAACAACAGAGGAGGTGAAGGAGATGTACGGGCAACAGAAGAAAGTGGGAGTAAAGGAATAGGAATTGCAGCCGCATGCATCTGGTACCTATTTATATCTGAAAAGCTGTAATATGTATGTGATAATTTGAGCTACAGGAATAAGGCAAAGAGAGCGGCAAGGAACAAAACTGCAAGCCTGGTAAGAAAGGAAAAAAGTGCGGCACCACTGAAACTTTTCGCAGTCTGCGCCCTTGCATTCATCCTGAATAGCGGGCCTGTGGAAGATGCTAAATCAATCTATGGCGAGAATTCGCCATCTGCAGGCATATCCTCAGCTGTGGATGCGGACCAGCCGCAGCAGGTTTTCACAGAGGTCAAGGCCTCCTGGAATGTTGTGGATATCACCCAAAAGGGAGGCAGGAATGAAAGATTGGCTCAATGGATAGGGATATCAAACATGAATAGGAATGTGCGCCCCGGCGAACGGGTAATAAAGACTGATCTAATACAGGCAGGCGCATTATGCGATGAAAACGGATGCAGATTATTCTATGAACTGCTGCCCCTGCAAGCTCTGAGCTATAGATTTACGGTGAACGGCGGAGACAGAATAAACGCCCAGATAAGCAAATTAAGCGGGGGAAAAGACCTGTGGCTGATAAGATTAAACGACCAGACGAAAAACATCACAATAAATGAGAAAGTAAGATACCACAGCTCCCAGGAGGCAGTCCAGTGGATACTAGAAACTCCGACAGCCGTCCGGGAGGGAAATATCTCCCTTTCCGAACTTCCCAGGTTCAATGAGGCTGCCTTCTTTGACTGCAGCTCAAAAACGGACAGCCCAGCACCCATAAAATTCTACAAGCTTGAGATTACAAGAAATTGGAGGGCGATGACAAAAACAGAGACAAGGCCCGGGAATGACAACAGCATTATAATAAGGCGATTAAGGAGATAAGCCTTTGATGAGGAGCTCTCTTAACTCGTAATGGCTTTCAACAATATGCTTTGGCGGATGGGCGACCAGCTCAGCAGGCTCGTAGAGCAGCGGCGCTCCACCTGGGTGGAATAGTATGAAGTCTATGCCCGCATTTCTTGCTGCAGCAAGATCATTGCCCGTGTCTCCCACCATTACCGCATCGGCCTTATTTCCGCGCAGTATCCTCAAAGCGAATTCTATCCCTTCGGGGTGGGGTTTATTATTCTTCACGTCCCTGTTTGTCACAACTGCCCTGAATAGATGCAGGATATCGTCCTTAGCCAGCAGCTCCCTGAGCTCCAGAATGTTTGTGCTTACCACGGCAAGACCCTTTCCGGCAGCACTAAGGTCCAATAAGAGTTCCTTGGCGCCATCGTGCAATTTTGCGGCAAAAACAGGAGTTTTTGCGATTTCCCTGACCATATCGTAATATGGGAGCACCTGCATCTCACCAAGCCCCTGCCCCCTTACCTTCCTCAATCCCCATCTCATCTGCTCATTTATCTGGGCAACATTCAAATTCATTCCAAATTTCTCAGAGCACCTTCTGATCGCCCAGGTCCAGGCGCCCAATGTATTGCCAAGGCAGCCATCGTAGTCAAATAGGACATGCTTATAAGCCACATTTACCACAGTAGTATTCTGGTGGGAGATTATAAAAGAATATGCGAATAGTGCCCCTTTAGGCTAAAACCAGTACAAATCTTTGCAAAATAAGGAAAGAAAAGGAATACGAATCATACCTTCCTTATGCCCTCAATTACTTTCGAGAATTTCTGTACGCTTTTTGTTATCTCCTTCATTCTCGGATTGAGCCTGTAGCCGAGGCCGTACCCCTTTTCCGTCCTGATGTGGGTAGGCTGTATGACATTCAGGTCCAGCGACAATTCCCTAAGTGTTATGATGAGGGTCTTCCTTGTGAATTTCTTCTCCAGTATTGCATAAAGCTCTCTCGTTGTCCTTGGCGATTTCTGCAATAGCAAGGCCATGACTGCATAGTTCGGCCTGCTGAGCACCTTCCTGAGGGCCCATACCTCATCCTTGTCCTTCTCCTTCTTTGCCATAATCCTATATTAGTAAAGAAGCTTTAAAAGCCTTTCCTAATCTACTGCTTTATTAACAAAACTCCACAAGCTAAAATATATACGAAAGTATATATACTTTTACTAAAGTAAATATATACTTATCCTGCTGCAGCTTCATGGATATAACCGCTCCCGTAGTCCGTAGCGGTCTCGGAGCTGTCGAAAAACAGTGGCCTGCGCGAACAGGCAGTATGGACCCAACTCGCATCGAGAGCGCCACTTTGGGTGTTACCTCAAAGTGATATTAAATGGAAATAAAAATTAATAAACCTATGCGGTGGTTAAATCCTCAAGTTTAAAAGCCAGATGCAGATATTGAAAAAAGCTTCGGACCCGTACGCCTTGGCTTATCTATGGATTGCGTTGGAATTGAACTATAATATTCTGGTGCTCAGCAAAACAGATGCGAACGAATTCATTGACGCATTGGCCCTTTTCATCCCAAGATACTATACTGTATTGGATTTAAGGAAAAATAGGAGCATCGACCTTATAAATTTTACAAGGATTGCCGATAAAAGGGAAAGCAATATCAACAGGGCAAAGGCTGTTTGCGCCAAATTTCTGCCCAAAAAGGCCGAAATGGCAAAGGAAAACCTCATTTTTTCTCTGATGCCGGACAGGATCCTGTCAAACGGCGATTCCCCAACAAGCGCTCTTTTTAGATTCTCAAAATTCGGAATATCCTTCACGACTTCAATAAGTGGTAATTTCAGGAACAGGAGCATAATAAAGCTCCTGAAATCCAAGCCCTACCAGATCAGAGGTGGAGATATCAATGCACTGGACATATCCATACTGCTTGATGGGGATAAGAACGGGCTTTATATTTCCGCAATTACAGAATACTCCTGGCTTGAAAGGGCAGAGATGAGGGCAACAGACCAGGCCATCATCGCAAAAAGCTTCCAGAACTCAAGGATTGCATACAACAGAGCACTGGATTTTGATAATGCCAAAAAATCAAAGCTGGCGATTGAGTACGCCAGGGCAAACCTTTTGGATGTTGAATCAATAAATGAAGAGATCGAAAAAAGGGCGGAATTCATCAACAACATCGAAAACAGGGACACATCAGTGCCCAACCCGATAATTCTGTATAACGAAATAAAATGAGGGTGCAAAGGTCTAAAAAATGGTCCATCATAATATTATAGATGGCCTTAGTGGTGTAACGGCTCGCACGGAGGACTGTGGATCCTTTAGACCGGGTTCGACATAAACTTCTTGGAAAGAAGTTTAATCAAGAAGTTGCGAAAATCCCGGCTAAGGCCCATTCAGGCCATACTCAAAACGTTCATGGCCTAGCCGTTATTTTATACGACATGAATAGATAAGTCCATCTCCCAATTTGATATTCAAGTTAAATGAATAAATGCTATAGATAAAAGCTATGCACCATATCGCATAACATTTAAGGAAAGTTATATACTATACTGCACACCTTTATAATGACGCAAAGCTATTTATATGTTTATATGCTTAAACATATTAAGGTGGTTATGTGGAAAGACGAACTACAGTCATATTAGATAAAAATGTATATGATGCTCTTGTCAAAGAGAGCTTGGAGGAGTATAAAACAGCCAAGGCAATATCTAAAGTTCTGAATGAGATACTTAAAAGGGCTCTAATGAACAGGGCAAAACTTTCAACCTTGGTTAATTCAAAGAAGATAAAAACCATTACTGCAAAGGAGTTTGAGGAATTCAGATCTGAACTTTCTAATGCGGTGTAATTTTGATAATAGATACAACCTATCTTCTCCCGCTTACGAGCATAGGCATAGATACAGATTTGCTTAAAGCCATGGAAGATAATAGGATTAAATTAGACATAAGTACTCTTTCAATAAGTTCTATATCGATATTTGAATTGCAGGCAAAAGCAGCCAAATTAGACATACCAACTGTCCATACAATAGAAGCAATAGAAGTCATAGATACAGTATTTAAAATTCAACCATTTTATAATGGGAAGATTGTGCAGGTAAGTTATGAGCTATTAAGCTATATAAAAGACTATATAGACTGCATAATAGTTGCTACAGCGATAGTGTTAAAGGAAGATTTGATAACTGAGGATTCTAAAATCCACGATAATAAAGACTTAATTAAAAAGAAATACAAAATAGATGTATTAAATTTCAATGCGCTTATAAAAAGTACGAACGAGTGATAGGTAATTTTATGGGTCGTGGTAAAAAGAGCAGTAAAGGTGGATGCTCTATCTGTAGCAGTCAAAAGAAAGTTTGGAAAGAGAGTAAAAGAAATCGGTTAAAGATAAAGCAAGAGACTAAAAATATCTCACAAAGCTTATAGATTCATAATGTAATATTACTATTATAAAAATAAGGTGCGTGACATGAACACAGGCAACATCACTCAGCTAAGGCCCAGAAATTTACTGACGTCAAATCGACGACAAAATAAGTGATACTTTGACAGAACCACACAAGATTGTATTGATATACGACTTTCACCATGTTCGACCTGTCCCTAGTTTTGAGAATGACATATTAGGATCGATAGAAGGCAATAATACTACACTTTTGATAGAATCCCCACGTGATAATAACACTAAATTCAGTGAAATGGTGAGTTCGACTGATCAATACATATCTAAAGATGATTATAAACTTAGGGCTTATATTTCAGGAACATTCAGTAAGAATATTGTAGACCCTAATGTTGAAAAATTTGCTATATTTTTACGATTATACCATAGTAAAAAAATAGGAAGCATAGAACTTATCGATACTGAAGAAAAAGAAACATTAGAAGCTTCAAAATTCGCAACTTATGCTACGGATGCAAAGATAACAACCGAGGGTGAAGATGATTGGGCTATCTCAATGCTTACACAGGCATGTATAATATCATTAGGATGGTATAAATGCGATCTAGGAAGAGAAGAACCAATGGTAGAGAAGATTTTCGAATATGCAGAAAAAAGTGATACAGTTCTAGTTAATACCGGAGCAACTCATGCTGCCTCATTTTTAGAATCTATAACGAATTCTGAAAAGTATAGAAATAACGAAATAAAAATTTCAACTTTAGGCAGTAAGGGCTTTGTTGATAATGGTTGGATTGGTTTTAACTTGGAAAAACAATTGGCGAGTTTAATCAAAGAAATTGATTCTGAACTATTAGATCAAATCTTAATTGCGACTGAAGACCAGTTTAGGGACTTGTTCGGTCGATGTATTAAAACAATCAAACCAAGAATAAAAGAGGATGCCAAACTTGCCTCATGTTCATTACTTTATTTAGTATACCATTCGAGCCCAGGAGCAGATTCGGATGAATGGGCACCACAACTAAGGAGAGTAGCAGAGTATTTGATAAGTAACCCTACAGAGCCTAAAGAGATAATAGATATTGTGAAGGCTGGACCTAGATCTGAGCAATTTAAAGGATTTATAAGCTCCATAGAAGAAAAATCTACTAAACAAAAGGTAAAATCAACATAGAAAGTGAGAACTATGGACAAAACGAATGTGTTTCGGCTAAGGCCCCATTTACGTTAAACTAAAGACAAATATGCTGTGATAATTTGATAAAAGATAGGCTCATTGAAGCAAATGCAGTAAAATTTGGAGACTTTATTCTTTCTTCTGATAAAAAATCAAATTATTATGTTGATATAAAAGGTGCAATAACCAATCCTTTTTTTCTATCAGAGATTGCTACAGAAATTTCCAAGAGAGTTTCATCTAAAAAAATTGCCGGTATAGAGTTAGGTGTTGTACCTCTTCTGACAGCAACTTCTCTCCAATTAGGAATACCTTTTATTATTATAAGAAAAGATTTCCCAAAACACGGTATGGAAGAACAGATTATTGGAAATGTATCTCATGGCGAATGTATTGATATTATCGAAGATGTAATAACAACAGGCAAATCTGTCTTAAAAGCTGTTGAGCTCTTAAGAAGAAAAGGAGCAAAGATCTCAAAGGTAATTTGCGTTGTCGATAGGGAAGGTGGAGGAAGAGCAGAACTACATAACAATGGGCTTGAATTATTCGAACTTGTGAAGGTATCCGAATTAATTAAATTGAAAAGGTAATCATATGACCAAAGATCAGGCAGGGACTATGCTGAAACCAAAAGGCTCGCTAATGCCTATAATTACAAGATTAATAAACATTGCTTAACTATTGTTTATGTGTGATCGCATGAAAAGGAATGGATCTCTTTGGATAATACTGCTCTTGGCCGTCATGGGAACACTGTTTTCCGGCTATCTTACGTATTATACTTTTGCAAACAATAAACCCGGCTGCGACCTTTACTTTTTTGGCCTCCCCAGCTGTTTCTTCGGCGCACTGATGTATGCGATAATATTCATCTCCTCTCTCGTTGTCATTGCGGATCATGCCTACAGGAACAAAAGGACAATAGCAATTAGCATAATATCGGCAATAGGGATCGCCTTTGCAACCTTCCTAACCTTGTACATCCTCTCGTTCAAGACCTGCACCTCGCTGGAGATACTCGGAATTCCGCCCTGCGTATACGGGCTTTTGATGTACATAGCAATTTTACTGCTTGCGATTTCCTCGGTTTCGGCTGCAAAACACAAACCTGCAGACGGCAAATAAACGCCTTAATTGCGCTTTGAGGGGCAACGTCGGTATCCGAGGTGCAGGAAGCATAGACCCTATGGTAAACTATTTAAAGCATACCAGCCATTTAATAATCAGTGTAACCATTGATTGAAAGGTGTATTTGTGGCTAAAAGGAAAAAAACAAAGACTGGGAAAGAGATGATAGACAAAGAGGTTGGGAGTCTGGCGAGCAGCGCAAGATCCGGCAAGGCCAAGATTGACAAGAAGATGTCAAAAGCAGGGGTTGACTACAAGACAGTGGGCGGAGCGATTATAACAATAATCGGGATAGTGCTCATAGTGTTTAACATTTCCGCGGTGCTGATGGCGGTTGTAGGTTTTGTGTTGGTGTACTTCGGGTTGAAGCTGCTCGGATATACTATAAAGATATGAGTTATATGTAATTTTTAGGTGTAAAAATGAGTACATGGAAAAGCATAACCGGGATAATCCTTTTGGTTGTAGGTATTTGGGTGTTTTGGCAGAACTACCACACCATAAGCCAGTGCAATTCTGTTGCTGGCAAGATCTCTACCGCACTAACCTCTATATTTGGGGGCAACGGAGCGCAGATGTGCTATAATTCGCAATTGGCTGAAATAGGCGGCATAATTGTTGCAATAATAGGCCTTGTAATAATAATCAGCTCCTTGAGGGAAGGAAGCGGTGGCAGAAGGCAGCGAAGATAAAATTGCCGTATCACTGGCTTTGAAAGATAAGCCAGGTTTTTTATTTTTAGGGATATCCTAATTCTTTACGGGCTGGGATCTTACAGATCTGCGATATTAAGGAAGGAAAAGAAGGGGATAATGAATGAGGGCTGTGAGCATACTGCTGACGATAATAATCCTTGCAATAGTAGCAATTGCAGCCATCTATATATACAATCCAAACCTGATCTACAATCTCCTCGGCATTTCCAACGATGTATACGTATCTGGGGTTTCAGTGGAGATAAACAGCGTTAATCCAATATCCTGCTTTGGCAGTGTAGTACAGCCATTCCCCGGATTCTACACAGAAAAAGGATCCCAGTTCCAGTATATGTTTAACCTTAGCAACAGCTGTCCAGCGTCGCATAATGTAACAACCATAAATGTGCTCAATAATAACTTTGCCGTCCAGGTAACAGACCCAAAACTGCCCTACGAGATATTCTCAAACAACAGGGTTCCATTCAAATTGCTGATAACCCCGACATCAAGCTTTAATGGCGGCGTGTTGACGCTGCAGGTCAATGTAACCTGATCCTTGGCTGTGGTACCGAGCCTTTCCGCACCCCAAAAGTTAATTCGGGTTTCATTTGAAGTTGGTTTCTATCTTCACTGATTCTATCATGTCTATTGCATCAGGCCTCAGCCTTGGCCAGGTGTCATGGTGCCTGCTGCGGCTGTCCGTGTATTCTGCACCGTTCAAATATATGCATGCAAGTGCCATTTCGCATGGGACTACTGCAAAATAGCCCTTCAGGTTGATATTGTGGTGCGGGGCAACATAGGGTTGCCATAATGTCTGGTCTGGTATGAAAAAGCGCTCTGTTGTTGGCTCTGCAGAGACAAGCCTCCTGTTCCGGACCATTCCATATGCGCTTTCATGTCCCCTGCCGCTGAAGCCGACATCCGAATGGCTGCACATTTCTCCATAATAGAGCCAGGCATCTCTGCCATCAATTCTCAATTTTCCCCTGTATGCAAATTCTGTAAGCTCTGTAACCGGATTATCATCGCCATACCCATGAAGCCAAAGATCCTGGTCTACCTCTGCAAGGTACCTCAAAATCTCAATATCAGGCTCCCTGTCCCTCATGCCGTATTGCCTTCTGTCACTGCCAACATGCGTATAAACACCAAACCATGCCTGGTACATATCGCTATTTGGATCAAAACGCAAAGAGCTGCCAGTAGGTGAAGGCCTTCCCATTGTCCAGTAGTTGTTTCCCACTATCGGTATGCTGTTTTCCTGCCATTTTTTGGACATGTTGGTGCTTTCATATCCACGAAGAAATGGGCCGTATTCCTGTATTGATGGCCTTATGCCGATAAAAAATTCATTGTTCTTGAATTTTGCATCATATATCCGGATATTTACTGCTATCCCGACATTCCTGATCATCTCTTGAAATTTCCCGGCCGCATCAGTGGTCCAATGCATTGTTATCACTACCAGAATATCAGCTTTTATAATATAAATAGTTTTCTAGAGGCCAGCCCAGAGCAGATTTTCGCAATAATTTTTATATCAGCTGCCGCTGTGCGCGGCACTCATGTGCGCGGTCAGGTCGCTCTCTGTTTCGAACCGCTCATAGCAGATGTCGCATTCGTAATCCTCTACGTCCTGCCCGGGGTGTGCATCCCTGACATGCTCTGCCAGCTCGTCCCCGTTGTCGAATACCTCGCCGCATATGCTGCATTTGTACTCCGCCATTTATCTCGATTAGAATTATACAGCAAAAATTAATAATTATACTGCCTGTGCCTGGATATGAAGCCGTCTGCCCCGAAATCAGCTCCATGGCTTTGGCCGAAAGTATTTTAATACTAATTATGTATAATTACATTAATTATGTATAATTAGTGATCGGATGATGCAAGAGAACCGGACTAAGGACATGCCGCATAAAAATGCGCCAAACACATTTTTGAGGTGCCCTGCAAAGTTAAAAAGGGGCATTGCAGCTCTTGGCATGCTTGCTGCGCTATCTGGGCAGCCATTGCTAAGGGCTGATGATGCTGCAGCCAAGCAGCAGGCCAATGACGGCATTAGCGTATCCAGCGCCATACTCGATACAACACAATACACAAACAATGCGGTCACAACCCAGGGGAACTGGATCAACCGCTTCAAGTGGGGATCAGATGAGCTTATGATCGTTGGAGGGCCTTCAAATACATTCAATCTGGCTGGGGTTAACACACACACCGATGACCTCAGCGCCAAGTTTACCGGCGATCTAGGCATGATGAGGTTCACCTATTATAACGACATGGGGAATGCCTCATTCGGGCCTGATATCGATATGCGGCTGGTAAAGGCCAGGGGCTGGAAGCTTTACGCACTTGGGGATATCTCCAGCGTGCGGTTAAGCACTGATAAGGTAAGGCATACGGATTTTGGCATCGGCGGCAGGCTGAACAGGGGAAACCACAACATCTTCTTCATAAGGTCTGACAGGATGATCAATGCAGGGAGGAGCAAGCAGGAGTCATCCAGGTTCGGCTATTCCTATGAAAGCAAGGATAGGCTAGCTGCCTTCATGGTCGATCAGTACAGCGGCGGCGTCAAGAACCTTTACTCCGGTTATCTGGGCTTTCATGATTTCAGGCTTGTCTCCAGCTACAATGCAAACACAAGGGTGTTCTCTGAAAGCAGCTATCTCACATACCACAGCCCGCTGCCGGATTACGCAATAACAACCAAGCTCAGCGACAACAACATCTATACCGTGAAATCAATACTTGATTCGGACAACACGAGCAGGTATGCAACACCGCCTCCGACCTATCTGAGGCCAACAGGGAGATTCGGTGACATATTAAAATTCAAGTACAACCGGAATCCCGCAGATAAAAAATTCGGATACGACTTTGATGCGTACAATGCCTCAATGGTAAAGCTGACGCCGAACACGGGAATCGTGGTAACGCAGAATCTAACAGTGGACACAAAGGGCATAAGGCATGAGGGCGGGGGGATAGGGTACATGTTCCTTAAGGAGAGGCTGGTCCCTGTAGCAATATGGGAAAGCCATGGGTTGATAACATTCAACCTGGGCTACACATTCAGAGGCAGAATAAATGAGTAATGGCATTCAGAGCCAGGATGCAACTTTTCTCACTAGCTCTACATCCTGTTGCTGATGTCATGGGGATGGCTCTCTTTTAGCCCTGCCTGGGTTATCCTTATGAATTTCGCATTCCTCTGCAATTCCTGCAGATCCTTTGCGCCGCAATAGCTCATGCCTGAGCGGAGCCCGCCAATAAGCTGCGTAATGATCTCCTCAAGCCTGCCCTTGTATGTTATAAGCCCCTCAACACCCTCCGGAACGTCGTCTTCCAGAAGTTCTGCGATTATCTCCTTCTCATCCCTCTTCCCATTGCCGTTCTGCTCCACTATCCTCCTGTCTATCGTAGCAGCCAGTGATGCCATGCCCCTTGTCATCTTGTACCTTATCCCGTCCCTAAGTATCGTTGGCCCCGGACTCTCATCAGTTCCTGCAAAGAGGCTGCCGCACATTATTGATGATGCACCAGCGGCAATCGCCTTTGTCACATCCCCAGGGTGCCTTATCCCGCCATCAGCAATTACGGGTATATCATAATCGGATGCACTCCTAACGCAATCCATAATGGCCGTAAGCTGCGGTACGCCGGCACCCGCAACTATCCTTGTTGTGCATGTGCTTCCTGGTCCAACCCCAACCTTTATCACATCAGCACCAGCCTTTATCAGGTCAAGCGTCCCCTCGGCAGTTGCGACATTCCCGGCAACAACGTCAACCCCGAAGTTTTTCTTTATCTCCTTTATTGTCTCTATGCCCCTTACGGAATGGCCATGTGCGATATCCACGACTATTGCATCAACATCCGCATCCACAAGCCTCTGGGCCCTCTCCAGGTAATCATCCTTTACGCCGATGGCTGCCGCAACGCGCAGCCTGCCCTTTGGGTCCTTTGTTGCGTTTGGGAACTGCTTTCTTTTCACTATGTCCCTTGTTGTTATAAGCCCCACAAGTTTTCCATCCTTTTCGATTACTGGCAGCTTCTCTATCTTGTTCCTGTGCAGCATCTCCTTGGCCTCGTCTATCTTTATTCCAGGATCTGCAGTGATCAGGTCCTTAAATGGTGTCATCACCTCTGATACCATTCTATCCTGTTTATCCTCAAACAGGATGTCTCTCTTTGTCACAAGCCCTAGCACATGCCTCCCAGAATCAATAATCACAATGCCGCCTATCCCATGGGTTTTAATCAATTCGTTTGCCTCCTCTACAGTGTTGTCAACCTGAAGGGTCATTGGGCGCTCTATAAGTATGCCCTCAGAGCGCTTTACCTTTGCAACCTCTGCCACCTCTCTTTCGATGCTCAGGAACCTGTGTATGACTCCTATTCCGCCAAGCCTTGCCAGTGCTATTGCCATCTGAGATTCGGTGACAACATCCATATTGGCGCTTACTACCGGGATTCCAAGTTTTATGCTCCTGGAGAATCTTGTGCTGACATCCACCTCCCTCCTTGACCTTATGGGCGAGAACCCGGGGATTAGCAGGACGTCATCAAATGCAAGCCCTGTTGGAAAATCAGAATGATCCCCCATCATAACCCCCTAATTATTATAAAGGAAGCAAATAAAAGGCATCCTGTTTATGGTGCACTCATCAGGTGCTGCCCTATTGCGGCAAACCCGGTATATGCTGACACAAGGCTGGCAAGAAGCAGCAGTATACAGAATATTATCAGAATAATGCGCCAGTTGGCAGGCGTCCTCTTCCTAGTATCGGGAAGCCTGTCTGAAATAAGCGAAACAGGGTATGAGAATATTGCGGCCAGGCCGTAACCAAGGTATAGCGCAAGCAGTCCAATCGGCGCAGCCGTAAGCCCGAGATTGTATCCTGCTATGCCATAGACTATTATCATCGCACCCATCATCAGCCCGAGGAAGCCCACATACTCAAGCCTAAGCCTGTATCTTACCGCCATTGAGAATGATAACAGAAGAATCCCGAAGGATAGGAATGGGTCATAGAATAGAATGTTGTAGCTGCCAGGCAATGGCCATGTGAACTGGCCCCACAGGCCCATGACCAGCATGTACAGGCCGATAAGCGCAATAGGCAGGCTTGCTGCCATCAGGTGCTCCTGGAAGCTTCTCCTCTTTCTATAAAGTAGGTACATGGATGATACTGTGTAAAGAAGCATGAATCCGGCAAAGCTCACGGAAAAAAGGGCATATGCAAGATTGTCTATAAACACCATGCTCTAGCTTGCTCTGGTTAACTATTTAAAGATTTCTGAGCCTGGCCAGCAGCAGGCTTTATATATCTAGATGTGACAATTAAATGTGATAAAAAGCGGCAGGGATTAGAACCGGTTTAATTGTGATAATTTACGGCAGGCCAAATTCTTAAAGATTATGATTAATTTATATACTTTACAAACAATGTTTGGTTGATAATATGTCCACAAAAAATATGACTGCTGCGCCCAAAGAGATGGGCCTGATCGGGCTCGGCAATATGGGGAGAAACATTGCAGAAAGAATGCATTACAGCGATTATTTCCTTATATTGTACGATAAGATGGGGAAGAACTACACACCTTTTAGGGAGAGGAGTGGAGTCCATTTGTCTGATGACATGCAGGATTTTGCATATTGGCTTGAAGAAGCCCCAACCGGCAGCTCCATAGTATGGGCAATGGTTCCCGGCGGCTCCATTACAAACAATCTTATGAATGAATTGTCGGGGTTGCTCCGCAGCAACGACATAGTCATTGATGCATCAAATTCCGATTATACGGATTCGGTAGCAAACTACAACACATTGAAAAACAGGGGCATCTACTACCTTGATGTGGGCTGCGCCGGTGGGCCGGAAGACCTTTTGAAAGGGGTATCGTTGATGGTCGGCGGCGACAGGGTTGCATTTGAAAGGGCTGAAGATATCTTCAAAGTAGTGGCCGGAAGCGGCACCTATGGGTACTTGGGAGGAAGCGGATCAGGCCACATGGCAAAACTGGTGCACAATATTGTCTTTTACAGCATATTCCCGGCATACGCCGAAGGCATTGAGTTATTGTCGAATATGGGCAGAGATGACATAAATAGAAGATTTGACATAATAGAGGCATTAAGGCTGCTGGCATCAAGCCCGCCGATAACAACAGGCATAATGGCGGCAATGGTAACCGCAATTAATAAAGAGCAGTTGCCGGCCAATGCCCCGCAGATGAATGTTTCTGAGATGGTCAGATCCGGGCAGAAAAAGGCAGAGAAATTAGGGGTAAGCTTAAGCGTCACAAATGCCATACTTGAAGGATATGCCTCAATGTCCGAGAATTCAAGGAGGATATTCGCTGCAGCCAAGCAGATAATAACAGGCCATTAGGCTTAAACAAATCGCAGGTACAGGTATGCAATTGCAATGGCTGCCATTATTATAAATGCTATGATGCCCAGAATGTTTGACAATTTTCCGTTTACATACTTTCCTAAAATCTGCTTGCTGTTTGATATGTGCAGTATCAATAAAATGAGGACTGGTGTTATAAGGCCGTACAAAACTGCAGAATAGATCAGCATCTGGATAGGGCTAAGACCCAGGAAATTGATTATCAGGCCGATCAGCAACGATATTACAAGGACCATGTAAAAGCCCTTTGCCTGGTGGAATTTTTTGTTCAGGCCCTCCTCTGACTCCCGGATCTCCGCATAGATGTATGAGAGCGACCCTGCAAGCACCGGAATTGCGATCAATCCGGAACCTATTACACCCAGAGCAAACAGGAGGTAGGATGCGTTGCCGGCCAGGGGGCGCAGTGCGCTTGCTGCCTGGTCCACAGTATTGATCTGGGTTATCCCTGCGCTGAATAGGACTGTGCCTGTTGTCAGGATAATGAAGAACATTATTACATTGGAGAAGAGCATGCCGGTATCAACGTCGAAACCCATTTCCTTGATGGTCTTTTTATTGACCATGAATTCCTTCTTGCTTGTGCGCCTTCCCTCTGCCTCGGATGATGCCTGCCAGAAGAAGAGATATGGAGAGATCGTTGTCCCGAGCAGTGCGACAAGAATGAGCATAAAAGTCTTGTCCAGGACTATTGTTGGTATCAGCGTGCTGGCAATGACCTTTTGCCAATCCTGTCTCACAAGGAAAGGCACTATAAAATAGGCAAGCAGCGTGAGGCACAGCCATTTGAGCAGCGAGGCTATCTTTTTGTAGGAGAATTTTATAAGGATCAACGCCAGCAAAGCTGTGAAGATTACGCTGAATATTGCGGATGGTATGCGCGGCAGCAGCAGGTTTGACACCGCGCCCATCGCTGATATGTCAGCGCCTATGTTGAGTATCACTGCCGGAAATGTCAGTAGAACAACCAGGTAAAGGACTTTTTTCGAATAATTCCTCTTTATTACGTTTGCAAGCCCTGAGCGCGTTACTATCGCTATCCTTGCGCACATCTCCTGGACTGCCATCATCAACGGCGTGGAGATGAGCGCTGTCCATAGCGTTGATAATCCGAATTTGGCTCCGGCTTGGGAGTATGTGGCAATTCCTGAGGGATCGTCATCGCTTGCGCCAGTTACAAGCCCAGGACCCAGAAGTTTCAGAAACTTCTTTATCCTTGATCCTATCCCAGAGCCCTCACCGTATTTAATCTAATTAGCTCCAATACTATTTAATAGATTTTGCCCTGCGGCGGTGGTCTAACAGATTGGCTGGTCCTGCAATAGTTATGTCACAACAAGCCAATTTATTATGCGGAGATCCGAACTGCCACTAAATCATCATACTCACAGAGTGTATCGAATTCTGTTGGGAGTGCTTCCCGAAGCTCAACGGCTTTCTTAGCCTCGTTAATTTTGTTCAAATGCCTGTATACGGTACTTACAGATATCCCCAAAACTCCCGCAACATCTTTTGGTTTAAGGCCATAGTCGCACAGCGCCTGGATCTCATCATCCTTTTCTGCTGATAGCCTTTGCCTTGGTTCTCTTTTCCTTTTCCATGTTTTAATTTTATTCAAATGCTTGTATACAGTACTTGCTGCTATTTCCAGCCTTTCTGCAGTACCTTTCAGACCAAAGCCGGATTCATACAGTCCTTGAATATCACCATCTTTTATTGGTTTTCTTTTCCTTTTCCCTGCCCTCAATAACCTGCTGGTGACCGTGCTTCTTGGCAATTCAAGCTTTGATGCAATCTCTTTGTGCGTTAACTCATCACCCAACTGCATTACCAGATTGATTTTTTCACTCGGCAGGCGTTTAATAACCTTCTTCCTCCTATGCAGCTTCCTAAGGTACCATGAGACCTTCCGGGGTTTTAATTTCAGGGCATCCGCTATCTCAAAATTTCTCATGCCTTGGCCCTTTAACCTAATAATCTCTTTGCCGACCCTTTCAAATTCCTCTGCTTTGTATCTCTTCAAATGTCTGGATACTGTGCTCTCTGCTATAGTTAATACTCTTGCGATATCATTCTGTTCAACGTGCTCTTTGTACAATCTTATAATCTCCCTCCTCTTTTTTTCAGATATCTCTTTTCTTGCTCCTCTCGTCCTATTGCCAGTCCTCAAAAGACATCTTGTAACGGCACTCCTTTCAATTTCCAGCTTTTTGGCTATTTTCCCATGTGTTAGGCCCAAAGCTCGGAGCTCTATTATTCTAGCTTCATCAGGAAGTTTTCTTTCTGTTTTTTCCAAGCCCTTGGCTTTTCGCACATATCTGCTTATCTGTGCCTTACTGGCTCCGGTAAGACAAATTATTTGTTTGCGTTCAATTCCTAATCGGTCATAGAATATAATCTTGTCTTGTATATCTCTTGCGAGGCGTCGATTTGTGGTTCCGGGTTCTCTTCGCCTTAATAGGCTAGAAAGTATCACTCCCGCTTCCGGACTAATTCTCGTTTGCTGATTGCCTCTAATATTTTCCATACGGAAACACTTATCACTTTATGTTTTTTAGACGGATAAATTCCGTTTCCGGCCGCCAAACATATGCAATGGTACCGTGGATGTATTTACCACACTATTAGTATAAGTCCATTGATATTTAAGCTTTTCCAAAGTTCTGGCTTTGTGAAAAAAGTTATAATTGCGCCAGCAGATTTTGGTGACGCATCTAAACTGGCTAGCTGCCGCTCCTTAGCCCTATCCAGATCCCATTGGGGTCCTTCACATAGCCCATGGCGAAGTTTCCCTCCTCCCAGAGCTTCATCGCCACCGGCGCACCGTTTGCTACGAGCTTGTTGTATAGCTTCTTTGCATCTGCTACCCTAAAGGAGAGGTGGTCCAGCTCGGATCCTGTCCTGTAGGGCGTGTATAGCCTGCAGCTCTTTGAGAAGTAGATCAGGTTAAGGTGCTGTTTGCTCTCCTTCGAAACCATCATCACGACCTTCTCGCCGGGCACCCAGCTTCTCCTGTCCACGACTCTCATTCCCAGGTATTTCGTGTAGAAGTCTATTGACTTTTTCAGGTCTTTTACTCTTATGCATGTGTAATCTAATCCCATATAATCAGGTATAATGGGTAAAGAAAATATATAAATATGCTCGCACCGAAACTGACTGTGGTACTGCAGCATTAAGGGGCTGGCTGCCCATAAGAAATCATTAAAAGGCCTAAATGAATAAAAATTTTGGATTGGATGAACTCTGAACTTGTCTGCAGGAACCTTGTCAAGAGATACGGAAAAGGAGCTGCGGCTCTGGACAATGTAAATATTTCAATACCCTCAAAAGGGATATTCGCGCTCATAGGCAGAAACGGCGCAGGCAAGACAACACTCATCAGGATACTTGCAACCGGATTGCTCCCGACCTCCGGAGAGGTTACAATAAATGGGATTGACGTCATAAAGGATGCAAAAAGGCTGAGGGAGCAGATAGCGATACTGCCCCAGGAATCCAGGGCGATACAATGGCTTACCCCAAGGCAGACCATAATATCATACCTGCTCTATCGCGGCTTCACCCTAAAAGAGGCTAATTCCAGGGTCAGCGGCACACTGGCAGCGCTCGGCATTAAAAAATATGAGAACAAGCTAAATAGATTGTTGTCCGGGGGCGTCAAAAGAAAGGTGCTAATCTCCACAATCCTCTCCGGCGGATCCAAGATCCTATTCGTTGATGAGCCAACCACCGGCCTGGATCCGATCTCCAGGGCCGAGCTTTGGAAAGTGCTAAAAAAGCTCAAGAGGGACAGGTTCATATTCCTTACTACGCATTATCTGGAAGAGGCGGAGGTGCTTGCGGACAGGATAGGCATACTGGATGAGGGCAAACTTGTTGCGATCGGCACGCTCAACGAGCTCAGGGATATAGTAAAATACACCTATAGCGTAATGGTGCTTCAGAAAGGCGTATCTGTAAAGCCAAGGCACGGCTATGTGATAGTTGGCGATGATGGCTTCAGGCAGATAATCACATCAGAGCAGGAGGCTGACAGGCTGGCGAAGAGATTCATACAGGACAGGACAAAGTTCTCCATAAACCCGATATCCCTTGAGGACATATTCTACTATCTGGTCAAAAAGAATATAGAGTCGGACGAGGCGCAGGAGGAGGATGAGTGGTAATGAAAACGAACAAGCTCAGCCAATTGTACGCATCAATTCTCATAAATGCAGTCTACTCTATGGAAAATTATCCAGTAACGCTTGTGAATACGCTTATGGCCCCGCTTTCTATCCTGATAATAATAGTGCTTATAAGCCATGGCGCGCTGCTGAATGTTTCCATTGCAGGGGCATTGATAATGACAATGGTAACCAGCGGCATAGGTCTGCAGGCCGACCTATCGCACTTGAAAAATGACTTCAAGATTCAGGAGATGATTGTCAGCTCGCCTACAAGCGCATTCATGTACATGCTTGGCATGTCAATGTCAGAGATAATATTCTCGCTCCCTGCAATAATCATATTGACAATACTTGCGGTGCTGTTCATAAAGACCACAATAATAGGGGGCATCATAATATTCATAGTAATGGCGCTTATGTTTACATTCTCCATTGCCCTTGGGTTCTTCCTTTCCACGTACAGCACGGACATAGTCCAGAATTACGCCTTTATCGGGATATTGTCCATATTCCTTACAACCATACCCCCTGTGTATTATCCGATAACATACATACCACTGCCATGGAGGTACATCGCATACCTATCCCCGACAACCTATGCGGCGGAGATCATACAGTCTGCAATAGGCTCCATTCAGCTGTCGCCCGTTACGCTCGCAATAGACTGGATTGTTATAACCGCACTCGCAATCATATTGCTCGCAGTCTCGATAAAGAAGAGCCAGTGGCGCGAGAAATAGATACCAGTCTAAAGCAATCACCGGTCTTTAATGGAATTGATTTGAAAACTAGCTCTTGGTGCTTAATTTCGAAATCTTACAGGGGTCCAATGTGCATGTGGATATATGACTATCTTTTTTAATTTTCCCATACATGCTTGATATTGGGGACTTGAAAGACCGGTTGGGCACGTACGCCTATACGATAAACTTCAGTCGTTCGTATAATCGGATAAGATTAAGCTTGAGAGTTATTTTAAACCTTAGCTTTCATTTATTAGCAAAGGGAATACTTTGAAAGCAGTAATGATTGTTATTTTGTCATCATTCATACTTCTTTCCAGTGCAACCTTTGTAATCGGAGCTAGTAAACACTACACCGAGCAGTCGGGGCTAACGTTTGTAAATAATTTTACAGGTGCTATCGGTTATAATGTCACTGCTGTTGCACAGAGCGATTCAACCGGTATTGGACCAGGTTACTTCATAAGCGGTTATTCCAATAAAGGGTATTGGTACAACGCGGGAATAGCCTATAATTGGTCAGTAGCAAACACTTCACATAATATTGGTTTTACGGCGTTATTTACTGTCCTTGCACCAAACGGCACAGTCATTTATGCGCCCAATATAAAATTCACAGGAACTGTAAACCCGAACGACGAAGTTCTATTGAATCTGTATTTTAAGAATGGGCAGGTAATCATGTTAATAAGAGACTGGAACACTAGCGCCTATGCCGAAACTAATTTCAGCGCGGAAGGCGCAACCAAATTCATTGGCAATCCGAATTCAACATCTTCTGCAAATGGTTTCTATACAGGATTGACTACAGAATGGATTCATCTGAGTCCTTATTATTCAAGCGAGCAGCCCGTATTGTATAGTCCGTTTGGCTACCCTAGTAGCCCTGTGTGGCTCTGGATAGACGAGTTCTGCAGTCCTAGCAGCCTGTGCGCCCCTAAAGCTACCCTGTTTTCCAATTACACCGCCGGTTATATCATGCCCTTTAGTCCTCACATCCTTTGTTCAGTTGGTACAGCAGAGGAATATTTCCCGTCTGGGAATTTTTTAACTGGAATTGTGTGTACTGCACCTGCTTCCACAACTGCGCCAACTACATCTATCCAATCGCAGCCATCATCTGGCGGTGGCTTCTTTCAAGATATATTTTCATATATTTATAACTTCTTTAAGTCCTTATTCTTAGGTAACAATGGTTCAAATAGTACTACAACATATAACAGTAGCACAACTACAATATATGAGCAAAACACCACATCCACAAACACCACAACCACAATAGGTGCAACAACAAGCTCATCTACAACATCCACAGCAACCAGCACAAGCACAACAGTGGGAACAATAACAAGCACATCGACAAAATCATCATCGACTAGCACAAGCACAACAGTAGGAACTATAACAAGCCTATCATCAACATCCACGACAATAGGCACAATAACAAGCACCTCAACAATAAAAAGTGCGTCACCCTGTGATATTAACGGAACATGGATTGGAACCGGCACCTACTACGGAATAAACCTCTTCGGAGACCAGGCACTAGAGATAAACACTGAGCTAGTCTTTAACTTGACGCAGAATGGGAACAATGTAACTGGCGGTTACTTAAGCTATCCTATCAGCCAGACACCAACAGCGCAAGGCATTAAAGATGAGGATACAGGAGCTCCGGATGTTGCTGGTGGCACTGGCGGGCAATTGGCAGGGACCGTTAGTGGGAGCAAGCTTACTCTTTATAACTACGGCCTGGTATATGGTGGGCGTAATTACATTGAGCAGTGGGATCTTGATATCACTTCTTGTGGCCACATGAGTGCAGGTGTAACCAATCTGGACAACATCAGCTTTACGGGGCACACCTCAGCTGCGGATGCCTTCGCTCTAGTCAAGCAATCGTAATTTGAATTACTTAGTGTATGATGAACCCCAATATTGAAAGAATATAAAAAAACTCAAAAGGTTACTTGGCATGTGACCACATTTTTAAAATTTGTAGTCACATACATCCTAGATGCTATGGTTCCATTACAAATATGTAATATTTTTACAATAAAAACATAGTCCTTCTGTCATGTATCCCTTAATTTCCTCTACCGCCCCGTCAGCTAATTATCTCAATAGCTCATTTTAATAGAAAGGTATTTATAATAATTCCTTATAATATTATTATAAGGTAATGAAATGCCCAATATCAATATAGAATTAAAAGGTTATACTGCTGAAGTGGTTGAAAAAATGCTTGCTGATGGCTTCGCCAAAACTAAAACAGAGGCGATACGGTTGGCACTCTTTGAATTTGATAGGATACACAAATTGACCGAAGAGGAACTCTATGCAAAGGCCGTGCAAAAATTGCTAAAAGACATAAAATCTGGAAAAGAGAAGACAAGCAAATATGTTATAACATAGTCCTGATTCGATGGAAGTAGAGCAAACCAGAGAATTCGAGAAGGATATCAAAAAGATTACTGCAAAGACCAAGCAAAGGATCGATGATATAGTAAAATTATTGGCAAATTCAGCGAAACTTGGAGACGAGTTACATTATATGAAAGATGTTTATTCGGTAAGGATAGAAAACAAACGATTGGTTTACCAAATTTTAAAAAAAGAGAACAAGATAATACTTCTGCTATTCAAAAGTAGGGAGGAAGTTTATACATATCTCAGAGGCTATTGAATTGTACACCAACATAACCGCCCCATAACAAAGAAGTGCAAAGCCAACCTAGACGTGTCACGTCGAAAAACAAGTTCAAATCCCTAGTTGGGAGTTGGACTTTGGAATTAGGTCTCTTTAGAATGTCAAAACATCTATTTTCCATAAAAGCTAATGCTTTTATATCCTAAGCGCGATGATATAATGTGGTATTATGGATATAGTGAAAGACCTAAAAGAAAACAATAGAGTAAGTACCAAAAGAGTGCTGGAGGACTTACGTGATTTGCTCAGGAAAACAATAAGTATTGAATTAGGTATAAGTGATATTGAAAAGGTTAATACAGGATTGGAAAAGGGATATCTATACGCGGTTCCACAGAAAGGTTTATCGGTTAAGTTTAAGGAGCAGCTCTACCTTGGTAGTATTGAGTGGGTATTTTATAGAGGTTTAAAATTTAGACAAGGTGAACCGTTTATACATGTTGAAGAAACGAAAGATAAATTTAGTGACACACAATCATTTTTAATAAGGCCTTTAAGTCACATAATTGAGATAAATGCAAAAAGGTTTCTTATCTTTAGTCATTGGAGAGATGTCAGAGAGGACATAGAAAAAGCAATAATGGAATCGACGTATAATAGGGAATACCGCTTGGAACTTGATATGGGTAGTTATAGGAGTGATGAACCTAAGATTTGAACATCCATCCATATCCCTGGAATTTTACAGTTGGCCAGAAATCCAAAAACCGAGTTCAATGACGGGGGCGGTAGAAGAGCTTAAGAGTTATATAGCGGAGTGATATTGTGATAGTATTTGGTATAATAAGCATTTGATAAATCCAAATTTACTTTTGATTCTCTGTTCGCAATAATTCATTATTATTTCTTTCATCTTGTTTTGGCCTGACAAGTACTACGCAGCTAGAAGGCCACGTAAATGCTAGCAGTTTTTCTTTGCCTTTATAATTGGTTCCTATGGTTATGGCAGGGCAAACCCTGCTGTATTGATACGTAAACCTTTCATGCGCTTTTAATTTATAAAAATCATTTTCGGCTGCCACTTCCGCGAGAGTTCCATCTTTTTCTATTCTGAAATTCCCCCAAAAATCCCTGTCCATTTCTGTTATGCGTGCTGGATGCCTATTTCTTAATCCTTTCCTAAAATCTACGCATGTTCTATACAGCAATATAACTTCGTCGAGTGTTGCCTCTCTAAATCCTTGCAAGATAAATTCTGATTCATTTCGTATATTTTCGATTGCGAACTCTAGTTCTTTTTGTACAAGTTTTATTTTTTGCTTTCGCACATTATCACACTATTATTGTGAATTTCTTAATATAATAACCTTGCGATAAACTTGTCGTTAGTGTGGCGTTGTAAAAAATACTATACATAAAATAATGTCATTCTGTCACATACTTTCCAAGTTCAAATCTCTGGAAATGATTTTGAAGTCGTGTTTTGCCTTTCATCTCGACTGCAAAGTTTCAAAATTATGGGTAAAAGTAGATGACGGGAGCGATAGTCGAAGTTAAGGGATACATGACGGAAGGACTACGGTTTTGCTACGAAAACATTAGATATCTGCAATAAATAGCAAGTTTTATATATCTATATATCTAAATCATATAATATTATATGTGATTTAAATGAAAGAGGAGCAGATACAAATAATGCATTCCCCAACACTTAACACCGTTATCATGGTAGAAGACACTTTGAAAGATGCAAAGCAGATAATAAAAATCTCAGAATTAAAGAGAAGGCTACCTAGAAAAGTTATGCACCAGACATTAATGCACATTTTAGATTATCTTCAAAAGAGCGGAAAGATATTAATTACCACAAAGGGTGTGTTGTGGACTTATGCAACACACGATGAACTCAAGAAACTAAAAGAAAGAGGATTAGAAGTATGAAGCCACAGAAGAAAATAACTGTTGTGCTTAAGGATCAAGCGAGAGAAGCGTATGAGTCACTTATGGCAACGGTAAAAGAGCAGCAAAAGAAAGGCAAAACAAATTCGGAAGAGATGCAATTATTTAAATCGATAAATAATAAGATTGCAATACTTAAACAGAATCCGGTTTACGGCCAAAACATCCCAAAGGCATTGATACCAAATACTTTAGAAGTTGATAACCTTTTCAGAGTTGAATTGACACACTTCTGGAGAATGCTTTATACTCTTAAAACAAACGAAGTCGAGATAGTAAGCTTCGTTCTAAATATAATCGATCACGACGATTATGATAAGATGTTTGGCTATAAAGGAAAATAACGCTCAAAAGATAGTCTCAAGGACTTGACGGGGGCGAGATTTGGACTCGCGATCTCCGGATTTCTCTTCATAGCTTAAAAGCTCATCACTCATAGTGCTACGCACATGAGTCCGGCGCTCTACCAGGCTGAGCTACCCCGCCAATCATTAGCTAATTAGGACTGCAATATTAAATATACTATACTATCTAGTTTTCAGGCTGATTATCCTATCATCGCCAAAAGGATGGAGCTTGCCAACAGCATTGCACTCCTTGCAAAGCCTGCAGCCCTGCCCAACTATAAATTTCCCGTCCTCGGTTACCGTGCATCCGCATTTCAGCATTATGCCAGACATGATGGTAATGAGGAATTAATATTTAAAAATGTAACCTTATTTAGATTTTCATATTGCCGAAGCACCGAGATTTGATATGGGAGTTAGATGCGATCGCCAGTACCCCGACGTAAAATAGCGTCGGAAAGATATCGAACTATGTCAAATGCTACCTTTTAGTTCCAAACAGGTGCATTTCCAAGTGTTACTCGGCTGGGTTCCGCGCCGTTTTTCTTTTGGCATGGATTACACTTACCTAATTGATTTCTCAAATTCTTTCCTCACCGTATTATAATCTGGGATCGTCCGCATCAGCCTTGAAAGCTCCCTTTCCCATATTTTCTTTATTTCCCTTACCCTACTGTTTAACTCCTCTGCGGAGAATACTTCATTTTCTTTTTTGCCGTATTTGGTGATCTTCTCGTTAACGATCTTTAAGTCTGGTTTTATTCTATGCTTTTTTATCAGTATCCATGCATCATAGAGGTCTCTTGCAACAGGCTTTGTTCTTTCGATTATCGCCTTTAGCTTATCTGTTAACAGTTCTTGTGGGCTTTCAATGTTTATCATGTAAGGTTTAAGATCTTCATATATGGTTGTTCTGTATATGTCTTTTGTCTCAAAGAATGGCCTTTCTCTTGTGTTAATGTCTATTTGTAATGTCTGCTTTGCCTGTTCGTTCTTTGCTACTGTGTATATTGGACCTTTTATCTTTAGCTTATATTTTAGCATATTTCTGTAATGCTCTGTCGAATAACTAGTCGAGTAATAGGCATTGAGGCCTTTCAGTACTCTATCAGTTTCTCTTTCAATTTCAGCTGCTTCGATATCCTCCTTTATTATGATATCGATATCCTCAGAGAACCTCCCCGAACCATAAAATTTAGATATCGCCGTACCGCCCCTAAATACTAATGCACCCCCAAACTTGCCAGAATAAAGCTCAAACAATACGAGCTCTTGAAGATAATCCTTCTCGGATTGGTCTGCCTTCGCAAAACCAAGCATTCTGGAGTAGTTTTTCCATTTAGCAAGTTCATAATCAAACTGGTTCATATTTAGACAACCTTTTTGGTTTATTTATCGGTATGCCGATAGAATTAGATATCTCTCCAAGCCTTTTCATAACTATTACAGAATCCATCCTCTGCGCAAAGTACACCATACGCTCAACATCTAACCTATCTTCTTTGTAAGCGTTGTTTAAGGCCTCTTCAATATACTGATATGGCGGATTCTGTAAGTATAAAGAGTCCACTATGGCTTTTTCTATATGGGCAACAAAGGCGTTTGTTTCGTTATCTCTATAAAATCCAAACACCCTTGAGGCGCCTAAATTTATGAAATTTATCCTATGCTCTTCTAAGTTTTTAATGTTGGAATGTCTTATTGCGGATATTATATCAATGACGGTAATTATCTGCGTTGTTATGCGGTGGTATCTAAAGGCTGAAAGCAGGCTTATATATGAAGGGTACACTATATTTGACGCTATCGAATATATATCATAGCCCGGCAAATAGTATTTACCTTTTTCTATCCTGCTTAATAATCTACGGCCAACCATCCTACTTAAGAATAGCGAAACGTATTTCTCCTTTTTGCCGGTGATCCTAACTACGTCAAGTGTTGTGAATGCGGGTACGTTCATGCTTTCCATTTCTTTTATAAATTCTTCAGCCTTCATGATAATTTTATACATAGATAAGTATTTATGTCTTTATATCTATCAAATTTGATAGAAATAATGTAATAACTTGCGATCGCCGGGATTTGAACCCGGGTTTTTGCCTTACATCTTGGCTTTTTGATTAAACTTTTTCTCAAAAAGTTTATTGGAGGGGCAAAGTCCTACCAGGCTAGACTACAATCGCATGTTTAATCTATAGAATGGCAGCCAAAGCTATAAAATATGTGGTGTGCTGCCTGGATGGGCTGTGGATAGCCCGCATTGCTTCCTGCTACTGCCTTGGCCCCGATGCGGCTATCACTATGGCTGCTGCGCCCATCTTTGTGCCCCTGCCCCTTGCGACTCTCATTGCCTTTATTGTGTAATCGGCCATCCGCTCCGCAAGGATCGCCTTCAGCGCTGCGCTTGCCTCCTCCTTTGAAGGGCCTGCCCCTGCAAGATCCAGTATCTCGCCAAGATCGCTTTTCTCCAAAGCCTCCGCAGCCTTGCCCTTTATCGCCCTTGCAACGCGCTGCCTGTCGGCTACAGCTCCAACTCCACCCCATTTTATCCACATCCCCATCACCCACTAGTATATGGGTTTTGAGGTATTTAAACCTTGATGGGTTTACAGTAGGTTGTGCCTTTAAGAAGATATATTTATTAATGTATCTGCCCGGATTTTGGCATCCCGAGCTGTTGATTCCGCTTACATCCCGCTTCCGCCGAAGCTGCCCCTCAAGATGGTTTTAGCCTTTTCTGCACCAATTCTGCCACTATTACTTTCAACTGCGGATGCGGTTGCTATGGGCTGAGGCGTTGTGCTGATCGTGTCCTTTGCGCCGGAGGCCGGAACAATGGTATAACCATAGGGTATTTTGTGCGACCAGAACTGTTCAAATCCAAAATACCAGCCTATTTTTACTATGGATTCTAAGCCGCCCAGAAATGCTGCCGTCTTCCACTTTCCTGTCACGATCTTGGCTATTATGGGAGTTTCAAGATATGATGCCCATGCCCTGTAGGTTAATGTTTTGACAAGGCTTCTCTTCTTTGTCTCTATTACCTTTACTTTATCATTCTCACTTAAGCCTGCCTTCTGTTTAAGCGCCATTACCAAAGGCTCTGGAAGGTCCTTTACTATCTTTTCCCCCCTTTCAAGATGCACCGTGTCTGTATCCTTGATTATTTTGTATCCTATGTCAATATTAAAACGTTCGAAAATTTTTGTTCCGTAATATAAGAAAAGCCTGTCGAATGCAAAATAGCCTGGCAGTTTTGTAACCATCTCAACAGCGCTTATGGCTGCAGCATATTTCCATTGCCTTGTCACTGCATAAGAGACTATCGGCGTTACCATGGCGGAGGTCGTGACCCTATAGATAAGGTCTTTGTATAAGCTCCTCTTCCAGCTTTCTTTCACGATAACATTTGCCCTTTCATTCACTCCTGCCTTTTCCTTAAGGCCCCTAAGCATGTCTGTTGGAAGGTCCTCAACGGTTTGGTCTTCTCTTTTTCTATTTCCAGATACGGATTTGAAAATGCTCATCTAAACATCTATAATTACACATAGTTACACTAATTATATATAATTAGGTATAATAACCTTTCGGCCACGATTGCTAACCCCTGCAGACCTGCGCACCTATTTCTTCGATAGCAGCGAATTGAGCTCCGACCCGTCGACATTGAGCCTGTACTTTGCCATTATGGCGTTCCTTAGCTCGTCGATGCCCATCCCTGTGCGCCCCTTCCTTTCCGAGGCGATAAGATCCTCGAGGTCTTTGCCTTTTATCCTCATGAGTTTTGCCTTTACCAGCAGCTCCGCTATGCTGCTATCCTCCTTGCTCATGCATTTGAGGAGCTCATCCATCCCCTGCTTTGTTATTTTCCCGTCAGCGTAGAACCTGAATGCCTCAAGGATCCGCGAGTCCGGTATTGAGTCAACATTTATTCCGTTCCTTCTCAGTTCTGTGAACTTTTGTGTCAGTATGTTCGCCACGAATTCCGGATCGATCTTCATCTCTTCCGTTATTGACTTGAAGAGCTGCAGCTTTGGCGATGTAATCAGTTGCTCGACTATGAGGTTGCTCCTTATCTTTGAGTTAAGGTACTTGCTCTCCTTCTCGATATCAGGTGCCAGTTTCATTGCGGTCTTTCTCATATCATCAGTTACAAGCACCGGCCTTATGTCGGTCTCGGGGTACATCCTTGAGCCTGTGGGCAGCGGCCTTAGGAACTTGGAGGTGCAGTTCTCGTTGTCATGGGCCATTCTCGTCTCTTTTGGCACCCCCTTCAGCGAATAATTGGCGCGCCAGATTGCGAGCTCGGCAGCCTTTTTGGCAGTCTCCTTTTTCCCTGCTATGATTATGAATGAGTCATCTCTCTCCATTCCTAGTTTCTTCCTCAAATCTGAAAGCTCCTGGTCGCTGATGGAGTATTTTGACATATCCTCATCGCTGTGTATTATTCCGTTTACCCCGGCCATCCTTGCGTAGTCGCTTATCTCCGTGCCCAATCTCCTGTTCGGGTTTATCTCAAGGCCGAGCATACCCTTGAAGCCGCTCAGCATGAATGCAAAGACAGTGCCGCCGTTCTTAAGGTTGTCCAGTATTATCTCAGATTTTGTATTCGGGAAGAGATCCGTGACATCCGTTGCTCTCCCTACCTCCGCCTTTGCGCTTACAAGCCTTTTTTTAATCATTATCAGGTTAGTCTGCCTTTTTATCTCGTTCTCCAGGAACCTGTCTATCAGACCCAGCTCCTGCACACCCTTTATCTCAACGCGTGCTCCATCCCTTATGGACATGTTCACATCCTGCCTTATGGAGCCTATGCCCCTCTGGACCCTTCCGGTAAGCCTGAGCATAGTGCCGAGATAGAGCGCAACATCCTTTGCGGTCCTTGGGTCGGGTATGCTCGCATCTGTATCTATCTCTACCAGCGGTATTGCAAGCCTGTCAGTGCTGTATATCACTGATGAACTGGTCGTTGATACAATGCCGCTCGACTCCTCTTCCAGGGAGATGATTGGTATGCCTATCTCATGCTTGCCGACCGTTATCTTTCCGTTAAGCCCGACAAGCATAGTCCTTTGGAATGCGCTTGGGTCGCTGCCGTCTATCACGCCCTTCCTCATGATCTGCATCTCATCGATAATCTGCATCTGCATCGCGCTTGCAATGGAGAGTGCGATCTCAAGTGCATCGCTGTTCAGCTCGTGGGGCGGCTCCTCATCAATATCCACAAGGCAGGTGTTGCCGTCAAACACATTGTATGAGAATCCCCTTGCCCTGAGCTGCTCGAATTCGGCTGATTTGTCCACAGATCCAAGCTCGCCAGCAACCGCACGCTGGTACCTTGATATTGCTGCTATCGGTTTTGCTGATTTGCCAAGGATGTTTGTCGGGCATGAGCAGAAGAGCTTCTCGCTGGTCGCAAGCCTCTGGTGTATCTCCAGGCCGCACATAAAGCCGAGCGCCTTGTAATCTATTTGCCCATTGTTGTTGTTTTTATTTTCAGCTTCCTTTGCCATACACGCACCTATAGAAGGAATTCGTCGTATCTGCTCCTCTTCTTGATCTCCCTTGCGATGCTGCTGTCGAGAAGCCTCTTGCATTCCTCGGCATTGTAGTTGCCGAGCAGCCAGGCAAGCTTCACATATGCGGTTTCGGGTGTCATGTCCTCGCAGTATATGACCCCGAGGCTGTTTATTATCCTGAGATTCCTGTAGACGTTCTTGCTCACCCGCCCATAAAGGCACTGCGAGGTCATCCCAACTATTATTCCATTGTCAACAGCCCTTTTGATCGCACCGACCCAGGGCGTGGCATTCTTGTTCGGTTGGGAAACTGAGACATGGCCCAGGCCGGTTCCCTCGATTATTATGCCTTTGTAATCCTTTTTGATGTAGTGCTCAAGGACTTCTGGATCGCTGTTTGGATGGTACTTTATGAGCGCAACCTTTCTCTCGAAATTTGTTTTTGCAGAAACAGGCTGGTCTATCTCCCCTATTGTCTTGTTGTAATCGTTATTGTATGTTATCTTCAGGCTCCTTTCCACATATGCTATCGGCCTGTCGTTTACCGGCCTGAATGCATCCCTTCTTGAGGTGTGCATCTTCCTTGCGCGGGTGCCCCTTATGAATGAGCATCTCTCATCAGAGCTTGATGAATGCATGCATATCCCAACCTCTGCGATGTCGGAATGCGCTGCTATGGTAACCGATGCTATTAGATTGAAGAATGCGTCGCTCGAACCCCTGTCGCTGCTTCTCTGTGCCCCGGTAACAACAACAGGGCCGTTAAGGTCGCAGAGCATAAAGGCAAGGGCTGATGCGGTATAATGCATGATGTCTGTACCCATTGTCACAACAACCCCGCTTGAGCCGCGGTCAAATGCGCTCTTCACCTCCCTTGCAATGGCAGCCCATTCAAAGGATGTCATGTCCTCGCTGGCAATGCTGAAGAGCTGTTTTACCTCTATGTTTGCTATGTCGGACAATTCTGGCACCTCGTAGAGAAGCTCCTCTGGCTTTATCAGCATGTAAACCCCGCCGGTCTTGTAGTCTATCTTGCTGCCTATGGTGCCGCCAGTGTATATGAGCGTCACTTTTGGAAGCCCGGGCTTTACTCCCGCCTCTGCCTTTGGGAATTCTATGCCCTCGCTGCCGCCAGAGATCTTGCTTAGGAGAAGCGCATTGTCATGTGCGATTCCTATGTTGTAGCCATTTGCCAATTTCAAGATTATTACGTTATCTGCGCTTACCTCCGTCTTGGGCATCAGCTCGCCCTCAACCTCAAGGCCCCTGGCCTTGATTTTTATGCGGTCCCCTATGGCTATGCTGTTTTTCTTGAACAACTTTTGCATCTCTTCAGAGTACAATCTCACACCCTAGGCATACAGAACATTTGCGGATGCAGATTTTATTAATGCATCGGTTGCAGAGCCGATTCCAAAAGCGCCATCAATTTCCGCATTCTTCATTAATACAACCTGCTTATAGTTGTCTGCCCTCGCATTCCATGATTTATCAGTCGATTCTGTAATCATAACATCAAGGCTTTTTCCTATAAACCTATTGTTTAATTCGTGCTGCACCGATCGCACCACTCTGGACAGCATTAGGCTCCTGTAGTTTATCGTCTCCCGAGAATGTTGCCTCATTTTTGATGCAGCCGCATGCGGCCGGGCACCGAACCTTGAGACATTTGTAACATCGGGCTTTGCCCTTTTTATGAATTCGATTGTTTCATCAAAATCCCCCTCAGACTCTCCAGGAAATCCGACAATAATGTCAGTCTCTACGGTGATGTCGGGCATTTTGGACCGCAGCTCCCTGACATAACTTTCGAAGCTTTCCACTTTGCAGTTTCTTTTCATCGCCTTGAGCACCCTGTTGCTTCCGGACTGGATGGGAAGGTGCACGAATTTGTAGAACTTTTTATTTTTCAATGCGTCCAGGAAGGAATCAAAATACCTGTTAAGATGGTCAGGATTCAGCATGCCAATCCTTACCCTGAAGTTTCCATCGATTGCCGATATTTTCTGCATCAGCTCTGCTATGTTTGTCCTTTTGTCAAGTCCATAGGCACCCATATCCTGCGATGTGAGCTGTATCTCCCTGGCGCCGTTATCTGCGCTGCTTTTTATTGCTTTGAGTATTATATCTTCTGAAAAGCTGTTCAGCGCTCCGCGCGCAAACTTGGTCTCGCAGAAATTACAAATAGAAACGCACCCATCACTTACTGGTATTTTCGCTATTATGTTCTTTTTAGGTTCAAGAAAATTGATCCTGTCGACCTTCTTATATCCGTCGAGAATTCTTTTCTTGCCATTATAGGCATCTGTCATCAGGCTGCAGATTTCAGCAATGTTCGGTGCGGTAATTATGCTTGCGCCCGGCGCGTATTTCTCTATTAGGTCCCTGTTTGCGCCGGCCATGCAGCCAGTCACAACGGTCTTTTTCCCGGAACTGTCAAGATTGTTAAGCTTGTAAAGTATCTTCTGCGCTGTTGCACTCTTCACAGTGCAGGTATTCACTATGACAACATCTGCCGAATCCTCCCTTTCCACCAGCTCAACGCCGTCTCTTTCGAGGACCGAGGATATAATGTCGCTATCTGCCTGGTTAAGGGTGCAGCCATAGGTTTTTACAAATGCCCTCAAGCTCATCACTAATGTATTTATATCTAAAAGTGTTAAAAGGATAATGATATGCAGTTGATAAAATGCAGTCAAGAAAGCCAAAAGGCAGACCCATAGCTAAAGGCCTATTAAGGCAGGGTAAAAGCTCCTTGTCCGAAAGGATAAACAGGATAAACTTCCTTCAGCCAAGGGGCATGGAGGATGCAGAAAAGATGGTTTCTACCCTAAGCCAGAGGGTAATTTCCTATGAGAATGCGCTCATGCCCTGGAAACTGGGCAGCTATAGCTGGGAGGACACATTGATGGATCTCACCCATGAAATGGCAGAAATGGATTTACGCACTGAGGAAAGCGGTATCCTGCAGGGAAAGATAGAGATTGCAGAAAAGGCAAAACCCGGAGTGGCAGATATGGCAATGAAAAACTTCTATCTTGAATTTGCAATGGACGGAAGCGATACTTCCCTCCTGGCAGAGTCCAGGGCACGGAAACTTGCGGAAAATTTTGCAGGCACGTTTATTAATGATGTCCATTTCTATCTTGCGTTTGAGGCTGCAAAGGGCAGGTATACCAAATTTGAAACATTGCAGAACCCGTTTGAATATGTACTGCAGATCTATGAGCTGGGGCTTTCACCAGTATGCCATGTTAAAATTCCGTCGATCAAAAACGGCAGGGAAAACTTTATCGTCTACGTTCCGCTGGATATAGACGGAATGAAGGAGCTTGGCGCATATGTTCATGAGGACAAAAAGATCATCAGGGCAGGCACAATGGTAAAAAGGCCGGTCAGTTAGGTTTCAGATAGTATTAAATAGCTATTGTCACCATAAGGTAACAATATAGTTACCTAGCGGTGATGATAGTGAAAGTGCATAATTTGTACAGGATAAAAGAATCTGCGCTAAACTCGGGCAGATCTGTATTTTCCATACAGCAGCTTTCTAATCTTACCGGAAAGCCAAAAAATATAGCAAAGGTATATTCATCACGATTAGTCAAAGAAGGGATGGCGATAAGGGTCGGGAGAGGAAAAATATCATTTGCAAATGATGATTTTATAATTGCAACACAATTGATAGAGCCGTCATATATTTCGCTTAATTCTGCTCTGCTCTTTCATGGCGTGATAAAACAGGTTCCACGCTGCATAGAGTGTGTAACAGCTAGAAACTCCATTGCGTATGATAAGCTAGGCATAGTTTACCATAAGATTCCTGGCGGGTTGTTCTTTGGGTATAAAAGGCAGAGCATGGGAAAAAGCTACATATTTATTGCAGAACCAGAAAAGGCAGTAATAGATGGATTATACCTTAATATCTATGACAAAAGCCAGTTTTCTAAGTACATTGGAAAAGCGGACTTCAAGAAATTTTACCGTGAAATCCACAATTTTAATGGAAAGGGAAATAAGAAATTAAAACGGGTGATTTTTGGTGAGGGCTGATGAATTACTCCAGATTGCAAAACTGATGGGATTGAAGCCCTGGCAGCAGGAGAAACATTATATTCAGTCTTTAGCGCTTGTTACATTGTCCGAGATTGCTATCATATTTAAAGGTGGAACTTACCTCTGGTTTTTCCATGGCTTAAAAAGATTTTCAGAAGATTTGGATTTTACAGCCTCTGCAAAATTGCCAGATAATTTACCAGAACAGGTATCCGAAGGGTTGAAGCTTTTTGGAGTGGAGAACAAAATAAAAAGGATAAAGCAGGACGAGATAGCCACATCTTTCAGGATAAGTGCAAAAGGACCTTTGAATGTCTCTGAAATTAACATGTGTATAATTTATGTTGAGATAAGCAAGAGAGAAGTGGTACTAAGAAACCCAATACCCCTAACATTTGGGTATCCTGCGTATAACCTCCCAACAAAACAGCTATTGGGGATGGATCTGGAAGAGGTTGGTGCAGAGAAAATAAGAGCGATATCTAAAAGGAATGCACCAAGGGATGTATATGATCTTTATTATCTTATAACGAAAAAGGGGATAAAGTTCAACAAAGAGTTGGTAAATCAGAAAATGAGTTATTATAAAACAAAGTTTTCTAGGGCCAAATTCCTAAAAGATGTTGCAAACAAGGAAAGAAATTATTCGGCAGACCTAAAAAGCATAGTCTATGAAACACTTCCAAGCTTTAAAGTGGTTGAGGAATCAATTAGAGAGTGGGTGCCTTAAAATCCATAGTAGGAAAGTATTTTAATCTGCAAATACAGATATTTTACAAATCATATGGTGTAATCATGACATTCCTGTGCGATAGATGCAAACGTGAGATTTACAAGAGCGAGCTGTGCAATTACTGCGGCAAGAAGATATGCAACGACTGCCTGAAGAGCTCAATGCGCGTCCAGAAGGTGACAAGGCTAGTCATATGCAAGGACTGCTGGGGCAACCTGAGAAAGAGGAGCGCCTTCAAGAACAAGAGGGGCGACACAAAGCCGGTAGAGGTCCGCGAATAATAGAGGCTTGGTTGTGGCTAATATGCTTGACATAAAAGCTAGGGAGCAGGAGATTCAGAAATATTGGGAGGATAACCATATTGACGACCTGGTAAGGAGGAGGAATTCGAAGGGAAAGAAATTCTATTTCCTTGACGGACCCCCATATGTAACAGGGGAGCTTGCCTCTCACCATATATGGGTAGAAACGATAAAAGACCTTGTGCTCAGGTACAAAAGGTACAAAGGCCTCAACGTCCACGACAGGGCTGGCTTTGACGTGCACGGGCTTCCGACAGAGGTTAAGGTTGAGAAACTTCTTCAGGTATCATCCAAAAGGGACATAGAGGAAAGGATAGGCATAGACAGGTTTGTGATGGCCTGCAAGGACTATGTGAATGGCCAGATGAAGGGCGCAACCGCATCCTTCAAGAGATTCGGCTCCTCGCTAGATTTTAACACAGTTTACATACCGTCAGAGAACTATTACATTAGCAGCGGCTGGTTTATATTCAAGGAGCTGCACAAAAAGAGGCTGCTCTATAAAGGGCTTGCGCCGCTTTCCTACTGCCCAAGATGCGAGACTGTGCTTTCAGCGCAGGGACCAGAGGTGGAATACGAGGATGAGACAGATTCCTCCATATTTGTAAGATTTAAGATAGACAAGCAAAGAAGCAATAATGCCAAAATAGAGATCAAGGAGAATACCTACCTTGCGGTCTGGACAACAACGCCATGGACCCTCCCATCGAACATGGCAATAGCTGTAAATCCGAAGGATCTGTATGTCATGATTGGTACAGGGAGCGAACACTACATAGTCGCAAAGGAGAGGCTTGAGTCGTTTGTTGCTGCCGCAGATGTAAGTGCTGTAGTCGACTCGGAGTTCTATGGCAGTGAATTGAAGGACATCCGCTTCATAAGCCCCCTGGAAAAGGAGGTGCCTATCCAGAAGAGGTTTGCAAAATACCACAGAGTGATACTGAGCGAGAGCTTTGTAAATGTGAAGGAGGGCACCGGTGTTCTCCACGTTGCACCAGGACACGGACCCGAGGACTTCAAGTTGGGGAGGGAGAACAAATTGCCGATATTTTCGCCCATAGACCAGCATGCCGCCTATACCGATGATGCGGGAATCTTCAGGAACTTGAAGGTGCCAAATGAGGCAAACAGGGCGGTCCTGGAAAAACTGAGGGAGAACAAGGCACTGCTATTTGAGGGCACAATAAGGCACAGCTACCAGCACTGCTGGAGGTGCCATAGCAAGCTGATCCTTAGGGCAACAGAGCAGTGGTTCGTAAATGTTCAAAAGATAAAAAAGAGAATGCTTGATGCAAACAGCAAGGTAATCTGGCATCCGAGGGAGGCGCTGGACTGGTTTGCCGATGCGGTTAAGAGCTCCCCGGACTGGTGCCTTTCAAGGCAGAGGTACTGGGGCGCTCCGCTGCCGGTATGGGTATGCGATTCCTGCAAATCTGTAGAGGTCATAGGCTCATCAATGGAGCTAAAGGAAAGGGCATCATTAAAGGAGGAGCTTCCAGACCTGCACAGGCCCTATGTTGACAATGTGACATTCAAATGCAGCAATTGCGATGGAAGCATGAAAAGGATACCAGACATATTCGATGTTTGGTATGATTCCGGGATATCCCACACAGCAAGCCTTAGGGGCGGCGAGTTTGAGCGGCTCTATCCTGCAGACTGGATAACCGAGAGCAGGGACCAGATCAGGGGATGGTTCTCGGTGCTGTTAAGGACAAGCGTTGCAGTGCACGGCAGATCCGCATTCAAGAGGGTCAATATCGGGGGCATGATAAAGGATGAGCTTGGGCAGGAGATGCACAGGCATCTTGGCAATACAGTATCGGCAATGGAACTCCTTGACATTGTATCGGCAGACGGCTTCAGGCTCTGGTGCTCCAGCCATCCCAGATGGCTTGAGCTGAAGCTGAAGGGGCAGGAGCTAACCGAGGCAGACAGCAACATAATGACCCTCTACAATGTGGCAAACCTTGTAAGGGAATTTGGAATGCTCTCAGGCAGCGAGATCAAAAAACTGAAAAGGCCGGCGCTCCCAAAGCTTGAAAAGGAGGAGAGATGGATCCTCTCAAGGCTGAACACATTGATTGAAAGGACAACCCAGAACCTTGAGAATTACTATGTGGATGTGGCAGTAAGGGAGATAAGGGACTTCATACTTGAGGACATAAGCAGGTTCTACCTGAAGTTCGCAAAGCAGCGCGCAGAATCAGCAGGTAAATCGGAGCTCAGGAGGATATCAAACATCACAGCATATCTGCTGCACAACACCCTGATATTGTCATCCATAATAATCCCCTTTGCCTCTGAATACATCCATAGGGAGCTCTTCGGCGAGAATGGGCATAGCATATTCATGAACAGGTGGCCAAAGCCTGATAAAAGGTTCATAGACAGCGCACTTGAGGATGACTTTGACGTTCTGAAAGAGACATCAAACGCAATCCTGTATTTGAGAGAGAAAACAAACTCAAAGCTCAGGTGGCCGCTCAAGGAGGCAAAGATAGAGACAAATGATGACTCGATAATAGAATCGCTTGAGAGGATGAGCAGCCTGCTGGGCATGTACACAAACACCAAGTCAATAAAGATAGTACATGGAAAGGCCTCGGCAAAGGAGATAAGGCCCGTATTCCAGAGGCTTGGCCCTGAATTCAAGGGCAATGCCCAGGCGGTTGCCGAGGAACTGAAAAAGGCGGATGCGGATGAGGTCCAGAAATCAATAGATAGCGGCGGCTATTACAGGCTGCGCACAGGCAAGGGTCCATTCGACATAAAACCAGAGCATTTCACAGTTGCGGAGAAATCCAGGGCCGAGGGGCACACAATAAGATACAGGGATTCTGAGATTTACTTCGAGATAGATCCAGAATTGACAAACGAGCTCAGGGAGGAACTGATGGCAAGGGAATTGATAAGAAGAATACAATTGATGCGCAAGGAGATTGGATTGACAAGGCTTGACAGGATAAACGTGCACATAAATTCGGACGAGGCGACAAGACCGCTGATTGAGAACGGCAGGGAGCAGATCAGGAAAATAGCAAAGGTAAAGAAGATGGAGATCAACAAAGGCGCAGCAAAGGAACCGCACCAGAGGGATTTCGATATTCTTGGCGCAAAGATAGGGATCTCCATTGCAAAGGCCTGAGCTGCGCAATGAACTCATAATCGATAGGCTTGAAGAATAGGTTTTAATACTTATAAACCCATAATTATATTACTATTTGTGTAGGTGATACCTGTGGAACAAGAACTTCAATTAATAAAGGAAATGCGTAAAAATGGGGACGTTATAAGAAACAAATATAGTGCCCTACAGAAAGATTATCCTAACAGGTTTGTTGCATTATACGAAGGTAAGGTAATAGATTCCGATACCGACCCTAAAACACTCAACTCTAGAATAGAAAAGGATGTTAAAGAGCCAATATTGGTTCTGGTCCAGTTCATACCAGAGAAAGGTACTGAGATATTGTACTAGATCAAGAGGTGTTTGCATGAAAATACCTTTATCATTTTCTGCCAACAAAGACCGGATAACTGTAGAGGCTACGATAATATATGCAAATAGGGCAGTGTTTCCTGTTCTTTTCATTGTGGACACTGGGAGCATGGATACGTTTGTTGACAAAGGTATAGTTTCAAGGGCAAGAATCTCTGTGCCTTCTGAACTTTACCGTTCAGTGAGGATGGGGGGAACAACGATTAGCCTTTCCAAACTGGGAAAAGTAACAATGGTATTTGAGAACGATGTTCATGAACGGACAAGGCTAGACTTTGACGAGATGAAAGTGGCAGACAATGCAAAGCAGACTTCCATTTATTCTGGAGTTTCTATTCTTGGAATGGACTTTCTTATAAGCAAGAGGGCTAAGCTGATAATCGACCCGTCAAAGAGTGAAGCTTGCATAGAAACATGAACTTACTGGAGCAAACGCATTACAAAGCGTACTGCTTGGCACGCAAAGATGTATTGGAGACATTAACTTAAATAGTATATCCTTAATGCACAACAATTATCTAATTATTCTGAGCATGCTTAATCATGGCCGACCGACAGAGCATACTGTACAGTGGCGACAGCTCCTTCAGGTATGTTGATAAATTAATAAAAGAGAACGGAAAGGAGCTAATGGTAATATCGCCATATCTGAGCGGCTACTACACCAAGATGCTCGCAAACGCATCCCAGAAAAAGCATGTGCGGGTCATCACATCGGGAAGCTCAGCAGGCTACAGGGATTCGATAATCGGCAATTACGCTGTTGGCAGCCTGAAGGGCCACATCAAGGCAATCATATTCCTTGCCATCCTTGACATGATTTCGGTATACCTGAATTTCATATACACAACCATCATCCTGACGCTCCTGATTGCAATAATAGCGCTGATTGCCTACGCAAGATACTGCGCAACATCAAAGAACCTTAAGATAAAGGTGATAAGGGAAAAATTTGTGCATGAAAAGCTTTACATAGGCGACAATTCCGCGATATCAGGCAGCGCCAACCTCACATATAACGGCATGCACAAAAACATAGAGCACATAGAGGTAACAAGGGATCCGCGAAAGATAAGGGAGCTGAGGTCCCATTTCGAATCCATGTGGGGAAATGAATTTAAATAAATAATCCTTGGGAATACCAAGGATTACAAGAAAAGATCAGTTGCAACCAGTACCGCATTTGTATATGTTAATGGCGGCTTCAGTGCCTCCCGAATCCATCCTCAACATTGCCCTCAGTGCTGCTGTATTCATTTTGCCTGATCCAACAACCAAGCCATTTTTATCCTGTGAGAAACTTATCTCTTTTGTTTCCATCTATTCACCTTAGCGTAAATAAGGGCTTATCACTTTACTCTCCTTAAAACCTTTACATAACTCATCCAAGGAAATCTGACACTTCCTTAATCCTTTTGTGGGTCTGAATTCCTCACGCAATAAAGTTTCTGTTTCTATTTCCCTCATCATGCCGTCAGAACTTATGTCCGTTATTATTTTTTGTCTACTTTTGTATTGCATGTAACACACCTATGGCTTTTGATAAAATGTTGATACTGAATGTGTCCAGACACTGTTTCTTATTGGCCATTTTGCCTCAAAGATTTTCGGCACCTTGTATGATTTTGGAACAAGGATAAGGTTCTTTGCCCTTGACTTATCAACCATAACCCCGTTATTTAACCTATGGCAGAAATAAAATAGATAGGGATATACAAAGTTCCTGTAATGGTTTGAAATCCGGATATCGGTATCTCTTGTTATTGCATTTTGCAGCTCTACGGCGTTCATTGGGCTTCCCTCTTTGAATAAAGGAACTACCCTTTCATCAGGATCAAGCATCACCCACCTTTTTATAGAGTCAAGATAGACTTCCACAACTACGTGGCCGCCGGCTCTTTCCACTTTTTCAATCTCTTTCCGCATTAAACTCAAACTCCTGGATTTAAATCCAAAGGAGCTGAGACACCCCTGCAGCAATGTCGCGTGTTCCACGCACCTGAAGCCTTTTCCCTGTTCAGCCTCTTTCAGTATTACTAATGGTTCATTCTTGCTTGCAAAACCCCTGCCATTATGCTGGAGCTTGTCTGAAGTCCAGTAACATAGCCTTTTTACAACCTCAAGATCGTCCTTTGCTGCACCAACCGCCAGATCAAGCTTGTTCTGGGATCTAAGCTTTACTAGATAGGGATTATTGATGCCGTCAAATTTGTACTTGTACTGCTTGATTGATCCAGTCTCAAATTTTAGTACCTCTTTTTTCATTAAATTACCCTCAATTTTACCTTTTGGGTTGTTGGGCAGATGTCTTCAACCCTCAGGATGTCCAATTCTTTTCTTATTCCTTTCTGCGGACAGGCAAGATCCTCCTTGTTGCCGTTGAACAAACCCACACTCCAGCGATTGACTTTGGCCTGGTCTAATGTCATTGTCCCGTCTAGGTTCAGCTTTCCAACAATATTATGGTCATCATATAAAGAAACCGTGCATTTGCTGATGCTTCCATCTGCCCTTAATATGAACGAATAGGGTTTAGCAGCATAGCACACATATTCCGGAACTTTTTGGTATATATCCAGCCCAAAAAGGCCCAAACCCAATGACTTTGCATACTCTTTCAATTCCTTCACACCTTTCAGGTCATCAGAGACTGGCAGATTATCTTCATTTGCGCTGCCCTGCCTTGACAAAAGCCTAATGAAAAGAGGAAACCTCTCATCTCCATACAGTTCATTTTTTACTCTTTTTACCAGTCGCCTCATGCTTTCAGTGTTTGTCTTATTGACATGCAGCCTTAGGGTTATTGAAAAGTCCAGATTTGTATTCTGTGCTCTCAACATATTCCCCCAAATGGCATCAAAGGTCCCCTTCCCTCCTGCAGTTACCCGCATTAGGTCATGGACGTCTTTGTCACCATCAAAACTTATCTGGAATTTTTTGACATTTGCTGTTGTCAATGCGGTAAGCTTTTCCACATTCAAAAGATGGCCGTTGGTTGACATGGTTCCAATCAATGCAACATTCGGATTAGTTTCTATTATTCTTCTGTTTATGTGGTCCATTATATCAATCACAGTACCGTAACCCAGTAATGGTTCTCCCCCAAACCATTGGATTATAAGATGGCTTAAGGTGGGTATTCGATTGTCCAGCAGCTTTTTTGTAGAATTAATTACCTCGGCTGGCATTCGCTTTATCTCGTAATGCTGGTTGCAATAAATGCAACGGAAATTGCATTGCTCTGTTGGAAGTATATGGAGTTCAAGTCTCTGATTTATTTGCTCTTCACAGATCATTTTATTCAACCTCAATAGCTAATTCTTCAATCATGTTAAATCATAATGTGGGAGGGATTGGGTGAGGGACAGTCTTGGGTCTTCACTCCCACAATAATTGTTTATGTAACGAAAGGTATAAATATTCTTTCATAAAATAATAAAATAAATGGAAAAAATATAAAATACTTAAAGATAAATAACTAAAACGCATAAAAATTAATAATCCTACTGCACATATTTAAGTTGATTTTAGATGAATAAGGAAGAGATTTTAAGTAAGATATCACATGAACTATATATTAATTCTAGAATCCCAGTTAGTGAACTAGTCAAGAAGCTTGGTACTTCGCATCAGACAGTATCAAAATATATCAAAGAGCTAGAGACACGCTACTCCTTAAGATATACCCTAGATGTTAATCTAAGTAAACTGGGTTTTTGGGAACCCCGAATAATAACCTTGAAGTTGGACGGGATGCCGGACAAGAAAAAACTTGCCGATCATATTAAAAATTATACGTTTGTGCAAAATGCATATTTAGGTAAAGGTGATTTTGATATAATAATTCATGCTGTCGCTCCCATGACTGAAAGCTATGTTGGTTGGGAGTATACGATGCGTATAGAACTTAACAGGTATAAGCCGAAAATAGAAATTGCTACTTTGAATAATTTTACAGAGGGATTTCTACCGCTAAAAAAGGAAACTATATTGATGAGTGATAAGATAACAAATAATGAAAAGGTACTCTTATCTCTATTGATGGATAATTCTAGAATGAAACTTAAAGATTTGATTAAAAAGTCAGGGCTCTCGCAGATGAAAGTCATATATTGTATTAGAAAACTAGAAGATAATGGTGTCATAAAGAGATTTACTACATCGATACAGAAACCAGACAAAAATTTCTTTATTTTCTCTGGGATAAGTATAATACCTAACGAAACCCACCATAGCATATTTCTAAAGAAACTAGTATCCGAAATCGTGCCAAATGAAAATAAAAATAACATCTCAACGGATTACTCGGTTATCTGTGATACGTCTGGACATTTTGATAGTGTAACGTTTACCTGTTTCAGAGATGGAGATACAATGTATAAGAGAGGACCGGAATTGATAGAAAGATTGTGGAAAGATGAACATCCTCGGATAGAAACAAGTATATTAACAGAAGTTCTTGTAGGTCAATGGCCATTTAACTGCAATTCTTATATAAAAACATGGAGGTCAACATTAGTGGGTAAGTATGACAAGAAGAGAACATATCATCTATTGTAAAAGTATATATATTTGGACAGATAAATATCATAGTGGAATGAACAATGACCAACGAAGAAACACCTATGGACGTGCTTAAAAGGGAGTACCCTACAGCTAGGAAAGAGGCTAAAATGGAGATCTTTAGGCTTCAGTTGTTGGATGAATACATTGTAGACGCCGAAAAAGACTCTTATAGTGCATATAAAAATGGCGATGTCATAAGATATCCTCGTTTTAATGAAAATCTGGATTCTTTATCAAATATGAAAAAGAACGGGATCAGCGTTATCAATCTCCTAGTAGTTGATATACCTCTTAGCACTTATACTAAGTATGCCATAGAAACTGTTTATCTCGCACAACTTGATTATGGCAAAGAGACATTTATGGCCGAGAGGTCAACGGTTTCTAAATTAACAGAGGGCATTAGAGATTTCTGGCTTTTTGATAACAATAAAGTAATACCGATGTTGTATGATCCTAAAGGTAATCTTGTAGGAGCCTCAAAGCCAATAATTGGAGATCAAGTAAAGGAATATGTGGAAATAAAAGAGAGATTGCTTGCAAATTCGTTGCCATTAAAAGAGTTTCTTAGGACGAATAACTTAGGTCTAGAAAAGAGGAAAGTTGTTAGCATTTAAATTATATTAAATGGTGAATAAATGGGAAAGACAAAGGGGAAATTGATTGTGGATTTGGACAAGTGCACAAGTGACATTGAAGGTGGTTGTCCGGCAGTTTTTCTTGACGCGAGAAAACAAACAGTTAGTTTTATAGATAAGCAGAGTGGCAGAGCAACCATATCGGTAGAGCATTACAACAAGTTTATTAGATTAGTGACAAGTGGGGAGATTAAAGAGATAGTACCGTTGATAAGAAAATAGAGGGAGAGAAACCAATTATATCTCCAGTATATTACTGACATAAAGAGTTTAATTTAGCAATACAAAATAGAATTGGTAAGCATGCAAAAAGTAGTTTACATAGTACCTGCGCTTAAGGAGAGCCCTAATGCAGAGATTTACAAAAAGGTAGGTAGATTATTCAACAGGGCGAGAATAAAGCCCATATTTGTACGCATAAATTGGGGAGCCAAGAACAATCTTATGCAGGACTATCTAAATCAATTTATTAAAACATACAAGAAGGTCAATGTAAAAGATGATGAAGTTTATATATTTGGCTTTTCTGCAGGTGCATGGATAGCTTTTATGGCGTCATTAGAGATAAAACCAAAAAAAGTATTCTTATGCTCGCTTTCTCCGTATTTTAAAGAGGATATGAAATTCTGGAAAAAAGCCTGGATTGATGGCATTGGCAAAAAGAGATTTAACTATGTCAAAAATCATAAATTTAGTGGTCTTGTGAGAAGATTTAGATCAAAGGCCATAATCTTTGTGGGGAAAAATGAAGAAGGTGTAATGATCAGAAGATCTAGAATTGCTCATGAATCAATAAAAAATAGCAAATTGGCAATGATCTCTAACGGGATACACGATATACGCCAGAAAGAGTATATAGCGACTTTAAAGAAATACATAAAATAAGATTTATTCGAATCCATGTGGGGAAGTGGTTAGACATTTGCGCAACGAAAGATATTTAGAGCTTTAGCAATATAAAATAAATACATTAACCAAGTTGTTAAGTTGATAAAATGAGGGAAAAATTAGAGAAAAATGGAAGATTGTACTCTAACAAGAGAAGACTGGTGTTCACAGCGAGCGATGTAAAGACCAAGACCTGCCCGACAATAAACTTTTCGAACGATTCAAACCGGGCAAAGCTGAAGGATGACTTTTCAAAAGGCCTCAGGATAAAAAGGGCATTCGCGAAGCTTATATTCAGATAACATCCTGCTCCAGTTCAAGCCCCCTTATGTCCACAGGCCTGCCTTTGCTTATCTTTTTGGGTCTTCCCGTATCATCATAATCCATAATCTGCAGGACCTTCCTTTTGTAGTTATCTGAAAGTATGCTCTGCTGCATAGAATAGGCATTGTCAAAATTCCTGAAGCATGGGCTTCCGAGAAGCATATCCGTCACTATCATTGTCCTCACCTTTATGCCAAGATCCAGATTTGATATTTTCTCCACCTCAGCCTCAAGATCGCCATAGTTGAATACCGGCAGGTAGAGGATAGTTCCGTCAGGGCTTACGGAATCATCCACAAGCAGGTATTTGCTCAGATAGTTGCTCCTTCCGTGCTCTATTATATTCAAAAGCAGCTTTTCCCTGTTTTTTATGAACTTGCTCAGGTCTATAACATCTGCGAATATTATCGCCATGTATTTTATCGGAAGCGCCTGCATGGATATTGTGGTCCTCTTTATCACGCCATTCTCTTTTAGCTTGTGGTAGGAATACTGGGATCTCCCCTTATCAAAGCCGTATTTTTTGTCTATATCCGTGAAATCCATATCTCCGTCCCTGTTCAATTCCTTTAGCACCGCATACTCCCTGGCAAGCAATTTCCCCTTCAGCAGCTCAATAAATTCATCCCTGAGCGGCACAAATCCGTATCCCTCGAATACCGGAGCCGCATTCCATATGGATTCGTACTTCAGCTTTGTCCTCAACTCAAAAATAAGAACATTGATGTCCTTGCTGTCAGTTGCGAGCGAATGCATTATCAGATCAGAGTCGCCCTTTGTCAGCAATGCAAGCTGTATTCTTGGCTCCCTGGAGAGTATCTCCCTCAATTCCTCAACTTTGGGATAGCCGTTCAGGAACTTGACAGTGATTAAAAACTCTATGTATCCGAGCTTGTTTGTGTCTATCTCCACAGTATGCCTTATATTGTAGATATTCTCCAGCTTTTTGACCTGCCTGGAAACGGCTGTTTCCTTCAAATTTACAGTCCTCCCGAGTACAGACATCGGTATTCTGCCGTTCATGCTCAAGGCCATGAGCAGCTTGTCCTCATGCCTGTAGCGCTTTCCTATGGCAGCCATGGCATCAAGCCCTTTTTGGCCATCATCAAGCGGCGCCGGAGCCTTTTCGCTAGTTGGGGCTGCGGGCAGCTGCACGCTCCTCGGCTTTCTATTCTTTGCAGCTAGAAACTCCCCGGCGTTTGTTATCCTGCCCAGGTATACCGGCATCTTTACCGGCCTCTTTTTCTCCCTGTCCCATCTGCTTGTTGACTGGTAGACAAAAAAATAGCCCTTGGTGTGCTTTATCTCAAGATACCTGGCATTGGACCTTTTCAGCCTAAGGAATGCCGATCTTACACGGGCAGGCAATGTTATCATATGGATTACATATTGATTAATTAAATATTTATATTTTGCTGTTTCTCCCCTTTTTCCAAGAAATATATATGGATTAACATATGGATTAAATACTAATATTAGCTTATAAATCAATATTGGCATAGAATTCTAATTAGATGCGTGGATTTTAATTCGGCCTGACCTGCTCATATTTAAATAGACAGGAAGATAATCCATTATAAATTGGTTGAAAGATCTTACTTTAAAACCCAATCCAATTAAAGTAAAACAATCCCAATCCCAACCAAAATCACCCAAACGCATGGCTTTATGTCATGCGTCTTTTTCTATTTTGATCTGCAAAAGTACTAATCGTAAGAAAGGAAAATGCAAAACGGAAAAAGTACGGCAGTGAAGCCGTAGAAATCTACCCCCTCTAGCTGTCACGAAATGCTTAAAAGGCTTATCAACACATGTATTAAACATCAGCAAACCAAACATATCATATTGGTATTAGGCATTTGTTGCATCTGATGGGGATATAATTGGGCATCAAAGATCTCGATAAGTCGGAAACGGAGAGAGCCCAGGCAGCGATGGAATACCTTACCACATACGGCTGGGCGATACTTATTATTGCTGTGATTTCAGCCCTGCTGTTCCTTTACACATCCGCGCCTGCAAACATTGTACCAAACACGTGCAATTTTGTCGACGGTGCATACTGCAATGACATGATAGTCGCAACCAACCTGACAACACATGCAACTACTGTCGCATTCTTCCTCACAAACACGCAGAAATACCCGCTCGCAAACCCCAAGCTCCTGCTGCAGGTGCAGAACACGAACACAACCGCATACTCCTGCACCCCAAAATTCATCCTTCCCGGAGGCTCAATACTATGCACTGTTCCTGTGCCGTCAAACAGCAGCATAGGCTCGCTCCTATCTGGAAACATATACCTTAACGCAGCAAACTGCGGATTGTCGCCGGCATATCTAACAACCCACAACTGCTCAAACGGCGTGCAGCAAACATATTTCGGCAATTTTGCCGGTCATGCGCAGCCGCTAACCGCAACAAAATCAACCATTGCCTTAACTGCGGCAAACTACACCCAAGCGGCAAACGGGAACGGCGACAGACTAACCGCAGTTGTATATTTGCTTGGGTATCCGCTAAGGGCCGCAACAGTTAATTTCACAACAAACAACTCGATCTACAGCCCTGCCCCGAACCTTACAATCACGGCATCATCTGGAGTGGCGCTGAGTTCAGTATCCGGATCGACAACAGGCACCGCAAAGATCACCGCGGCATATGCGGGAATCTCAAACAGCGTTGTTATCGCATTTACATCCCCAGTATACCTTACATTCCTTGGCAATTTCACATACTGCTCAACCAGCGGAACAATCGCATACATTGACGGCGTCGGGTATACATGCTCACAATTGTCGTCTACGAAGTTCTCATACTCAAAGGGCACAATCCATTCCTATGCATTCCTTAACCCGGTGGCAATTCCGACAGACACCAGGGAGTCATTCAAGTCATTGGTTCTTAACCAGGTTCCATTAACATCGAATTCAGGAACCTTGACAGTCAATTCAAATACCACAGCACAGTTCAACTATTATGTGCAGTATTACCTTACCGAGGAATCCAATCCGGGCGGTGCAGGAATACTGCAGCCCGGAAGCCAGTGGTACAACACATCGGCAAGCGTGGCAGTATCCGAGGTGCCAAATTCAGGGTATTCATTTACAATATGGACCTGCACAGGCCCTGGCTGCTATAACGGCCCGTCTGCATCGGCCCAGTTAGTAATGAACAATCCAATAACAGAGATAGCAAACTACGCCGTCTTAACAACAACATCCACATCGACAAGCACTACAACATCCACAGTGGGCACAGTCTCATCGACAAGCACTACAACATCCACAATAGGCACAGTCTCATCGACAAGCACTACAACATCCACATCGACAAGCACGACAATAGGCTCAGTCTCATCAACAAGCACTGCCACAACCACATCAACAACCACGTCGACAGCAACAACAACAAGCACTGCCACAACCACTTCGACAGCAACATCGACGAGCACTACAATAGGCTCAGTCTCATCAACAAGCACAACCACATCAACAACACTTTCAACCACATCAACAACCACGTCGACAGCAACAACAACAAGCACTGCCACAACCACTTCGACAGCAACATCGACAAGCACTACAACATCAACAAGCACATCGACAGCAACAACAACAAGCACAACCACATCTTTAACATCTACATCCACAACAACAAGCACTGCCACAACCACTTCGACAGCAACATCGACGAGCACTACAACATCAACAAGCACATCGACAGAAACAACAACAAGCACTGCCACAACCACGTCGACAGAAACAACGACCTCAACAATAGTGGAGCAGTCTATAGGATGTTCCGATTATTCCGGCACATGGCCATGCTCGACTGACGATGATGAATGCCTTGGCACATGCGGAACATTCTACCAGTGGGGCTGTTACACCGATGACAGCTCAACACCGCAATGTGGGTCTGCAGGCAGTTGCATTGTTGGGACGGTAACTGGATATTCTTGCACAAATGAGTATATAGAGGAATTATGGGATGATGCCCACAATGGCCAGTGCTGGGAGGAACAAGATCCTTGCTAAGAATGATGGCACTTAATGAATAATACTAAAACATTTATAAGATAATTTGTAAATATAATTAATCATGTGATCTACTATGCCCAAAATAAATACAGAAATGAGTCAACCAGATGAAACTACCAAGAGCAAATATTCAAGAAAAAAATACATAATCATTTCCCTTGCCATAATTATAGTCTTAATGGGTGGTTTCCTTTATATATTCCGAACTGGTGTTTTTCAACCAACAAACCATATTATCGTAAATAGACAGAATTACACTACAACCATGGTAAGTTCCACTGTGCAGGCTCAAAATTCTTACAGGCTACCAACTTTTATCTATGTAGCTACTCTTGAGGATAACATTATGGTATTCAATGCCACAACCTATGCACCTGTTCGAACGATAGCCATAAACGCATCAAAGCTGGGAATTACTTTAATAGCCCCGTCTAGTATAACCATATCGCCCTCTGGTAAAGAATTATATCTTGTTGGGATTAAAAGGGGAAACAATACGCTTGCCAGAACACTAATTGCAATTAACAGCACAACGGGCTTACTGATAAACTCCATTAATCTGGACATGTATACATCAGAATTAGCCTTGTCCTCAAACGGGACTGATGCTTTTATATTGGGAGTACCGGCAACTATCAACGGATTTCCCGAAACTCCAATACAAAATACCACAATTTATAAAATAAACATAGCAAACGGGGATTTGAGCAAAAGTATTGCATTTAATGGATTAGCTTATAATGAACAGATTGCACTCTCAGAAAATGATACCGAAGCATATGTTTTTGACGTAGCTTCAGGCAAAATTAAGGCCATAAACTTATCTACAGGTTCTGTAATAAATAGCGTATCTGTGCATACCCCAGCAGCTTATATCTCTATAGACCCCAAAACCGGTATTGCTTACGCGTCTTCTGGCCACTCTAATAGTAATACAGTATCAGTAATTAACCTTTCAACAGGTTCTGTAAATAAAATAATAAATGTTGGTACACAACCGACCACCACAGCGTTTTCACCATCAGGGAATCTTGCATATGTAGCAAACTATGGCTCAAACAGTATAAGCGTGATCAGCACAGCAACCAACAACGTTATAAAGACCATATCAGTAAACTACCCTTTTGGTATTATTGTGAAATAGAACGGTCACTGATTTTGAAAAATCGCTTGTCGTGTTGCTTGCGGTTTCTTTAATTTGTGCCAAGATCCCCATCAGAGAATGCTGTGGGGACTATAGTAAAACTTGTGGTGTCTGTTCTCATCCTGACTGGCGTGTATCTTAAATGGCTTTTTCTGTCCACCATAACCACTGCAGTATTTGGAAGCATATTTATTGTTATGGGCTTATTGTCTATGGTAACAACACAATTTCTTATGGATATTTCTTTAAAGTCTGCTAATTCTTGGTATGAGCTGTGGTTTAATTGCGTTGCCTCTACCCCTATAAACTCCCCCCATAGTCTTGAAGAGTCGTAAGTGTGAACCCTTTGAATTTCTATCTTTTGAGTTAGATTGGTAATCTGTAAAAGCCATTTATTATTGGTGCCGGGAAAAAGCAGTATCTTCGCCTCTACCTGGTCAAGTGGTTTTAATGGAAAGCCTACGAGTTTTACTACATAGTCTGGTTGCAAATCTATTGCGGCATAGTATGAGGCATTGCCTTTATCTATAATCTCCTCTGTGACTAATTGCATCTGGTCGCCACTTTTTGCGCTCCCTATACCAACCCATTGAACAAGGCCTGCCCCCTCTTTTCCTTTACGAATTTCGGGCACTGTCCATTCTGCTTTAACGCCGCTGATGATTGGTTGATTTACTGTGGCAATATATCCTGCCCAATTCTTGCTCACAAGCGGTTCAACGGTCTTGCCTGATCTTATGTTGTATCTGTTAAGCACCTCTGCCTCTTCTGACGCCTCTCTTGTCATGCCCGCAGCCTCTGCAGGTGATGCCCTTTGGGGTACAAAAAACGAGTTTATTGCCATCAATGTTCCTATTGTAACCGCATTTCTAACCCATTTCTTACTGCTACGCAATAGACCTGCCGTATGCTCTTTAGTCGTTCCGCTGTTAGTTTTCTGAGATATCTCCCTCTCCATGTTAACCCTGCTAGTATAGCGTCTTCAGAGATATTTAAACCTATGTTAATATATAAAATAGGCTTTATATAACATTCTTTTACCTTTTTAATCAGGGTGCATTGTTACCGTAGTTCTTCTTATCTCTAATGCACGCTATTTCCTCGTAGATTTCGTCCTATCAGCCTTAATCAGGTGCATTGTTACTGTGGTCCTTCCTATTTCTAATGCATTGGCTATTTCCTTGTGGATCATGCCCTCCTCCCTCATTCTTAAGATTTCATTATGCTCCAAATTCGAAACCCTGGTTATTCTTTCCCCTTGCTCCTTTTCTCTAACTATATGCTCGTTAACTGTACTTGCATGCATTCCAAGTGACTCAGCTATCTTTTCTCCTGGTGCACCCTCTTCATGCCGCACTATGATTTGGCTGTGCTCAAGGGCCGACAAACGGCCTCTGTGCTCCTCTCTTTTAATTCCATCCCTCCTTAGATGACTGCTTACTGTTCCCTGCGATCTTTTAACTATACTGGCTATTTCGGCCTCTTTCTTTCCTAGCCTTCCAAGTTCTACAATCCTATCATGATCTTCGAAGGACACAGGAGTCATCTTGGCTCTTGGTGGAAGCTTCTTACGCCCCAAATCTGAAACTTCCTTCATTTCTTCCTTCCTCTTTTCTCTGGTTATATAATCACTAACGGTTCTTACGGTAGCGCCGAGGCGCACCGCTATCTCCTTTTTTGCTATGCCTTCTTTATTCAGCGCTATGATTTGGTCATGTTCAAGGCTCGATAAACGCCTGTGCCCCTCCCTTCCAAGGCCGTCCATCCTTAGATACCTGCTTACTGTCATTGGCGACCACTTAACTATACCGGCTATTTCGGCCTCTTTCATACCCGCCATCCCTAGTTCTGCGATTTTATTACGGTCTTCGAATGAGACCCTGCTTTTTTCATTTCTTCTGATATGCTTGGCCCTTCCGGCTGAACCGTCCCTACGTAATAGACCTGCAGGCTCCTCACTGTTGCTAAGAAGTGGTCTGGCATGTATGCTAGGAGCTGTTATGCATTCCCGTTCCTTATCTCTTGACATCTTATCAATAATGTTTACTCAATTCAAATATTTAAACATTATGAAAAATACTTGCAGAGAAAGCCAGTTTTATGGGTCTTTGCTTCTCCATCGAATAATTATTAGACAACACCTATGGCTACCTCTAATTGGGCTGTTTTTTCAATTAGAGGTAAGTCTTAAAAGGCTTATCAACACATGTATCAAACATCAGCAAACCAAACATATCATATTGGTATTAGGCATCTGTTGCATCTGATGGGGATATAATTGGGCATCAAAGATCTCGATAAGTCGGAAACTGAGAGAGCCCAGGCCGCGATGGAATACCTTACCACATACGGCTGGGCGATACTTATTATTGCTGTGATTTCAGCCCTGCTGTTCCTTTACGCATCCGCGCCGGCAAGCGTTGTACCAAACACGTGCAATTTTGTCGACGGTGCATACTGCAATGACATGATAGTCGCAACCAACCTGACAACACATGCAACCACTGTCGCATTCTTCCTCACAAACACGCAGAAATACCCGCTCGCAAACCCCAAGCTCCTGCTGCAGGTGCAGAACACGAACACAACCGCATACTCCTGCACCC
>Ga0181538_10000362_pt1 | contig 52873 bp, 31 predicted proteins | sample PEATcosm2014_Bin_40_FD_119773 | JGI IMG/M metagenome (GOLD analysis project Ga0181538, IMG submission 119773) | Peatland microbial communities from MTU Mesocosm Facility, Houghton, MI, USA - PEATcosm2014_Bin23_30_metaG | ecosystem: Environmental > Terrestrial > Soil > Wetlands > Peat | place...
ATGCCCACCGAGGGCCGCGACAGCGAAGACGCAGCTCCCTTCATCGAGATGCGCAGCTCCAGCTCTCTTACCGGCCTGACCATCTTCTACCCCGAGCAGAAGGTTGACGACATTCGTCCCTATCCCTGGACCATCCAGATCCGCGGTAACCCAGCCAACAAATCCGAAGTCTCCTTCGATTCCACCATTGCCGACCTTACGCTCATCAACAGTTACAACGGCATTCGCACCGGACCTACCGAAAATGGCCGCCATCGCATTCTCCGTGTCAACGGTTGCGTTCTCCGCCGCGGCATTTTCGTCGATTGGACAGGAGATATCGGCCGCCTTCAGGACGTCCAGTTCCATTCTCACTTCTGGGCCAACAAAGCCTTTAACGGTAATTGGGACAAGGTTTTCTCTTACATGCAGCAAAACCTGGAAGCATTCGTGTTCGGTCGCACGGACTGGGAATATGTGACCAACACCTTTGTGTTTCCCGCCAAGGTTGGCTACAAATTCGTGGCCACGCCCAACGGCGCCTGCAACGGCCAATTCTCCGGCATTGGCGCGGATGCCACGGCCACTGCCGTTCTCATCGAAGCAATTCAGCCCATGGGCCTCCTCATCAGCAACGGTGAGTTCAACAGTCACCAGGCCGGCCCGGCCACCCAGGTCATTGTCGCGAAATCCGCCCGCGGCAATATCCGCTTCGTTAATTGCGGATTCTGGGGCCCTGTCGAACACAATGCCGTCCTGCAAGGAGAAGCTTTCGTCTCCTTCTCGGATTGTTATTTCTCCAATGATTCGGACACCAGGCAATACTCCATAGAAGTCGAGCGCGGCAAAGTGCAAATCCAGAATTGCACTTTCGGTGGAGTCGACACCCGGCATTCTCCCGGTCATGAGGATTCGATAGCGAATTCTCTTTCGCAACCTCCTTGCATTTACCTGGGGCCCGAAGTGCGCAGCGCTATCGTGCGTGGCAATAATGGGGCACATGGCGTGGATATCAAAAGCGAAATTGGCTCGCGGGCCATCCTTAGCGATAACGAACCTCGTGACACTCAGCCGCAAAATAAATAAAGGACTGGCTCGCGAAAGGCAGCAAAGGCCAAAAATGGGAACCGCGCAAACCGCAAAAACTGGCACTGCCGTGCAGCCTCGTTCCGGTGAAGCCCCGGCCATGCTTTATCTCGTCTACTTCATTTACTTCTTCTGCGGCCTCACGCAATGCTTCGAAGGCGTTTTCCTCCCGGAGTTCAAGGAATTCTTTCACCTCACCTATCAGCAACAGATGTACACCGTCTTCGCAAAAAACATTCCTTTCCTTGCCGCTGTTCTTCTTGGCTCCTATCTCGTCCGCATCGGCTACAAGACTTGCTTGGCGATGGCCATGACGCTGTACGCTCTCGGCACGTTTTTGCTCATCGCCGGGTTACAGGCCGCGCATTACGAAATCGTACTCCTCGCCTTCTTCTTGATCGGCACTGGATTTACCTCCCAGATGGTCGCGGGAAATCCGCTCCTCAGCTTGCTCGGCCCTCCCCAAAGCTCCTCCAGTCGCCAGAACCTGGGCAACGCCCTTGGTGCCGTTGCCCAAATCATCGCCCCGGCCACCGTCTCGCTCATCATTCCCGCCGTGGCCGTTTCCGCCTCACAAAAACTTCCTTACATGCAGGCTCTTTTCGCCACTCTCGCCATCATCCTTCTCTGTGTCGCTGTTGCCGTAATGCTCTTTGGTGCCAAAGGTTCCGCTGAATTCCTCAAGCCCGACTCCCGCCAGAATATGACTCCGCGCACAAACATCTGGTCAAACTCTCGCGTCGTTTTCGGCTTCATCGTCATTTTTCTCGTCTTGGGTGTCGAAGCCAGCCTCTTCTCTTTCTTTCGCAACTTTCTGGAACATCCTTCCATCGCCGGTCTTACCTCGACGCAATCGCAGCGCTTATTCACGCTATACTTCGCTCTCTTCGCCCTTGGCCGCTTGCTGGCATCTTGGATTCAGAAGAGGATCAAACCGTCGCTTCACATTGCTGTCCACCTGATTGTTGCCTCGATTTGCCTGGTGGTGGCCATACTCGCTAAAGGCATTCTCGCCATCGTCGCTGTCACCTTAATCGGTTTCTTTGTCTCCATTTTCTTTCCCACACTCTTCGCCATCGCTACCGAAAACATCGGCGAACTCATCGGCCAGGCTTCCGGCTTGCTCACGCTCGGTTTTCTCGGCTGCGCCATTCTTCCCGTTCTTCAAGGAAGGCTTGCCGACTCGTTCGGTCTGCAGCGCTCTTATTTTTTGGGACTCCTCGTTTATCCCATCGCCCTGCTCTACGTCATGAAACTTCGCAAGCCGCAGCAGTCCTCCAAACCCGCCTAACTCTGCTGTTTCGTTTCTCGAACAGTACGATTCACTTCCCCCGTTTGATGCAAATCACCTCGCATTAGCACCTTTGCTGCAAAAAAGTGCCTCCGAACGTGCGGCGAAACCGGCCAATTGAGCGGATTTGTGCACCCCATTCATGCGCGTTCCCTGGTTGGCAAGCCCATTCCGAAGCGCCGAAATCACCGCGATACTTTTCTTAGAATGATTTCCGGATTTCTTACAGACTTGCCCGTATCCGGCTCCTAACCTATCCACATTGGCTTGGGGTGTTTCGTGGATTCACGTACGAATAGCTCTGATTGCTCAATTACTGAATCCTCTTACTCATTGCAAAACGAAGGAGCCGTATGAGAACTAAGATTGCTGGGTGGTTGCTTTTGGTCGTTTTCCTGCTGGTTGCCCCTTGGGCTGCTGCACAGACCGGTAAAGGCGTTATCACTGGTCGCGTCACGGATCCCTCCGGAGCCGTTGTTCCTGCCGCTAAAATCACTGTCATCGATGCCGCGACGGGCGTCCGTATCGAGACTCAGACCAATGGTGACGGCTATTTTGAAGCGCCCCCATTGATTCCCTCAACTTACGAAGTACAAGTGCAAGCGAAGGGTTTCAAAACCCTGGATCGCAAGGGCATTACCGTTCAGGTTGAGGACCGCATCGCCCTCGAATTGAAACTCGAAATTGGCCAGGCCTCGGAAACCGTCACCATCACTGCGGAAGGCCCACAGATGCGCACCGAGGACGCGCAAGCCGGCGAAGTCATTACCGATGAGATGCTCGCTACGCTCCCCTCAAATAATAATGTAAACGGATTTCTTCGCGATCCCCTGCTCCTGCTCACCTTATCGGGGGATGTTCAAGGCACGAACGGCGCCCGCGCGGGATATAATCTCGGCCCCTATGCCAGCGGCGGAGGCGGTAAGTACAGCGGCATTCCGGATACCCGCATTAACGGCGGTCGCACGGGCAATATCGAGTACCTGGTTGACGGCGTCTCGGTAACCATGAATGCCGGCCACACCGTCAGCAATGCAACCCCTTCCTACGACGATGTTGCGGAGTTCAAGGTCGTCACCAACGGTATTGACGCCGAGTATGGACGCCTTTCTGGCGGCGCCGTTTCTCTTACCACGAAATCCGGTTCCAGCGCCTTCCACGGTCAGGCTTTCGAGTACTATCAAGGCGCCGCAATAAATGCAAACAGCTGGTCCAACGATGCGGAGGGGGCAGCCAAGGGGAACTTCCACTTCAATACCTTCGGCGGCGCTTTGGGCGGACCCATCTGGATTCCCAAGGTTTACAACGGCAAACAGAAGACATTTTTCTTCGCTAACTACGAAGGTGTTCGCCAGTCCTTTGCGGGCAACCAGAACCTTTCGAACGTTCCCACCACAGCAGAACGTGGGGGCGATCTGTCGGCAGATGGGAATGCTTTTTATGACCCAACCAACTCCGCCAATCAGACACCCTACGCGCAAATTTATGATCCATTCGGGCCTAACTCGTACCCCACTATAAATCCCTTGCCAGCCAATCCTTCTCCGTGGCTCTCCACTCCTTATTACGAGCGGCTTCAGCTCATAAGTCCTAACAGTGCAAACCCCGGACAGATCATCCCCACAAACTACCTCGATCCCACGATCCAGGCGTATCTGAAATTCATACCCATGCCGAACCACACAGCGCTCTTTCCTTACACCGATACCGACAACTTTGCTTACCGCAGCCCTGAAACCAAGACCAACGACTCCTGGTCGGTGCGATTGGATCACAACATAAACAGCAAACAGAACATCTTCTTCCGTTTCAACCACGAATACTTCAAGGACTTCTCGGCGGGCGCCTACAACAGCTCCCCGGGCGGCTGGCAGTCAACCAATTTGAATGGCTACATCCCTGGCGGTTTCGGGACCTCGCTGGGTTATAACTACGCCTTTTCTCCCACTCTTCTCCTGGAAGTTCGCGTCGGCGGCAATTACAGCCCCTACAGCAATGGTACTTCTCTACCCGCCAACTTTAGTAACTCCAGTTTCCACTTTCCTGCGGACATCATGGCCGCCCTTGGTGGCGATACCAATAACGTCGTTGGCATCAATGCCATGGAAAGTGAATCCAATAATTTCCCCGGGGGGGGTGACAATTATAAGATCCAAGGCAAGGGTGGCATTACCTATAATTCCACCAATTTCCAGTTTGCAGCCACTCTGACCAAAATCCTTGGCCGTCATGCCGTAAAGTTCGGATATGAAGGCCGCCGTTACTACGACAATTTCACGGACCAGGCGAGCACCCAAATGGACTTTGACGCCGAAGGTACTGGGCAATTTGTCGAGACTTCCACCCAGGCCAATAGCCCCAATTGGAGCAACCAGGGCAATGCCAATGCGCTTGGTTCTTTCCTGATGGGCATGGACAGTTGGATGACCATTCAGTCCCCCTTCATCCGGCACTACCGCGAGGACTACTATGCTGCTTTCGTTCAGGATGACTTCAAAGTTACTCCAAAGCTCACCCTGAACCTTGGTCTGCGCTGGGAGACGGAAACACCGCTTACCGAAAAGAACAACCAGCTTCAGATCTGGAACGCGAATGCTCCTTCTGTCTTCACGATTAACCCCGGTTACAATTTCAATTCCGCCCTCGTCTCTGCTGGCCTCGATCCTTCCCAGGTCCAAGTACCCTCCTGGGTCTTGAACGACGGTTTCCCCAAGGGGGCTTTCCAGTTGGCTGGCACACCAGGACATCCGTCCAACGGCGCTACAAACTGGCATCCCCTTAACTTCGCTCCTCGTCTGGGAGCTGCCTACGCGGTTAATCCGCTCACCACCCTTCGCGGTTCCTTCGCGATCCTCTATGCGCCTACTTCGGGCGATTTAAGCGCCTATGGGGACAATGTTGGGCCTGCTTATAGTGCCCTGTCCAACAACTCAAACCAGCAGAGCGCAGGTTGCAACTCCACCAATCTGAATACCGGGAACGTCGGTGTGTACGGCCACGGCCTTCAGACTCTTTCGGGAGTCACTCCCTCTGGTCTCACTCCGGGCTATTCAACGGATCCCTTCCAGTGTCCTGCTTCCCAAATTCTCCCCAGGACTACCGACAACCTCAGTCTTAACTACCTCTCCGCCGGTCAATATGGTGCAGGAACTGGCGGGCTTGCAGAAACCATGCACATGCCTCAGGAGTTCGACTGGAGCTTTGGCATCCAACGGCAGTTGCCTTGGAAGACGCTTCTCGAATTGCAGTATCTGGGGAACCACAGCAGCTCTCTTCTGGCCAAAACCAACCCCAGCCGGTTCCCCGCCAACCTATATAACGGCGGACCGACCGGTCAAAACTACCAAATCTACAACACTAACGTAGCTTCACCCTTCGCCAGCCAAGGCCCGAATACGGGAGCGCAGGTTCCCCTTGCCTTTCTTGAGTACCTGTACCCCTACTTTGGTTACAATCAAGTCTCCGGAGTAAATGCGGGTACTTCAAACTTCAACGCCCTCAACCTCCGAGTCCAGAAGCGCTTCTCCGATGGCCTTCAGGTGCTCTTCAACTATACCCACTCTAAACTGCTTGACGACGTGGGCGGCTCGGACCTTTCGGCTGGCCAAGGTGGACCTGCACAGGGTAACGGCACGGGCGGTAGGGCTCCACAGAGTGTCTTGTACTTTACCGACACCTACGGTCTTGATCCCACCGACCAAGCCGACCGCATCAACGTTGTCTATTCCTATCAGCTTCCCTTCGGTAGAGGACGCCGCTATATGAGCACGCCCTCTGGGGCCGGTGGCACTCTTCTGGATTACACCATCGGTGGCTGGGAAGTCTCTGGCAACACGTCTTGGCGTTCTGGCACACCTATCGTCTTCAGCTACTCACAATCTCCCGATTTCGGTATTGGCGTGTATGCTCTCAACGCCTCCCTGGCCCCCGGCGCGACACTTTCCGACGTCGCCTCGGGACTGACGGGTAGATCCGTGCTCTGGCCGAGTGGTTCATCAACGCCGCCATCTTCGACCAGCGCCTTTACTTCTTCGATCGTTAAACCTGCCAACTTCACTTTGGGCACCATCCCCTACACCTACGCAAACCTGCGTAACCCATCGATCTTCACCACCGATCTTTCTCTGATGAAGAACTTCCCGGTCTTCAGCAAAGATGGCTCCCGCTACATACAACTTCGCGCGGAAGCTCTCAACGTCTTTAACCATCCGGTACTCGGCAACTATGACGGCAACATGTCGGATGCCACATTTGGTTACATAACCGGCATGAACGGCTCATTCCCAGAGCGCCACGTCCAGATTGCGGCGAAGTTCGTTTTCTAGGACCTTACCTCCAAGTAGGGAACCCAGGCGGCTTATACTAAGCGCCTGGGTTCTTTTCTTCTATGCCTCTTACTCTTGACTCGATCTGTAAGGCTCTTCTACGTATGCCTGCAACTATCCTCATCTTCGGATCAATGGCCATGGCCTCTCCTGCACTCCATCCCCAATCCGCGCCTCCTGCAAAGCGAGCTGCCGCTACTCCTGACCATCTTCAAAAAGGCCGCGAGTTGGGCGCGCAGGGTCTCTGGCCTGACGCCGAACGCGAACTCCGCATTTATCGCAATGCGCATCCGGATTCCTCCGATGCTGTTCTCCTCCATGCGGAAGCCTTGCTCCAATTGAGTCAACCTTTCGACGCCGCTCTCGAACTTCAGCAGTTCCTCCGCAAACACCCGGATTCCGTCCGTGCTTTGCTTCTGCACAGCTCGATTGCCGCAAATACCCTTAAAGATTTGCCCCTCGCCGAAAGCGAGCTCGAATCTTGCCTCAAACTCGCTCCCCAGGATTCCGGAGCCTGGAAGTCGCTGGGCTTCGTCCTGCTGCAGCGCGACAAGAACGCCGATGCCGTCGAAGCTTACCTGAGAGCTGCTCACTTAAAGCCTACCGATCCCATCATCGCCGCAGCCCTTGCCTATGCCTACGGCCAGGCGGGGCTCACCGAAAAGGCGGAAGCACAATTCCACTATGCCTTGAAGCTCACCGCCGATTCCCCTCACCGCTCATCCGGGATTCAGCTCGTTTACGGGCAGTACTTGGTGGACCAGGACCGCGGCCAGGAAGCTGTCGCTGCTCTGAATAAGACCCTCGAATATGCTCCAAATTCCGCGGAGGCGCTCTACTGGCGGGCTCGCGCGTATCAGTCTCTCAAGGACATTCCACGCGCCAAAGCCGACGCCCTCGAATCTTTTCGCCTTTCACCTCGCAACAATGAGACGGCAGTGCTTTTAGTGAACCTCTACCGCAAAGAGGGTGACCTCGCCAAGGCTCAGGAGTATGCAGGCATCGCGCAATCCATCAACGATGATCGCGAAGCGCATCTCTCTCTCGGCCGTTCACTGCGCGGCAACTTGGACCAGGCCGAGCATCTCCTCCACGGCGGCAACTTCGCCGAAGCCATCCCTCATTACGAGTCGATCATCAGCCAACTCCCCTCTTTCTACGAGGCCTATTTCGATCTCGGCATGTGCTATGGCCAGACGGGCCGCCCTCAGGACGCCGAGGCCGCTTTCCGGAAATATCTCACGTTCCAACCAGTCTCCGCCGATGGCCACGCCGCTCTCGGTGTCTTGCTTCTCTCGGAGGGACAAAATAAGGATGCTCTCCCGGAATTGGAGCAGGCCATTCAGATCGATCCGGGTCAGATCGAAGCCAGAAAGGTTCTTGCCCGCGAATATCTGCAGGAATCCAATCCTAAAGCAGCCATCGCCACACTGCATCCTGCGGAGAAAGACGCGGATGCGGAATTGCTGGTCTTGTTGGCTACGGCCTTCGACCTTAATGGGGACCACGCCCTTGCTCTTGCCAAGCTTAAACGCGCCCTGGCCATTCAGCCGGACAATTCCGATGCCCTTCAGCTCCAGCAGCGCATCCTCGGCAAGGCCAAGTAGCCGCTCGTGCTCGAATGGGTCGCCCGGAATCATAGCATTGCTTAGTTTTGCCGCGCTGTCGTTTCAACCTAACTTCTTTGGACCCAGGGAGGCCTGAGTGATTCGCAGTCCCTTTTCAGTCCGTTTCGCAGCATGCGTGATGTCCGGATTTTTCGTTCTCCTGTTTCTGTGTTCTTTGCCTGCTACGGCGCAGATGGTCACCGGCGCCGATATGCCCGGCTTCGCAGACGCATTTCGCCTCAACGAATCCGATCGTTCCAAGGATTTCTCCGTTCAGGAAATTGCAGTTCATGTGGGCCGGACTTCCATGGTTAACGTCCTCTGGCCCGGTGAGAAGGCTGAACTCGTCCTTCATTTCACAAACAAGCTACCCACTGAACTCAAGGCCGCCGGATCCATCGAAATCATCTCCTACGGGACCAGCGTGCCGCCCGGCGACGTCTGGGTGCCCCACGTTTTCAAAATCGCCGACGAAGGTTCTCTGCCCTTCAACCTCGATTTACCTCCTGGTGGCGAAGAGGATCTCACCATGGCGTCGAGCATCCCGGAGCGTTTCGGCGGTTACGCCCTGATCGTTGGCCTTCAAGGCCACGGGCGTGCCTTCGCGGCCACTCTCGTCCGTATCTTGAAGCCCGATGAAGGCCGCGTGCAGTTCCCCACCTATGCCTTGGACACCACTTGGGACGAGTTTATGAACGAAGGCGTCTTCACGCTCTTTCAACGCCTCGGTATCAAAGGCATGCGCATGGGCGCGGCTTACGATCTCGCTTCTGATCCGGACTATGGGCGCAGCACGTCTCTCCTGGAGAACTATCTCGCCTGGAGCCGAAAGCACGATGTCACCGTCATGCTTACCGTCAGTGCCGGCGAAGGCTTCAGTTCGCAACCCCTCGGTCGGCCTCGCCCCTGGCTCTCCCCCGAAAACAAAATGCTTGATACCAAGGACGATCGCGCATGGTTGCCCGCCTACGACGACGACTTCCAGAATTGGATTCGACAGATTGCCGGAAAGTACGGTTGGCCCAAAGGCAACGTCAACGCCATGGAACTCTGGAATGAGCCTTGGGAAAGCGTCTCCATCTCCGGTTGGCAGGCGGACATTCCCCGCTATCGCGATATCTTCACGTGCATGGCCCTAGGCATTGAAGCTGCCCGCCGCGAATCAGGCGTCAAGGTTCTCGTCGGCGGCACCTGCTCCTCCTCCAACGCCCGCGATAAGCTCTTTCCTGATGGTTCTGATCATTTCTTAAAGTGGCTCGACTTTGTCAGTATTCATTACCAGGCGCTCGCCGCCGATCCCTCTCTCGAGCCTACCTGGATGCATCGCAAAAGCCCTTACGGCCCGGTGCGCGTTTGGGACACGGAGAGCTGGATCGCCAATTCCGAAGATCGCATCGCCGGCGTTATCGCTTCCATGCGTGCCCAGGGGCAAAGCCGGACTGCAGGCATCTTCGATGGGAACGTCTACGAAAGTCGCAACATTAAGATTGGGTCAGAAACTTACCCTATCGTCCAAGCTTGGTCTCCCGCGGCGGCCGTCGCCGCTTCCCAAAAATTCATCGGCCAACGGGACTTCAAAGAACTCCTCTTTCAAAATGGTCTGCCGTGGATCTTCGTTTTCTCCGGCCTTCCTGCGGCCGGCCATGTTGCACCTCGCCCTGACGACGGCACCGTCGTCATCGTTGGCGACTTGCGTAAAATTTATGAACCGGAACGCACCCTTTTCCGTTCCGTTGACCTTGCTTCTGATGCTCATCTGACGCTTGCCAATCCCGAGGGCACCTTCCATCTCTTTGATTTCTACGGCAATCCCGTTCCATCAGCGCAAGCGAGAATCGACGTTCCTCTCAACGGTCTTGGCTACTTCTTGCGTACCTCCGGAGTTTCCGGTTCCTTCGGTAAACTCCTCCAGGCACTCCGTGCCTCCTCGATTCACGGCTATGCACCGGTCGAGATTGTCGCCCATGATCTCACCGCTCCCATCGACCAGCACCCTCTTCTTCGCATCACACTGACAAATGTTCTCAACAAGCCCGTGGCAGGTCATCTTCACGTCAAACTCGGTGATCTCCAACTCGAATCGGCAACCCGCGATATCAAACTGCTCCCGGCCACAACCTCCACCATCGCTTTCCGTGTTACGGGCGGCAAACCCGCTGAGAGCAACTTGTATCCCTTGTCCGCCGAATTTGACTCCCCCTCCGATGGCCACGCCTCTCACACGGAAGATCTTCACGTGAACTTCATCACTCGCCGCACCATCACGGTTGACGGCGATCTCTCCGATTGGTCCGGGGTTCTTCCCCAAATTCTTCCCGGTGCGGAAATCGGCAAAAACATGACCGAAGCCGCCTGGCTCCCCTTCAGGAAGTTTGATAAGGACGTGCCCAACGGCCTCGCCACCGCGTATCTGGCCTTCGACGATCGCTACTTTTATTTTGCTGCCAAGACTGTCGATTCCACCCCTGATCCGGGCATGGTCCGGTTCGCCACTCGCGATGATGACTCTTATTTTTATCGCGACCATGCCATCGGCCGGGACAACGTAGAACTCAATTGGCCCGCTGGGGTGCGGCACTTTTCCTATCGCAAGAACTTTGACATACCTTCCGGTAGCGGCGAGCATGACAACGTTCAGATCGCTTTCAACGTCCTGAAAAATAAACCTTGGCTCCAGAATCCCCCCGGCGTAATGCCGCGCTTCATCACCTATTGGGACACCGACTACGAATTCGCTCTCAATCCCGTTGCCAGCGAGTTCGGTGGCGGTACGGAAATCTACCGGCTGCAATCTCCCGGAATGCCTCGCAAGCATTTCTTCCCGCGCCAGCCCAAAGCTCCCATCGATGGCGGCGCCGTCACCAATGGCCAGCTCGTCATTCGCAGGGAAGGGAACTCGCGCATTGTCGAAGCCGCAATTCCCTGGACGGAGATGCCCGAAGTTTATGCCAGAATCAAAGCAGGCCAGACCGTCAAGTTCTCGTGCCGTGTCAACGACGACAAAGGCCCCGCCCATGAACTTGCTTCCTGGCGCAGCGTCTCCAAAATGAATTCCATTACTTTTCACGATGATTGGCAAAGCCACTGGTCCAATGAACTCGAATTCGGCGCAAAAAAGTAATCGTCGTTGGCTTTATCGCTTGGACATTCTTGTCCCTGCTCTCCTGGTGATAACTGTTTGCGCCACCTCAACGGCCATCACGGTTTCGGCGCAAACAAGCGCCGCTCCCTCGATCAAATTCTCAAACGTTACCAAGGACGCGGGCATCAACTTTGTCCATTTCAAAGGCAACAAAGGCACTTCCATCAATCTCGAGGAATTTGGTCCCGGCGTCTGCGTCGCCGATTTTGACGGCGATGGCTGGCCCGACATTTATTTCGTCAATGGCCGCGACCTTTACGATCGCGGTATCACAGTCCGCAACGCCCTCTATCACAACAATGGCGATGGCACTTTCACTGATGTCACCGATAAGGCAGGGGTCCCCGGCACCGGCTATGGCCTCGGTTGCATCTGGGGCGATTACGACAACGATGGTTTCCCGGATCTCTTCCTCACCCAGTACGGCCGCAACGTTCTTTATCACAACAATGGCAACGGGACCTTTACCGATGTCACGGATAAGGCAGGCGTCACCGGCCTCGATTTCGGCACTCTTTTCCACGCCGGAGGCGTTTTTTTTGATTATGACCACGATGGCTATCTTGATCTTTATGTAGGTGGCTACGTGGCCCTGGGGCCAGCCGGTCCTCGCTACTGCGATCTTGGCATGATGCTCAGCAGTTGTCCTCCCAGCGCTTACGATGGCACTGCTGATCTGCTCTACCACAACAACGGTGACGGCACCTTCACCAACGTCACCCTCAAATCTGGCCTGTACCAGCCCAAAGGCAAAAACCTCGCTGTCGGTGCCGCCGATTATGACAATGATGGCTGGCAAGATCTCTTTGTTGCCAACGACGGTCTCAACGCTTATCTCTTCCATAACGAGCGCAACGGCACCTTTAAGGAACAGGGGCTGGTCAGTGGCATGGCCGTAACCGGTCTGGGCCGCACCATGGCGGCCATGTGTATTTCCCTGGCTGATTACAACAATGACGGCTGGATCGATTTATATATCTCGGATTTCCAGGGGAATTCCGATCATCTCTGGAAAAACGATGGCACCGGTTTATTTGACGAGGTTAGCAACGAGGCCGGAATCACCCGTGCTACCCATGATGTCCTCAGTTTTGGCGGTGGTTTCTTCGACTACGACAACGATGGGTGGCTCGATCTTTTCATCGCCAATGGTCACGTTTATCCCGAGGTTGAGGCGGCCATCCCCGGAACTCACTATAAGCAGATCAACTCCCTCTTTCACAATGAACGGAACGGAAAATTCTCCGACGCGGCGAAGTCCGCCGGCATCTCCTCGCAACCTCCTCGCGCAGGCAGAGGAGTGGCCTTCGCCGATTTTGATAACGACGGCTGGATGGATCTCGTGATCTCCAACAACGGTGATCCCCCCACTCTTCTCCGCAATGGAGGTGGAATCGCAAATCACTTCGTGAATTTCAAGCTGGTGGGTTCAAAGAGCAATCGTGATGCTATCGGGGCGCGCATCACACTCAAGGCTGGGGGGCTCTCTCAAATCCGCGAGGTTCAGAGCGGGGGCAGTTATCTCTCGCAAAGCGATTTGCGTGCGCATTTCGGCCTCGCCAAAGCCGTTCACATTGATAGTGTCGAAATCCGCTGGCCCAGCGGCGCGCGTCAATCCTTTCAGGATTTGGAAATAGACAAGTTTTATCTCATTAAAGAAGGAAACGAGACCATTGCATTCCAGAAATTCACGCCACCGCGCCCGGCACTGCCCACCTCCAAACCCCAGTGACGCTACGCCCCGGGCTGCTTCTCTTGCTTTTCCACCGATTCTTTCACTGTCAGAATCTGATCCGCGCGAATGTTGCGCAGTGTCTGCTTGATCCCGCTGGGCCACGTGATTTCAATACTGTCGATTGTCTCTGCCTTCCCCAGCCCAAAGTGCACTCGTTTGTCGCTCGCTGATCCATACCCCACGCTGGTTGTCACGTGGTTATACTGCACTCCCTCCGTCGTGGCCACTCTGATGCGCGCTCCGATTCCATCCCGGTTGCTCTTCGTTCCAATCAGGTTCAGAATCAGCCAGTGATGCCCATTCTCCGTGCGGTTGATCCATATTTCGGGAGTCGCATTCATGCAGGAAATAACAACGTCGACCCGCCCATCATTGTTTAGGTCGCCGAAAGCCGCTCCACGATGTGCTGCCGCCACGGCGAAGCTTTTGCCCGCGCGCGGACCCACATCAATAAACGTTCCATCCCGATTGTTCCTGAACACGGAGTTTGCCAGCTTATAAGGCAGTTCGTTAATCAATTCTGAATTATCCAGAATCGCCGCGTTTGCCGTAAACACGTCTTTCCACCCGTCATTATCGAAATCGAACATCCCCGTGCCCCACGCTGTCAGCTTGCTCGTTGACAGCCGCATTTTCGACGAGATTGTAATATCTTCAAACACTCCTTTCCCCAGGTTCCGGTAGAGCGGGAAGGTGTCTCCATACATTGCTGTTTCGAAAATATCAGGTAGCCCATCATTATCAATGTCCCGAAAATCCGCTCCCATCCCCGCGATGCTCTTTCCATGCTGGTTGTACGCCACCCCGCTCACCAGCCCGACTTCCGTAAACGTTCCATTTCCGTTGTTGTGGTACAGAAAATTCCGGAAGGTATCATTTGATACAAACACATCCATGTATCCATCGCCGTCGTAATCGGCAAACGCGATCCCCATTCCTTTTCCAACATGCTGCAGCAGTCCCGCGGGCTCCGACACGTCCGTAAACGTCCCATCCCCGTTGTTATGAAACAGCATATTCGGCAGTCCGGCGTAACTGTCCGGCGAGCAATACGTTCTCATTCCCTTGATAATGCACGCCACATCTGTCTCCGGCGACCATTTCAAATAATTCACCACGAATAGGTCCAAGTGGCCGTCGTTGTCATAATCAAACCACCCGGCCGCCACCGAAAACGCATGCGCCAGTTCCGGATGCATTTTCCGCAACCCTGCGCGCTCCGTGACGTCTGTAAATGTTCCGTTCCCATTGTTGTGAAAAAGCTGATATCCGTTTGCCCCGGTTACGAACAGGTCCTGGTTCCCGTCGTTGTCGTAATCTGCCACCGCCACGCCCATCCCGTAATACAAACCCTGCACACTCGCCTTCAGCGTCGTATCCGTAAACGTGCCATCACCATTGTTGTGATACAGCCGGTTGTAGTAACGCGGGTCTGACTTGTCCATTTCGGGCAAGTGCGCCCCATTCGAGAAGTACAGGTCCAGCAACCCGTCGTTGTCATAATCGAAAACGGCTACTCCTCCCTCCATCGTTTCTGCCTGGTATTTGTGCGGTGTAGTGCTGTTATCCAGCACGAATGAAATGCCCGACGAAGGAAACCCATCCTCAAATTTCACTGGCGCTTCCGTGGTACTTACTTTCCCCAGCCCTTGCGTTTGCCATCTTGCTAAAGCAGCGCAACTCAGCGCCGTCCCCGACCGCAGGAATGTTCGTCGCGGGAGCTTCATTGCTTTACACCAGATTTCCTTGCGCCATCTCCCACCGGTTCTTCGACTTTCAGGATCTGGTCCGCGTGCACATCCGCCAGCCGCTGAACAATCCCACTCGGCCAATCGATCTCCACTTCCCTGATTTCGCGTTCTTTCCCCAAACCGAAATGTGCCCGCCGGTCGCTTGAGGACATGAAACCCACGCTCGTCGTCACATGGTTGTACAGCATCCGGCCCGAACCGGTCGTCACCTTGATCCGTGCCCCAATGCCATCCCGATTGCTCTTCTTTCCCCGCAGGTCAAACAGGATCCAATGATTGCCGCTCAGCGCGTTATTCTTCAGAATTCTTGGTCTTTCGCCCAGCGCCGTCACCACCAGGTCCATGAATCCATCGTTGTTCAGGTCCACGAACGCCGACCCGCGGTGATACCCCAACGGCATAAAATCCATCCCCATCTGTTCTGAAACATCGACGAACGTCTTCCCGCCCACATTCTGAAACATCGTGTCATGTTGCTTCGAGTCGGCTATTACGTTGTCTACATCTCCATTCGCCGAATAGATGTCTTTCCAGCCATCGTTGTCATAATCGATGAATCCAATGCTCCATCCCGAAAACGGCCGGCTCAATCTGTCAAAGTGTGTCTGCTGCGAAACGTCATCGAACGAGTGCCCGCCTTCATTCCGGAAAAGCCCGAACACTTGCGTCATCAAATCGTTGTAGACGATGTCCACCCACCCATCGTTATCGAAGTCTTTCGCGTCGCTGCCCATCCCGGATACCGTCGCGCCCGTGTCGTTATAAGCCACTCCGTAGAGGATTCCTTCTTCCTTAAATGTTCCATCCCCCTGATTGATGAACAAGTGGTTTCGTTCCGTATCATTGGAAACGAAGATGTCCATCAATCCGTCGCCATTGTAGTCGGCAATGGAAATGCCCATGCCTTTTCCTGCAACGCTCCCAATTCCCGAGGCATCTGTCACATCCTCGAATTTCCCATGCCCCAGGTTGTGATACAGCCGCGAAGAGACGCTCTTGTATACCGTTGGACTGCAAGCAAGGTCCTGTTTCGCATCGTTCAGGCAACGCTGGTCGGTTTCCGGTGTCCAGATTGTGTAATTGGAAATGATCAGGTCGAGTAGTCCATCATTGTCATAGTCAAACCATGCTGCAGCAACGCTCAGCAAATTTTCCGGTTTGTGCTCCAGCCCCGATCCAATCGTGACATCCGTGAACGTCCCATCCCCATTGTTGTGATACAGCGTATTCCGGCCCGCGTTGCAGATGAACAAATCTTCATTTCCGTCGTTGTCGTAATCTCCGGCCGCCACTCCAAAACTGAATCCAAGGTCTCTCCCCTCCAGACCGGCCTTGGCCGTCACGTCTTCAAACGTGCCGTCTCCCTTGTTCCGCAGCAGGCAGTTGTAGTAAGAAGCATCCGTCTTTTCAAGTTCCGGCAGCTTTGCCCCGTTCGTGAAGAACAAGTCCATCAGCCCGTCGTTGTCATAATCAATCGCCGCGATTCCCCCGCACATTGGTTGCGGGAAATATTTTCGCCCCGTCAATCCGTTATTGCTCACATAGGAGAAAGTGGAGTTTTTGCCAATCTCTGTGAACCACGCGACGGACTGCTTTCTTGCCGTCTGCGCGCGTGGTTCCGCCCTGAATGGAAACGCTCCCGCCAGCAGCGCACCGGCCACCCCAAGCGCTCCGCACAAGATCCATTTACCCGGCTTCATTCTTCCTGACTCGACACTCTTGCCGCCCTCTCTTTCGAGATCGGACTTTCCTTCTTGTCTCAATGAATATGGATTAACAGGTAGCCAGCATTCTCCGGTATTCCCTGGGAGTGGCGCGCACCAGCCGGCGAAATACCAGGCCAAAATAACTCTGGTCGCTGAATCCCACTTCCCGGCTCACCGCAAGAATCGGTTTGTCAGACGAGGCCAGCAGCGCCTGCGCTTTTGCAATCCGGAAATGGTTCAGGTAGCCGTCGAACGATTGGCCCGTCACTTTCTTGAACGAACGCATGAAATGCGCTTTGCTCATCCCCACGATCGCTGTCGCTGTCGCCAGCGCGATCGGCTCCGGATAATGCGTTTCGACAAAATCGAACAGCGGCTTCATCCGTTGCAGCGCCTTCTCCCGCCGGTCGAAAACTTCTGCTGCTTCCATGTCTTTCTTGAAATGATTGATCAACAGAATCAGAATCATCTGCAAGTAGGTGCGCGCAGCCAGTCGCGCCCGCTCTGTGTTTGCTGGGAGTTGCGCCTGAATCTTCACTACCAGATCAAAAATCTCTGCGTGAAGTCCTGCTCTCCGCGACACCATATTCGGGAAAATATTGTCCTGAAGAAGGAAAGGCATCAAGTACTGAACGTCTTCACCCGTTCCCGCAGGTGCGCGCAGAACGTTCGGCAGAAAATACAACACGATCACCTTGAACGGGCCTGCCACCACTTTGCTTAGCCGGTGGTAACTCGCTCCGTTGATTACGATCAGATCATTCTTCTTGGCTACAAAATGGCGCTCCTGCACCTGGTACTCGGCCTCTCCCGAATACACGTACAGCAGCTCAAAATAATCATGGCGAGTTAACCGGATATTCCGCTGTTTTTGAAAAGCGAAGGCCCGTACATCCACGGGAAAGGACGGGTCGAACGGCCAGATGTGCGCCCCGTCCTCACGGATCTGCGGGTCCACAACCGAGTGAACATTCTCCCAACGAAAACTTTGCTCCACACCTTTGCCCGTTCCCTGTTTGACTTGCGGCATCCCTTGGACTCTACTCCATAGCCTGAATGCGGCAAAACGAATTCTTAACATAGCAGTATTGAATCCGTCAAAGCTCCTCTCTGCGTATTCCACGGCGCTAACGTCCTCTCTTGCTACCCGTTTCAGCCCGACTTGTCAGTCTTAGGCAATGTCTGGATGGGCCTCTCTCGAATATGCCATGCGTGAATCTGACCCATGCTCCCGCGAAATCTTCTCTGGCCCTCCGCTAGATGTTCGTTGATTTGTCTTCTCGCCCGGCAGGTCTGTTGGGGCCCAGATCTATTGGCTAAGTGTCCTTCGCAGATACTTGATTCCTTCAAATGCAATGGCCTCCGGGCTGGGTGCCAGGTCTCGCCAAATTGCTGCAGCCGCCGCCAGTTCCTTGTGTGTATAACCGAAACTCTCAATGGTTATCCAACCGTCGTAGTTCAGTTCTCGCAGCACCTGCGCGATCCCCGGAAAATCCACATGGCCCGTTCCCGGGATTCCGCGATCATTCTCGCAAGCATGCACATGGCGCAGCCGCCCACCCGCGGCCCGAAACGTTCCCGCCACATCCTTTTCCTCGATGTTCGTGTGAAAGGTATCCAGCAGCACGCCAATCCGGGAATGCCCGATCTCCTCGCAAAGCCGGACCGCGTCCGAAGCCGTATTCAGAAAATACGTTTCAAAGCGGTTCAAAGGCTCGATTGCCATCATTACGTCATTCGCTGCAAGAACTTCTTCCAGGCTCTGGAAAGTCTCAACGGCCCATTTCCATTCCTCCGTAGTTCGCCGCCGCCCCGGTAAATAACCCACGGGCGAATAAATCGGCCCGGCCATCAGCTTGCTCCCGAGTTCCGCCGTGACCTCAATTGTCGCGGCCAGATGCTCCCGCGTGCGCTTCCGCACCTCGCTATCTTCGCTGATCGTGTTCAAATCGGACGGCAATATCGCGCAGACCGTGCCCTCCAGCCCGTTTTGCGCAAGCGCGCCACGGATGGCCTCCGTATTCACCTTTGCTGGCTCGAAAATGGGTAGCTCAAATCCGTCAAACCCTTTTTCCCGCAGCATTGGCAGTAGCGAAAAATTCTTTGCGCTGAAATCCGTCGTCCAAATCAGGGCATTCGCAGCTATCTTGATCATTTTGGTTTCCATGCGGCCCGGCTACCATCCATCGCGCAATGGTAATGCGCCACTTCCAGCACATGCGGATTCGAGCCGTCGCCCTCCATCACCCATACCGGTCGCTTGTCGGCCTTTTTCTCACGGTAGATGTATTCCTTGGCGTCCGGATATCGCCAGTAGTCGTAGTCCGTCAATCGAAAACTGATGTGCTTCATGTCGGGTGACCACGCTGCCGACGCCGCGAATTGTCCCAGCTTCGTCAGTTGTCGCTGTTCGTTGCCATCCTCATCGCAACAGAAGATCTCCAGTTTTCCACTCACCTCATCGCTGTAAAGCAGTTTCTTTCCATCCGGCGACCAGATCGGCGCCACCGCTCCGATCGCATTTTCGTGTCTGGTCAGTTGCTGCCGATCTCCCCCCTGTGCATTCATCCGGAACAGGCAGTAGCCCTTGTTCACCGTTTGTGTAAACGCAATCGTCTTCCCGTCTGGCGAGATTGCCGGGTCCCGCCCCGGCGCAACGATTTCAAATCCTGTGCCGTCGCTCGCCACTCTCCCAATCACTCCCTCGCCATCCTTCGGCGGCGCGTACCCCAAATAAATGGCCTGCCCGCTCCAGGTCGGAAAATAGCAAATCCCGCCTTCCTCCACATTCGTCAGCCGCCGCACGTTCTTCCCGTCTGCATCCATTACGTACAAGTCGTAGGTGCCATGAAGGCCCCGGTCGGACGTAAACACAATCTGCGTGCCATCGGGTGACCACATCGGATAGCGGTTCTCCGATGTCGCGGACCGCGTCAAATTCACCGCATCCCCCCACCTCGCGTCCACCAGAAAGATCTCCGTGTTCCCTGTCCGCACGCTGGTGATCAGCAACTGGCCCTCGAGTTGTGAATTCCTCTCACTCATTCCTTTGTCCCGCCCGCTTCCTCCGCGGGCAACTCAACGCAGCACTACCGGAATTCCGGCAACCTTACGATGGTCCCGCCATGCATCGCCGATTCATGCGCGCAGATTCCCGCGCACGTCCAATTTGTTGACTGGTACACATCCGGAAACGACGCCCTCTTCTCCACCACGCTGCTCACGAATTCGTTTACCATGTGAGGGTGCGAGCCACCATGGCCGCCTCCTTGCGTGAATGACAGATGCGCATGCTCCGCATCATAAACACCCCTGGTCGTGAATCGCTGGATCGGCTCCGGCAACAATCGCGCAAAATCCGGCACCGCCACTCGTTCTGGGATCTCGCCCGTGTGCACAATCGGATGCTCGCTCTCAATCCGTGTCCATTCGTAAGTCTGCTTTGAGCCATACACATCAAAGCTTTCAATGTATTGCCGCGAAGTCTCGAACAACGATCGTGTCACTTCAAACGAAACTTCCTGGCCCCGCACCTTGAACAGAGCGCTCTCCACAGCGAACGGTGAGCCATACTTGGCAACGAGTTTCTCCGCAATGCGCCCCGATCCGAAGCACGACACGTAATCCGCCTCGCCCCTCGCCAGCGCCAGGCATGGGCTCACCGCGTGCGTCGCATAGTGCATCGGCGGCAATCCCTCCCAATATCCCGGCCAACCGGCCATCTCCTGCTGGTGACAACCGCGCATAAACTGAATGCGCCCCAATTCCCCGCTGTCTCTCATTTCCCGTATGAACAGGAATTCTCTGGTGTAGATCGCCGTCTCCATCATCATGTAATTCTTCCCGGACTCTTTCGCGGCCTTCACGATTTCACGACATTCCTCCACCGTCGTTGCTGACGGAACTGTACACGCCACATGTTTGCCCGCTCGCAGCGCCGCAATGCTCTGCGGCGCATGCAGATGAATCGGTGAATTGATATGCACGGAATCCACTTCCGGGTCGCGTATCAGCTTCTCGAAGTCCGTGTAACGTTTCTTGATCCCGTAAAGTTCTCCGACTTCATTCAATGCGCTCTCTGTGCGTTGGCAGATCGCGTACATTTCCGTGTGGGGGTGGTGCTGGTAAATCGGGATGAATTCCTTCCCAAATCCCAATCCAACGATGGCAATTTTGACTTTTCCGCTGCTCATCTGATTTTCTCCCGGGCACAACACGTGCCCGCAAATAATTCAATCGTTCTGACTCTTACAACTTGCGCAGCCGAACTTCCGTCCAACCTGCATTCACCGGGACGAATCTTTCCCGATCCACGCGGCCCAATCGTTTCCGTCTGGCGCCGCCAATTCGCCTGACTCCGGAATCGCGGTGGCTGCTCCCGCCCATTGGCCCGTACTTGGATTGAACCAGCGCACCACTGCATGAGCCGGCAATTCTCCCTTCCGCAGTTGCACAGTCTGCCCAACGGGCACATACAGGACTGCCCAGTCCTTCTCCGAGGATCTCGCTGCTGCCACAAACACCGCTGCGTCAGCGTCGCCAGGCTGTACCGCTAGTACTTCCTTTGCGGGACTCAGCTTCCACCAATCAAACGAACCGAAGAATTCTTTCAGATACTTCATCTCCATGCTGCCCGGGAGGTGCATCGCCTCTGTCCATGGATGCGCGATTCCCGTTCCCGCGTGATTCATCGGTTCCGCTGGAACCGTCTCCCAACTCCAAACGCCATGCGCGCCATAGGTCACGCCCGCTGTCGGCGAGATCAGCAAGCTCCAGTAGGCCGCCCGACGCACCGCATGGGCATCGAACGGTTTTCTCCCCTGGTAGCTCATGTGCCCTTCGTAGTTCGGTTCCAGGTTGATGATTGGGTGTGGGTTCGGACCTCTCCAGCCCCTTGCCGGGGGGCCTTCGGAGAGCCACCGGAAATCGCTCACCGAGTCGCCATGACCGCTCTGGTATCCCACGAAACTGAACCACGGTTCACCCTCAAACTCCTCTTCCACCCACTGCTCCCCCGCCGGATGCATCGTCGCCACCCGTGACGGATGTTCGCCAAACCCGGCACGCGCAATTCGTTTCCACCGCTCCGCCTTCTCATCCCGGTAATCACCATCTCCCGCCAAAATCCAGATCACCTGATACGCTTCATACCGCACCACCATATAGCGCACCAGTTTTGTGATCCGGTCTTCGTTCAGAGCGAGTCCTGGATTCAAAGTCATCGGCAGTTTGCCTACCGGCCCATCCCAAATCAATACTGGCGCGGCCACCAACCCCTTTTCATTGACGGTTCTAATCCGCGCATCCATCCGTTGATAAAATGTCGGATCAATCGTTATGTCCTGTCCATCCTCGTACGCCAGCCGCCCTTCGGCATTCGCTCCCGCCGCAACCCATTGCGTCATCACAAACTGCAAAACCGTGAAGCCCTTGCTCTTGCGGTCCTCAACGTAGGTTTCCCAACTCTTTCCGTCTGCTTTCAGCGGGCCGTTCCATACCGTATCCGAAAGCCAGAAGAAGGGAGTGCCGTCCGCTTGCGTCAGATAACGCCGGTTACTTGAGACGCGAACGGAACCGTGTTGATAAAGTCCCTCTTGCGATTTGTTCGCCACACAGCGAAACGTTCCCCCCACATTGTCTAGCCCGGCATCGTCCCCCGGCGTCGAACTCGTGCTGTAGCTCCATTCCCCAATCTCCTCAGGCGAAAATCGCACCCTCCATGTGTTTCCTCCATCCCAAAATGCATGCGCCACTCTCTCGCCAGCCGCAGGCGAACGAAATGTCACCACTACGTCCACGTCCGACAACGGGTTGGCGTATTTCGATTTGCTTGTGAACTGCGTTTCAAAAACCGCCCATTGCGGCACTTCAACGGATGTTTTGCCGGCTTCTGTTTGAGGAAGGTTTGTCATGAACAGGAAGGCGCAGATGAGCAAGCTTAGCATGCGAGTCCGGATAAGTTTGTTCGCCGCGGCGGCAACCACCCCTGCCTTAAATGCATTGCCACCGCACACGCCTCTCTATCGGTGCACCTTGTCCAAGCTGTCGATTGCATAACTACACGCGGACACACACACCCAGCTGAATCCGCTTCCCGAGAGGCTCGGATCCACCCAAATGGTGCCTTTCCGTTTTCTGAAAATCTGTAACAATGAGCCCCTCCTTTCTGAGAAAAGAATCACCTCTCCAATGTGCTGAAAATGCCCATAATTATTGATGACAAATAGTGATTTGACCGTGCGGAATTTTGTTATAATCCGACCATCCGCAAAGCCTGCCGGGAGGGTTTGTGATCCGGAAAGCAAAATCTGCGGCTGCCCGTCGTTTCCTTGTTTCCGATGCTCAAGTAAATGCTGAAGGTGTCCACGTCTGGCCCTTCGATCCACAGTTCCCTCTGGATGTCGTCAAACACGATCTCAGTGGCCGTCATCCCTTCCGCATGAATCGCCACGATTATGTCGAATTGGTTTTCCTGAATTCCGGTGAACTGGTATGGCAGGTTCAAGACAACCTCGTCAAGCATCGCCGGGGCGACCTCTTCCTGATGGTCTCTCCCAAATATCATCGCGTCACGGAACAGTCCAGCCCCCAGGTCAACGCCGAATCCCTTTTCTTTCACCCCAACCTCTTGAAATCATCCCCCCGGGCCAAGGATGAGTCCGAATACCTCATGCCTTTTTTCTCCCGTGATGGGGCGTTTTCTCACGTTATTCCCGCCAAGACCGGGATTCCCTCAAACATCCTCAATCTGATTCGCCGTATTCAAACAGAACTCCCCGCCAACACCGATCGCGCCCGTTTGTGCGTCAAGACCTACGTCAAGATGATTCTCGTCCATCTTTTGAATCATTTTGCTGCGTTCCAGGAACCCTTTGTCCCCTTCGACCAACGCCATCGCGAACTCGACCGCTTCAAGCCTGTCTTTGAGTTCCTTGAACAGAACTTCTCTGAACCCATCTCTCTCGGCGAGGCCGCCGAAACCGTGAATATGAGCCCGTCTCATTTTCGCCGCGCCTTCAAGCACCTCACCGGTCAGTCCTTCGTTCCCTACCTCAATCATTTCCGTATTGAAAAGGCTCAGGAACTCCTTGCCAATTCCCGCATTCCCATTTCGGAAGTTGGCCTCGAAGTCGGTTTCTGCGACCAGAGTTACTTCGGCCTGATTTTCCGCCGCCTCACTCACTTGACTCCTCGCCACTACCGCCAGCAGGTTTCCAGGCTTGCGGAAAAGCCGCATATCGTCCGTTAGTTCTTAACTCGTTCCCGCATTCACTCTGTTCTCCTGTTCCCTCTGATTCTTTTCTCAGAATCCTTCCCAAAACCTTATAGAATTAATCTCTAAATCCGCTTATTTTTCCAATAGAAACTGTGCCCTCTCCCTGCGCCCTTTCTCATGCGGCTTGCTTCACGGTTGTCGTCGAGAAATAATCGCGCTTGCTTGTAGATCGGTCTGAAAAAGAGGCAGGTTTCCCGATGGGCACGATGCGATTCGCGATGATTGGATCGGGGTTTTGGGCGCAATACCAGCTTTCGGGTTGGCGCGAACTCACGGGTGTCGAGTGCGTGGCCGTGTGCAATCGTACGGCTCATAAAGCCGCCGCTCTCGCCCAAAAGTTCGCCATCAGTTCCGTCTACACCGATGCGCGCGATCTCTTTCGCAAGGAAAAGCTGGATTTCGTCGATGTTGTGACCGATGTCGCCACCCACTGTTCCTTTGTAAAAATGGCTGCCGAACATCACTTGCCCGTGATTTGCCAGAAGCCGATGGCCCCGGCACTTCACATCGCGGAACAGATGGTGCAATCCTGTCGTGATGCCGGCGTCCCTCTCTTCGTCAACGAGAATTGGCGCTGGCAAACTCCGATCCGCGAACTCAAACGCATCCTCTCTTCCGGGATCATCGGCTCTGCGTTCCGCGCTCGCCTCGATATGATCTCCGGCTTCCCCGTTCTCCGGAACCAGCCTTTTCTCAAGGAACTCGATCAGTTCATTTTGACCGACCTCGGCAGCCACATTCTCGATGTCGCTCGTTTCCTTTTCGGTGAAGCGGAAAGCGTCTATTGCCAGACCCATCGCGTTCATCCGGATATCAAGGGCGAAGACGTCGCCACCGTCCTCCTGAAAATGGCGGGACCCATCACCGTCGTTGTCGAAATGGCTTACGCCGAAAATCCTCTGGAACGCGAGTGTTTCCCGCAAACTCTTATCTTCGTCGAAGGCGACGCAGGCTCCGCTGAAATCACGCGTGATTATTGGCTTCATGTCACCACCAAGGATGGCACGCGCACTTCCCACCATCCGCCCCACCGCTATCCCTGGGTTGACCCCGCCTACGAAATCGTCCACGCCAGTATCGTCCCTTGCCAGGCCAACCTGCTCGAGGGTTTGCGCGGAGGTTCTGCAGAAACCACTGGTGAGGATAATCTCAAGACACTGAAACTTGTTTTTGCTGCGTATGAATCGTCCGCCAGGAATCAGGTCATCACACCCTGAAAGTCACCCCATGCTCGATTCCAACCTTCTACCTGCCGCCGCCAAAACCTCCACTTGCTGGGCGCCGTTCCTTTTTCATTCACCGTTTCCCGGAAGGCCAGTGTGAGCTCTTCCCGCAATCTCGTTCTTCTCGGCACGGACTCTCCTCCTCCGGAGCCTACCCTTCTCCGCGCCGGGCCACTCTCCCTCTTCTTTGAACAAGGCGAGCTTCGCCACATCAATCTGGGTGATAACGAGGTCCTCCGGCGCATCTATGTGGCCGTCCGCGATCGTCACTGGCGATCCATTCCTCCCATCATCACTCAAATCAGCCACGAAGTTGATTCCAGTTCTTTCAAAATTCTCCTCACTGTCCAGCACAAGGAAGAGGATATCGATTTTTCCTGGGACGGCCTCATTCTTGGCTCGTCCGATGGTGATATCACTTTTGCCATGCAAGGCGTTGCTCATTCCACCTTCCTCCGCAATCGCATCGGTTTTTGCGTGCTCCATTCCACCTTGGAATTTGCGGGACGCGCCTGCACCCTCGAAAAAATTGACGGCTCTCTCGATCAAGCCGTTTTTCCCCGCTCCATCTCTCCTTACCAACCTTTCCTCGATCTCCGGGCACTTACTTGCCCCCTCTCCTCCGGCATTTCCGCGACAATTTGTTTTACCGGTGACACATTTGAGACCGAGGACCAGCGCAACTGGGGTGACGCCTCTTACAAGACTTACAGCACTCCTCTCAGCCTCCCCTATCCCGTGGAAATCGCGGCCGGCACTTCGATTTCCCAGCAAGTCTCCCTCTCGATCCGCGCAAACCACCGCTCTTTTCCCAAACCCGCGCCGCCTCAGGCAATCTCCTTTGCTCTGCTTAAAGAGGAGGGAGAGGTTCCTCTTCCTCGCATTGGCCTTGGCGTTTCCAGTCTTGTTGTCTCACTGGATCTTGTCTCTGCGGATCGTCTCCGCGCTCTCAATCTCACCCATCTCCGCGTCGACCTCGATCTCTCGCTGCCCAATTATGTTGATTCCCTTAAACGCGCCACACTCCAGGCCTCCCAAATCGGTGTCGCCCTCGAAATCGCCCTCTACCTTCCCGATAACCCCGAATCGCAATTGCGCTCTTTACGGGCCGCTGTCGACGATTTACTGCCCTCTGTCTGCACTTGGCTCGTCTTTTCCGCCTCTCACCCATCAACTAATGGCGAATTCGCTCTCCTCGCCCGGAAATTCCTCGCGGACTTTCGCCCCGCCGCCAAGTTTGCCGGTGGCAGCAATGAATACTTCGCTGGACTCAATCGCTTTCCGCCTCCGCTTGATGGATTGGATCTCATCTGCTATCCGCTGAGCCCACAGGTCCATGCCTCGGACGAGACCACTCTTCGCGAGAACCTTCCAGCCCTGGGAGAAACAGCTCGCTGTGCCCGCGAAATTGCACAAGGCCTTCGCGTGGTCGTCAGCCCGGTCTCCCTGAAACCTCGCTCCCATCCAGACGTTGCCGAGCCCTTCTCCTCTAGGCAACCCGGCCAACTCCCTCCGCAAGTTGATCAACGTCAGACGTCTCTTTTCGGTGCGGGATGGACTCTGGGAAGTCTCAAGTACATCTCCGATGCCGGCGTCTACAGCTCCACCCACTACGAAACACTCGGTTGGTGTGGAGTTATGGAGACACCTGATGGTTCGCCACTCCCCGAACTTTTTCGCTCCACTCCAGGTGCCGTTTTTCCTCTCTATCACGTGTTCGCCGATTTTTGCGCCTTCGCTGGTGGCGTCGTTCTCTCCACTTCTTCCTCCGCCCCTGCTGAAGTCACCGGTCTCGCGCTCAACAAGGGTGGTTGTACCCGCATCCTGCTTGCGAATCTCACTTCTTCACAGAAACTTGTGCAGCTTCACGGCCTTGATTTTGCCTCTGAATTTCGCATTCGCTCTCTCGATGAAGAATCCTCCGCTTTTGCCGTACTCTCTCCGGAACAATTTCGCTCCGCACCGGGGCAACTTCTGAAAGGGAAGGGAAGCGGCCTTGAACTGGAATTACTGCCGTTCGCGGTAGTTACTCTCGACCCCGCCTGAAGAAGAGTTCAGGCGAGAGATTGTTTTGAATGGAGTGCAGTCCTGAAAGAGCGTTGAACGGAATGACAATGAAGCTCGGTATCGGCACATACGCTTGCATGTGGTCCATCGGATTACCCGGGGCCCAGCCGTCGAATCCGATGGACGCGTACGCCTTCTTGACGAAAGCCAAGGAACTCGGCCTCAGTCTTGTTCAATTTGGCCCCAATCTACCCCTCGATCATCTTCACGATTCAGATCTTGCACGCCTCTTCGATTACGCTCAGCGCTCCGGAATTCAAATCGAATGTGGCACGCGCACCCTTGAACCTTCTCATCTTCGGAAGCAAATCTCCTTGGCTCACCGCCTCGGTGCTTCTCTCCTCAGAACGGTTCCCGATTTTGAGGTCGGCGCTGCTCCCTCTCCGCGCGAACTTGCCGCCACCCTCGCCGTCATATTGCCTGATCTCGAAAAAAATCAAGTTCGTCTTGCCATCGAAAATGGGAATATCCCCGCGCGGGATCTATCGGAGTTGCTGGAGATTCTTGGCAGCCCCTGGATTGGCGTCACTCTGGACACCGCTAATTCCCTGGCGATTCCGGAAGGCACGCAGCACGTCGTCTCAACTCTCGCTAAATACGCATTCAGCCTTCATGTAAAGGACTTCGTTGTTTCTCGCGCCTGGCACCGGATGGGTTTCCTCGTCGAGGGGCGTCCCGCCGGTAAAGGGCAAATGAACATCGCTTGGATCTTACGGGAATTGAAAACCGCAGGTGCGGAGCCCAACGCCATTCTTGAACTCTGGCCGCCTCAGCAGTCTTCTTTGCAGGCGACCATTGCCCTTGAGCAGGCTTGGGCTGTCGAGAGCATTCGCTATCTCCGGGAATTCATGCCGGTCTAAACCGGGAGTTTTGGAAAGGATGAATTGTCATGGTGCAGACAGTCGCTATCGTTGGGGCCGGCGGGAAAATGGGAAACCGCGCGGTGGAAAAGCTCAGCAATCTCCCTCGTTATCACGTGCTTGCTTGCGAAAGCGATCCTTCAAAGGCTGAGGCCTTGGAGAAACAGGGTTTTCAGGTCACCCCGGTCGATGCCGCCATCCCTGTGGCCGATTTCGTTGTCCTCGCAATTCCTGATGCCCTGATCGGCTACCTCGCTCGTCAGTTCGTCCCTTCGATGAAACCAGGAGCAACTCTTGTCATGCTCGATGCGGCCGCCGCTTACATCAATGATCTACCCGAACCTCGCGGCGTTACCTTAATGCTCACTCATCCCTGCCATCCGCCCTTCTTCACCGAGCAGGCTACTCTCGAGGCTCGCCACGACTACTTTGGCGGTACGGCCGTGCAGGACATCGTCGTCTCGCTCGTCCACGGCTCCGAATCTCAATTTCAGGAAGCCACGGAACTTTGTAAAGCCATGTTTGCTCCCGTCAAGACGGCGCACCGCGTCACACCGGAACAAGCCGCTCTCCTGGAACCCGCCATGTCCGAAATTGTCGTCGCCATGGCTGCTTGTCTAATGAAAGACTCGCTCGATGTTGCTCTGGAAAAAGGGGTTCCACCGGAAGCAGCTCGCGCCTTCATCGCCGGCCACGCTCGCATTGCCATGGCTATCGCTTTCGGTGCCGAAAAATCTCCCTTCTCCGATGCCGCAAAAATCGCCATCCAGTGGGGTACCCGGGAAATCATTCGCCCAGACTGGCGCAAGGTCTTTGAACCTCACGTTCTTCGTGACGCCATCCACGCCATGCTGCGCACCAACAACAACTGACACGGCATTTCCTCAGTCGAGCGTTTCAGCCCGCAGAGTGGGATCGGCCTCATCGTGACAATCGCAGCGCGTCAATCCAGACCGTTTCTTTCCCCGCAAACCGCACTTGTATTCTGTTTTCGCCGGCGTGCAATTGTGCAGGGAAGCTCTCCCATCCGTATGCGCGTAGCCCCAGTTTGATTGTGGTCGCCTGAGTATCGTTGATCTGTATTTGTACCGGCTGCTCTCCTCCGGCGGATCTGGCGTAGAAGAGTGTCACGTTGTAAATACCTTCCTCTGGCACATCCATTTTGCGGAAGATTAGGGTGCTTGCCGTGCTATCCGCTTGCGCCGCCATCGTTACGGCATACCCGCTCGAACATTCGCCGCAGTTCACCAACTTCGTGTTCCCCTTCCTCTCATTCCCCGGCCATTCGCCTTCATAAACAGGGGATTGCTTCCACGAGAATTTGCCGGACACGCGCACGAGAGTTGATCCGTGCGGAGGGAGGTCCGTCGCAAATCGCCTCAGGAACTCACCCAAATCCTTATGTGTCGAAAGATCGCGAACTGTCGCTGTCTCTTGTAGCCCCAGGTCACTCCAGCGAACCTCGGCATTCGCTTGCAAATCCGTCAGGTTCAGCAGCAGCACTGCCTGTTCTCCGCTGGTCTTGCTCCTCAACGGCTTTGCCCAAATCTCCACTCCCGGAGCATCTTCGGACACCTTGCGGGGTCCCGCTCCCAGCGGGTCCTGGTCCACCGCGATCACTTCCGCATTCATCAGGATCGCGCGCGTCTCACCGTCCAGTGTGCTGACGTCCGTTCCCACCCACAATGGCGCCGCGGAAATCGCCCACATCAGGAAATGTGTTCGAGCTTCCGTTGCGTTGATGCCCGGCACGCCCACTTCCAGCATGTCCGGATCGTTCCAGCTGTTCGGTCCAGTGAATACGGAATGTCGCGCGTTGGATTCGAAATTCCCCACGATTTTCGTCCAATCGCAGTGATTCTTTTCCCAACTGATGTCCTGGTCGGTGCGCCAGACTTGCGCGATCGACTGCCCCCATTCCCATGGCTGTTCATGTCCCCAGGAACAGATGTAAAGCAACATCGGCCGCCCCGTTTTGCGAATGCCGTTCGCCATGCGCGCGTAGAGCTCTTTGCCGGTGTGATTCGCCGGCAAGTTGCAGTAATCCACTTCCACCAGGTCGAATCCCCAGGCAGCGAACGTCCGTGCATCCTGGTTTTCATGGTCATAGCTGCCCTGATACTTGGGGTCGTTAAAACAAGTGTTGGGTCCGACATCCGTGTAGATTCCCGCCAGCAAACCACGCGCGTGGATATAATCCGCAAGAAACTTCAGCCCGTGGGGGAAGCGTTTCCCATCCGCAACCAGTTCGCCTGCGGCATTGCGTCCCGGTGCGATGCATTCCTGCACAATCAGGTACTGGTATCCCGCGTCGCGCATGCCACTTGCCACAAGTGCGTCCGCCTGCTGCATGATCGTCCGTTCATCGTAGTCGCAGAAATACCGATTCCAATTCGCCCATCCCATCGGCGGTGTCGGTGCCAATCCAACTTCGTGCGAATCGCGTTGTTGCGCGGACGCCGGTGCCAGGAGTGCCGCCACTGAACACGAAATTGCCATGGCCAAGCCAATACAACGTAGTGTCGCTGAGTATTTCAAATCACTACCTCCCTGCAAGAGGAGCACAATTGGATTTTCTCCCGCAGCAGCAATGTTCCTTCCAGAGAAAACCCACAGCTCTTTGATTCCACGCCGACTATAGTTTCGTCATTCATTCAATTCTGTGAAAACTGAAGCTTTTCCTCCGAGAATATCCGCCCCTGACCTTTTTCCCCATTCTCTGTCCGCTCACGCTTCACGATGCTTTTCCCGTATTTCACTCACAAACCCTTATAGAATCCTGGATCTCCCACCAGTACACTTCCTTTGCCTCCATCATGCGCCTCTTCCTCCGTAACTCGATGCCTTCCGTAATGCTTTTTGTTCTCAGTTCAGCTCTGCCTCTTCTCGCGAAGCAGCCTCCCTGTCAATCTCCCCCACCCAATACCCCAGCTCAACATCTCGCCACCGCTTCCTGTCTCGCTTCCCATCGCCTCTGGGCTCTCGCCGATCAGGAGGTCCGCCTCTACCGCCTCGTATATCCTTCTTCCGTTGACGGTGCTGTTCTCCAAGCCCGCATTCTCCTCGAGCTGAATCTCGCCCCTGACGCCACCGGCGTCCTGGACCGCGTTCTGGCATTCCATCCGCACGCTGTCTCCGTCCTGTCTCTCTATGCTGGCCTTTCCGAAACTCTGGGCGACGCGCCCCGTGCCGAGCAACTTCTCATGCAATGCACCAAATACGCTCCCACAAATCCTGAAGTCTGGATTCGTCTCGGCGACTTTTATCTCAAAAACGGTCGCAAAGGTGCCATTTCCTCTTTCCAGCGCGCCCTCGCCATTCAGCCAAACAATCCCCTGGCTCGCTCCGGTTTAGCCTCTGCCTTTTCCAATTCCGGTGACCCTCACCGTGCCAGCGCCGAATTTCATCGTGCAGTCGTTCTGAATCAACACACAAAACCGCCTCAGCCGCTCGTGGAATTGCGTTTCGCCGATTTCCTGCGCGAACAGGAAAAATACCAGGAGAGCCTCATTTATTACGATCTCGCCGTCCGCGAAGATCCAGCGCTACTCGACGCCCGCTTCGGCCGTGCCCTCTCCCTCGTCAAACTCCAAGAGTGGGATCTCGCCGAACGTGATGCCATCCTCTGCGCGCAGGACCCTGACAAGCAAATCCCCGCCCTCACCCTCCTCCTCAAGATTTATCAGGAGCACGGCAAGCCCGATCAGGTCGCCGAATGTGCAAAAAAGTTGGAACTCCTATCGAATTCCGACATCGCGGCCAAAACTTCAGGGAATCAGATCGCGGCCCGCCTCCGCGAAGCCCATCTGCTCGAAAACGATCACAAATCCTCCGAAGCCGATGAACTCTACCAAAAACTCCTCGTCGATCATCCCGAAGTGGACGCCGCCTGGCTTGGCCTCGGCATCTCTCATGCCAATCTCAGTCTTGTTGATGCCGCCGATTCCGATTTTCGGCGCTTCCTCTCCTCCCACCCCGATTCACCCTCGGCCCATCTCTACCTCGGCAAAATCCTACTCCGAAAAAAACGGCCGGAAGAAGCCCGTCGCGAACTTCTCCAGTCCAAACAGCTCGATCCTCTTCTCCTTGAAGCCCGTCTCGGCATTGCTGCATCCTTCATCACCCAAGCTCGTTACTCCGAGGCCATCGCCGAGTTGCGCGCCGCCGAAAAGCTTCCTGCTCATCCTCCCGAACTCCGCCTCATGCTGGCCGAAGCTCTCTACAAGAATCTCGATTCGCCTGCCGCTCTCCGCGAACTCGAACTCCTGCTCAAAGAAGATCCCGTCAATCCTCGAGCTCTTCAAATGCGCTCCTCCCTGTTCCACGCCGAAAGCGCTCCGTAACTCTCGGCCGAAAGGCTCCAGTCCGTCCGGTGTTTTTCTTAGAATTTGCTCCTGCATTCTTACAGATTTACTCTCCCCTTTGTCCTACCCTTAGCTAACCTCCGCCCCTCCAAGTGGTACCCTGATTGTCGAGGAGGGTACCACAGGGCCGGTAGGCAAACCGGCATTCAAGTCCCTTTGAGGTCTGAACCCCTGCGCACCGCACCGAACGCGTCTGTAATCGCCCTCCTGCTTTGCTGTACCTGCGCCCCCTCCCTTCGAGCGCAGCAATCATCTCTCTCTCCCACACCACCTGCTCGCCCTTCCTCTCAGCACTCCTCAAAGCAGCCTGTCGATTATGTTGACCCCAACATCGGTGGCATCGGCCATCTCCTCACATCCGTCTATCCCGATGTACAGACGCCTCACGGCATGGTCCAGATTGCCCCCGTTCTTGGACCCGGCGCCACCGACGCCTACGTCGGCGGCAAAATCTTCGACTTCTCTGCCGGCACATCCATCCTGACTCCTACCTCCGGCGCCATTGTTCTATCCCCCGAACAAAACGCCTCCGAAATTGATCATGACAAAGAGTTCGTCTCTCCCTACTACGCCTCCTATATCCTCGATGACTTCGGGATCCGCGCCGAATACACCGCTGCGCCGCATTCCGCCTTTTTCCGCTTTCACTTTCCCGGGAGCGCTCCTTCCCATCTCTTCTTCTCTTCAACGGGCTCTGTCCATTACGAACTCCCTAGCTCCTCGATTCTTCAAGGCGTCGAGGAAGTCTCCGGCGTGCACACTTATGTCTACGCGGAATTCTCCCAGCCCTTTCAATCTCATTCCGCGTTCGAAGCCAACAAACTTTCCCCCGGCCTCTCCAAAATCTCCGGCAAAGACGCTGGCATCGTCCTCGATTTTGGCTCCCAGCGTGTTGTCGTTGGTGCGCGCATTGGCTTTTCCTATATCAGCGTCGCCCAAGCCAAGCAAAATCTTGCCGAAGAGATTCCCGCCTGGAATTTCGATCAGGCTAAGAATCGTTCTCGCACCGCTTGGAATCAGGTTCTCAGTCGCATCCTCGTTCAAGGCGGCTCCGAAGAGCAAAAAACAATTTTTTACACCGCCCTTTATCGTTCCCTCCAGTACATGAAAGATGTCACCGAGGATGGCCGCTATTTCGGCCCTTACGATCACACGGTTCATTCGGCCGAGGGCCATCATTTCTATATCGAGGACAACCTCTGGGACACCTACCGCTCCCGCCATCCTCTCCAACTCCTCATCGAGCCCGAGCGCCAGGACGACACCATTCGTTCCTATGTCCTCATGTACGCGGAGTCCGGCTGGATGCCGCATTTCCCTTACATGCGCGGCGATCTTGTCTACATGATCGGCAATCACGCGGCTTCCATGATTGCCGACAGTTACTTCAAGGGTCATCACGATTTTGACGTTGAGAAAGCCTACGAAGGTCTGCGCAAGAATGCTTTTGAAGCCACCATGCTTCCGGATCGCCGCGGCCCGATCTCCGAACTCGAACGCTTCTACTTTCAGAACGGCTTTTTCCCCGCCCTCCAGCCCGGAGAAAAAGAAAGTGTCGCTGCCGTGAATCCCGAAATGCGCCGCCAGGCTGTCTCCGTCACGCTCGAAACTGCCTATGACGATTGGAACATTGCTCGCCTGGCCCAGGCCCTTGGCAAAAAGGAAGACGCCGCCCTCTTCAGCAAGCGCGCCCTCAACTATCGCAACGTTTTCAATCCCGCCACTGGCTTCATGGCTCCGCGCACTTCAGATGGGCAATTCATTCCAAACATCAATCCCAAATGGGCTGGAGGCCAGGCTGGCCGCGACTACTACACGGAATGCAATGGCCTCGTTTACACCTTTCACGTTCAGCATGATGTCGCCGGGCTCATCGATCTCATTGGCGGACGCCAGAAATTCATCGCCCGTCTGGACTCGCTCTTTTCCGATGGCTACGATGGCCAGCTAAAATTTGTTTTCCTCTCTCAATTCCCCGATTCCACCGGACTCATGGGCCAATACCCCCAGGGGAATGAGCCCGCCTTCCACATCCCTTATCTCTACAACTACGCCGGCGCTCCCTGGAAAACGCAAAAGCGCGTTCGCGATATCATGCGCGCGTGGTACGCCGCCAAACCCCTCGGCATTCCCGGCGACGATGACAACGGCGCCACCTCCTCCTGGTACGTCCTCAGCGCCATGGGCTTCTACACCGTTTCTCCCGGCCGTCCCGTCTACGACATCGGCAGTCCCATCTTCCGCGAAGTTCAGATCGATCTCGGGGCAGGGAAGCGCTTCCTCATTCAAGCCCCCAATGTCTCCGCGCTGAACAAATACATTCAATCCGCCGAGCTCAACGGTCATCCCCTCAACAAGCCTTGGTTCACTCAAGCAGATTTGGCAAATGGCGGTACCCTCGTCCTCCACATGGGGCCCAACCCCAATAAGCAGTGGGGCAGCAGCGAGGCAGCCGCCCCTCCTTCATTCTCGCGCGAGGACTAAAGTCCCGGATGAAATGCCGATTCAACACTGAGTTCGAGCCTGCTCTTTATATCGTCTGGATTCTTCATCACACAACAGGACTGTCCCATCTAACCAGGAGATCACCATGAGTTTTTCTAGGCGCAAGTTTATCCAGACGAGTGCGAGCATCGCTTCTCTCTCTACAATCGCCCCTGCCTGGCCCGCGTCCCCAGTCTCTCAGTCCGTTCCTCCCGCGCCAGGTTCGCTTGGTTTTGCTCGCAGCGTCGATCGCATCACTATCTCTGGTCAATACGGCATCGTCGTCGAGTTCGTCCTAGAGGAAAATCGCGTCAAAGGCATCGGCGCAGTCGCTCTCAACGGCAAGCCCCTTCGCAATCCTTCCGAGTGCATTTGGCCCGAAATCGCCACGCCCTATGGCGCCGAAGTCGTCCACTTCGAATTAGAGAATGTTCGTCAGGAAAATGGCGCTGTCATTGTCTCCACACGTCCCTTCGTCCGCGTCATTCATCGCATGGAATGGACCGAGCACGCCATGCACCCCCTCATCAACACCACTTCCTGGACCAAAGAGCCCTTCAGCCCCGAAGGCAGCCGCCTCGATTGGATTCTCCGCGAAGTCAACGAATCCTACGACAATCTCCCCTACGCCGGTTTCTCCTACTCCTTCCATTACCAGGGCCCGGGTCATCCCATCTATCAGATCGAAGACAAGGCCACCTGGGAACTCGGCGGCAATATTGTTGGCAACGGCTTCATCATCCGCGGCGCCAATCTTCCTCACACCCGTTTCGCGCCGGATACCTCTCTCTATTCCGGTTGGGATTTTCCCGGCATCGCCAATCCCCACGTCTTTCAGCACAAGCCGCTCTACACACAGATGCAAGGTTTTACCTTTCAATACGACAATGCCCACACCCTGCTCACCGTTCACGAGAAGCCATCCCACGTCCGCTCCCTCTACCAGCGCTTGCCCGGCCAGCCTTTCCTTCTCCATTTCAATCAATTCTGTTTCGACCTTACTTCCGAGCACACCACGCCGGCGCGCAAGATCCTGGTCGCTCCACGCAAGCAGAGCGCTGAAACCGTTCTCGTCAATCACTACCTGCGTGTCCGCGATGTCCTTCAGGAACAGCACCGCCGGCACTATGGTCTCCGCTACGACAAGACACGTCCCGCCGCTCATGCCGAAGCCAACGGTCTCGGCATCATGGACCGCTTCCATTCCCTCCTTCCCGATCTGAAAGCGTGGGGCTTTCACCGTTGTTTCATCATGCCCATTTGGCGCAGCCCGGATAGCGACATCAATCCGCTCTTTGAAAAGCAGAAAGACCGCTTCGGCGTTTTTGGCAACCTCTGCTGCCCCCTCGAACTCGAAATTGCCGATTGCTATGGCGGCTGGGATGGTTTCGGCAAACTCATGCAGCATGCCAAGGCGCTCGATATCGAGGCCTACATCTGGCACGCTTCCCACTTTTCTTCCATCACACCGCTAACCAGCAAAATCCCCGATCTGTTCTGCCGCGATGTCAACGGCCAGTTCAACCGCAACAACTATGGCCACGTCCTCTGGGCCGTCAATCAACGCAGCCCGCGCTATCAGGAATACCTCATGGCCTGCTATCGCAAAGCCAAAGCCCTTGGCCTCAGCGGCCTTTTTCACGATAGTCACTTCAATCTCGCCACCGACACCATCAACTTCCTTCACATCGACTACTACAAGGAAGGTCCTCCATTTCCGGACATAGACAAGTTCACTCTCCCCTCCGATCGCCAGGAATCCGATCGCATCGAATCCATGCACGACACCTCTCTCGATTTGCAGCGCCGACTGCAAACGGAAATCGGCCTCTTCTATCAGGTGGAATCCGAAGGGGCCCTCGGAACTCCCCAGACGCACCCCGACTACAAATTCATTCGCGGGAATGAATTTATCTTCAGCAACATGGAATCAGGATTGGAAACCAACGAAGTTGCGCCTTTCGGCGACGATTACTTGATGGCCTATTTCCGCGGTCTTTCTGTCCGGCTGATCTACACGCTCCAGATTGACCCCAATCTTTACCCCGATCCCAAGTCCATCTCCCCATGGTGGAATCCGCAAACCATGGTTCCACTCATCAAAGCCTTCAACAAAGTGGAAGAGCACATGGATGAAATGTGGGTTCTGGAAGAAGATCGCGGCATCCTCTGGAAGGGGCAAGCCGCCGATGTTCTCTTCGCCTATAAGGAGTTCGAGTTTCCCATCGACGGCATGAAGAAAGTTTTCGATGCAGTCTCGGGCAAGAAACTCGAGGCCAATGCTCACCTGCCCGCAAAGAAATTGACGATTTATCTTATTGAGCCAGCCTGAATATTCTTGTGTAGTTCAGAGAAAGGCACATCATGCAGCGACGCGATTTTCTTCGGGGCAGCCTACTTACTCTTCCGGTTCTGCCGCAAGCTCATCGGACGTTTCTTGCGACTGCGTTTCAATCATCGGGCCGCTCGTCACTTGAGGCCTCAATTGACGCCCATGCTTCTGGCATCCCACTTGACCACTTCTGGAGCCGTTGTGTCGGAGCTGGCCGGGCAAACGAGGGGTTGCGAGCTAGCTGGCAGGAACAGCTTAAGCTCTGCGTCGATCAATGTGGCTTCCGGTATTTGCGGTTCCACGGCCTTTTTCATGACGACATGTGCGTCTACCGCGAAATAGACGGCAAGCCGGTCTATAACTGGCAGTATATTGACGACCTCTTTGATCGCATGCTCGCGATCGGCATCCGTCCTTTCGTGGAACTCACCTTTTTCCCACGGGACATTGCGCACGACAACGGCACCTTCGCGTGGTGGGGGGGCCATGGTACTCCTCCCAAGGACTTCACTCGCTGGTCTGAAATTGTGGGAAATTTCCTCCGTCACTGCCTTGCACGCTACGGGGAGGCTGAAGTCCGAAGCTGGTTCTTTGAGATTTGGAACGAACCCAATCTTCGTGGTTTTTGGAACGGGACGCAGCAACAGTTTTTCGAAATGTATCGCGTCATCGTTCACACCCTTAAGAATATTGATCCGCAATTACGCATTGGTGGCCCTGCAACCAGCAGCTATCACCCGGATCAGGCCGTTTATGAACGCTTGAAAGCAAAGAAGGATGTTACCGCGGCTGATTTTGTCGGCGTTGAATGCAAAGGGCCGTGGATCGAGGATTTTCTTGCATTTTGCGAGAAAGAGAATCTCCCGGTTGATTTTGTCTCGTCCCATCCCTATCCAACCAGCTATCCGATCGACTCCGCGGGAAATCAGTTCGAAATCAGCCGCCCCGTGACGTCCACAAAGGAAGACATCCTCTGGCTCCGCAAAGTCATGGCAAGAACACGCTATGCCAATGCGGAGATCCATCTTACCGAATGGAGTTCCAGCCCTTCGATGAACGACTACACCCATGATTACCCTCAGGCAGCCACGTACATTGTGAAAGTCAACCTGGATTGCATCGGTCTCGTGCAATCACTTTCGTATTGGACGTTTACCGACATCTTCGAGGAGGGCGGTGGTTCAGACAGTATTTTCTGCGGCGAATTCGGCTTGGTGAATTTCCAGGGCATCGTAAAACCAGCATTCCACGCCTACCGCATGCTCAATCTCTTGGGGGACCGCGAACTGCACCGCGAAGAAGGGTGCGTAGTGACAGCCCATTCCGAAAGCGGCCTCGTGACTGCCTTGCTCTACCATTATCCCTCGGAAGTTCTGGCCGCCGCTCCAATTTCGAAGGGATCGCGATCCGTAGCTGAGCAGACACTAGCCACTGGCAGTAAGCGTGAGGCCAGTCTCCGGATCACAGGTCTTAAACCAGGTGCCTCCTTTACGATGGAGACTCTGGACGCCCACCACGGGTTCGCTATGAGGGACTGGCAAGCCATGGGCAGTCCGGAACCTCCCACCCGCGAGCAGACCGCATCGTTGCGCGCTCAGGCAATGGCTACCCGCAAACAGGTCCTCACGGCAGACGCTAATGGGACTTTCGCGTGGCAAGGCTATCTCGATCCCTGGTCGGTTGTGGCGATTCATCAGCAGAATTGAATGCATCTGACTCCCAGCCTTGCGCAATTGTCATTTCACGAGCGTTTCCGTCATCAAGTTTGCCGCCAATCTAAGTTAATCGATTGCTTTACCATGATGGCTTTGAATCAGGAGGTCAGCCTCTTTATTCCGTTTGTTCCCGTTGGCTGAGGTGCGTGGTTGCAACGCAGTGAGGACAAAAACCTTATTTAAGTACTTGTCGTTTCGATCCTCGAGGAGCTGAGGTTCTCGACTCTTGTATCGCACGTATGGCAATTATGGACTGCTACCGCTTCCATTTCGCAATGCGCAACTGTGCCGTTACCAGGTGGATCGAGGAAAGAATCGAAGTGATCAAGATCAAGCAATCCCACATTGGGTTGATCTCAGGTTTTGGGCTGCCCCCAGAAACAGAGGGCGAGTACTGGGACAACTGCGAAGTCCCTAGTACTCATTTTCCCGGTACTCTTCACGCCTCCTGGAACACTACCGTGGGGCGCGGGAAATACGTTGCCTTCCGGCACACGGAGTTGAGGGACGCGTTGCCACAACTGGGAGCTCGCCGGGAACATTAAGCGCCGAATAGGGTCGAAAACTAGCTACTAAGACGCGAGAACAAGCTAAACGAATCAATCACTTAGCGTTTGGACTGGTGACAGCGGGTTGCAGGTTCGAGTCCTGCCCGGTTCACCATTCCTTTCCATTCTTGACACGATCCTTCCGACCGATTTATTTGGTAACCGCTGTCCCAGCTTGTCCCGCGGTCAGGGAATGACAGCTTCGCTTCTGACAGGGCGTACTCGCGTGGTACGATAATGCTGCCCGGCCGCCGCCCAACAACCAGCCAATTCTCAACCATGTCCGCCTTCGGGCGCACGCAGAATCACTGAGGAGGAACGATGAAGAAAACGCTTCTGGGTGTCAGTTTGGCTCTTGCACTTGCTGTTCCCCTTCTCGCGCAGGACAAAGAAACGGATCGCGTGGAGAACGCCGGAAAAGTGTTGAAGGAAATCCTGGACGCGCCCGACAGCATTCCCCGGGACATCCTGGACAAAACGGACTGCGTGGTGATTTTGCCATCGGTCCTGAAATTTGCGATCGGGTTCGGAGGCAGCTATGGACGGGGCGTGATGACGTGCCGCGGCGGCAAGGAGTTTAACGGCGCCTGGGGCGCGCCAACGATGATGGCATTGGAGGGCGGCAGCGCCGGATTGCAGCTTGGCGGGAATGCCACGGACTTTGTTTTGCTCCTGATGAGCCCGCGATCCGCAACCAGCATTTTGAGCAGCAAGGTAAAGCTGGGTGGAGACGCGAGCGCGGCGGCAGGCCCGGTTGGGCGCACGGCTTCCGCGGAAACGGATGTCACGATGCGCGCCGAGATTCTTTCCTACTCGCGCGCGCGGGGACTTTTTGCGGGCATATCTCTAGAAGGTTCCACGCTTCGTCCGGACAACGGAGCCAACAAGAACCTCTACGGAAAAGAAGTAAGCGCGACAGCTATCGTCTTCGACAAGGCTGTGCCAGTGCCGGCGTGCGCGCAGGGCCTGCTGGCGACCCTGCACAAGGTCACTCCAGTGTATAAAGGCGCAAAGTAACCCTGCAAAACTAAAAACAAAATCGCGATGGCCGGTTCTTCGGGACCGGCCATTTTTTTTTGGGGCGACCAACGGCAGAGGCTCCGCCAAGCGTGTTCCCCGTACACGAGCACCAGCGCCGCACGGCGCGCAAGGGAACGGGCTTGACTTCCGAGGAGGGAGGAAGTAAAAAGGAAACCAACCGTAAGCAGACGAAAGAAAGCGAAAGCAAGGGAAAAACAAACAAGGGCGAGGAAATTATTGGGGGTGTGGAATGAAAGGTCTGAGCAGGCTGGGATGGCTGGTTGTGCTGGCGATGGTCGTGTGGGGCGGAATGCTGGCGCCGGGAACGCGCGGGCAATCGACATACACAGCGCAACTGAGCGGGGTGGTGACGGATTCGAGCGGCGCCGTGATTCCCGGAACCAAGGTCATACTGACGGACGAGGCCACGAATATAGCCATGAGCACGGTGACGGATGGCCGCGGGATCTACGTATTTACCGGATTGCGGCCAACGACCTATTCGATTCGGGCGGAGGCAAAGAATCTGGCGTCCCAGGAGCGCAAGGGAGTGGTGTTAGCGGTGAACCAGCAAGCAACACTGGATTTTACGCTGAACCCGGGAACGGTTTCGGAAGTCGTGACGGTGACGGAGCAGGCACCGATGCTGGACACCGGAAACGCCACGCTGGGGACGGACGTGACCAATGACTATATTAAGGATTTGCCGTTGATCAATCGAAGCATGTTCGGGCTAACGTTCCTGGCAGCGGGAGTCACGGAAGTGACGGGTTCCGGAATCCAGGATTCCTACCCGGCGGGAACGAATTTCGTTTCGAACGGGCAGAGGAACGCGACGGCAGAGGTGCGCATCGATGGTGCACTGACCAGCGCGCCGGAGCAAGGGGAAGGGGCGACGTCCAACGTTTACTACCAGCCGTTGGTGGACATGGTGCAGGAATTCAAAGTAGAGAATAACAGTTTCTCCGCGGAGTATGGGAACAACGGCGGAACCGTCGTGAACATGGTCCTGAAATCAGGAGGCAATGACTTTCATGGAAGCGGCTGGTGGTTTGGCCAGCGTTCGGCTCTGAACGCCAACGAATTCTTTTCCAATGCGTACGGGAATCCAAAGCCGGAATACTCGCGCGACCAATACGGTTTCTCGCTGGGCGGTCCCATCCGCAAGGAGAAGACGTTCTTTTTCGTGGATTTCGAGAAGATCCGGCAGAGTTCGCCGGAAATCATATCCGGCACGGTACCCACTGCCGCGATGAGGACAGGCGATTTCTCCGAACTGCTGAGTGGAGCGAATGCGCAACAGATTTTTAATCCGTTCAATTGCGTATTGAATGTGGCGGGCGATCCGACGCAAGGTTGCACGCGGACGCCGGTACCGGGGAATAATCTCACCCAGGCGGGCCTCACCGATCCGGAAGGGCTGGCGTTGCTCAATTTGTTCCCTCAGCCGAACATACCGGGAGCAGGGGACATCAACAATTTTCGTCAAACCGTGGTGGTGACTGCGCCACAATATCAATTTGATGTAAAGATTGATCACCAGATCAACGAAAAGCAGCGCCTGACCGCACGGTACAGCCGTTTATACAACCAGTACAACGCGCCATTCGTGGTAGGAAACTCGGGACCGAATGATGGCTTCACGGAGACCACCAATGCGCAAAACGTGGGGCTGGAATACACCTATTCATTAACGCCCACCACCATCTGGGTGACCCGTTTCGGACTTGACCGCGCCGCCAGCCCCGTGAGACCCATTATGACTCCCTCGACCGCGGAAGCTGCGGGCTTTCCATCATATTTAGCGCAGGCGAACCTTGTGGATCGCATGCCAGAGCTTACCATCGACCCGACGAACAACGATCTCTCGATGTACACGCAATGCTGTACGTTCACGAATTTCGCGCACTCGCTCTTTGCGTATTCCTCTTCCATCTCGCTGGTGCGCCGCGGCCACACCATCAAGTTCGGATTCGAACAACGGCAGTTCTTGAACAATTTCTGGCAACCGAACTACCCAACGGGCAATTTCTATTTTCCGCAGGGCATCACCGCGCAATTTCCGGGCGACACCAATCTGGCAGACGGCAATTCCTTCGCAACCATGGCGATGGGCTGGGCCGATCCCAGCAGTTCCATCATCGTTCAACCATCCGTGGCCGACAAATCCTGGGAGACCGGATTCTACGTGCAGGATGATTGGAAATTAAGCGCGCGGCTGACCATCAACCTGGGATTGCGCTATGAGTGGAGCACTCCCTACACGGTAAGGCACAACCTGACGCAGTTCAGCGATTTCACGGGAGACACGGGGATTTCCGTGCCGTTGCCCAACGGACTCGACCCCACCGAGACAACCTTGACGGACTTGAAAGGAACGACACTTTTTGCAGACCAGGGCGGCTTGGGGCGTAGCGTACCGACAGATCGCAACAATGTCGCGCCACGGCTGGGGTTCGCCTACTCGTTGAATTCGAACACGGTTGTGCGCGGTGGCGCCGGCGTGTATTACGGCATGAGCCCGGCGACAAACTTCCAGTATGTGGGCACGGCGTTTGGAGCGAGCGCGACTTCCCAGTTTTCGCTGGATAACAACATGACGAGAAATACGTCCGTCACGCTGACTAATCCCTATCCCAATGGAATCCCGGTTCCACAGGGCGAAGCCGCCGGAAAACTCGCGTTGTGGGGCTTTGACAACAGCAATAACCTGGGGACCGAAGAAGCACGAAACGCAGACATCTATCAATGGAACTTAGGAGTTCAGCACCTGTTTCCGTGGGAAATCACCATTGGGGTGGATTACTCGGCGAACCGAAGCACCCATCTCCCTTGGGGAGGCTACTCGAGCACGCGGAACCGGAATTTCATTTCATCCAGCCTGCTGGCGCAAATTTCGGCGGAACAACACGCGCTGGATCCCAACTGCGACGCAGATTCTTGCGCGACGACTTACCTGAACGAGTTGGTGACAAATCCCTTTGCGCCGTTGTTCCAACCAGGGCCGGAACAGATGTTTAACGCGCCTGCTTCGCTCTATACCCAAAGTCAAGTTCCGCTTTATTACCTGCTGCGGCCGTACCCGCAGTTTGCCGGCACGTTCCAGGGGTTGCCGAATTTTGGAGCCAACTCCTGGTACAACGCGATGCAGGTGCGCTTCCAGAAGCGCATGAACCATTACTTTAGCCTGGAGGGCAATTACACGTTCTCGAAGGCGACGGACACTTCATCGGTTGGAGCCAATGCGTTCGTGGGCAATCTGAATCTTGGAAATCCGCAGCAGAACGACGAACCGCAGAACGAATATGCGCCGAGCGCGAACGACGCACCGCAGCGTTTCGTTATTGCGGCCATCCTCGATGTGCCGGTGGGCCGTGGACTGTGGATCGGGCGGGATATGAACAAAATTGTGGACGGAATCGTGGGGGGCTGGTCGATTTCCACGCTAATCACAAGGCAATCGGGGCAACCATTGCCGGTTTCCATGGCCTCCCCGCGCTTGTTGGACGGCAACCAGCGACCAAACGTGATCTGTTCCCAGCTCTCCAGCGGGTTCAGCTATCATCAAGCGGCTTCGAATTACCTTGAACAACAACTGGGTGATCCTTCTGCAGTTAATCCTTACTCTACTTCTGTCCTGAATCCGAATTGCTTTGCCGATCCGGGCGACCAGAACCCCGGGGATGCACCCCGTTATTTCTCCGCTATTCGCGCGGACGGGATTCACAACATGGATGCCACCCTCAGCAAAGAGTTTAAAGTCCATGAAGGAATGACGCTGCAACTGCGCGGCGAATTCTTTAATTTCACCAACACGCCGAGGTTTGGATTCCCCAGTTTGGGTTGGGCTCCTGGCAGGCCGGGAGTGGACAACACGACTTTTGGCCAAGTCACGTATACCGTGAATTCTCCCAGGACCGTGCAGTTCGGCATGCGTTTCCAATTCTAATAAAAGGGGCGGAACGCATGAGACGCCGCGAATTCTTGAAAACCGGTGCATTTGGCGCGGCTGCGGCCTACGTTCCGCCACACAATTTCGACAAATACGATTTTGGCGCGGGACCCGCGATTAAGGACCGGCTCAACCAGGGGCCATTCCCGGCGGATCTATATCCGAGCTGGACCGTGGTCATGGCGGTGACGCCTTCGGATGACCCGGTACCGAATTATGGGATGGGCCTGATCACCTATCTCTGCGACGAAGCGGGGCTGCAGAGAAACGGTGCGCAGAGTGTCGAATCCGCGCTCGAAGAGCTGGTGAAATTCCCGCTGGGCACGAAGCTATACCTGCGCGTGAATTGGAAAGATGTGCAGCCGCGGCCGGGGCCATTGCAACCAAACGCCATCTGGAGCACGGCGTTCGCACTGGCGCGGCAATATGGGAAACGCATCGGATTCCGGGTGATGATCAGCAATCCCGATATCCCGGGATATGCGCTGCCGGATTTTCTGCGGGAAAAGGTGCCCATGGTCAAGCTGGGCGAGTGGCAGAAACGGGAGCGGGAAGAACCCCGATGTGACGATGCGGCCTTTCAAGGAGCCTTCCAGGAGCTGATCGGCAGGCTTTCGGAAGAATATGACGGGCATCCTGACGTGGAGTTCGTGGATACGTGCATGTACGGATTTTGGGGTGAAGGGCACACCTGGCCGCTGGAGAGGAATCCGTATCCCGATTACAGCGCGGCGGAAAACACGTTCGTGAAAATGTTTGAAGAACAAACGGCGCGATGGAAGAAGACTCCGCTGGTGACTAACACACAACCGGATTTCAGCAAGGTAGGGAACTCCGAACTCGTTGACCGCACGATTCGCAGCGGAGGCTGGCTCCGCACGGATACGATTTTCATCGAGAACGAGCAGATCGAAGCGCTGAGCAACCGTCCTCCTTGGACGGGGGCGGCAATCGAAGTGGGAATGTCCGACGGTTCACCCGCCAGCCTGCATTTGGACGAGGGTGTGACCTACACCGATAACGTCGTTTGCCATGCGAAGGACGTCGGCGCTTGTTATTTTTCGCTTTGGAATTGGCATCGCATCTCCGCAAGCGGACTGCAGCGGTATTACGAGGCTTATCCCAAGTCGCTCGATTCCTTGGCGCGGGCTATCGGTTATCGCGTGCGGCCTTCGTGGATATGGACGTATGAAGATCGCGGCGAGCCGGGATTGATCATCGGATTTGTGAATGACGGAATCGCGGGAGTTCCGGGGGCGCTGCGCGTCAGCGTGGCCAACGAAGCGGGGCAGGAGCTTTGCGCAGGATATCTGGATGCTGGCTATCCGCTGCCCGGGAAGGTCCGGCAGGCCCTGCTTCCTCTGCCGAAAGGAACGGCTTGGCGCGGGTTGCGCTTGCGTGCAGAAATCGAAGTGAAAGGACAGAGACACAAAGTGCGCTGGGCGTGCCGGCAAAAGCTGAATGAAGATGGAAGCCTGACGCTGCGGCCAACAGTGGGACTAAACGTATCGGATGAGACGGGCGGGGTGTAAACGTGAAAGCAGAAAGAAGAATTCGACAAGTAATTCCGCGAATCGTGGGCATGAGCCTGTTGCTCCTTTCCGGGATACTGCTAATTGGCGGGATGGAAATCGGGTTGATAGGCCAGGAAGTTCAACAGAACTGGACGCACTACGTCCGCATTGGGGCGTACGGCCTGGCGCGCAAGGATGCCTCCTCGATTATTCGCGATGCCCAGAAGACGCACGTATTCGGGATCGAGGTCGATAACGATATACCGGGGCGCTATGAGAGCTACTTGGATCCCAGCGAAAAGCTGCAAGCGATTCGCGAGGTTAGCCAAGCGGCGCACGGCACGGGGAACAAGGCGTTCGTATACATTGCTGGCACCGAATGCATCACGGCCAACGCCGACAAATCCGCACACTCCGTGATGAAGGACCATCCCGACTGGGTACAGCGAAATATCAAGGGCGATCCTGCGGTGTTCACTTCCGGGGCGGCGTTCTGGATCAGTCCAGGCGATGAAGATGTTTGGATCAGCCCGTACGCGAAAGAATGGCGGAAGACGTACATGGAGCGGGTGGGGCAGATTGCCGCGACGGGGATTGACGGGATCTACGTGGATATACCGTATTGGATGACGCATTTCGATGGCTGGGAGAATACCTGGGCAAGTTTTGATGATTCGACGGTAGCGGCGTTCAAGGGAAAAACAGGGCTTGATGCACGGCATGATTTGAAGCTGGGAGATTTTGCCGACGCGAATTTCCGAAAGTGGGTGGATTTCCGGATCGCGACGCTGACGGAGTTCATGGGAGAAATTCGCGAGACGGCGCGGCGCGTGAACCCCAAGATCATGGTGATTCCCGAGATTTATCCGGGAATCGAGGAAGAAGCGACGCGAGTGGGCGCAGACGTTTATCAGATGTATGGCGTGGTGGATGCCATCGCACACGAATATGAATTTGGCGAAGGCGAACACATGGCGGCGACGCGAACGCAATTGGACTGGTTCTTGTACCAAGCGGGGATGCTGACGTTTCGCGCGTTTGCGGAAGGCAGAGCGACCTGGATCCTGAATTACTCGTGGGACGGGCAGAAGGGCGTTGCCGCGGCGGACGAAATGAAAAACCTGGCGTCTTCCGAAGTGATGGCCGGAGCGAATTTCTGGGATGCCAAGGGACACGTGATGTCCGGCTCAAACGATCCGCCTACCCGGACGGAGATTTTTCAGTGGATCGAAAAGCATGAGAAGGCGCTGTACCGGCCGCGAATGCGGATACAACCCGTGGGCGTCTATTTTTCACCGAAAAGCCGGGATTATGCAGCGAAGGAGTTTCTGCCTTCATACCGGGGAATCCTGGTGTTGCTGCTGCAACGGCATCGCGAGTTTGTGGTGGTGACGCCACGGACGTTGAAGGATTTTCATGGGCGGGTGCTGGCGCTGCCGAACGTCAGCGTACTGGACGAAGAAGAGAAGCGGGAGCTGGCCGCTTTCGTAAAGGCGGGCGGAAAACTGGTGGTGACCGGGGAGAACCTCACAGGATTGCGTGGCGCGCCACAGATGATCGAGTTTCCTGATCGTCCGGAGAAGGCTTATTTGCAGGGACTGGAAAAGGACTTTGCGGATGGAGCGTCGCGAGTTCCTTCTGCGCTTGTGGATGCGCTGGATGTAAATGCGGATGTGCGGATTGCCGCGTCGCCCTTCGTTGCGGCAAACATCGCGGCCGTGGACGGAAAGACCACGATTTACTTTGCGAATTTCGGCGGGTTGGTGCCGAACAAAGTGGGGGTGCCGAGCGCGGCGCAGGATGTGGAAGTGAGCGTGCCAGCGGGGAAGAGCGAGACGGCGACGTTTCTGCCGTTTCTTGGCGAAGAGATGACGGTAAAAGGCAAAGTGTCCGGCGACCGCATGATTTTCATTTTGCCACCGATTGATCGAGGGGCCGTGGTACAAATCGAGGCAGCGCGATAAGAAGCGAGTGGACTAGTGAAGATTACCGAAGGCAAACGAAAAGGGCTGGAACGCGTGGCGAACGCGAGGGGCGTGATCGCCGCGTTGGCGATTGACCAGCGCGGCGCGCTGCGCAGCCTGTTTGCGAAAGCGAAAGGAATCGAAGTTGCTGCGGTGCCCGGCGAGTGGCTGGTGCAATTCAAGGAAGCTGTAAGCCGCATTTTGACAGTGGAGGCGAGCGCGATTCTGCTGGACCCGGAGTATGGCTTGCCCGCGGCAAAGCAGCGCGCGAAGAACGCAGGTCTGCTGCTGGCGTACGAGAAAACGGGTTACGACAAGACGGTACCAGGGCGGTTGCCGGAGTTGCTGGCGCACTGGTCGGTGCGGCGGTTGATCGAGGCGGGCGCGGATTGCGTGAAGATTCTGCTGTACTACGCGCCTTCGAGCGCGGCGGAAATCAACGATCAGAAACATGCCTGGGTGGAACGGATTGGAGCGGAGTGCGTTGCGGCGGATGTCCCTTTTTTTCTGGAACTGGTGAGCTACGCGGAAGGTATGGACGAAAAAGGGCGGGAGTTTGCCAAGTGCAAACCGGGAGTGGTGACGGCGAGCGTGGCGGAGTTTTCCAAACCGCGCTATGCGGTGGACGTGTTGAAAGTGGGCGTGCCGGTGAACATGGCGTTTGTCGAGGGATCGCCTTCGGCGGGAGCGGAGATTTTGTACAGCCGCGAACAAGCGAAGACGTACTTCCGCGAGGCTGCGGCAGCGGCGCGCCTCCCGTTCATCTACCTTTCCGAAGGCGTGAGTAACGAAACCTTTGAAGATGCGCTAGAGCTTGCGGGCGAGGCTGGAGCGAATTTTTCCGGCGTGATGTGCGGCCGCGCCACCTGGAAAGACGGAGCCGGCGTTTTTGCGCAACAGGGAATGAATGCGTTGGAAAACTGGTTGAGGAGCGAGGGGATCCGCAACATCCAGCGCGTGAACGCGAAACTATCGGCAGCCTGCCCGTGGGCAGAGAGCTACGAGAAAGGACAAGCGGCGAGACTGTCCGGGGAAAAATCGTGACGGAACTATCTCATCCACGCGCACAACAAATGGATGCCTGCGGGCAGCTCTTCCGCATTGTTCAGGAGAATCACAGCGGAAAACATGTGGGCCTCTATTCCATTTGTTCGGCCAATCGATTTGTGTTGGAAGCGGGGATGGCGCAAGCCCAGCGAGAAGGCAGCCTGCTTTGCATCGAGTCGACTTCCAATCAGGTGAATCAATTCGGCGGCTATACAGGACAAACCCCGGCTGAGTTCGCGGCGTTTGTAAAGGAAGTAGCTAAAGCGGAGGGTTTCCCACAAGAAAACATTCTCCTGGGCGGCGACCATATCGGGCCGCATGTATGGCGCGCAGAGAAGGCGTCAAGCGCCATGGCGAAGGCGCGGGAACTGGTGCAAGCCTACGTGCGCGCCGGATACACGAAAATTCACCTGGATGCGAGCATGCCGTGTGCCGATGATCGTGCAGACCCGCAGCGGCCTCTGCCGGATGAATTGGTAAGCGAACGGGCCGCGGATTTGTGCAAAGCAGCGGAGGAAGCGCATAAGGAAATCAAATCGGAATTGCCCGCGCCGCTCTATGTGATTGGAACCGAAGTTCCGATTCCGGGGGGCGAGCAGGAGGGAGCACAAGCGCCGGCGGTGACGAGCACCGAGGACCTGGCGCGCACGCTGGCAACGGCGAGACATGCGTTTTTCTCACGCGGTTTGGGGGAAGCGTGGGAACGCGTGATTGCGGTTGTGGTGCAACCGGGCGTGGAATTTGGCGACTCGAGCGTGTTTGCTTACGATGCGGCGAAGGCGAAGCCGTTGGCCAACTTCGCTTCGCAAAAGTGGAATCGGGTTTTTGAAGCGCATTCGACAGATTACCAGACACGCGGCGCGCTTCAAGAAATGGTGCGGGACCACTTCGCGATATTGAAGGTGGGGCCGTGGCTGACGTTTGCGTTTCGCGAGGCGGTATTCGCACTGGCGGAAATGGAAGAGGAATGGCTGGGGGCGCGACGGGATGTGACGCTCTCGAACGTGCGGGAAGAGTTGGAAGCGGCGATGCTCGAGAATCCCAGTCACTGGAAAAACTATTATCGCGGCGGGGAAGCGGAGTTGAAGTTCGCACGCAAGTACAGCTACAGTGACCGCTCGCGATACTACTGGCCACAGCCGAGCGTGGCTGCCGCGCTGCAGAGGCTGCTGAACAATCTGGCAGCGCAGCCCCCGCCGGTGTCGCTGGTGAGCCAATGCCTGCCAAATCAGTGTGAAGCGATCCGCGAGGGGCGGCTCAAAAATCATCCGCGCGAGTTGATTCGTGCAAAGATCCTGGAAGTTCTGAATACTTATGCACACGCCTGCGCTGCGGGAACTTGCGCAAAGGACGAACCCGCGGCGGCAAGATCAGGAAGCGCCCATGCTCAGTGAAGAACGGCGGCGTGACATTCTGGAGCTGTTGCAACACGATGGCCGCGTGCTGGTGCGCGACCTGGCAAAGCGATTTCGCACGTCACTGATTACCATTCGCAAAGATCTGGAGCATCTGCATCATCAAGGGCAATTGGAACGCACGCACGGCGGGGCGCTGCCGCTGAAGGTGGGAGCGCTGAATGACAAGACGCTGCAGGAGAAGGAGCATTTGCACCGCGGGGAAAAGACGCGCATCGCCGCGGCTGCGGTGCGCATGATCCGCCAGGGGCAGGTGGTCATCCTGGATTCCGGAACGACGACGACAGCGATTGCGCGCGCGTGCCGTCATTTCAGGAGCCTGACGATTATTACGAACGGCACGAATATCGCGGAGGAACTTGCGGGGACGCCGGTCGACGTGATTTTGACGGGTGGAATTCTGCGCAAGAATTCTTTTTCGCTAGTGGGGCCTTTAGCGGAAGAGTCCTTGCGAAAGCTGAGCGCCGACCTGCTGTTTCTGGCGGTGGACGGGTTTGATGTGAGTTATGGGTTGACAACGCCGAACCTGCTGGAATCGCGCGTTAACCGGGCCATGGCTGAAGCCGCGCGGAGAACTGTGGTGGTTTGCGATTCCAGCAAATTCGGGAAGCGCAGCCTTTCGCTGATTTTGCCGACATCCGCGGTGCACGAAACGATCACGGACAAGGGCATTCCGAAACACGATTTGAAAGCGCTGCGCGAGGCGAAGATAGACGTGACGTTGGTCTGAGCACAAAGAACTGGAGCGCACGCAAAGGAACGAGTGCTCGATTGACGGTCGAGAGTCAAGGAAGAAACCGAATGGATACAAAACGAATGAATGTGCAGCGGTCGGCCACCTTTGAGGAAATTTTGTCGGAGCCGGTGGTTTGGCGAACAGCGCTACATGAATTGCGCGAGGACCCCGCAATCGCCCGGATTGTGGAGGAATCCCACAGCCGGACCGAGTGGCTCTTCATCGGTTGCGGCACGAGCTTTTATCTGGCGGAAGCCGCCGCGAATTCCTGGACGCTGTTGACGGGGCAAAGAGCGCGGGCGCTTCCCGGGTCGGAGCCGCTACTCTTCCCGGAATTGGCGCTGGCGAAAGAGCCGAATCTGCAGGCGGTAGTGATTTCCCGTTCAGGAAAAACATCGGAAGCCCTGCGCGCGGCAAAAGTGTTCACCAGTGAGTTTCACGTGCCGACGATCGGGATTACCTGTGCAACAAATACGCCGTTAGAAAAAATCTGCGACGAGACGATCCGGATAACGGCCGCGGACGAAAAGAGCACGGTGATGACGCGGTCGTTCACGTCCATGCTGCTGGCGTTGCAACATTTGGCAGCACGAACGGTGAAGAATGAAGCCTATCTGAAATCGTTGGAAGGCATGGCCGCACAATTCGCTCCGCAAATCGAGGGGATTGCGGAAAAGATACGGGGATTCGTGGTGAAACACGATTTCGAGGACTACGTGTTCCTGGGGCAAGGGCCGTTCCATGGAATCGCCCGCGAGGCTTCGTTAAAGGTGATGGAGATGTCGTGCTCCTACAGCCAGGTGTTCCATGCGCTGGAATTCCGCCATGGGCCCAAGGCGATCGTCAGTGCAAACACCTGTTTGACGTTCTTCCTCAGCGAAAATGGCTATCAGGCGGAAGAAGAAGTTCTGGGAGAGATGGCGGAACTCGGCGGAGTAATTATCGCGATCTGCAACCGCGCAAGCGAACACGTGCGGCGGAACAGCGATTTGGTGTTTGAACTGGGATTTGATGCGCCAGACGTGGCGCGGCTTGCGCCTTACGTTGTGCCGGCGCAGTTGCTGGGGTTCTTCACGGGCACGAAGAAGAATCTGGATCCAGACAATCCCAAGAACCTCACACGCGTTGTGATATTGGACTGAGACGAACCAAAGGGAGAAGATTGTGGCCACTTTTGACGTGAGTGTTGTGGGTGAATTGAATCTCGATCTGATTTTTTATGGGCTACCGGAAAAATTGGAGCTGGAGCGTGAACACCTGGCAAATGACCTGAGCATCACGCTGGGCAGTTCCTCGGCAATCTTTACCCACAATTTCACGCTACTGGGAAACAAGGCCGGATTCAGTTCCTCGATTGGCAGCGATCCGCTGGGTGAAATCTGCCTGCAGCGGCTGGGGGAATGCGGCGTGGACCTGACGCACGTGCGAAAGCTCAAAGGTAAGACCACAGGGCTGACGGTGATCCTGCCGCAGAGGAAGCAGCGGTACATCCTGACGTATCCGGGAACCATGCACGAAATGAGTATGAAGGACCTGGATCTGAGTTACATCTTTAGCGCCAAACATCTCCACGTCTCCTCGTATTTCCTGCACAAAGCACTCCGGCCGGAAATGATCGAATTGTTCCGCCGGGCGAAGGAGTCTGGGCTGACAACCTCGCTGGACACGAACGACGATCCGGAAGGGCGCTGGTCCTCGGATGTTCTGCTGCTCTTGAAGTATGTGGATATACTC
>Ga0181538_10000363_pt1 | contig 52799 bp, 56 predicted proteins | sample PEATcosm2014_Bin_40_FD_119773 | JGI IMG/M metagenome (GOLD analysis project Ga0181538, IMG submission 119773) | Peatland microbial communities from MTU Mesocosm Facility, Houghton, MI, USA - PEATcosm2014_Bin23_30_metaG | ecosystem: Environmental > Terrestrial > Soil > Wetlands > Peat | place...
ACCAGCTGGCCGTCGGGCGCGGTTATGACGCAGGCGGCGGCGGCTGGGCCGGGGTTGCCGCGGGCGCCGCCGTCGACGTGGACGATCAGCTTCATTGCGGCGGGATTATGCAGCGCGCCGGGGACGAAGCGCGCCGGCGGGAGCTCTAGGAGGCTTGCGCGAGCGGCAGCAGGTCGCCGGGCACGCGTGCGCGGCGGCGGTCGCGCACGACGCGGCGCTGCTGGTCCTCCGCTGAGGTCGCGCCCGCGGCTGCGTAGCGTGCCCTGCGGTCGAACTTGCGCCGGTCGACGATCACGGTGACGTTCTCGTCGTTGCTGTAGTGCTCGACGAGCTTCGGGTACAGCTCGTCGGCCAGCGGCCTCGGTACCACGCAGTAGATCATCTCGTCCCCGATGTTACTCCCCGAGCGCGGATGCGCAAGCGGCGCAAACGGAATCGTCACACGCCGGGCAGCGCGAGCGTGCCGGACTCGCCGGCGACGGCGTTCGCGAGCCGGTCCTCGCGGGCGAGCTCGGCGAGCTCGGTGCCCTGCGCGATCACCTGCGCCTCGACGACCGGTTCGCTGAGGTCGACCTCGTAGCGATACCAGCACAGCTCCCACGCGACGACGATCGACACGACGCTGCTGAGGTGTTCGGCGGACCGCACGGTCACCATCGGCTCGCCGAGCGAGCGGGCGACGCCTGCCACGCGGCGCGGGAACTCGCTCTGGTTGAACACGGCGATCGCCTCCTGCACGTACTCGGAGGGCTCCTCGCGCGGGACGTGTGTCTCCGACCGTGCCTCGACTGCCGGCTCCGGCGCGGCCGCGGAATCCCCGCGGGGATCGGCGAGGTCTTCGGCCGGCAGCGGCTGATCGTGCGCTTCGGCGTGCGGCGCCGCGGCGACCGGCTGCGCACGGCCCGCGCCCGCCGGGGCGCCGTCCGCGTCCGCGAGCGGCGCGTCGGCGAACAGGTCGTACGGCTCCGCCTCGGGCTCGCCGGCGGAATCGGCGTCGAGCCCGTCGCGGGCCTCGCCCGGCGGCCTGCCGACCTGGCGCATCCTGAAGGGCACAGGCAGGCGCTCGAACAGGCTGCGTCCGCGCCGCGGGCGCATCGGCGGCAGCGCCAGCGGCTGGCTGTCGGTCTCGCGCAGCCAGCCCTCGTGCGCGGCGCGCGGCGCGCACAGCTCGCACACGATCCGCCGTCGCCCGGCGGCGACGAACACGTCGGGCTGCTCGCCGCGCAGCAGCCGCCGCTCGCACACGTCGCACTCGACGTCCGGCTGGGAGGTGACGATCGTTCGCGTGGCCATCGACCCATCAGCCTATCTGGCCGCGCAACCAGGCGCGGGGACGGGAGGCTACGCGTGTACGGCGGCGCGCTCGGCGCCTGCCTGCTCGACGACCTTCTGCGCGAGGTGGGCGGGGAGCTCCTCGTAGCGCAGGAGCTCGAGCGTGTAGTCGCCCTGCCCCTGCGTGATCGAGCGCAGGTCGGGGGCGTAGGTGAGCATCTCGGCCATCGGCGCCTCGGCGGTGATCTCGGTCATGGCGCCCACCGACTCCATCCCGAGCGGCCGGCCGCGGCGGCTGTTGAGGTCGCCGATGACGTCGCCGACGTGGTCCTCGGGGACGGACAGCGTGACGAGCATGATCGGCTCCAGCAGCACCGGGTCGGCGAGCTCGAGCGCGTGCTTCATCGCCTGCACGCCGGCGAGCTTGAACGCGATCTCGGAGGAGTCCACCGAGTGGTACTGGCCGTCGAACAGCCTTACGCGCACGCCCCTGACGGGGTAGCCGGCGAGCACGCCGGACTCCATCGCCTCGCGCACGCCTTTCTCGACGGCGGGGATGAACGAGCTGGGGATGACGCCGCCCTTGATGTTGTCGACGAACTCGAAGCCGGTCGCGTGCGCGTGGTCGTTCAGCGGCTCGATCTCGATGTGGCAGTCGCCGAACTGGCCGCGTCCGCCGGACTGCTTCTTGTGCCGTCCGTGCGCGGCGGCGGTGGCGCGGATCGTCTCGCGGTAGGGCACGCGCGGCGGCTTCAGCGTGACCTCCACGCCGAAGCGCTCGCGCAGCCTGTCGACGATCACTTCGACGTGCACCTGCGAGAGGCCGGCGACGATCTGCTCGCCGGTCTGCTGGTCGCGGTGCAGGTCGATCGTCGGGTCCTCCTCCTGCAGGCGGCGCAGCGACGAGAGCACCTTGTCCTCGTCGCCGCGGCTCTTGGGCTCGACCGAGAACGCCATCACCGGCGCGGGCAGCTTCAGGCGCGGCATCTCGATCGGCTCGTCGCGCGCGGCCAGCCAGTCGCCTGCGCGCGTCTCCTTGAGCTTGGCGACCGCGCCGATGTCGCCGGGGCCGAACTCCTGCACGTGGCGGACCTCCTTGCCGGCGAACACGAGCAGCTGGCCGATCCGCTCCTTGGCGTGGGCGTGGGTGTTCAGCACCTGGCTGTCGGCGCGCATCACCCCCTGGTAGACGCGCAGCAGGTTGATGCGCCCGGCGAACGGGTCGGCGCGGGTCTTGAACACGTACGCGAACAGCTCGCGATCCTCCGACGGCTGCAGCTCCACCTCGCCGACGAGCAGCGAGCCGTGCTTGACCGGCGAGGGCAGGTCCTCGACGATCGCGTCCAGCAGGCGCGCGGTGCCGAGGTTGCGCGTGGCGCAGCCGCACACCACGGGGAAGATCTTGCCGTGGTTGGTGCCCTCCTTGAGCGCGTCGACGATCTCCGCGTGGGAGATCTCGTCGCCGTCGAGGTAGCGCTCCATCAGCGCGTCGGACACCTCGCACACCTCGTCCATGAGCTTCTCGCGGTACTCCTGCGCCCGCTCGCGCACCGCGTCGGGGATCTCGATCTCGCTCCAGCCGCCGCGCTCGGCGGAGTCCTGGCGAAACGCCTTCATGTCGACCAGGTCGACGACCCCCTCGACGTCCTGCTCGGCGCCGATCGGGATCTCCGTGGCGACCACGTGCGGGCCGAACGCGCGCTTGAGCGACTCGAGCGTGCGAAAGAAGTCGGCGCGCTCGCGGTCGAGCATGTTCACGAACAGCATCCGCGCGATGTCCAGCTCCTCGGCGCGCGCCCACAGGCGGCTGGTGGAGACCTCCACGCCCATCATCGCGTTGACGACGAACACCGCCGACTCGCACACGCGCAGCGCCCCCAGCGCGTCCGCCACGAAGCTCGGCTCGCCGGGCGTGTCGAGCAGGTTGATCTTGCGCCCCTGCCACTCGAACGAGCTGAGCGCCGTCGAGATCGACATCTGGCGCGCGTGCTCGTCTGGATCGGAGTCAGACACGGTCGTATGGTCGGGAACCGAGCCCAGACGCCCGGTCACGCCCGCCTCGAACAGCAGCGCCTCATGCAGCGCGGTCTTCCCCGACCCTCGATGTCCGACGAGGGCCACGTTGCGAATCCGATCCGCTGGGGTGTGCATGAGTTTCTCCTTCCGCTGGTGCAAGCACCATACCGCCGCGCCCCGGCCAGCGCCAGTGCGTTTCGACACTCGTCAGCGGACGCGGGCGCACACGCACGTTCGCGGAGCCATTTCGGTGGGCACATGTGCCCACCGTGCCGAGCCGCATGCGGCTCGGCGACGGACGGCGCATGCGCCGTCCGGCCGGCAGCGCATGCGCTGCCGGAGGGGCCGCACATGTGCGGCCCCGTGGTCAAGGCTCGATTAGCTTCTACGAGGCGCTGGCGAGGGTCGCCAGACCCGGAGGGTTACGCGTAGACGAGTTCGGCGCTAGCCGTGGTCGCAACTGGCTCCAACTGCAACGGCTGCAGAGTCACCGTGGGCACTTCTCCGTTGGGGCGCTCGAGCACAAGAGATATTCCCTCCTCGAGGCTCTCCCGAAGCTCGTCCAGGTTGTCGCCTGTGGCAAAGACCCCCGGGAACTCGTCGACCGTCGCCCAGAGCGAATCGTCCTCGTGGCGGACGTTCACGTGCAGTTGCTTGATATCGCTCATGGGCTTCATGATACGAATCGACTCAAGTCGGTCCGTCCTGTAGTCCCGCCTCTCGCCGAAGTTGCGCCTCGAAACCCTTCGAGTACGCTCGACGCTTGTTCTCCGGGAGCGTGATCGGGCGATGGCCAGGCTTGGTCATCTTGACCTGGTGGTTTCCTCCACGACCAAACGTCCAGCCCTCCTGTTCGAGGCGCTTGATCCATTCCTTTTGCGTGGCCGGCACGGCGCGCAGCCTACGCTGCCACCCGGCTGCCAACTAATCGTCGAAGGACTCCTCCTGCATCCGCGACCTGAGGCGCAGCACCGCCTTGGTGTGCATCTGCGAGACGCGCGACTCGGTCACGCCGAGCACCTCGCCGATCTCGCGGAGGGTCAGGTTCTCGTAGTAGTACAGGGCGATCACGAGCTTCTCGCGCTCGGGCAGCTTGGCGATCGAGTCGGCGATGCGGTCCTTCAGGTCGCCCACGTCGAGCGCGCGGGCGGGGTCGGGCGCGCCGGGGTCCTCGATCGTGTCCATCAGCGACACCTGGTCGCCGCTGGAGTCCGACACGCTCCACAGCTCGTCCAGGGCGACGATCGATGAGTGCGAGATCGCCAGCAGCGACTCGTTCAGTTCGTCCACCGTGATGCCGAGCTCGGCCGCCAGCTCCTGGTCGGTCGGCGCGCGCTGCAGCGTGTGCTCGAGCTTCGCGTTCGCGCGCTCGACTTCGCGGGCGCGGGCGCGCACGCTGCGCGGCACCCAGTCGAGCGAGCGCAGCTCGTCGATGATCGCCCCCTTGATGCGCATGATCGCGTACGTCTCGAACTTGATGTCCCGGGAGAGGTCGAAACGCTCTATGGCGCTGATCAAGCCAACCAATCCGTAGGAGATCAGGTCCGCCTCCTCCACGTGCGGGGGCAGGCCCGCGGCGGTGCGCCCGGCTACGTACTTGACCAGCGGCGAGTACGCGACGACCAGCCGCTCGCGCACGCGCGCGTCGCCTTCGGACTTATAGCGCCGCCACAGTTCTCGCAGCTCTATCGGTTTGACGTTCGTCTCCAGGGTTCCATCCCCCCTGTTTAGGCCCGAGGGTGACTGCGCGCATACGCGCTTCGCAGCCGGGCGGACTCTACCCGAGTGTAAATCTGGGTGCTCGACACGCTCGCGTGCCCGAGCAGCTCCTGGATGCTGCGCAGGTCCGCGCCGCCGTCCAGCAGGTGCGTCGCGAAGCTGTGGCGCAGCGCGTGCGGCGAGGAGCCCTCGCCGACGCCCACGCGCGCCGTCCACATGCGCAGCCGCCGGCGCACGTCGCCCGTGCCCAGCGGCCGGCCCGTCTTGCTCAGGAACAGCGCGTCCGTCAGGCCCGTGCGCGCGGGCGTCGCAAGCGTCGCGCGCCCGCGCTCCAGGTACGCCCGCACGGCCGCCATCGCCGGCTCGCCCACCGGCACGAAGCGCGTCTTTCGCCCCTTGCCCTCCACGCGCAGCTGCTCGCCGTCGTAGTCGACGTCGGCGCTGCCCAGCGACACCAGCTCCTCCGCGCGCAGCCCGCACGAGTACGCCAGCTCGAACATCGCGCGATCGCGCAGCTCCAGCGGGCGCGCCGGGATTCCGTTCGGAATGCCGTCCAGCAGCCCCGCCGCCTCGCGCGCGCTCAGCACGCGCGGCAGGTGCGAGCCGCGTCGCGGCGTCGACACCAGGTCCGCCGGGTTCTGGGAGATGTGCCCGTGCTCGCGCTGGCTCGCGAACAGCGCGCGCAGCGCCGCCAGCTTGCGCGCCGACGTGCTCGGCGCGGCCCGCGTCTCGCCCGACCTCGCGCCCGCCGGCGCGCGTTCGGAGAGGTGCGCGATGTAGCGGCGCACCGCCTTCGAGTCGATCTCCTGCGGCGAGTGCCCGCGGTCGCTCGCCCAGCGCGCGAACTGGCCCACGTCCACCGCGTACGCGCGGCGCGTGCGCGGCGCCGCGTCGCGCCTGCGCAGGTCCTCCTCCAGCAGCGCCGCCGCGTGCGCCCACGCGCCGTCCAGCCGCTCCCGCTCCCCGCCTGCCAGACCCGCCTCCGTTTGGACGCTCATCGCCCGCATTACTTCGCCGCGCGCGAAGCTCCGCCTGCCTGCCCGGTCGCCGGCGCCGGGCGCGCCTGGAGTACAGTCGACGGATGAGCATCGGCGCGAGCGTCAAGACCGCCACGCGGATTCCCGCCGGCGAGGCCGCCGCGTACGGGCCCGTCGGGCGCTCGCCGTGGCTCGACGTCGACTGGCGCCAGCACCAGCGCTGGGTGGTGATCGACGGCCAGCCCGTCAACACGATCGAGCTCGGCGCCCAGCGCGCCGCCGAGCGGGACACCGCCAGCCAGCCGCTCGTGTTCGTGCACGGGCTCTCCGGCTGCTGGTCCAACTGGCTCGAGCAGCTGCCCGTGCTCGCCGCCCAGCATCGCGTCGTCACGCTCGACCTGCCCGGCTTCGGCTACTCGCCGATGCCCGCCGATCCGATCTCCATCTCCGGCTACGCGCGGCTGCTCGACCGCCTGCTCGGCGAGCTCGGGATCGACGCCGCCGCCGTCGTCGGCAACTCGATGGGCGGCTTCATCGCCGCCGAGCTCGCCATCGCCTTCCCCCAGCGCGTCGAGCGCCTCGTGCTGATCTCCGCCGCCGGCGTCTCCACGACCAACCATCCGGGCTCCACGCGCGCGGTGCCCGTGCTGGCGCGGCTGAACCTGGCGTTGGCGGCTGCCGGCACGTGGGTGGCAACCAAATCCGACGTGCTCGCAAGGCGCGCGCGCCTGCGCGACGCGCTGCTGAACGTCGTCGTGCGACACCCCAGCCGCCTGCCCGCCGCGCTCGCCGCCGAGCAGCTGCGCGGCGCCGGCAAGCCCGGCTTCCTGCAGGGGCTCGAGGCCGTGCTGCACTACGACGTCCGCGAGCGCCTGCCCGAGATCGCCTGCCCGACGCTGATCGTCTGGGGCGAGGGCGACCGCCTGATCCCCGTGCGCGACGCCGACGTGTTCGCCGAGCTCATCCCCGACTCGCGCAAGGTCATCTTCGAGGACACCGGGCACATGGCCATGCTCGAGCGCCCCGCCGCGTTCAACGCGCTGCTCAAGGACTTCCTCGCCGAGTAGCGCTCAGATATCTAGGGAGTCGCTGGCCAAGCGTGCCCAGGACGCAGGGAGCGTGGCGTGCGAGTAGCACGCGAGCGACCGAGGACGCCGGCAGGCGCCGGCCAGCGGCTTCCTAGCGGGTGATCGCGCCGTCGGCGGCGCTACCGACGAGCCTCGCGTACTTCTGGATCGCCACGTCCACGTGCGGGTCCGCGCGCGGCGGCTGGCGGTAGGCGCTCACGCGCGCCGCGATCTCCTCGTCGGAAAGCGCGACGTCCAGCCGGCGCGTGTCCGCGTCGATCGTCAGCTCGTCGCCGTCGGCGAGCGCCGCGATCGGGCCGCCGCGGACGGCCTCCGGCGCGACGTGCGCGACCATGAAGCCGTGCGTCGCGCCCGAGAAGCGCCCGTCGGTGATCAGCGCGACCTGTTCGCCCAGCCCCTCGCCGACGATCGCCGCCGTCACCGACAGCATCTCGCGCATGCCCGGGCCGCCCGCCGGTCCCTCGCCGCGGATCACCACCACGTCGCCCGCCTGGATCTGGTGGTCGAGCACCGCCGCCATCGCCGCCTCCTCGCCGTCGAACACGCGTGCGGGCCCGGAGTGTTTGCGCCGCTCGTGCCCGGAGAGCTTGACCACGCAGCCGTCCGGCGCGACGTTGCCGCGCAGGATCGCGAAGCCACCCGTCGGTTTGATCGGCTCCGACAGCGGCCGCACGACGCGCTGGCCGGCCGTCTCGCTCGCCTCCGCCGCGTGCTCGCCGATCGTCCTGCCGGTGACCGTGCGCGCGTCCGCGTTGAGGATGCCGGCCTCCTGCAGGCGCGCGAGCACCAGCGGCACGCCGCCCGCCTCGTACAGCTCCGTCGCCACGTACTGCCCGCCCGGCTGCAGGTCGCACAACAGCGGCGTGCGCTCGGAGATCGCCTCGAACTCGTCCAGCTCCAGCGGCACGCCCGTTTCCTTCGCGACCGCCATCAGGTGCAGCACGCCGTTGGTCGAGCCGCCGCTCGTGGCGACCGCCGCGATCGCGTTTTCGAGCGCCGGCTTGGTGATCACGTCGCTCGGGCGCTGGCCCCTGCGCAGCACGTCCATCACCAGTTCGCCCGCCTGCACCGCAACCTCCAGCTTGCGCCCGTCCTCGGCAGGGACCATCGAGGAGCCCGCCGGCGAGATCCCCAGCGCCTCGAACGCCATCGCCATCGTGTTCGCCGTGAACTGCCCGCCGCACGCGCCCGCGCCCGGCGAGGCCGCCTCCTCCAGCTCGTGCAGTTCCTGCTCGGTGATCTTCCCCGACGCGAGCTCGCCGACCGCCTCGAACACCTGCTGGATCGTCACCTCCGCGCCCTTCCAGTGGCCCGGCTTGATCGAGCCGCCGTACAGCATCAGGCCCGGTATGTCCAGGCGCGCGAGCGCCATCACCGTCCCCGGGATCGTCTTGTCGCAGCCGGAGATCGTCACCAGCGCGTCGAACTGGTGGGCGCTGGCGACGAGCTCGATCGAGTCGGCGATCAGCTCGCGCGAGACCAGCGACGCGCGCATGCCCGACGTGCCCATCGTGATCCCGTCGGAGATCGCGATCGTGTTCAGCTCCATCGGCGTGCCGCCCGCCGCGCGGATGCCCTCCTTGACCTTCGCCGCGAGCACGCGGTTGTTGAAGTTGCACGGCATCGTCTCGATCCACGAGTGCGCGACGCCGACGATCGGCTTGGCGAGGTCCTCCGCCGAGTAGCCGATGCCGTGCAGGTACGCGCGCGCGGCGGCGCGCTCCGGCCCCTCGGTGAGGGTGCGGCTGCGGTGCCTGACGTCGAAGGTGCCGGGAGTGCTCACGCGGCGCGCACGTTATCGCGCGGGCGCGGGACCGGCTGGCCGGCCGGGTCCTTGGCGGACTGCCGCTCCCAGCGCGCCAGGCGCACGAGGTCGCGGCGGACGCGGTCCGGGTCGACCTGGCGGCCCGGCAGGTGCATGTTCGCCTCGCCCACCAGCCGCCGCTCGTCGGCGGTCAGCGCCATCCACTTCGCCAGCACGTCGTCGGAGTCCGGCAGCCGCGAGCTGCCGTACGGCTTGGAGTGGTCGGGGAACGCCACGCAGTACTCGTTCAGCAGCTCGCCCGTCTCCGGCACGTACGCCACGATCGGCTTGTGGGGGTAGATGAGGTACGCGTACGCGGCGTCCGCGCCGCGGCCGCCATCGCCGAGCCCGCCCCACACGCGCAGGAACCCCAGATCGCGATACATCGCCCACTCGTGCTCGGAGACACACGAGCGCAACAGCGCACGCGCGCGCTGCTCCGCGCGACGCTCGCGCCCGGGGTCGTAGCCCGCGGGCGCGCTCGCGCGCCGGCTCGCCGCCCACAGCTCCACGGCGCGCGCGAGCCCGCGTTTGAGCGTAGGACGCGCGAGCTCCCACAGCAGCACGACGAGCACGACCGCCGCGGTGCCCAGCGCAAGTCCCACGGCCGGCTAGCGCGACGCCGCGGGCGCGCCGCCGGCGGCCCGCGGGAAGAAGATCACGCGCTCGGCATCCCGAGGCACCTCGGCGAAGCTCTTCACGAGCTCCGCCTCGCGGCGGCCACCCGGCGCCTGCGTCGGCACCGCCGCCCACATCCCCGCGTCCAGCTCGCGCCGGAACGCCTCGATCAGCTCGCGCTCCTGCTCCGGTATCGCGACGTCGCCCTCGGCAAGGACGATCTCGCCATGACCGGGCTTCATACGCAGCAGCTTCATCGTCACCCGATTATGTCAAACGCACGGGCGTTCATCGCCGATACACGCGCTCAGCGCGGCGCGCATCCGCGCGAGCCCGAGCACGTCGACCGGCCCCGCGCCCGCGCCCACGTCGCGCAGGCCGCCCGCCACCGCCGCCCCCGCCACGCGACGGGCGGTGCGCGCGGCCTCCAGCGGCGTATGGCCGAGCGCCAGCTGCGCCGCCAGGACCGACGAGTGCGTGCAGCCCGAGCCGTGCGCGGCGCCGTCCGCGTGGCGCTCGCCCTCGATCTCGACCGCAGCGCCCGCGCCCTCGGAGTCGACGAACAGGTCGACCGCGCGCGCGCGATGCCCGCCCGTGAGCACGACGATGCGCGGGCCCAGCGCGAGCACCGCCCGCGCCAGCGCCTCCGCTTCCGCGTCCTCCTCCGCCGCCTGCCGGCGATCCGCCGCCTGCCGCCAATCCGCGGGCTCGGGCTCGCGGCCGGCGAGCGCGCGCGCCTCCGGCAGGTTCGGCGTGAGCACGCTCGCCCGCGGCAGGATCTCCCGCACGAGCGCGCGCTGGGCGTCCTTGGCGAGCAGTCGCGCACCGGACTCGGCGACCATCACCGGGTCGACGACCACGGGCGTTCCCGCGGGCAGCTCGTCGAGCGCTTCGGCCACCGCCAGCGCGACCTCCGCCGTGCCGAGCATGCCCACCTTGACCGCGTCGACGCGGATGTCGGCGAGGACCGCGCGCACCTGCGCGAGCACGATCTCCGGCGGCACCTGGTGGATGGCGCTGACGCCGAGCGTGTTCTGGGCGGTGACCGCGGTGATCGCGCACGTGCCGTGCACGCCGCAGCGCGCGAACGCCTTCAGGTCCGCCTGGATGCCGGCGCCGCCGCCGGAGTCCGAGCCGGCGATCGTGAGGACCGTCGGTGTCACCGCGCCCGCCGCACGCCTACGCGAGTGGGGCCGGCGCGCCCATCACGCGCGCAGCTCGCGCGGGACGCGGATCGAGTAGATCCCCACGGCGGTCACCAGCAGGCGGTCGTCCTCGTGGCGCACCTCCGATTTCATGATGCCGACGGTCCGGTTGCGCCGGTCGAGCATCGTCCTGCACACGATCTCCCCCTCCGTCGCCGTCTGGATGTAGTTGATCGAGATCGAGATCGTCGCGATGCGCTCCTCCGGCGTCGTCTGCGCCCAAAGCGTCGAGCCCATGCAGTAGTCGACCATCGCGTACGTCGCCACGCCCGACAGCAGCCCGCCGCGGTTGATCAGCTCCGGTCGGATCTGCATGCGAACGGTCTGCGGGTCCTCCCAGCGCAGGCCCATGAAGCTGCTGACGCCGTCCAGCGAGCGCGGCCCGCCGTGCTGGGAGCTCTCCCCCGCGGCGCCGTCGGCGTTACGATCGCGCTCGCGCTGGAGCGCCGCCTCGCTGGAGCTGCTCGGGTCGTCGGCCATCGCACGCAGGCTACCGAGCGGGGCCGCACGTGCACCGCCCGCGCGGGCTCGGACGATCGTGTCTTGACCTTCTCGATATTTTCGATATATTTAGTAGACAATGTCCGAGCAGACGCCCACCGATCCGGCGGCCCCGATGTCCCCAGGGCCCCGGAGCCGCGTCGAATCGACGGCGGCGGGCGTGAACGGGCGATGTCGACGCACCTGACGTTCCGTCTCATACCTCCTGTCCGGGGAGGGCGCCGGCCCTCCCCGGACGAATTTCCCGACGCGCCGGCCCGCCCCCGCCGGCGTGCCCCTTCGCCGCGACCGTCAACCACCCCGACAGAGGAGATCCCATGCCCAGGATCATCGTCACAACCGACCCCGTCTCATCCGAGCTGACCGACGAGAGCCCCGTGCTGCTCGACGAGCACGTGCACTCCGTGCACCTCAGCACCGACCACGCCGCCGCGCAGCTGATCGAGCGGCTCGCGTGGGCGGTCGGCGACGCCGAGAACGCCGAGCGAGCGCGCTCCGAGCGCCGCGCGTGGCGGCAGCGCTCGACCCGCAGCCGTGGGTCTGCGAAGCGCTCGCCCGCGCCGCGTGCGATCGGCGCGTAGGGCCGGCGCGGGCCCGCAGCGCGTGGGTCCCGGGATCCGTGACGCGAGCGCGTACACAAAGCTGACACAGCGAGTGCGCAGAATCGGCACATAGCGCACCCGCGCGTCACATTTGCGGCCGTAGCGTGGCGGTCGTGCCCACTCGGCAGCCCGCCACGCCACGCGCTATCCGCCCGCACAGCAGCGAGCACGGCGTCGACGCGCGCCGCACGATCGGGCGCCTGGGCGAGGATCTCGCCGCCGAGCACCTCACCCGGCTCGGCTTCTCGACGCTCGCGCGCAACGTGCGCACCCGCCACGGCGAGATCGACCTGATCGTGTTCGACGGGAAGGTGCTGGCCTTTGTCGAGGTCAAGACCCGAGCGGCGGGATTCGGCGGGCGGCCGATCCGCCCGGACCAGGAGCCGCTGCCGTGGCTGCGCCCGCGCCAGCGCGCACGCCTGCGCCGCCTCGCGCGAGCGTGGCTGAGCGACGAGCGCCACGAGCGCCCGCACGCACGCACGATCCGCTTCGACGCGGTGGGCGTGATCGTCGACGAGCGCGGGCGGCTGCTGCGCCTGGACCACGTCGAAGCGGCGTGGTAGGCACCGGCGGCGATCCTGGCGTGCGCCGGCACGCCGGCGCTCTGGAGATGCAGCCGGCCCACGTGCCGCCGGCGTGGCGGCTTCGACGTCCTCTACAGCGCGAGCTGCTGGTAGGCGAGCGACTGGAAGGACATCCTGTGCAGCGGCGAGACGCCCTGGCGGAGGATCGCGTCGCGATGGGAGGGCGTGGAGTAGCCGACGTGCTCGGCGAAATGCCAGCCGGGGTGCTGCTCGTCGGCCAGGCGCATGAAGCGGTCGCGGGTGACCTTGGCGACGATCGACGCGGCGGCGATCGCGGCGCTCGTGGCGTCGCCGTCGACTATCGCCCGCTGGGGATGCTCGAACTCGGCGACGGAGAAGCCGTCGAGCAGGCACAGCACCTCTCCGCGAACGTCCGCGGTGACCCCGCGGACGGCGTCGCGCAGAGCGGCAAGGTTCGTCTTGTGCAGCCCGCGCGTGTCGATCCCGCGCACGCAACGGGACACGACGACGACCCTGGCGGCGCTGCGAATGACCAGCGGGTATAGCTCCTCGCGCGCCTCGGCGCTGTGCTGCTTGGAGTCGTTCAGCGCGCCGAGCGAGCGCAGCTCGCGCGTGGTGAGCGTGTCGTAGTCGAACAGCACGCCGGCCGCCACGAGCGGCCCGGCGAGACAGCCCCGTCCCGCCTCGTCGGCGCCCGCCACCAGGCGGTAGCCGAGACGGCGATCGAACGCGAACAGGCGCCTGCCGCTGCCGGCGCGGCGCGCGCGGCGCCTGGCGCGGGCGGAGGAGCCTGCGCCCGGTTTCGAGGGGCCGGTCACGCCTTCCCCGTGGGCGCCAGCCTCGCTAGAAGATGCCGATTCGGTCGGGTGGCCAGTAGGTGGCGAATGCCTGTCCGATGATCCATCCGGTGGGAACTGGTCCCCAGAACCTGCTGTCGTCGGATTCGCCACGGTTGTCCCCCATCATGAACCAGTGACCGGCGGGAATCTTGATGGGGTCCGGGAAGTTGCACTCGGGGCTCGCGCCGCATTCGCGGATGTAGGAGTCCGCCTCGCGAACGAACGTGCTCTTGCCGGCGGCCTTGCGATAGACGTGGCCTTCCTTGATGTAGATTTCGTCGCCCGGGCCGGCGATGATCCGCTTGATGAAGTTCACGCCCGAGTCCTGCTTCGGCACGGGTTCCGAGCACGCGGCGGCGCCCAGCCTGATGACATGCGGCGAGGGACCGCACTCCTCCTGCTCGGCGCCTTCGGGCGGGTGGAAGACGGCGATCTCGCCGACGTGCGGTTCGCCGAAGTCCATGCCGATGCGGTTGACGAGCACGCGCTGGCCGATCGCCAGGGTCGGCTCCATCGAGCCGCTGGGAATCCGGTAGGGCTTGACGATGAAGGCCTGGATGCCGAGCGCCAGGCCGAGCGCGACGGCGACGATCACGACCAGCTCGACGATCGAGTTGACCGTCGATTTAGGGCGCTTCTTGGCGGTCTTCGCGCCGGAGCTCACGCCGTCGCATCGCCGCCGGCAACGCCTCCGTCGGCGTCCGCGGCGTCGGAGGAGGTATCGGTGGCGTCCGCCGTCCCGGCGGAATCGTCGGGGGCCGCCTCGCCCTCCGGCGCGGCGTCCGCGACAGGCTCGGCGCTCGCTTCCTCGGCGCTCGCCTCGCTCGCATCCGCCTGTTCCTGACTACCCCCCTCGATAGCTCCCTCGCCGTCCTGCTGGCCGACCTCCGACCCGACGGCGACGCTCTCGGCGACCGCCTCCTCCGCGGTCACGCCCTCCGCATCGGTCGCCCCGGAGGACGCGACGCTCTCCGGATCGACCAGCAGCCCCGGCTCGACCGCCTGCTCGGGGCCGGTGTAGCGGCGCTCGCGCACACGCGCGCGCTTGCCGACGCGGTCGCGCAGGTAGTACAGCTTCGCGCGCCGCACGTCGCCGCGCGCGGCCAGCTCGATCCGCTCGATCTTCGGGGAGTGCAGCGGGAACATGCGCTCGACGCCGACGCCGAACGACTGCTTGCGCACCGTGAACGTCTCGCGCACGCCGTGTCCCTGGCGCTTGATCACGACGCCCTCGAACACCTGCACGCGGCTGCGCGCGCCCTCGATCACCTGGAAGTGAACCTTGACGCGATCGCCCGGCGCGAAGTCGGGGACGCGGCGCAACTGCGCGCGCTCGATGGATGCGATGACGCTGCTCATGACAATAAAGGGGAGGTGGCGCCTGTTGGCAGACTGCGGATGCCCCGAGACGAGATCTCGGTCGGCGCGAGGAGCAATGGTAGCGGACAGCCGGCCCACGCCGCCGCACCGGGCGCCAGGGACCGCTCAGAGGTCCTCGCCCGCGGAGGAGGCCGCGCCCCGTTCGCGACTGCGCTCGCGCCGCCAGCGCTCGATCTGCTCGTGATGGCCGGACAGCAGCACCTCGGGCACCCGCCAGCCGCGGTACTCGGCCGGACGGGTGTAGTGGGGATACTCGGGGTTGCCCTCCAGGGCGGCGCTGAAGGACTCCTCGGCGGCCGAGCGCTCGTGGCCGAGCGCCCCCGGGAGCTTGCGCAGCACGGCGTCGCACACGACCATCGCCGCCAGCTCGCCGCCGCTGAGCACGTAGCGTCCGATCGAGACGACGTCGCCGGCGAAATGCTCGAGGATGCGCTCGTCGAAGCCCTCGTAGCGGCCGCACAGCAGCGTCAGCTCCGGCTCGCCGGCGAGCTCCTCCACGAGCTGCTCGTCGAGCAGCCTGCCGCCCGGCGCGAGCGCGATCACGCGACGGCGGTGGCGCAGCTGCACGGGATCGACCCCGTAGTGGGCGCGCAGCGCGCTGTCGAGCACATCCACGCGCAGCACCATCCCGGCGCCGCCGCCGAACGGCGTGTCGTCCACCTGGCCGCCGCTCAGCGGCGTGAAGTCGCGCGGGTTCACGCACTGCAGGCGCGAGCCCGCCGCGAGCACGTTGGCCACATGGCGCTGGGAGGCGAACCACTCGAACCACTCGGGGAACAGCGTGAACACGTCGATGTTCACGCGCCCGCGCCTCCCCCACGCTCGCCGCGGCCGGCGAGGCCCAGGAACTCCAGGTTGACCTCGATGCGCCCCTGCGCCGGCGCCACCCGGCGGACCGCGTCTTTGACCATCGGCACGAGCACCGGCTCGCCGCCGTCCGCCGGACGCACCTCCAGCGCCTCGCACGACGGCAGCTCGATCAACCTGACGACGGTCCCGAGGAGCTCCTCCCCGTCCACGACCTCGCAGCCCTCCAATTCGTGCGCCCACCACTCGTCCTCGCCGAGCGTGGGGGCGTCGCCGCCGTCGACGAGCAGATCGGTGCCGCGCAGCGCCTCCGCCGCGGAGCGGTCCTCGACGCCCTCGACACGCAGGATCGGACGCTGCTCGGTCCCCGCGCGGCGCACGATCGCCGTGCTGCGGCCCGCCAGCGTCACGGCGACGCCGACGCCGAGCAGCCGGGGACGCGGACGCGTGACGTAGAAGCTCCCATCCAGCCCGTGTGGGCGCCCGACGCGTCCCGCCACCAGAGCGCCCGGCGCGGCGGCCGCCGACGTCTGCGCGGCTGTCTCCGGCTCGTCCGCCTGACCTGTCAATCGACGATGTCGACGAGCACGTGGGAGCCCTCGCCCGCCGCCGCGGCTTTGACCACCGTGCGCAGCGCGTGCGCCGTACGCCCGCCCCGGCCGATCACCCTGCCGTAGTCGTCCGGCGCCACGCACAGCTCGAGCACGATCGTGCCGTCGTCCTCCTCGAACTGCTCGACCGCCACCGACTCCGGATCGTCGACCAGGCCTTCGGCGAGGTACTCCAGCAGCCGCCTGGGTTTCTCGGTGGCCATCTCCGCTACCACTCTACGTAGCTAGGGCCGCGCTGGGCAAGCGAGGCAAGGACGCAGGGAGCGTGGCGTGCTTGGCACGCGAGCGACCGAGGACGCAGCATCGCGCAGCTCAGCGTGGTCCTAGCGCTCGATGCCCTGGATGCGCAGGAGCTTGCGGACGGTGTCCGACGGCTGGGCGCCGCGTGCCAGCCAGCTGCGCGCGCGCTCCTCGTCGATCACGATCGTCGACGGGTCAGTCTGCGCGTTGTAGTGGCCGATCGTCTCGATCACGCGGCCGTCGCGCGGCGAGCGCTGGTCGGCGACGACGACGCGCCACATCGGGTCCTTCTTGCCGCCCACTCGCGTGAGCCTCAGCCTTACCGACACATGTTCCTCTCGGTCATGGACAAAACCTGCGACCGAGAGCTTAGACGGTTCAGCGCGCGCCGCGCATCAGCGCGCCGATGTCCGGCATCTTGCCGCGCCCGACCTGGCGCATCACCTTGCGCATCTGGCCGAACTGCTTGACCAGCCTGTTGACCTGCTGCACGTTGGTGCCCGAGCCCCGCGCGATGCGCAGCCTGCGCGATCCCTTGATCAGCTCCGGCTTGCGCCGCTCCTCGGGTGTCATCGAGAGGATGATCGCCTGGATCCGGTCGAGCTCGCGTTCGTCGACCTTCATGTTCTGCAGCTGGTGACCGGCGAGCCCGGGGATCATCCCCAGGATGCTCGTCAGCGGCCCCATTTTGCGCACCATCTTCAGCTGGTCGAGGAAGTCGTCCAGGCCGAACTCGTTGCGGCGCAGCTTGCGCTCGAGCGCGAGCGCGTCGCCTTCGTCGAACTGCCGCTCGGCCTTCTCGATCAGGCTCAGCACGTCGCCCATGCCGAGGATGCGCTGCGCGATGCGGTCGGGGTGGAAGCGCTCGAACTGCTCGAGCTTCTCGCCCGTGGATGCGAACAGGATCGGCTTGCCGGTGACGGCCTTGACCGACAGCGCCGCGCCGCCGCGCGCGTCGCCGTCGAGCTTGCTCATGACGACGCCGTCGAACTGCACCGCCTCGGCGAAGCTCTCCGCGACGTTCACGGCGTCCTGGCCGGTCATCGCGTCGACGACGAGCAGCACGTCGTCGGGTTTGACGGCGTCGCGAATCCGCACCAGCTCGGCCATCAGCTGCTCGTCCACGTGCAGGCGCCCGCTGGTGTCGACGATCAGCACGTCCTTTCCCTCCTCGCGGGCGCGCTGCAGCGCCCACGAGGCGATCTCCACGGGGTCGTGGTCGGGGGTGGGTGGGCCTCGGTGATACACCGCCGCGCCCGCCTGCGTGCCGACCTTCACCAGCTGCTCCACCGCCGCCGGGCGATACACGTCGCACGCCGCCACCGCGACCGTCGATGAGTGCTCCTCGCGCAGGTAGCGGGCGAGCTTCGCCGTCGCCGTCGTCTTGCCCGAGCCCTGAAGCCCCGCCATCAGGATCACCGTCGGAGGGCGCGAGGAGAAGCTCAGCGCGGCCTGCTCCTCATCCGGGCCGCCGCCCATCAATGTGGTGAGCTCCTCGGCGACGATCTTCACGACCTGGTTGCCGGGGTTCAGCCCGCCGATCACGTCCGCCCCGAGGCAGCGCTCCTTCAGGTGCGCCGTGAACTGCCTGACCACCTTGAAGTTGACGTCCGCCTCCAGCAGCGCCAGGCGGATCTCGCGCATCGCCGCGTCGACGTCCTGCTCGGTCAGCGTCCCGCGCTGGCGTACGTCGGCCAGCGTTCCCTGGAGCTTCTCTGCGAGGGAGTCGAACATGGCCGCCGTCAGGCGTCGTGCTCTGCCGGCGGCGCCGGGTGGCGCTCACGCGCGGGCGGGGCCGGTGGCAGCGGGGCGGGTGGTTGGGCGGGCGGGCTCCCATCCACATGGCCCTTCAGCGCCTCGCCGATGCCGCCGAAAGCCTCCGCGAACTCGGAGGGCACCACGAACACCTTGTTCGAGTCGCCTTCGGCGAGCTGCGGCAGCATCTGCAGGTATTCGTAGCTGAGCAGCGCGCGGTCCGGTTTGCCCTCGTGGATCGCTTTGAAGACCGTGTCGATCGCCTTCGCTTCGCCCTCCGCGCGCAGGATCGCCGCCTGGCGCTCGCCCTCGGCGGTCAGCACCGCGGCCTGCTTGGCGCCCTCGGCGGTGAGGATCTGCGACTGCTTCTCGCCTTCGGCGGTCAGGATCGCCGCGCGGCGATCGCGCTCGGCGCGCATCTGCTTCTCCATCGCCGTCTTGATGTCCGGCGGCGGGTCGACCGACTTGATCTCGACGCGGTTGATCCTGATCCCCCACTTGCCGGTCGCCTCGTCGAGCACCGTGCGCAGCTCGGCGTTGACGTTCTCGCGCGAGGTCAGCGTCGCCTCCAGCGTCAGGCCGCCGATCACGTTGCGCAGCGTCGTCACCGTCAGCTGCTCGATCGCCTGCAGCGGGTTGGCGATCTCATACGTCGCCGAGCGCGGATCGGTGATCGTGAAGTACAGGACCGTCTCGATCCCCACCACGACGTTGTCCTCGGTGATCACCGACTGCGGCGAGAAGTTGACGACCTGCTCGCGCAGGTCCACCAGCGGGCGCACGCGATCGATGAACGGCGTGACGATCGTCAGGCCGGGCTCGAGCGTGCGGCTGTAGCGGCCGAGGCGCTCCACCACGCCCGCGCGCGCCTGCGGGATGACGCGAATCGTGCGTGCGGCCACCACCAGGGCGAACAGCACGATCACGATGACGACGATGAGAACGGCCATGTAGTTCCTTTCAGTGCATTACCAGGGCGGTTGCGCCCCGTATCTCGACGACCTCGACGCGCTCGCCCACGTCGATCACCTCGTCTTCGTCGTAGCTGCGCGCGGTCCACACCTCGCCGTTGTCGATCTTCACGCAGCCGACGCCCTCGTCGTTGGCGATCCGCTCGAGCACCATCGCGCGATGGCCGACCAGCGCGGCCGCGCCGGTTCGGATCGCCGGCGGCAGGCGGCGGTGGCGGCGCGCGACGGGGCGCAGCCCTCCGAACGCGAGCGCCGAGGCGAGCACGAACACGAGCACGACCAGCGGCAGGCCGACGCCGAGCACGCTCACCACGGCCGCGAGTCCGGCGCCTACCGCGAACGGCAGCAGATACAGCCCGCCGGTGTGCATCTCGCCGATGCCCAGAATGCAGGCCGCGACAACCCACAGGATCCAATCCATTCCTTCAGATTACCCCCCCCCGGCCGCGGGCGCGGCCGATCGCCCGGCCGATCACTCCTGCGCGATCAGCGCGCGGGCGAACTCCTCCGGGTCGAACGGGCGCAGGTCCTCGACCGTCTCGCCCACGCCGATCAGCTTCACGGGCAGGCCGAGCTCGCGCGCGATCGCCAGCGCGATGCCCCCGCGCGCCGTGCCGTCGAGCTTCGTCAGCACCACCCCGCTCACCTCGGCCGTCTCGGCGAACATCCGCGCCTGGCGCAGCCCGTTCTGACCGGTCGTCGCGTCGAGCGTGAGCAGCGTCTCGTGCGGCGCGCCCTCGAGCTGCCTGGCGATCACACGCCGGACCTTCGCCAGCTCGCCCATCAGGTCGTCCTGGGTGTGCAGCCGCCCGGCCGTGTCGACGATCACCACGTCGATGCCCCGCCCGCGCGCCTGCGCGATCGCGTCGAACGCCACCGCGCCGGGATCCGAGCCGGGTGCTCCCGTCACGATCTCACAGCCCGCCCGCTCGGCCCAGCCCTCGAGCTGCTCGCCGGCGGCCGCCCTGAAGGTGTCCGCGCCGGCCAGCAGCACGCTGCGCCCGAGCTCCTTGCGCAGATGCCACGCGAGCTTGCCGATCGTCGTCGTCTTGCCGGTGCCGTTGACGCCCACCGCCATGATCACCGTCGGCTGCGGGCGGATGTCGATCCGCGGCTCGCCGACCCTGGCGGTCGCGGCCAGCAGCTCGATCAGCCGCTCGCTGAGCGCCTCGCCGCCCTCGAGCTTCCCCGTGGATGCCTCCTCCTCCAGCGTCTGCACGACCGACGCGGTCGTGCTCGCGCCGACGTCGGCCATGATCAGCGCCTCCTCCAGCCGTTCCCACGTCTGCTCGTCGAGCACCCCGAACAGCGTCGCCTGGATCTCCGAGCCGAGCGCCTGGCGGGTCTTGGCCATGCTCTCGCGCAGACGGCGGAACAGCCCGCCGCGCCCACGCCTGCCGCCCGCCTGCTCGCGACCCTCCGCGGGCTCGGCGCGATCGTCTTCGCCGGTGATGAACAGTTCGTTCCAGTCGCGAGCCACGGGGCGCGCGACGATAGCAGCGGTCCTCAGGCCACCTCGGCTATCTCGGCGATCTCCGGCGGCTCGGCATCCTCGGACGGCAGGCGCCGCGAGAGCACCTTCGAGACCCCGTTGTGGCCCATCGACACGCCGTACAGCCAGTCGGCCGCCTCCATCGTGCGCTTCTGATGTGTGATCACGATGAACTGCGCGCGGCCCGAGTAGCGCCGCAGCAGCGTCAGGAAGCGTTCGAGGTTGAGATCGTCGAGCGCCGCCTCGACCTCGTCGAGGATGTAGAACGGACACGGACGCGCGAGGAACACGGCGAACAGGAACGCGAGCGCCGTCATCGACTTCTCACCGCCGGACAGCAGCGTCAGGCGCTTGGTCGACTTGCCCGCCGGCGTGATCTCGATCTCGACGCCCGGCAGCTGCTCCTCCTCCGCGCCCCGCAGCTCGGCTTCGCTCTCCGCCTCCGCGGCGGCCTCGATCGCGTCGCCGTCCGCGGCCTCGCCCTGCGGCAGCGGCTGGCCGCCCAGCACCGGCCTGGGCGCCTGCTCGTCGTGGACGAGCCGCAGGCGCCCGCTGCCGCCCGGGAACACGTCGCCGGCCAGCTGCTCGAAGTTGCGCGCGGCCGCGTTGAACGTCTCCTCGAAGGTCTCCTGGATCTGGCGGTCGGTTTCGCGGATCACCGAGCGCAGCTCGCGCAGCGCCGTCTCGAGGTCGTTGCGCTGGCGCTCGAGCTCCTCGACGTGCGCCAGCGCCTCGGTGTACTCCTCCTGCGCGAGCGGGTTGACCGGACCGAGATGCTCGCGCCGGCGCGTCAGCCGCTCCACCCGTGTCCGCAGCGCCAGCGCGTCCTCCTCGGAGAGCGGCTCTGGCTCGGCGGCGTCCTGCCCCTGCTCAGCCTCGGCAGCGTCCGGCTGCTGCGCGTCCGCGCCATCTCCCTGGTCCTGCAGGCCCAGGCGCTCGGCGACGCTGCGCAGCTCCAGCTCGGCCTCGCTCGCCCGGTCGCGCAGGCGCTGCGCGGCGACCTCGGCGTCGGTGACCGCCTCGCCGCAGGCGCGCAGGGCCGCCTGGATCTCGGCCTCCTCGGCGGCGCACGCGCGCAGCGCGGTGGCCATCTCCTCGCCCGCCTGACGGTCGGCGGCAAGCTCCTGCTCGAGCTGCGACACGCGCTCGGCGACGGACGCGGCGGCGCTCTGCAGCGTCGCCACCAGACGCTCCGCTCGCGGCGCAAGCGCGGTGTCGAGCGCGTGCTGGGAGCGCAGCCGCGCGACCCTGCTCAGCCGTTCGATCCGCTCGCGCTCGCGCCGCTCGCCCTGGCGGCGCTCGGCCGCGAGCTCGCCCTCGAGCTCCGCCTGGCGAACCGCCAGCGCACCCTGCGCGGGCGCCGCGCGGCGCTGCTCGACGAGCCACTCCGTTCGCCGCCGCGCCTCAGCCGCCTCGGCGTGCCCTCGCTCGGCGTCGCGCAGGGCGCCGTCGGCGCCGACGCGGACCGCGTCGGCCGCGCGCAGCTCCTCGATCGCCTGCTCGCACGCCTGCCGCGCCGCGTGCTCGGCCTGCGCCGCGCGCTCGGAGGACTCGACCAGCTGGTCGCGTTCGTTGCGGCGCGCCAGCACGCGCTCGCTGCCGCCCTCGCTCAGCTGGCGCACCTCGCCCCAGGAGGCGAACCACACGCGCCCCTGACGCGTCGCGGCGATGCCCGTAAAGCTCTTCGGCAGGTCCTCCAGGCGCTCGACGACCCACGCGTCCGCCAGCAGCCGCCCGGCCAGCTCCAGCACCGCCGGCGGCCCGCTGAGCAGCTCGAGCAGCCTGACCGCGCCGGGCGCCGGCGCGGTGTGGGCGCCCGCCGGCGCCTGCGCGTCCGTCGCGCCATCGCCGGGCTGGAGGTCCGCGAGCAGCGCCGTGCCGCCGTCGGGCCCGGCCCGATCGAGCAGCGACTCGGCGCCAGGGATGTCCTTCACCAGCGCCGCGTCCAGGCGACCGCCGAGGGCCGCCGCCAGCGCGAGCTCGTAGCCGTCCTGGACCCGCAGCTCCTCGCTGAGCGCCTTCGGGGAGTCCGCGTGCCCCCCCGCGAGCCCCGCGTGCCCGCGCAGGAACTGGTTCGCGGCGGCGAGCTCGGCGCCGACGCGCGCGGACTCGCGCCGCGTGTCCTGCACGATGCGCTCGGCGTCGGTCAGGCGCTCGCGCGCGCGCTCGGCCTGCTCGTCCGCGCGTTCGCGCTGCTCGCGTGCGTCGGCCACCCGCGCCGCCGCCTGCTCGACGAGCTCCAGCTGCCGCTCGTAGGTGGCCTGCAGCTCGGCGATCTCGCGCTCGATCTCCTGCTCGCGGCTCGCCTGGATCTCCGCCAGCTCAGCCTCCAGCGCCGCGATGCGGCTCTCGCTGACCGCCGTCTCCGCCGCCTCGCCGTCCTCGCCGCCTCCCTGCGGGTGCTCGCTCGCGAGCCCCTGCAGCTCCAGCTCGACGCGCTCGATCCTGCGGGCGAGCGCCTGAGCGCTCGAGCCGACCTGCTCGCCGCGCAGCGCCAGGCGCTCGTGTGCGGAGCGGGCGTCGTACAGCAGCCGCGAAAGCGAGTCGTGGCGCTCGGCGCGCTCGGCCAGCGCACGCTCTGCTGCGCCGCGGCGCGCGACCGTCTCCTGCAGCCGGCGCTCGATCTGGCCGAGCGCCGCGCGCGCCTGCCCGACCTGCGCCTCGGCGCCCGCGAGCTCCACACGGCACGCGCGGCAGTCCTCGCGCGCGAGCTCCCAGCGCGCCTGCAGGATCTGACGCTCGAGGCGTTCGTGCAGCTCCGCCGCTTCGGCCTGGCGCTTGAGCGGGCGCAGGCGACTGCGCGCCTCGCGCTCGACGTCAAGCGCGCGGTCGAGGTTCTCCTGCGTGCGTTCGAGCTTCAGCTGCGCGCGCCGGCGGCGCTTGCGGTGCTTGCCCAGCCCCGCCGCCTCCTCGATCAGCAGCCGCCGGTCGCGCGGCTTGGAGGTCACGATCGCGTCCACCCGCCCCTGCGAGATGACCGAGTGCGTCTCCTTGCCAAGGCCCGTGTCCGAGAGCACCTCGATCACATCGGTCAGGCGGCAGCGCGCGCCGTTGAGGCGGTAGGAGCCCTCGCCGTTGCGGTCCAGGCGCCGCACGATCGAGATCTCGCTCAGCGGCAGGTCCACGGTGCCGTCGGAGTTGTCGAGCACGATCTCCACCTCGGCCGCGCTGCGCGGCTGCACGCCCTTGCCGCCGCCGAAGATCACGTCCTGCATCGACTGGCCGCGGACCGCCAGCGGCGACTGCTCGCCCATCGCCCACAGCACCGCGTCGGTGACGTTCGACTTGCCCGAGCCGTTCGGCCCGACCACGACGCTCACCCCCGGCCCGAAGTCCAGGCGGGTACGGTCCGGGAACGACTTGAAGCCGTTCAGCGTCAGCGACTTCAGGCGCATACGACCAACACCCATGTCATGGCTCGCTCCCGAGACGCTCTAGAGCCACGCGTGCGGCCTCCTGCTCGGCGTGCTTCTTGCTCCTGCCGGTGCCGCTGCCGACCTCGCGACCGTCCACGCGCGCGGTGACCGCATACGTACGCTCGTGCGGCGGCCCATCCTCGCCGGTGACCTCGTAGCTGACCGCCGCGCCGCGCCTGGCGAGCAGCTCCTGCAGCGCCGACTTGAAGTCCACCGGGTTCTCCAGCGCCTCCTCGATCTCCGGTGCGAAGGCCTCCACGACCGCCTCCGCCGTGCGCTCGTAGCCGGCGTGCAGATAGCACGCGCCGATCACGGCCTCGATCACCGAGGCGAGCACGCGCTCGGTCTCCACCAGCGCCGCCGCGTTCTCGCGCACGCCCGCCGGCGCCGCCGCCCGCAGGCGCTCCGGCAGCGCCAGGCGCTCTGCGACGGCCCGGCAGGACACGCCGGAGACCGCCTGCGCGCGGATCTTCGTGAGCCTGCCCGCGCCGAAGCGATCCGCCTCCAGGCGCGGATACAGATACGCGGTCACCGCCAGCGCCAGCACGCTGTCCCCGAGGAACGCCAACCGCGTGTAGGAGCCGCTCGGGCTCTCGCTCCAGGACGCGTGCGTGAACACCTGGCGCGAGAGATCCTCGGGCAGCTCCTCCAGCAACTCGCCCAGCAGCATCATCGCTCCTCATGCGCGATCCCGTCATGGGCCAGCACGAAGTCCACAGCCGCCCCCACCGTCAGGATCTGCGCGGCCTGCTCGTCGGACATGCGCACGCCGTAGGTGTCCTCGAGCTCCTGCACGAGCGTGTACAGGTCGAGCGAGTCGGCCTCGAGGTCCTCCTTGAAGCGAGTGCCCTCGACGATCGCGTCGGGATCGACGTCGAGCTCGTCCGCCAGGTGGGTCCGGATCAGTGTCAGCACTTGCTCGCGGGTCATTGCGCCTGCGGCAGGCTAGCGGCCGACGCGGCGTCGTCATCGAAGGTGGACACAGGCGCGCGCCTGAGCGCGCCGGCCTGCTCGAGCGCGGCGTGCGTCTGCGCGACGATGTCCTCGCGCGCGCCGCGCTGCGCGCGCAGGATCGCCTGCGCGAAGCCGGTGCGCGTGAAGCGCCCGTGCGGCACGACGCCCAGGCGGCGTAGGCCCAGCAGGTAGGCGCCGCCGCTGGCCTCCGGATCGAGCTCCGCGCGCAGGCCGCCGAGCGCGGGACGCAGCAGGGCGCCGCCGAGCTTGCCCCGCGTCGAGGACATCGCCGCCTGGCGAATCGCGCCGAGCATCGTCTGCGAGACGCCCTCCATCAGCTTCAGCGCGATGTTCCCCGTGAAGCCGTCGGTGACGATCACGTCCGCTCGCCCGGAGACGACGTCCCCGCCCTCGACGTTGCCGACGAACTCGAACGTATCGAGGCCCTCCCGGGCGTTCGTCACGCGCTCGCGCAGCTCCGCGTGGGCTTCCTGCACGAGCGCGCTGCCGCGCGCGGCCTCCTCGCCGTTGGAGAGCAGGCCCACGCGCGGCGCCTGCACGCCGAGCACCGTCCGTGCGAGCGCGGCGCCCATGAACGCGAACTGCACCAGGTGCTCCTTGCGAGCCTCCGCGTTGGCGCCGACGTCCAGCAGCGTCACCGGGTGGTTGGGAACCGGCATGGGGAGCGCGAGCGCTGGGCGGTAGATGCCCGAGGCGCGCTTGATGTTGAAGGTCCCCGCGGCAAGCGCCGCGCCGGTCCCGCCCGCGCACACCAGCGCCTGCGCCCGACCCTCCGCGACGGCGCGCGCCGCCTGCACGATCGAGGCCTCGGGGGTCTTGCGCGCGGCCATCACGGGGTCCTCGGCCTTCGCGATCGAGATCGGCGCGTCGATCACCTCGACGCCCGCATGCGGCTCGCCGAGCTCGCCCGCCGGACCGAACAGCAGCACGCGCGCACCCGCTTCCGCGGCGATCGCCGCACCCGCCGCCACCTCCGCCGGCCCGAGGTCGGCGCCGTTGCAGTCGACCGCGACCACCGGCGACTGCCGCTCCGCGGGGAGTGACGACGGCCGGGAGGACGAAGCCCCTGGCGTCACTGCCGGCTAGTCGTGGTCGTGCTCGTGATCGTGGTCGTGCGCTCCCTGCGTCACGACCTCACGGCCCGCGTAGGTCCCACACACCGGGCACACCCGATGCGGTCGGCGGGGGCTGTGGCACTGCGGGCACGCGTTCAGCGCGGGCGTGCCGATCTTGTGCTGGGCACGCCGCTTGGCGGTGCGGCTGTGCGACTGCTTTTTCTTGGGGACGGCCATCGGCGTGAGAAGGGTAGCAAGCCCCACTCCTACGCCTACTCGAGCTTCAGCTCCCGCAGCTTCGCCCAGCGCGAGTCGGGCGCCTGCTCGTGACGGTGCTCGGGACCCGCCTCGTTGAGGTCGGCCGCGCACTCCGGGCACAGACCGGCGCAATCCTCGCGGCAGAGGATCTGCACGGGCAGCGCCAGCGCGAACGCGTCTCGCGCCCAACCTGCCAGGTCGAGCGTCTCCTCGTGCACGTACGGGCTGTCGAGCTCCTCGCCGCCCCCCGGCCGGTCGACCTCGCGCGCCTCCACCTCGATGAGCGGGCTGGCCGGCTTCAGGCAGCGCATGCACGGGCCGACGACCTGCGCGGAGAAGCGCAGGCGCAGGGCGTAGCCGCCGCCGCTCATGCGCGAGACGCTCAGCTCCACCGGCACCAGTTGCGGCTGCGCGGCGTAGCTCTCGCTGCCGAGCGTGAGCGGCTCGATCGGCGTCGCCAGCTGCAGGCGCCGACCCTCGCCCGGGCTCAGCCGCAGGCTCGCCAGGTCGAAGTCGTATTGGCCGAACGTCGCTCGCTGTGAAGCCATGATCCCTCAGGCTAGCCTGTGCCCCGAACGGGGTGCGAGGCGGTGACGACTGGCTAAGGGTGCGTCCGCAGCTCCCGCTTGAGGACCTTGCCGGTCGCGTTGCGCGGCAGCTCGTCCACGAACACGACGTCGCGGGGAACCTTGAAGCGGGCGAGGTTCTCCTTGACGTAGTCCTGAATCGCCTGTGCCGTCAGGACGGCGCCGTTGCGCGGCACCACGAACGCCTTCAGCCGCTGGCCGAACTCCTTGTCCTCCACGCCCACGACCGCCACCTCTTCGATCTCCTCGTGATCGGCGAGCAGGTCCTCGACCTCGCGCGGGAACACGTTCTCACCGCCGCTGACGATCATTTCGTCGTCGCGGCCGTCCACGAACAGCCGCCCGTCGGCGTCCAGGCGCCCGAGGTCGCCGGTGCGCATCATCCCACCGATGATTTCCTTGCCGCCGCCGTCGGTGTAGCCCTCGAACTGGAACTCGTTGGCGACGAAGATCCGGCCCACCTCGCCCTGCGGCACCTCGCGGCCCTGCTCGTCGAGCAGCTTCACCACCGTCCCCAGCGGCGGGCGTCCGGCGGTCCCCGGCGCGGCGCGCAGATCCTCGGGCGTCGCGATCGTCGCCCACGCGACCTCGGTCGACCCGTAGAGGTTGTAGAGCACATCTCCGAAGGTGTCCATCACCCGCGTCGCGAGCTCGCCCGGCAGGACCGAGCCGCTGACCGCGATCGCCTTCAGGCAGCCGACGTCGTAGCGGGCGATCGTCTCCGGTGGCAGCTCGAGGATCCGCTGCAGCATCACCGGCACCACCACCAGCGCGGTCGCCCGGTGCTGCGCGATCGCCCTCAGCGTCTCCTCCGGGTCGAACTTCCTGCGCAGCATGAGCGTCGAGAGCAGCGGCAGGCTCAGCAGGAAGTGCGCGTAGCCCCACGAGTGGAACATCGGCGCGGCGATCATCGTCGTCTCGCGCGCCTTCAGCGGGATCTTCGAGAACAGCGCGGCGGCGGGCTCGACGGAGTCGCTCTGCGGGCGCGCGGCGCCCTTGGGCGTGCCGGTGGTCCCCGATGTCAGGATCACGACGCGCCCTTTCTCCAGCGGCGGCGTCGGCTCGGAGTCATCGCCGCGCGCGATCAGCTCCTCGAGCGTCGGCTCGGTCTCGCCGGCGGTCGGCTGCGCGGCTGGCCCGGACGGATCGCGCCAGGCCACAAAGCGCAGCCTGCCCGCCGCCCCGGCGCCCACCAGCGCGCTGAACTCCTCGTCGTAGATCACCGCCACCGGGTCCTCGCGCGCGAGCACGTCGGTGATCTGCGGACCGGCGAACGCGGTGTTCAGATACAGCGCGCCGGCGCCCAGCTTCGAGCACGCGACCGTCGCCTCGACGAAGCCGCGGTGGTTGCGGCACATGATGGCCACCCCGTCGCCTTCGGAGATCCCCGCCTTGCGCAGCTCGTGCGCGAGCGCGCTGGTGCGCCGGTGCACCTGCCCGAAGCTCAGCGCGCCGCGCTCGTCGATGAGCGCCGGGCGGTCGGGGTAGCGCGCGGCGGCGCCGGAGTAGGCGCCCGCGGGCGTCGCTCCCCAGCGACGCAGCGCCACCAGCGACTGCACCACCCTGTCCGGGCGCAGCGGCTCGAACATGCCGGTGTCGATCAGCGACTTGGCCACCAGCAGCTTGTGCCGGGCCATGCGCGTGGCCGTCTGCGCGTTCACGGATCGACCCTACCCAAAAGAAACGCTCGCCGTGCCCGCCTGAACGGCCGGCCGCTAGCTGACTTCAGCCGGCTCGTCCTTGCCCTGCAGGCGCTCGCGCCCGCGCTGAACGGCGGCGATGAACTTCGACAGGTTGACCTCGAGCGTGTTCAGGATCTCGTCCGCGTAGTCCTCCGCTCCGAGCCTGATCTCGCGCTCGCGCGCGCGGGCGTCCTCGACGATGTCCTCCGCGGCGCGCTCGGCCTGCTTGGTGACCTCCTCCTCGCCCACCAGGCGCTCCTGGCGCTCGCGCGCGTCCTTGATGATCCGCTCGGCCTCCTTCTTGGCCTCCGCGAGCATCTCCTGGCGCTCCTTGACGATCCAGCGCGCCTGCTTGATCTCCTCGGGGATCGTCGCGCGCATCTGGTCGAGGATGTCGTAGATCTCCTCCTTGTCGACCCGCACGGAGTCGCTGAGCGGGATCGTCTTGGCGTTGTGCACCAAGTCGTCGAGCTTGTCTATGAGTACGAGGACATCCATTTGATTGATTACCTCCGTGGGGCATCCGGCCCCACGTTCAGATCATAAAGCTCGACCTCACGTCTCACATCCGGCTCCGCAAGGCCTCCAGCCCGTCGTCCTGAGGATTTCGTCAGCGTCTGAGCTCTTCCTGCAAGCGCTTGGCCACCTCTTCGGGCACGAGATCGTCGATCCTGCCCCCAAATGTGGCGAGCTCCTTGACGCCGCTCGATGACAGGAAACTGTACTGCGGAGAGGCCATCAGGTACACGGACTCGATCCCCGGGTCCTGGCGGCGGTTGAGCTGGTTCATCTCCAGCTCGTACTCGAAGTCCGAGATCGCGCGCAGGCCCTTGACGATCGCCTTCGCGCCGATGCTCCGCGCGAAGTCGACGACGAGCGTCGAGAACGGCTCCACGCGCACCCCGTCCAGGTCCGCGAGCGCGTGCTCGACGAAGCCCACGCGCTCCTCGATCCCGAACAGCGCGCCGCTCTTGCGCACCGAGCGGTTGACGACCGCCACGACGACTTCGTCGTAGAGCGCCGCGGCGCGGCGGATGACGTCGAGATGGCCGTTGGTGATCGGGTCGTACGAGCCCGGGCACACGACTATCGATTTGCAATGTGGGGTCATTGATGCCGGTGGATTGTGATCAGAGTGTCCCCGTAGCGTCTCTGCCGCTCAAGCGGCAGGTCGAGCTCGAGGGGAGCTCGCCGGTCGCTCTCGACGACGACGCGCGCGCCCGGGCTCAGCAGCGACGGCAGGATCGCCGACAGCTCTGGACCCCACCGCTCGGCGATCGGTGGCCCCGATGCCGAAGGTGCTGGTCGCGCCCGCCCGTAGGGAGGGTCGATGAAGAGCAGATCGTATGTCTCTTGGCGCATGCTTGCGCTCTGCAGGGCTTGCAGCACGTCCGCGCGACGGATCTCGACCGTCTCCGGCGCGATCCCCAGCGCGGTCAGGTTCCCGTTCAAGGCGCGCAACGCGGCCGCGTCGCGCTCGACGAACACGGCGCTGCCCGCGCCCCTGGAGAGCGCCTCGATGCCGAGCGCGCCGGTGCCCGCGAACAGGTCGAGCACGCGCGCGGACTCGACGCTCCCGAGCATCGCGAACACCGCCTCCCTGACCCGGTCGGACGTAGGCCGCGTGACCCGCCCCGCAGGCGCCTGCAAGCGCCTGCCCCCGAGGCGTCCGGCTATCACGCGCATGGCGAGAACCGTAGCCGCGTCAGGCCGGGATCGGCGCGAGCGCCTCGGCGCCGAGCTCGCGCTCGAGCGCGATCCCCAGCAGCGCGTGCTCGGGCGCGAGCAGCTCGGGGTCCTCGGCGAGGATCGACTGCGCGCGGGCGCGCGCCAGCTCGAGCAGCTCGGCGTCGTCGGGCAGGCGCGCGACGCGGAACTGCCCGAGGCCCGACTGGCGGGTGCCGACGAGCTCGCCCTCCTTGCGCATCGCGAGGTCGATCTCGGCGAGGCGGAAGCCGTCGCTGTGGCGCACGAGCGCGGCGAGCCTGCCCGAGCCGGCCGGCCCGACGAGCAGGCAGCGGGAACGGTGCTCGCCGCGCCCGACCCGCCCGCGCAGCTGGTGCAGCTGCGAGATCCCGAAGCGCTCGGCGTTCTCGATCAGCATGACGGTCGCGTTGGGCACGTCGATCCCGACCTCGATCACGGTCGTGGCGACGAGCACGTCGGCGTCGCCGGACGCGAACGCCGCCATCGCCTCCTGCTTCTCGCGCGGACGCATGCCGCCGTGCAGCAGCGCCAGCCGGTAGCCGGCGAGCTCGCCTTTCTGCAGACGCAGCAGCTCGGCGCTGGCCGCACGCAGGCCGAGGTCCGCCACCGGCGCGCCGGGCTTGGCGTCCGCGCCCGCCTCACCGCCCGCACCCGCGCCCGCGTCGCCCCCGCTGTCCGCCTCGGCCTCGTCGATGAGCGGGCAGACGACATACGCCTGCCGGCCGGCGGCGAGCTCCGCGCGCAGCTCGTCGTACGCCCGCGCCCGCTCGCCGTCGCCGGAGACTAGGCGCGTCTCGATCGGCTGGCGCCCGCGCGGCAGCTCGCGCAGCGCGCTGGTGTCGAGGTCGCCGTAGCGCGCGAGCGCGAGCGTGCGCGGGATCGGCGTGGCGGTCATGTGCAGCGTGTGCGGCGCCTGCGCGCGCGTGTGCGCGCCAGCGCGCGCGCCGTCGCGCTCCCCGAGCGCCGCGCGCTGGCGCACCCCGAAGCGATGCTGCTCGTCGATGACGGCGACGGCGAGCGCGTCGAACTGGACGTCGGGCTCGATCAGCGCGTGCGTGCCGACGATCAGCGACAGCTCGCCGCTTGAGAGCTTGCCGAGGATGTCGCGGCGCCGGCCCGCGGGCGTCGATCCGGTGAGCAGCGCGGTACTGATGAGAGCCCCACCCACCCCGCCGCCGAGCAGCGCCTGGATGGTCGCGAAGTGCTGCTCGGCGAGCGTCTCGGTGGGCGCCATCAGCGCCGCCTGCATGCCGTGTCCGACCGCCTGCAGCATCGCGTACAGCGCGACGACCGTCTTGCCGCTGCCGACCTCGCCCATCAGCAGGCGCTGCATCGGCGCCGGCCGGCGCAGGTCGCCGGCGATCTCCTCGACGGCGTTGCGCTGGTCGCCGGTCAACGCGAACGGCAGCCCGTCCCGCAGCCAGCGCTCGCCGAGCGCGTCGCCGTCGGCGAGCACCGCCGCGCCGGTGCGCGCCCGCCGCGCGGCGCGGCGGCGCAGGAACACGAGCTGCGTCAGCAGCAGCTCCTCGAACGCGAGCCGCCGGCGCCCCGTCTCGAGGTCGTCGGGCAGGCGCGGGAAGTGCATGGCCGCGAGCGCGCTCGCGCGGTCCGGCAGTCGCTCGCCGACGCGGCTCGCCGCCGGCAGCGCCTCGATGACGTCGCCGAGCCGCTCCCTGGCGCCGCGCACGAGCGTGAGGATCTGCGTCGAGGTGACGCCCTCCGCCGCCGGGTAGTGCGCGACCGCCTCGCTCCTCGCGCCCACCCCGTCCCCCGCCCCCGCGCTCGCGACCTCCTCGCCGGGCGCGTGATGGGCGACGCTGAAGCCCCCGCGCGCGTCGGCCTTGCCGTGCAGCAGCAGGCGCGTGCCCGGCGGGTAGCGCTCGACCAGCCACGGCTGGTTGAAGAACGTCGCGCGCATCGCGCCCGTGGCATCGAACACCCGCGCCTCGACGAGCGGGCGCATGCCCCTGCGGCGCACCGGCCGGGCGGCGATCGCGCGCACCTCCACCGCCACCGTCGCCTGCTCGCCGGCGCGCAGCGCCGCCACCGTGCGCGCCTCACGGCTGTCGCTGGGCAGGTGCTCGAGCAGGTCGCCGACCGTCTCCAACCCCAGCGTGCTCATGCCCGCGGCCATCTTCTTGGCGGGAAGCTCCAGCGGCGCCAGCAGCCGCGAGGGCCGCGGCCAGCGCACGGGCGCGCCGATCAGCTCCTCGCGGGTGAGGCCGCGCGTCGAGCCGAAAGCGCGCGCGGGCGCACGGATGCGCTCGGCAGCCATCGCGCTAGCGACGTCCGGCGTATCGAGCTTGGTCGCCGGCATCCATCCGCATCATGATCGTCGCGGCGGTCGTAAGGGTGTGTCGGCGACGAAGGAGTGGCTTGGTTTGATCCGCCGCGGCGTTTGCTTGTACGAGCGGCGCGCCGGTCAGCGGGGCTTCTTGAGGTAGCCAGCGCGCTGTAGGTCGTTCCGCGCGCTTCGCGCCTGCGCACCAGAGATGCTCAATGTGTGGCTGTATTTGCCAGACTTCGACCGGGCAAGATCCAGCACAGCGCGATTCTGCTCCAACGTGCGACCGATCTTCCGTTGATCGCTCTTTAGTCTCTCGCGGTCCTCAGGTGGCATCTAATAGCCCTCTTTCTTACCTTCCATCGTATCGATGTGGTCAAGCAGAGCGCCGATATGGCCGTTGGCCTCCGCAAGAGTCTTGTCGCTCTCCAACAATCTTTGCTCGAGACTTTCGATCGTCCCGAGTGCTTCGCTGAGGTCGCTCTCCAAGGCTGCGGCGCTCTCATCAAGGCGGGCGAGAGGCTCTGACGCCTTGAACGGACCTAGCTCGGCGAGCCAGCGCCGCCCAACGATCAAACCGACCACCGAGATGACGACGTATCCGGCAGCGAATATGAGAGCTATCCGAATCAGCAGGATGACGACCCGACTATCGAAGATGTTGTCTACGAAGCTGGGATTCTTTGTCGTCGGTAGCTGGTTTGGGTAGATCTGCGTCACCGCGAGAACGGCGGCTGCAACGAGGGCGACGAGCACCCCCATCCCGATGAGCGTTTGCCACAGCGGGATCCGTTGCCGGCTCTCGTCTTTGGGATTGAGGCCCTCGGTCATCGGCCGCGATCTTAGAACCTGGTGCGGCCGATATGTGGGACAGTTCAGCGGATGCCACGAGTCAGAGCGGCACAGATCGTTGTACGGGCACTGTGGCTGGGAGGGGCGGTTGTCCGTGCCTCAGCAGCCCCCTACCACCGGCCCGAGAGCACGGTGTCGCACCCTCATCTCTTGTCGGGCACGTTGGGTTGGGGCATCTTGGCTCTCATCGGTACGGACCTCACGCTTGCCTACCGACAACATCCCGAGCGCTTCCGTGAACGGTTCCGGCGCCCTACCGGGTCCGAGATCGCGTCCTCGCTGCTGGGAGCTCTCGCCATGGCGGGCCTCATCGCTGGAATCGTCGTTACCGCGCTTCTGGTCTGAAGCCGACATAGAACCGACGGACTACTTATGAGGTCCGTGCCGCATGCGGCACGGCCAGGGGCCGCACATGTGCGGCCCCTCCGACCGGCGCATGCGCCGGTCGGCACAGATCCAAGACGCGCCCGACGCTACTCCGCCGCCAGCAGCCACCAGTACGCGGGCTGGCCGCCGTGGCGCAGCTCGAGCTCGACGCCGCCGTTGACCATGCCCTCGACCTCGTCGAGGCTCAGCGGGGCGTCCTCGCCGCCGAGCACGCTGATCAGCTCGGGCGGGCCCTCGCCGTTGACGGGCGCGGCGAGCTTGTGCAGGACCGCCTGGAGCGTCTCGCGCGGCTGCCCCCACGCGAGCACCTCGTCCTCGACGAAGCCGACGGCGTCGCCGCGCCTGAAGCGTCCCTGGGCGTCGTCGCGCGCGGCGGGCGCGACCGCGCCGGTGCGCACGCGGGAGAGCGCCTCCGTCAGCGCCTGGGCGTTCTCCTCGACCGAGCGCTCGGGGGCGAGCGCGACGGCCGCGGCGAGCCCCGCCTGCTGGCTGGTCGTGCGCGCGACGTGCACTTCCTTGTCCGACAGCCTGGCGGCGTGTTCGGCGGCCATGATCACGTTCGCGCTGTTGGTCAGCAGCACGACCTCCTCGGTCGGCACCTCGTGGATGCCGGCCAGCAGGTCGTACGTCGACGGGTTGAGCGTGGGACCGCCGTCGATCGTGTGCACGCCGAGCTCCTCGAACAGCTGGCGCAGCCCCTCGCCGCTGACGACCGCCACGGCCGCGCAGCGCACCTCGCTGCCGTGAGCCCGCGCGATCGCGCCCGCGAGCTCGGCCCCGAGCGCGTCGCTCGCCGCGACGCGCCCGTCGCGTTCGGCGACCTGGGCGCGCATGTCGGCGACGTCGAGGCGGGAGACCTCGCCGGCGTCCGCGAAGACCGCCGTCGCCAGCTCCGGCTGATCGGTGTGCAGGTGGACCTTCAGCGTGCTCGGATCGCCGACCACGAGCACCGAGTCGCCGAGCTCTTCCAGCGCCGCGATGAAGCTGTTCGCGTGCAGATCGCGGCCGGTGACGGCGAAGTTCGTGCAGAAGCGATAGGTCAGCGAGCTGTGCTCGGGGTGGGTGATGCGGGCCGGCGCGTGGTGATCCAGCGGCGGCGCCTCTTCGCCCCGCAGCGCGGCCACCACGCCGGCGAAGATGATCGTCAGGCCGTAGCCGCCTGCGTCCACCACGCCCGCTTCGCGCAGCGCGGCCAGCAGCTCGGGACCGCGCTTGACCGACTCCTGCCCCGCCTCGACCGCGCGCTCGAGCGCCGCCGCGATCGCCCGGTCCTGCTCGCGCGCCTCCGTCGCCGGCCCGAAGCGCGGGCTCTCCGGCCCGTGCGCGAGGTCCGCGACGATCTGATGGGCCATCTCGCGCGCGACCGTCAGGATCGTGCCCTCGGCGGGATCGCGCACGGACGAGTACGCGCGGTCGGCGGCGTTCGCCAGCGCCGCGCCGATCAGCGTCGCGTCGATCAGCTGCCCGGGCCGTGAGACGAGCTCCTCCGCCGCGCCGCGGATCAGCTGCGAGAGAATCACGCCGGAGTTGCCGCGCGCGCCCAGCAGCGCCGCGCGCGCGACCGACTGCACGATCTCCTCGCGTCCGATCTCGTCGATCGTGCGGTTCTCGTCGGCGCCCTGCAGGCGGTCCAGCTCGGCGAGCACCGCGCGCAGCGTCAGCGCCATGTTGTCGCCCGTGTCGCCGTCGGCGACGGGGAACACGTTGAGGTCGTTGACCTCCTGACGACGCGATTCCAGATGTGCCAGCGCGCCCGCCACCGCAGCGCGAAAACGGAACAGATTGGTATCCGTCACGGCAACAGTCCTATCACCTTCGCCGGGTTCATCGCCGAGCGGAGGCACTGCCTGTAGGTTCGATGAGCAAGCCAGGCAAGGACGCAGCGAGCGAAGTGTGCTCAGCACACGAGCGAGCGAGGACGCCGCCTGGCGCCGCTCAGCGGGCCTACAGGGCCTTCGTTACCTTGCCTGCTTTGAGGCATCGCGTGCAGACGTAGACGCGCTTGGGCGCCTTGCCGACCAGGATCTTGACCTTCTGCAGGTTCGGATCGAAGCGCCGCTTGGTGGCGACCATCGAGTGGCTGCGGCTCTGGCCGAACGCCGGGCCCTTCCCGCAGCTGTGACATACCTTTGCCATCAGCGGCAGTCTAGCCGCTCGCAAGCTCGGCCCGCAGCGCCGCCATCCTGATCGCCGCCTCGGCGGCGTGGCGACCCTGGTCGCGCTTGTCGCCGCCGGCGCGCGCGAGCGCCTGCTCCATCGTCGCGCACGTGAGCACGCCGAACGCGCACGGCACGCCCGTGTCGAGCTGCACGCGCATCACCCCGCGGGCGACCTCCGCGCAGACGTAGTCGTAGTGGTCGGTCTCGCCGCGGATCACCGCGCCGAGGCACGCCACGCCGGCGAAGCGCCCGCTGGCGGCCGCGTAGCTCGCGGCGAGCGGCAGCTCGAACGCGCCGGGAACGTCGAAGACCTCGACGTCGCCGTGCCCCGCGTTCGCGAACGTCGCCGTCGCCCCCGCCACCAGGCGCTCGGCAAGGTCCTCGTAGAAGCGCGCGACCGCAATCGCGAACGTCACGGCTCGAGCCGCCCCTCGCTCTCGCCGTCGCCCTTGGCGCCCTGGCCGCGCTCGCCGCGCAGAAGCTCCTCGTCGAGGTTCAGGCCCTGGTGGTGCAGGGTGTGCCCCATGCGCTCGGCCTTCGTGCGCAGATACGCCTCGTTGTGCTCGTTGGGCGCGTGCTCGATCGGGATCTGGGCGCCGACCGACAGCCCGTAGCCCTCCAGGCCCCTGATCTTCTTGGGGTTGTTGGTGAGGATGCGGATCGAGCTGAGCCCGAGATCGACGAGGATCTGGGCGCCGATGCCGTAGTCGCGCAGGTCCGCGGGCAGCCCGAGGCGCTCGTTGGCTTCGACCGTGTCCAGGCCGTCCTCCTGCAGGCGGTAGGCGCGCAGCTTGTTCAGCAGGCCGATGCCGCGCCCCTCCTGGGAGAGGTACAGCAGCACGCCGCGACCCTCGCGCTCGATCATCGACAGGGCGGACTCCAGCTGCTCGCCGCAGTCGCAGCGCAGCGAGTGGAACACGTCGCCGGTGAGACACTCCGAGTGCACCCGCACGAGCACGTCCGGCTGCCCGCCGACGTCGCCCTTGACGAGCGCCACGTGGTGCTTGTCGTCGATCAGCGAGCGGTAGCCGACCGCTTCGAAGTCGCCGAACGTCGTCGGCAGGCGCGTGGCGACGACCCGTTCGACGAGCTTGTCGTGGCGGCGCCGGTAGGCGATCAGGTCGGCGACGGTGATCATGCTCAGCTCGTGGCGCGCGCAGTACTCGGCGAGTTCGGGCACGCGCGCCATCGTGCCGTCGTCGTTCATCACCTCGCAGATCACGCCCGCCGGGTTCAGCCCGGCCAGGCGCGCGAGGTCGACCGCCGCCTCGGTCTGCCCGGCGCGCTCGAGCACGCCGCCGGCGCGACTCTTCAGCGGGAACACGTGGCCGGGCTGGACGAGGTCGCGCGGGCGGCTCTCGGGGTCGATCGCCACCTGGATCGTGTGCGCGCGGTCGTGCGCGGAGATGCCGGTGGTGACGCCGTCGCGCGCCTCCACGGAGACCGTGAACGGGGTTTCGAACGGCGACTCGTTCTTGGCCGCCATCAGGTCCAGGCCGAGCTCGTCGCAGCGCTCGGCGGTCAGCGACAGGCAGATCAGCCCGCGCCCCTCCTTGGCCATGAAGTTGATCGCCTCCGGCGTCGCGAACTGCGCCGCCATCGTCAGATCGCCCTCGTTCTCGCGATCCTCGTCGTCGCACACGACGACCATCTTGCCCTGACGGATGTCCTCGATCGCCCGCTCGACGGTCGCGAACGGGGTGGCTGTCTGCGCTGGGCTCATACGCGTGCCTCCTGGTAGGACTGCATCAGTCGCTCCACGTGCTTGGCGAGGATGTCGACCTCGATGTTGACGATCGCGCCCTCGCCGATCTCCCCGAGGTTCGTGCGCTGCAGCGTCTCGGGGATCAGCGACACCGAGAAGCCGTGCTCGTCGAGCGCGCTGACGGTGAGGCTGACGCCGTCGAGCGCGACGGAGCCCTTCTCGACGAGGTAGCGCGCGAGCTGCGGCTCGACGTCGATGTCGAGCACCCGCGAGAAGCCCTGCTCGCGCACGGCGCGGACGCTGCCGGTGCCGTCGACGTGGCCCTGGACGACGTGCCCGCCGAGGCGGTCGTCGGCGCGCAGCGCGAGCTCCAGGTTCACGTGGGCGCCAGCGCGCAGGCGTCCCAACGACGAGCGCCTGAGCGTCTCGGCGATCGCCTGCGCACGGAAGCCGGCGCCATTGACATCGGTGGCGGTCAGGCAGACGCCGTTGACTGCGATCGAGTCTCCCTCCGAGAGCTGGCGCGCGAGGCCACTTTCGATCTGCAGCGTCGCGCCGTCGCCGTCCTGCGCGACGCCCGCCACGCTGCCGAGGTCCGCGATCAGTCCCGTGAACACGGAGCTACCTCGTCATTTCTGGCAGCGGCCGATGGGCACGCAGGGCAAGCAGGGCTAGGACGCAGGGAGCGAAGTGTGCTGCGCACACGAGCGACCGAGGACAACGCCCTGCGCCGCCATGCGTGCCCATCGGTCACCACTCGCGCAGGCGGGCTGAGATCAGGAGGTCGCCGCCGACGAACTCGCAGTCGAACGACAGCGCGCGCAGCGCCTCGGAGATGCGCTCGACGCCTTCGCCCTCGAGCGGGTCGCGCGCGGCGCTGCCGCCGAGCAGCAGCGGCGCGAGGAACAGGCGCAGTTCGTCGATCTCGCCGGCGTCGAGGAACGCGCCGGCGAGGTGCGGGCCGCCCTCGAGCAGCACGGAGGCGACGCCGAGCGCGCCGAGCTGGTCGAGCGCGGAGCGCACGCGCGCGGGCTCGTTTTCGCCGGTCGCTACGAGCACCTGCACGCCGGCGGCTTCGAGCGCGTCGGTGTCTGCGCGCGCGGCGGCGCGCGAGACGACGATCGTGAGCGGGATCTCGGCGGCGGCGGCCACCAGCTGCGAGCTGGGCGGAAGCCGCGCGAGCGAGTCGAACACGACGCGCCGGGGCTGCGCGCCTGGCTCGGCGGGCAGCCCGTCCGGGCGGGCGGTCAGCTGCGGGTCGTCGGCGAGCGCGGTGCCGATGCCGACGACCACCGCGTCGACGGCGGCGCGCCAGCGGTGGGCGAGCTGGCGGCTGTCCTCGCCGCTGATCCACTGCGAGTCGCCGGTGCGGGTGGCGACCTTGCCGTCGAGCGTCATCGCGGACTTGAACAGCACCCACGGGCGTCCCACGCGGGCGTGCTTGCGAAAGGCCTGGTTGAGCAGCCGCGCGCTCGCGGCGAGCTCGCCGTCTGCGATCACGACCTCGACGCCCTCGTCGCGCAGGATCCCCAGCCCGCGCCCGGACGCCTTCTCGGTGGGGTCGTCGGAGGCGACGACAACGCGGCCGATGCCCGCCTGCAGGATCGCGTCGGTGCACGGCGGCGTCTTGCCCTCGTGGCAGCAGGGCTCCAGCGACACGTACAGCGTGGCGCCGCGCAGGTCGGCCAGGCCGCACGCCTCGATCGCGTTGACCTCGGCGTGAGCGGCGCCGTATTCCTGATGCCAGCCCTCCCCCAGGATCTCGCCGTCGCGCGCGACGACCGCGCCGACGACCGGGTTCGGCTTGACCGCGCTTGCGCCGTTGCGCGCGAGCTCGATGGCGCGCGCGAGGTGCAGCTTGTCGGTGTCGGTGCAGCTGGGCATGTGAAACCCAGGATAACCCCGCGCGGTCCCGATCCCCAGGCGGCGCGCGCGGTCAGGCGGCGCGGCAGCGCCCGCCGTGCAGCCGGTAGATCGTCATCAGCGGGCCGGGCCGCTCGTAGGCGAGCGGGTAGTAGTCGAAGCTCCAGTCGAAGTTGAACGCGACCGGCCCCTGCCCGCGCACGTACGGCGAGGCGCGGTAGACGACCTCGCCCTGCCGTTCCAGCGCCCGGTAGTAGGCGATCGCGTGCGGCACGGCGCGCGGATCGGCGAACGCGCGCCCGGACTCGGTCGAGCCGACGATGACCCAGCAGAAGCCTTCGCGCTCGTAGAAGCCGATCAGGGCGGGGTACAGCGTCGTCTCGTAGCTCTCGAGCCCGACGGGACGCATGTAGGCGGGCGCGATCGCGCCGCCGGCCGTGACGCGCGGGTTCAGGGCCGGATACGGATGCCAGCGGTAGGGGCTCTTGGATGTCGCGGTTCCGGGCTTGACTTCCTTCGCCCATTCCTCCGGCTCGACGGGCTCGGCGACGATCTTCGCGCCGGCGGGGATGTGGGTGAGCATCCAGCTGCGCGTGATGTTGCGGGTGTCGGCGCGCGAGAGCACGAGGCCGGCGTGGACGCTGTAGACGAGCCCCTGGACGAGCAGCGCGGCGACGAGCAGCGCGGCGAGCGCGCCCCGCTGCGCCGCCCCGCCGAGCAGCCGCCCGGCCCGGCGTGCGAGCTGCAAGACGAAGAACGCGCCGAGCAGGCAGACGATCGGGAAGATGGGCATCAGCCAGCGTCCGAAGTAGCGGCCCTCGAGCCCCATGAACAAGATGAACAGCACCGCGGCTGGAACGAGCATCCAGCCGAGGCGTCGCCGGTGGCGCCAGATCGTCAACGCGCCGCCGAGCGCGGCGAGCGCGGGCGCCCAGCCGAGGCCCCAGGTGAACGACCACAGGTAGTAGAGGAGCCCGCCCTCCTTGGGCGCGCCGAGCTTGCCCTGGGATTCGGCGGACAGCGTCGACTGGTGGACGAGTTCGCTGTGGAAGCTGTGGTAGTCGAGCAGCGCGTACGGGTTGGCGATGAGGAAGGCGAGCAGCGCGCACGCGCCGGCGATCAGGATCCCCGCGAGCGTGCGGCGGCCGGCCTTCGCCCCGGCGCCTTCGCCCCGCTCAGCGGCCGGATCGGCGCCCCGCTGAGCGCCCGCGTCGAGATGGCGCGCGGCGATGGCGACGACGAGCGGGACGACGACGATGCCGGCGGTGTACTTGGTGGCGCACGCGAGGCCGAGCCCGACGCCGGCGACGAGGTAGTCGCGCCGGCGTCCTTTCGTGAGCACGCCGGCGCTGCCGAGCAGCGACAGCGTGGCGGGCGCGAGCGTGGGCGCGTCGTTGAGCGCGAGGTGCGCGTAGAAGACGGGCAGGAACGCAACGGCCTCGACGGCGGCGGCGAGCAGGCCGACGGCGCGGTTGAAGAGCCGCGCGCCGGTGGCGTACAGCAGCCACAGTGCGGCGGTGCCGAGCAGCGCGGCGACGACGCGTGCGAGCGTGTAGACGGCTTCTGGGTGCACGGCGAACGCGTGCACCGCCCCGGCGGCGCCCCCGTACCAGAGCGCGAACAGGAAGTGCAGGACGTACGTGAAGGCGGGCGGGTTGGCGAAGTATTCCGGGTTGAGCGTGCTCTTTTCGAACATCTCGATCGCGTGCGGGACGAAATGGTCGGCCTCGTCGGCGTTGTACGCGTAAGGCAGCCCCTGCGCGACGCCCCACAGCCGCAGCGCGAGGCCGCCGGCGAGCACGACGGCGAGCCCCGGCCACGCCCACCGCCGCGCGCGGTCCGGCGCGCTCACATCCGCCTGCGCGATCCGCGTGTGCGGCGGCTCGGCGGTGTGCGACGGCTCAGCAGTTGGCATACACGGCGTAGAACTGGCTTGTGTAGACGCGTTTGAAGCCGCTGAGGGGGGCCTCGTCGGGAACCTGGTCGAGCGGGTCGTCGCCGGGGTCGACGATCGCGTCGACGAACACGGCGGTGCCGAGCGGATAGACGGCGAGGCTGCCCGCGCGGATGCGGTCCTCGAGCGCGTGGTCGCCGTGCTCGACGTCGGAGCGCACCTCGCTGCGGGCGACGATGTCCTTCTGCCCGACGCTGTCGAGGATCCAGCGGGCGTCGGGGATCAGCTTGTTGTCGGGCAGCGACACCAGCGGGCAGCGGCGCAGCTGCGCCTTCACGGGCGCGCTGTCGAGCGCGGCGGCGAGCGCCTTGTGGAAGTCCTCGTGCTCGGCGAGCGTCAGGCGCAGGCTGGAGAGGCTGAGCGTGCCGGCGGCGGAGACGCCGCCGTAGGCGACGAGGACGACGGCCCCGACGATCCACGCCTGGCGCAGCCTCGAGCCCGGCGTGAGCATCGCCCAGCCGCCGACGGTGACCGCGCAGAAGGGCAGGAGCGCGGTGGCGGCGCCGAGCAGGTAGCGGTCGACGACCGAGGCGCCGACGGCGCCCTCGGCGACGTACACGCCGATCAGCAGCAGCAGCGTGGCGAGCGGCACGAGCGCGCGGCGCGGGGCCAGCCACACCGCCAGCGGCACGCCCACGAACCCGCCGAGCAGGACGGCCAGCTTGTCTATCCGGATGCCGTAGGTCCACAGCGAGCCCAACACGCTCGTGAATCCCTGGGTGCGTTCGAGTTCCGCCGCAAGGCCGGCTGTCGCCGAGAGCGAGTAGAGCGGATTGCCGGTGACGATCGCGTCGAGCGCGACCCACACGACGGGCGCGATCGCGGCCAGCGCGAGGCGGCGCAGGCTCCTGCGCAGCGCCTGCGAGCGCGCCGCGCCGGGCGCGCGCTCGGCCTTCGTCGGCCACGAGCACCACAGCCAGTAGGCGCCGCTGAGCACCCACGCGTCGGGGCGCAGCAGGCCGGCGGCGGCGAGCGTGAGGAGGACGGGCGTGCCGCGGCGCGGGCGTTCGACCTCGAGCACGACCGCCCACACGATCAGCGCGACGTAGGAGATGTCGAGGTAGCCCTGCGCGGCGAGGTTCTCGATGAAGAAGCGGCTGAGCAGCAGCAGCGCGGCGACGAGCCCGACGACGGGCCCGAAGCACAGGCGTCCCAGCCGGTACATGCCGGCGACGGCGGCGACGAACGAGGCGATCGAGCCGAGCACCATCAGCCGCGCGCCGCCCTGCCCGAAGATCGAGCAGAGCATCCCGAAGGCGATTGCGAGCGGATGCTCGGTGGGGCCGCGGTAGACCCTGAAGTCGGGTAGGTGCAGGTGCAGCAGGTCGCGGCCCCACAGCAGCGCGTAGAAGGAGTCGTAGGTGGGATAGGTGGGGAAGGCGAGGTAGCCGATCAGCGCGCCGACGCACATCGCGGCGAAGGCGATCCGCGCCCACGTTCCCGGCGGCAGCGCCCGCAGCCGGGCCAGCCGGATCGTGCCCGGGCTCTGCCGGGTGAGGGTGGCGCTTTGCATCGGGCGTCGACTTGGGACACTAACCTGATCGCCGTGAAGCTCATCATCCAGATCCCCTGCTTCAACGAGGCGGAGCAGCTGCCGCAGACGTTGGCGGACCTGCCGCGCGAGGTCGACGGCTTCGACGTGGTCGAGTGGCTGGTGATCGACGACGGCTCGACGGACGCGACGGTCGAGGTGGCGCGCGCGCACGGCGTCGACCATCTCGTGCGCCTGACGAACAACAAGGGCCTGGCCGCGGGCTTCCAGGCGGGCATCGACACGGCGTTGAAGCTCGGCGCGGACGTGATCGTGAACACCGACGCCGACAACCAGTACTACGGCCCGGACGTGGCCCGGCTCGTGCTGCCGATCCTCGAGGGCCGCGCGGACATGGTCATCGGCGACCGCGAGGTCGGCGGTATCGAACACTTCTCGCCGCTGAAGAAGACGCTGCAGCGGCTGGGCTCGTGGGTGGTGCGCCAGGCGTCCTCGACCTCCGTGCCGGACACGACTTCGGGCTTTCGCGCGTACAACCGCGAGGCGGCGATCCAGATGATGGTGGTGTCGAAGTTCACGTACACGCTCGAGACGATCATCCAGGCGGGCAAGCTGCTGGTGGCGGTCGACCACGTCCCGGTGCGCACGAACCCGAAGACGCGCGAGTCGCGCCTGTTCCCGTCGATGGGCGCGTACGTGCGCCGCAACGCGGTGTCGATCTTCCGCATCTACGCCCAGTACGAGCCGCTGCGCGTGTTCTGGAGCCTTTCGCTGGTGATCGGGCTGGCCGCCGTCGGCGTGTGGATCCGCTTCACCGTCGCGTACGCGGAAGGCAACGGCAAGGGCCACGTGCAGTCGCTGATCCTGGGCGCGGTGCTGTTCATCGCGGCGGTCGTGCTGTGGGCGCTGGGCGTGATCGGCGACCTGCTCGCGGCGCAGCGCGTGATGACCCAGCGCACGTTCGAGCGGGTGCGGCGGATCGAGCTGCAGCTGGACGTGGCGCCGTCGCACTACGAACCGGGCCAGGAGCCGCGCGAGGCGGTGCGATTGTGACTGGCGTGACCGTCTCCGAGGACGGCGTCGTCACCGGCAACACCTACGACAAGTACGGCTCGAGCAACCGGGTGGTGCGCCGGCTGATGGCTGGCTTCGAGCGCGACCTGGACGAGCTGTTCGAGCTGGCGGCGCCGACCTCGCTGCTGGACGTCGGCTGCGGCGAGGGGGTGCTGGTGCACAGGTGGGCGCAGCGGCTCGGCGACCGCCGTGTGGTGGGCATCGACCTGGAGGAGGAGTCGATCCAGGCGGGCTGGGCCGAGCGCCAGGCGCCGAACCTCGAGTACCGCGTGATGGAGGCGGCGAACCTGCCCTTCGCGGACAACGAGTTCGACGTGGCGTGCGCGATCGAGGTGCTCGAGCACGTGCCGGACCCGGAGCACACGCTCGCGGAGATGGCGCGCTGCGCTGAGCGCCACCTGCTCGTGTCGGTGCCGCGCGAGCCGCTGTGGCGGATGCTGAACATGGCGCGCGGCGCGTACTGGTCGGCGCTGGGCAACACGCCGGGCCATCTCAACCACTGGTCCAGGCGCGCGTTCGTGGCGCTGCTCGCGCGCCACGGCGAGGTCGTGGAGGTCCGCTCGCCGTTCCCCTGGACGATGTTGCTTGTCCGCCTCTAGGGTCTCCGCCGGCGGCCAGACGCGCTCCTATGGCGCAGGGGCGCGGATCCTGTCGCTGGGGATCGCCTCGACGGGCCTGCTGACGTTCGCGTACTTCTCGATCGCGAGCCACGTGCTGGGCGAAGAGTCGGCGAAGCTGCTGGACGTCCTGTGGTCGGTGATGTTCGTGATCATCTCGGTGATCTACCGACCGATCGAACAGCTGCTCTCGCGCACGATCGCCGAACGCCGCGCGCGCGGCAGCGCGGAGCACACGCTGCGCGTGCCGATGCTGATCCAGGCGAGCTTCGCGCTGACCTTCCTGGTGGTGGCGCTGGCGCTGCACGGCGAGCTGGTCAACCACGTGTTCGAAGGCCAGCAGGCGCTGTACGACGTGCTCGTGGTGGGCACGCTCGCGTACGCGGCCAGCTACTTCGCGCGCGGCTGGCTGGCCGGACATCAGCGCTTCGGCCTGTTCGGCGGGCTGGTGCTGATGGAGTCGACCTCGCGCATCAGCTTCGCGATCGCGGTCGCGGTGGGCATCGCCAGCGGGCAGACGGCGGTGGCGCTGGGCATCGCGGCGGCGCCGTTCGTCTCGCTGGTGGTGGTGCCGGCGGCGTTCGCGCGCCGGCGCGGCGATCGGGACCCGGCGGGCGAGGCTGCCGACGCGGGCGTGACGCCGCTCGACGAGGCGCTCGGCGGGCGGGCGGGAGCGGCGGGCGAGACCGCGATCACGGCGGACGAGGCCGACGCGGCGCTGGCGGGGCCGGGGACGGAGGGCGTGCAGGAGACGGCGGCGCACGACGAGCTGTCGCTGCGGCGGGGCGGCGGCTTCGCGGTGTGGGTGTCGAGCATCATGCTCTCCGAGCAGACGCTGCTGAACGCGTCGGTGTTGACGGTCGATGCGACCTCGCACAACGGCGTGCTGGCGGGCATCGTGTTCAACGTGCTGCTGATCGCGCGCGCGCCGCTGCAGCTGTTCCAGGCGATCCAGACCTCGCTGCTGCCGCATCTGACGGGCCTGGAGGCGACGGAGGGACACGCCGCGTTCGCGCGCGCGATCCGCGTGACGATCCTCGCGATCGCGGCGTTCGCGGCGGCGGTGGCGCTCGGCCTGCTCGCGATCGGCCCGTTCGCGCTGGAGCACGTGTTCTTCGGGCAGGTCTTCAGCTACAACCGCTTCGGCCTGGCGCTGATCGGCGTGGGCATGGGCCTACACCTGACCTCCGGCGCGCTCAACCAGGCGGCGCTCGCGCGCGACCGCGCGCGAGCGGCGGCGGGCTGCTGGGTGTGCGCGGCGGTCGTGTTCCTGGTGTGGATGCTGGTCTCGCCGGTTGGCGAACAGCTGCTGCGCGCGGAGATCGGCTACGCGGGCGCGACGGCGCTGCTGGCGCTGCTGCTGGCGGCGCTCTACCGCCGCGGCTCGAGCGCCGGCGGGTGGCGCGCGGTTCGGGCTCAGGCCGCGTCGGCCGCGTCGACGGACGCGGCGATCGCGCGGTAGGACTCGCCGGGATCCGCCGCGGAGAAGATCGCCGAGCCGGCGACGAACACGTTCGCGCCGGCCTCCAGGCAGGCGGGGGCGGTGAGCGGCTCGATGCCGCCGTCGACCTCGACGGCGACGCCGGCGCCGACGAGCGCGCGCATGCGCGGGAGCTTGTCCAGCGAGTGGGCGATGAACGCCTGTCCGCCCCAGCCGGGGTTTACGGTCATGCACAGCGCCAGGTCGATGATCTCGGTGACCTCCGCGAGCGCCCCCACGGGCGTGCCGGGGTTGATCGCCAGGCCGACGCAGGCGCCGGACTCGCGGATCAGGCTCGCGGCGTAGGCGACGTGCGGCGTGGCCTCGGCGTGGAAGGTGATCGAGTCGGCGCCGGCCTTGACGAACTCGGCGGCGTGACGCTCGGGACGCTCGATCATCAGGTGCGTCTCGAGCATCCCGCCGGCGTCGTGGACCGCGTCGGCGAGCGCGGCGACGATCAGCGGCCCGAGCGTGATCGGCGGCACGAAGTGGCCGTCCATGACGTCGACGTGGATCACCCGCGCCCCCGCCTGCAGCACTTCGAGCACCTGCTCGCGCAGCCGCCCGAAGTCGGCCGAGAGGATCGAAGGCGCCACGCGCACGTCGCGCAGCAGCTCACGCGCGGCGTCGCTCATACGGCCTGCAGCATGGAGTCGCCGCAGTTGTTGCACTTGAGGATCGCGGTGGAGGACATGCGCACGATCGTGGAGTGCTCGCCGCAGTTGGGGCACACGGAGGTGAGCTCGAAGCGGTGCAGGCAGTAGACGCAGCGATAGCGCCCGGGGAGGTTGGTCGGGCGCAGCCACGGCTCGCCGCAGTTGGGGCACTGCGGCCCGAGGTCGATCGCGGCCCTGGCCGGCGTCTGCGGCTCCTCGCCCATCGCTCAGCGCTTTCGCAGACGGGCGATGAAGAAGCCGGCGGTGCGATCGCGGTGGGGCAGCGTCTGCAGCATGCCTGCGGCGTCCGCGGCCGCCTGCGCGCCCGCTGTGCCGGCTAGATCGTCGAGACCGAATTCGGGGTGGGAGTCCAGGAAGGCAGCGATCGGGCGCTCATTCTCAGTCGGAGAGATCGTGCACGTAGAGTAGACAAGCACGCCCCCCGGACGGAGGACGGCGGCTCCGGCGGCGAGGATCTCCGCCTGCGCGCGCGCCATCTCCTCGATCGAATCGGGTGTGACCCGCCAGCGCAGGTCGGCGCGCGCCTGCAGCGTGCCGAGCCCCGAGCAGGGCGGATCGACGAGCACGCGGTCGAACACCGCGCCCTCGGGCCGCGCCAGCCTGGCGTCGGCGACCTCGACGCGGACGTTCGCCGCGTGCAGCCGCCGCGCGGTGCGCACCAGGCCGCCGGCGCGCCGCGGGTTGCGCTCGACCGCGAGGACCTCGCCGCGTCCCTGCATGAGCGCGGCGAGATGCGTGGTCTTGCCACCGGGAGCGGCGCACAGGTCCAGCACGCGCTCGCCGGGAGCGGGATCGAGCACGCGGGCGACGAGCATCGCCGCGCGCGACTGCGCGTGGAACGCGCCGCGCTGCCACAGCGGCGAGCCGTGCGCGTCGAACGGCTCCTCCAGCACGAGCGCCTCGGGGATGGCGGCGTCGAGATGCGTGCGCACGGGTAGCTCGCCGGCGAGCGTGGCGGCGTCGGTGACGAGCGTGTTCGCGCGCAGCGCCACCTCGCCCGGCTCGTTGTCGTACGCGAGCAGCGCGCGCGCCTGCTCGGGGCCGAGCGCCTCCCACCACAGGCGCGCGATCCACTCGGGGTGGGAGTGCTTGACGGCGGCGCGCTCGGGCGTGTCGTCGCTCAGCGCCCCCAGCAGCGCGTCGGGCCCCTCGCGCGCGGCACGGCGCAGCACGGCGTTGACGAGGCCGTGGCCGCGGGTGGGTGGGCTCTTGACCTTGGCGAGCTCGACGGCGTCGGCGACGACGGCGTAGTCGGGCGCGCCGCGCAGGTAGAGCAGCTCGTAGAGCCCGAGCCGCAGCGCCGCCAGCAGCGGCGGGTCGAGCTCGGCGGCGGGGCGCTCGGCGAGCTGCTCGATCAGGTGGTCGAGCGTGCCGCGGCGCTGGACGGCGCCGTAGGCCAGGCGCATCGCCAGCGCGCGGTCGCGCGGGTCCAGCTGCGCGGCCTCGGCGGTCAGCGCGCGATCGGCGTAGGCGCCGCGCTCGAAGACGCGGCGCAGCACGGCGTACGCGCAGCGGCGCGCGGGTGCGACCGTCGTGGTGGGCGGGCTGGGCACGTCGGGCATGATCGGCTATCCGCTGCGGCTGAACGCGCTCGGGGCAAGGACCTCGGCCACGTCGCCCGCCAGGCGCGCGGCCTCGTCCTCGGCGAGGGTCGCCGTGGTGACGCGCACGCCGGGCTGGCCGCCGGGCAGGCGGTAGGGCGCGCCGGGCGCGAGCACCCAGCCGCGCTGCATCAGCGCGCCGATGGTCGTGGCTTCCTCGCGCACGGGGATCCACACGTTCAGGCCCGACGCTCCGTGCGCCGGCACCCCCTCGCCGGCGAGGCGCGCGAGCAGGCGCTCGCGCCGCCGCGTGTAGGTCGTGCTGGCGCGGGCGACGAGCTCGTGGACGGCGGGGTCGCTCCACAGCGCGAGCACGAGCGTCTGCAGGATGTGGCTGACCCAGCCGGGGCCGCACTGCTGGCGCCCCTGCACGCGGGCGATCGTCTGCGCGTCGCCGGCGAGCACGGCGAGGCGCAGGTCGGGTCCGAGCGCCTTGGCGACCGAGCGCGTGGCCGCCCAGCGCTCGGGCCTGGCTCCAGCGGCGAGCAGGCTGTGCAGCTCGCGGCCGGCGACGGGCCCGAGGTGGTCGTCTTCGATCAGCAGCGTGCGCGGGAGCTCGCTGAGCGCGGCGCTCAGCTCCCGCGCCCGCGCGGCGTCGAGCGCGGCGCCCGTGGGGTTCTGGCCGCGCGGGGTGATGACGGCGGCGACGGCGCCGCGGGCGAGCGCGGCGCGCAGATCGGCGGCGAGCATCCCGCGATCGTCGACCGCGACCGGCTCGAGCAGCAGGCCGTGGGCGCGAAGCAGGTCATACAGCGCGGCATAGCCGGGGTTCTCGACGGCCACGCGGTCGCCCGGGCGCAGGTGGGCCTGCAGCACGCGCTCGATCGCGTCCATGGCGCCGCTGACGACGCACAGGTCCTCGCCGGGGATGCCGTCCGCACGGAGTTGCTCGCGCGCGAGCTCGAGCAGCGCGGGCAGCGCCTGCGGCTCTCCGTACAGCCGCCCGGGCAGCTCGCAGCGACCGAGGGCGCTTGCGAGGTCGGGCAGCAGCGCCGGGTCGGGGTTGCCGCGCGAGAGGTCGCGCGCGCCCGGGGGCACCGGCAGCGGCGCGCGCGGCGATCCGATCGGCGGGCCCTGGCCGATGCGCGTGCCGCGGCGCGGCTCGCTGAGCACGACGCCGCGCCGGCGCAGCTCGGCGAGACCGGCGGCGACGGTGACGGGGCTGAGCCCGAGATCCACCGCGAGGCGCCGCACCGAGGGCAGGCGCTGTCCGGGAGCGAGCGAGCCGCCGGCGACGCCCGCCTCGATGGCGCCGACGAGCTCCGCTGCGCTGCTCGCCTCGATCCGATACTGTTTCAGCTCAATCACTAATCTGTACTATCACAGATTCGGAGAGGAGGCGCCGTGCCCCCCGAGCCCACCACCGCCCCGCCCCCGTCCGACCGCGTGCGGCTGCGCCGCAAGCGCGAACGCGGCAGCTACGACCGCGAGGTGATCGACGCGATCCTCGACGAGGCGTTGATCGCGCACCTGGGCATCGTCGACGAGCAGGGCCAGCCGTTCGTGATCCCGACGCTGCACGCGCGCAGCGGCGACGTGGTCTACTGCCACGGCTCGAGCGCGAGCCGCATGCTGCGCGCGCTCGCGGCGGGCGCGCCGGCGTGCCTGACGGTGTCGCTGATCGACGGGCTGGTGCTCGCGCGCGCGGCGATGCACCACTCGGCCAACTACCGCTCGGCGATGCTGCTCGGGCGGGCGAGACTCGTCGAGGATCCCGAGGAGAAGCGCGCGGCGCTGCGGGCGGTCGTCGAGCACATCGTGCCGGGCCGCTGGGATGACGTGCGCGCGCCCAGCGAGAACGAGCTCAGCGCCACCGCGGTGCTCGCGCTGCCGATCGACGAGGCCTCGGCGAAGGTCCGCAGCGGCGGGCCGGTCGACGACGAGGAGGACTACGCGCTGGCGGCGTGGGCGGGCGTGATCCCGCTGGCCAGCGCCGCGCGCGCCCCGGAGCCAGACCCGCGGTTGCGTGCGGACATAGCGCCGCCGCCGTATGTGACGGACTACCGGCGCCCCGCCGGCCCACCCGCCTGACTGCCCGTGCCCGCGGGGCGCGCCCCTGGGTGTGCCCTCTAGCGTGCGTCTCCGAAGGGGGTATGACCGCGCAGGTAGGCGGCGGCGTCCATCGCGCGCGCGCCCGGCGGCTGCACGACGAGCAGCTCAAGCACGCCGGGGCTGCAGTCGAGCAGCAGACGGCCGTCGTGCTCGCGCGGGCCCGGCGCGCCCTGTGCCGCCTCGTCGAGCAGGGCTGCGCGGTGCACCCCGAGCAGCGTGCCGTCGGCGAGCGCGACGCGGGCGCCGATGTGCGGGTGCAGCGCGCGCACGACGCGCTCGAGCTCGACGGCCGGCCGGACGGGGTCGAGCAGGCGATCGGCGGCGGTGAGCTTCTCGGCGTAGGTGACGCCGTCCTCCGGCTGCTCGACGAACGGCGGCGACTCGTCGAGCGCGCGCACGAGCAGCTCTCCGCCGAGCAGCTGCAGGCGCTCGGCGAGCGAGCCGTAGCTGTCATCGGGGCGGATCGGCTCGGCGCCTGCGAGGCACACGGGGCCGCTGTCCAGGCCGGCGGTCAGGCGCATGATCGAGACGCCCGTGCGCTCGTCGCCGGCCATGATCGCCCGCTCGATCGGCGCCGCTCCGCGCCAGCGCGGCAGCAGCGAGGGATGAACGTTGAGGATCTCGTGCTCGGAGAGCAGCGGCTCCTTGATCAGCGCGCCGAAGGCGCACACGACCACAGCGTGCGGGCGGGCACGGGAGATCGTCGCCGTGGCCTTGGGGTCGTTGACGTTCTGCGGCTGCTCCAGCGGGATTCCGAGCGCGCGCGCGCTGGCGGCGACGGGCGGCGACGTCAGGCGCCTGCCGCGACCGCTGGGGCGATCGGGCCGCGTGATCACGAGCGCGGGGCGGTGGGCGTCGCTGCGCGCGAGCCGCTCGAGCACCGCCGCGGCGAACTCGGAGGTGCCGATGTAGACGGTGCTCAAGGCGCTGGCCCGCCGCCTGCGCTAGGCGGCGTCCGCGGGCCGCTCGGCGGCTGGCGTCTGCGCTTCGCGCATCGCGCGCATCGCCTCCTTGCGCGCCTCGCGGGAGATGCGGTCGAGCACGAGCACGCCGTTGAGGTGGTCGATCTCGTGCTGGATGATGCGGGCCTCGAGCCCCTCGGCCTCGAGCTCGCGCTCCTCGCCGCGCTCATCCTGCGCGCGCACGCGCAGACTCGCGTGGCGCTCCACCTCGACGTGCACGCCGGGCAGGCTCAGACATCCCTCCTCGCCGGCTTCGAGCTCCTCGCTCGTCCACTCGAGCACGGGATTGATCAGCGCGGTGATCGGGTCGTCTACGTAGGCCCGGAAGACAAGCACGCGGTGCAGCACCCCGAGCTGGGTGGCCGCGAGCCCGACCCCGAGCGCGTCGTGCATCAGCTCGCCCATCTGCGCGACCTCCGCCCTCAGCTTCTCGTCGAAGCGCTCGACCGGCAGCGCGGTGGCGCGCAGGACGGGGTCGCCGAACTTGCGCACGTGGCGCAGCGCCGCGTCGCGGCGCGCGCGCGTCTCCTCGTCGAGCTCGTCGGCCTCGGGCGCGTCCTGCTCGCGCTCGACCTCGACGTCGTCGACCTCCGAGCTCGGCGTCGGAAACTCGAGCGAGCCGTCCTCCTCGGCTGTGCGGTCCTCTGTGGCCATCGCCTGTGAGTTTATGAGCAGCGGCGGGATCCGTGGCGATTTTTGGGCCGCACAGCAGCTGCCCGCGAAGCGCCCAGCTGTTGCCCGTGGGCGCACGCCGCTGAAACAAACGCGCCAGGTGTATCGCGCGCGGCCCAGATCGATCACAATTCAGGATCGATGCGGAGGGATGCACCCCACGGATGGGCCTTGGCGCCGATCGCGGTCGCGCTTGGCCTTGCCCTGCTGTGGGCGCAGCCAGCGGCGGCGCGCACCGTCTCAAGGCTTCCCCGCTCGGACTACACGGTGCGCGCGGCGTGCGCGACGCCGGCTGCCGAGCGCGCCGGGTGTCTGGCGCTGCAGCTCGTGCCGGCTACGGCGGAAGCCCGCGCTCACACCCACCCGATCGGCGTCGCGAGCGCCGCCCTTCCCGCTCCCACGGCGGCGCCGTCGCCCGCGGCCGGCGACTTCGGCGTGCGACCGCAGGACCTGCACAGCGCCTACCAGCTGCCGACGAGCTCGCCCTCGGCGCAGACGATCGCGCTGGTCGACGCCTACAACGATCCGAGCGCCGAAGCCGACCTGGAGACCTACTCCAAAGAATTCGGGATCCCTGAATGCACGGCCGTGAGCGGATGCTTCAAACAGGTCAACCAGAACGGCGAAAGCGGGAACCCCTCGTTCCCGAGGAGCACGGCCGAACTGGAAGCTTGGCGCAAAGGCTCGAAAGCGCAACGCGAAGAAGCCGCGGAAGCGATCGGCTGGGCGGTCGAGATCTCGCTCGACATAGAGACGGCGCACGCCGTGTGCCAGAACTGCCACATAGCGCTCGTGGAGGCCGAATCGGCTTCCTACGAAGACCTCGAAACCGCCGAGGACACGGCC